>JAANMY010000077.1_pt1 | contig 118348 bp, 97 predicted proteins | sample 7279691 | NCBI WGS metagenome assembly JAANMY01 (sample SAMN14094543, study PRJNA606508) | bioreactor metagenome | isolation source: A lab-scale SPAN reactor treating ammonium-rich wastewater day 388 | place: Ireland: Galway | collected 2018-02-07
CACCACTCCCGGACCCACAGCCGCCATTGCTCTTCAGGACTATGACGGTACAAGCGCCACCACCACCATTATCGCCTATGTATATGTGGGGTGGTGGGGCGGCGACGGCAGCGCGGGATCGAGCGCATCCGGTGGCACGGGAAGCGCGCCGCGCGCAGGTCTTGCGGAAATATTCTCGGGCGACAAGAGCGTGGAAGTCACCTTTGAGAGTCTTGGGGCATATCCGATTATCCATGTGACGCCGTATGATTTGCCCACCGGCGAATACGGCATACGCAATGTTACGGACATCGGCTTTACCATTGTGCTCATGCAGGCGCAGACCATTGATCTCCGTTTCGCCTGGACCGCGGAACCTTCGCCTGGCAGTCCCACGCTCTTCAAATCAAACGGCACCAGCGCACCATACAATCAGACGACCGGGGAAATTATCCAAAGCGATTCGACCGAAGGAGGAAGCCCAACCGGCGGTTCTCCATAACGGCCGAATCATGCAGGCGGACGCGTCCCATGTGCAGGGACGCAAGACAAAATTCCCTTCATAAACACAAAAAAACGTGCGTACACGAAAAAGGCGGTCCTGATCACCGCCTTTTTCTATTTACGGCATAAAGCACAGGTGATGCGCCAAACGGGGAATTGCACAGCATATTTGTCGCCCTGTGGTATACTGAAGACCACATTTCATCATAACGCGTATGCCAGACGGAACACTCTCACAAGGCGCTCTAGCCATGCTCAAGCGCTCATCATCCCTTCCCGGGATACTCGGGAAGATTATCGACGGATCGGTCATTCTCGTGGCCGTTCTTACGCCGCTGTGGTTTTTGCCGGTGACGCTCGACGTGCTCGAGCTCAACAAGCAAACGCTTCTCGTGGGGCTCACCATGATCGCGGTGATTGCCTGGGTGGCCAAGGCTTTGCTCGAACGTTCATTCAGTCTGGCGCGTTCATGGCTGCATCTCGTGGTCCTGTTCTTTTTGATCGGCTATAAGCTCATCAGTTTCTTTTCCGTTGACTGGTACCTTTCGTTCGTGGGCAATGTGGGGCAAATGCAGTGGGCATTCGCAACCATTGCCGCGCTCGTGCTGCTCTATTTCGTCCTCGTGAACCGGTTTCGGACGGCGGGAAACGTGTATGATCTGGTGCTGTGGTTTTTGCTCGGTTCCGGCCTCGCGGGTTTGTACGGACTTTTGCAAATGGCGGGCATACATCTGTTCGGAAACAGCGGCATTACCGCAAGCAATGCGTTTAATACCCTCGGAACGGCGAATGCACTCGCGGTATATATGGTGGTCCCCACGGTTATCGCCGCATCGCTCACGGTGCTGGGTTGCCGCGAACGGACCTGCGTGCTTGCGCGCGGCAATTGGGTGTCGTCATTCTGGCAGGGGGTTATTTGGGCCACGCTCATTCTCGGCCTCCTCGTAAGCGTGGTGGTGGACTTTTGGGTTGTGTGGGCCGGACTCTTGTTCGGCATGGTGCTGGTTGTGGTTATTCCCTTCCTTCGCACGCGGCGATTTGGCCAGCCGGTGATGCTTGCGGTTCCCACCGTCCTTGCCGTGGTGGCCGTTCTGCTTTTGCTGTTCCGCACGCCGCTCAATTTAAATGTCCCTTCCGAAGTGTCTCCGTCGGCCATGCATTCCTGGAACATCGCGCGGCAGGTGTTGCGCGATCAGCCGCTGTTCGGATCCGGCCCGGGCACCTGGATTTATGATTACGCCAAATACCGCTCCGTGTCCGTGAATGTGTCCCAGTTCTGGACCATCCGTTTCGAGCGCGGACTCTCCGCCTTCCTTACCATGCTCGCCACGCTCGGACTCATCGGAACCACGCTGTGGCTTTTGCTCGTCATATCCGCAATCGCGAAATCTGCGCATCATCTCGTGACCGAACGGAATGACGATGCCTGGCAGGCCTATCTCACCGTGTTTGTGGGCTGGGCAACCACGGTATTCCTTGCATTCTTCTATAATTACAATGTTGCTCATCATGTGGCGTTCTGGTTCCTTCTCGGCCTGCTGGGCATTCTCGTGACGCGCGAACGCTGGACATGGGACAGCCGCCACGGGTGGGTTACGTCCGTGTTGTCCGTGGCCTTTATCGTCCTCGCCGTGGGCGCCATTTCCGTGACATGGCTTGCGGGACAACGTCTGGTGGCCGACGCGAAATACTCCCAGGCCGTCCGCGCCTTCCAGCGCGGGGATGCTATTGAAGATTCCATCGGTTCGCTTGAATCGGCAGTGTCGCTCAATAAACTCAATGACGTGTACTATAGGAATTTGTCGCAGGCGCTCTTAGTGAAGGTCGCGCGCGACATGCAGCAGGAACCCACGGAAGAGCTGGCAAAGCAGGTAAATACCCATGTGGCGAAGGCGGTTGAGGCGGCCAAGCAGGCCACGGAAATATCGCCGGCGAATGTCGATAACTGGTCCAATCTCGCCATCGTGTATCAGGCTATTGCGAGCTTTACGCGCGGCGCGGACGAATTCGCCATCCGCCATTACAGCGATGCGCTCGAACGCGAGCCCAACAATCCGGTATTCATGAATGAAATCGGCAAGCTCTATGTGCTCCGCTCCGACGCCTATCGGACACTTCTGAATTCTCCGGAACAGGCCGCCCGAGATGAAGCGGAAGCTAATATCAAGAGCGAGCTCGACAAGGCCGCCGAATGGTTCAACAACGCCATCACCACAAAACCGGATTATGCCGCTGCGCATTTTAATCTTGGGCTGGTGTATGAACGCCAGGGCAATCTGAAGGATTCCATCCGCAAGCTCGAAGAGGTACTCGGCGTGAATCCGCAGGATATCGGCGTTGCGTTCCAGCTGGCCATTCTGTATTACCGCGACGGGAATTCGGACGCTTCCCGGCAACTCTTTGAGCAGATTGTGCAGGCGGAGCCGAATTACGCGAATGCCCGTTGGTTCCTGTCGTCCGTATATGAGGAACAGGGTCTCTATGATCTGGCCATCGAACAGGTGAAGGAAGTCAAAAAGACGAATGCCGACAATCCGGCGGTGGATCAAAGGCTTGCCGACCTCGAGCAAAAGAGGGCCGAGGGAGCCAGGCCCACGCCGCAGCCGCTGTTGAATCCGCTTGAACAGAATATTCAAGGTCCCGAAGAACAGAATCCCGTTCAGGCCCCATAATCCGTCCGGCATAAGAAAAACGCCTCCGCTTTGCGGGGGCGTTTTGCATTAGGCTCCGTTCGTCCATGCTACACTATGGATCATGAACGGAAGCGGAAATTCTCTTTCCGAATGGCTCGCTCTCTGGCTCGGCCGCGCATCGCGTGAAACGTTCGCGAATGCAAAAGAAACGGTTCGGGCTATTGAGGAGCTCCAGCGCGAGCAGATGCGTCTGGCCGGGGAATTGGAATCCCTGCTTGCGGCATATGATAAAAAGTCGCGGAAACTTTCGGCGCGTCTGGCGCGGGCCATGCTGGGAGGCGATGTGAGTCCGGCCGAGCTTGCGAAACTCGCGGAAGAGCAGGAGGCGCTCTGGCGGCTCATCCGGCGGGGGCAGGCGGCTGGCCGGAGCACGCGCGCGCTTGAGCAGGAATTGCGGGAGTGGTGCAGTCGGAGCGATGCCTACGTGGGCAAACACCATCCGGATCATCCCGAACAGCGCAGGGAATTCGTGGCATCCGAGCTTCGGAGCCGCGGCAGAGATCCCGAGGCTTTTATGGAATATATGCGCCGGCCTTTTGAAGGAAGCGCCAGAGACGTGGATGGGCTCGAGGATGCCATGATGAGTCAAAAAGACGGGAATGGAGTCACACTTTCCGATTCGATGATGCCGGTGGAAAACGCGCACGTCGTCTGGGACACCGAGGAATCGGAAGACGCCATCCTTCGGGAAATCGCCTACTGTCGGCGGGAAATTCGTCGCCTGCTCGCGCATCCGGATTCCCGCCACCTTGGCGGCGAGCTTGCATCATTCCACGCGCAGCTGAAAGATCTTCATGCGCATTTGCGTTTGCAGGATCGCAAACACGGGGAGCGCCGCCATCGGTTCGTCATCGGTGTTTAGCGCGTTGACGGATACGTAGACTTCGGCCATACTCATCCCGCAAAAACAACGACGGGCCGTTAGCTCAGCTGGTAGAGCGCTTCCATGGCATGGAAGAGGTCAAGAGTTCAAGTCTCTTACGGTCCACCATCACAACACTCCGGCATGACCGGAGTGTTGTTGTTTCATAGGAAGTAGGGAGTAGGGAGGAAAAGTACATAGTTGCGTAGGACGTGGTTGCGTAGGGGGGCGTAGGACGTGGTTGCGTAGGCCATGCGCCGTGAGCCATGCGCCCCCTAACCCATAACCAATAACTCGTAACCCGCTCTCTTTGTCCTTTGCCCTTAGCCCTGGGTCTGTAGGATCGTATGTCCGTAGGTCCGTAAGATCGTAGGTCCGTAAGGTCATGTGCTGTTTATCCTAGACCTATAACCCGCAATCCGATCTCCATTCATTTCCCTCAGCTCCCTCAATCCGAAAATTCTAGAACGGTTCTTTATAGACCCTACGCAACGACGTCCTACGCAATCATACAACTCCCTACCTACCATCCTTGCCCGGTTCGCTGATTTCCTCTATCCTCGCCGCGGTATGGCATTGCAGGTCGGAATCGTCGGTCTTCCGAACGTGGGGAAATCCACGCTGTTTTCCGCAATTACAAACAGTGCGGTTGATTGCGCGAATTTTCCGTTTTGCACCATTGATCCGAATGTCGGGGTGGTGGAAGTGCCGGATGAGCGGCTTCGGCAGCTTGCGGAGGTTTCGAAATCCCAAAAGGTCATCCCGACCACCATTGAATTTGTGGATATCGCCGGGCTCGTAAAGGGCGCATCCGAAGGACAGGGACTTGGGAATAAATTCCTTGCCCATATTCGTGAATGCGACGCCATTGCACAAGTTGTCCGCGCATTCGAAAATCCGGATGTGATTCATGTCGATGGTGCCATTCATCCCGAACGCGATGCCGAAACCATCGGGATCGAACTTGCGCTTGCCGATCTCGAAACGGTCGAAAAACGGCTCGACACGGCGCGCAAGCAGGAGAAAGCCGGAAAAACCAAGGAGCTCACGGCTCTTATTGAGGCGCTTGAACGCGCGAAAACGCTTCTCTCGGACGGAAAGGCGCTGCGCGATGAGCCGTGGACTGCCGACATTCAAAAAGAGCTTCGGGCCTTACAGCTTTTAACGTTCAAGCCCATGCTGTATGTGGTGAATGTGAGCGAGGAACAGCTTGCGGATGGATCGTGGAATGAACGCATGCGAACTCTTGTCTCCGCAGGACGCGAAGTGGTCCCTGTGTGCGTGAAAATGGAAGCGGAATTATCCGGCATGTCCAATGAAGAAAGGCATGAATATCTCGCGTCGCTTGGGCAGGCAGCGTCGGGTTTGGACAGGCTCATTACCGCGGCTTATCGGATTTTGGGACTTATTACGTTTTTTACGAGCGGTGAAAAAGAATCACGGGCGTGGACCGTGGTCGCGGGGAGCACGGCGCCGGTTGCCGCAGGAAAAATCCACTCGGATTTTGAAAAAAACTTTATTCGCGCCGAGGTCTGCGACTGGCGGGATTTTGTGGCCCTTAAAGGGGACGCGGGTTGTCGCGATGCAGGGAAACTGCGCATCGAAGGGAAGGAGTATGTCATCCGCGACGGGGACGTGTGCCATTTTCGCGTCGGGGCATAGAGGAGTGAAGGGATTGACAATGAGCAATTGGGAATAGGTACCGGGACCGTTCAAGAGTTCCAGATTTTAGGGTTCTAGGGTTGGGAATGAGTTTCGTGTCTTTAATAAACAGCACATGATCCTACGGACCTACGATTCTAAGGGCAAAGGGCGCAAGGGAACGGGTTACAGGTTATTGGTTATGGGGGTTCAGGTTACGGGGCGCATGGCTCACGCAACGTCGTCCTCTTCCCCACTACTCCCTACCGCCTATTCCCTTCATCATCCGTTTTACGTCATCCTTCATGTCCTTTCGTTCCATGGCGAGCTCGATATTCGCTTTGAGCCAGCCGATTTTTGAACCGGTATCGTAGTAGCGGCCCTCGATCTCGCGGGCATACACGGCCCGTTTTTTCATGAGCCGGAAAATCGCATCAAGCAGAACGTATTCTCCATTGTGTCCGGGCTTTAATGCGCGAATTTCATCAAAAATATCCGGTGTCAGAATGTAGGCTCCCATGGCCGCGAGCCTTGAAGGCGCCCGTTTCGGCCCCGGCTTTTCCATCATGCCTTTCACTTCGTAGGTGCGCGCATCCACGTTTTGTTTCGGATCGATAATGCCGTAGCGCTTTGTCCCCTCCGCATCTACGGGGAACACCGCGAGCACGGGGTCATGATAGCGTTCATATGTTTCAATCATCTGGCGGAGTCTCGGAACCTTTCCCGCGATAATTTCATCGCCGAAGAGCACGGCGAATGGTTCATCGTGAATGAGATTCGCCGCATTTAACACGGGCGTCGCATTTCCATACGGTCCTTTTTGCCGGATATAGATGAAGTTCGCGAGTTTGCCGACATGCTGGACGTCTGTGAGAATGTCCTTTTTTCCGGTTTTTCGAAGCCATGCTTCCAATTCCGTATTCACGTCGAAATGATCCTCCACAGGTCGCTTTGTATGCGATGTTACAAGAATAACTTCCTCAATCCCGCTTTCCACCGCTTCTTCCACCACGTACTGGATAACGGGCTTGTCGATAATCGGGAGCATTTCCTTTGGCATGGCCTTGGTGGCGGGAAGAAATCGCGTTCCGAAACCTGCCACGGGAATAATCACTTTTCGGACGGAGGAGCGTTTCATATATCAGGATTGTACCGCATGGGGAGAGAGTAGGGGGAAGAGTACGTCGTTGCGTAGGGGGGCGTAGTGCGTAGGACGTGGGTCGTGAGGTATGCGCCGTGGCCCATGGCCTACGCAACCACGTCCTATGCACTTTCCGCATACCGCACCCCCGCATTCCGCTTACCGCATGGCCCACGTCCTACGCAACCACGCAACGACGTCCTATGTATATTCCCCGCTTCCTCCCCGTCCGGCGCGACAATGCTATACTGGTAATGTATGAAGCGATTCAACAAGATTTTTGCCGTTTTCCTCACTCTTGCTCTGGTCGGTCAGGGATGCACCAAGGGCCCGACACCCGAGGCACAGCAGCTCTCCAAGCCCACAACGCTCAATGTCTGGTCCGTCGTTGACGATATCGACGTCTACCAGCCCATCCTGAACGATTTTCGCGCGGCATTCCCGAATGTCGAAATCCGCTTCCGACGCTTCCGGCTCGAAGAATACGAGAATGAAATTCTCAACGCCTTGTCTGAAGACAAGGGGCCGGATGTTTTTCTGATTCACAATACGTGGGTAGGAAAATACCTCCCCAAGATTCAGCCGGCGCCGCCATCCGTACGCGTCGCACAGCAGGTGGTTACCGGAACGGTGCGCAAACAGGTGGTGTATGAGGTCGTGGAAGCGAAAACCATTTCTCCTCGGCAATATCGTCAGGATTTCGTAGATACCGTTTCCAAAGACGGTATTCGTCGCGTGAATGTTTCCACGGTGGCGGATCAGCCGAAATTCGAAGATCGCGTGGTCGCCATTCCCATGAGCGTGGATACGCTCGCCCTGTATTACAATAAAGATCTTTTGAACACAGCGGGCATTGCCACGCCGCCGGAAGGCTGGGATCAGTTTCAGGCGCAGGTGCGCCGGCTGGTACGGCAGAATGCGCTCGGCGAAATCGTGCAGGCCGGCGCCGGTTTTGGAACCGGAAGCAATGTGGAACGCTCGCCGGACATTATGGCGCTTCTCATGATGCAGAACGGTACGGTCATGGCGGATGATAACGGCTATCCCACGTTCGAACGCATTCCGCCAGATCTCGCGAGCGAACGCGATACGCCGCCCGCATTCGAGGCGCTCGGCTTTTACACGGATTTCGCGAATCCGTCCAAAGACGTGTATTCCTGGAATCTTTCCATGCCGAATTCGCTGGATGCTTTTATCCAAGGAAGCTCCGCCTTTTTCCTCGGGTATAGTTATCATCTTCCCGTTATCCGCGCCCGCGCGCCCAAAATCAATCTCGGCATCACCAAGGTTCCGCAGATTACTGGCAATCCCGAAGTGAACTTCGCAAATTACTGGATGTGGACTGTTTCCAAAAAAGCGAAAAATGCGGATCTTGCCTGGCACTTCGTGAATTTTCTCACCAATGCCACAGAAGCGCCGAAATACCTCGAAGCCGCAAAACGTCCGGCAGCTCGGCGCGCTCTTTTAACGAGCCAGCTCGAAGACGAAGATATCGGCGTATTTTCATCGCAAGTCCTTACGGCAAAAAGCTGGTATCGCGGCGTGGATCCGAAAACTGCGGAGCTTGCCATTATCGACATGATTGACGGGGTGGTTCAGGGGACGCTTGATCCGCGCAATGCTCTTCGTCTTACATCCGAAAAAATCGCGCAGACCATTCAGGCGCCGAGGACACAATAGGGAAGTTGCGTAGGACATCGTTGCGTGGTTGCGTAGGCCATGCGCCCCGTAACCAATAACCCGTACCCATTCCCTTCGCCCTTCGGTTTGTAGGATCGCAGGCCCGTAGGGCATGGGTTGCGATGGATGGGGGAAGTTGCGTAAGGCATCCTTACGTTCCACGCAACGACGCCACTACGCAACCCCTGTTACTACTGACCCGCGCGAGAACATGCTAAAATCCATACAGGTATGAATCGGAGGACCGTTTTGTTCGGCCTTTCCGCAATCTTCGCGATTGCTTTTGTATTCTTTATTTTTCAAAAGGCCGATGCGGCTTTTCCGGCCTGCCAATGCTCCTGCATTTCGAGCGAAGACACGCAAAATCTGCTTCGGGTGCCCCAGCCCGATGCAGCCTCCTGTTCGGCCACGGTATGTCCGGCCGCTTGCTCTGAAATCGGATCGACGTTGGTGAGTACGGAATATAATGCATCGAGCAATCGTTGCGTTTGTGGATGTTCCAAGACAACGCAATCTTGGACATATGCCAAGAAAACGCCAGGAAGCGCTTCCTGCCTCGGGGATTGTTCAGAGGCCTGCGGCGGCTTAGCGAATGTCGATTCGAATCAAAATCAATCCCTGAATACCGTCCAGATCGCCTGCATCACGAGCAGCGACTGTTCGGTGGGTCAGTTCAGCGCGTATAGCGACGTGTCCTGTATTTTTCAGCCGGTCGGGCCGAATGAAAATCCTTCATTATGGCCGCCGGACGGGAAAAAACCCGTCTGCCAGATCGAGCCGACAAAAGAAAATGCGGATAAGGAATGCCAGAATTACGGAGGCGTGGCAAAAAACGGCATCTGCACCTTTATTTCAAGCGGAGAAAATCCGGAGGCGTCGTTTAAGTCGAGGCCGTATATTAAGGCTGACGGGACATATGCCAATATCGATTTTACCAATACATACGGAACCGCTGATGCGCTGAACACCGTTATCGATGCGTCGACAACGAAGGCACCCAATGTGGCGGGCCTCTGCGAATTGTACGGCAAAACGCAGGGCTCCGGACGCTATCTCTGTATCAAAAGTAAAAAGAATACCTGCGGCACGGTTACACCGCCGAGTAGCCTTACCATCAAAACCAAGAGCAGTTATGAGTGCGTTCTTACGTCAACGCTGGATGCGCAGGGTCTTGATAAGGGGAAGCTCTGTTTTCCGTCCACGGGAGGCCCGGCGGGCACGGATTATGCCGATCTGTGCATTAATAAGCCCGGATCCCTCTGCTGCGCGCAGGCCGCCGGTGGCTGTTTAGGCAATCAGGATTGCTCGCTCGACGGGTCCATGATTTGCAAGGGAGCGAATTTGAGCACACTCACGTACGGCACCTGCGAGTGGAACGTTGTCTGTGATTCGACGGCTATCGATCGCCGCTGCCGGTACGCGTCGCCCGCGGAAGTCGTGAACAATGAAATCTGCTCGCCGGAATCCATTTTGCAATCGGTTCAGCGCCGGTGCCCGAATCAGTCGCAGTATTGCTGTAAGGCGCCGGATGCGCAGGCGCTCTCGAGCTGTGCCGCGGACATGAGCACGAACCTTACGTTTAATAGCGGGGGAAGGAGCTATAAGGATTATACGTGCATTACCGGCACGCAAATTCCCGATTCCGAATATGTTCCGGGAACGAAAACCTTGAAACATTGGGAAGACGGCGGAAACTGCCTGCGGAGCGATATTCCGGCGGGAGGGCAGGCCGGAGGGACGACGATCACGCGTTGCGGCTCCGGACAAATATGCTGCAATGCCAAACAGCTGCAATTCGCGCAGGACGTAAAGGATTTTTACAGCCGGCCGGGCGGGGGGCAAAATTGCGGCATCGGCACGCCGCAAAAAATTTGTACGGCTCCCTCGGCTATCGTCAAAGACGAAGCGGAAGCGCAAAAACGGGGGTATCCCACACTGGACGCGTATTATGCCGCGCTTGCAAATTCCCCGGGATGCGACATTACGCCGTATAGTCCGAGCAGTTTTACGAATAATAAGGAATGCTTTACGGGATTCCTCTGCTGCATTCCCGAGTATTCAACCGGCGCCGGGTTTTGCGCAAAGGACAGTGATTGCGATCCCAATAATTACTGCGCGCCGAACTCTTCGAATCCCGGGGCATGTAAAAAGTGCGATTTAGGCACGCGTCTGTGCGTTCCCGGCGGTTTGTTGGAACAGCAATTATCCGACAGCAGTTGTTTTGTGCGGGCCACGGCGCAGGGCGCAAAAACCGATCAGGCGCTGAATGTGAGCGGAGCCACAAAAGAGAGTTATTCCTGCCAGCTTGTGTTTGAAGAATCGCTTGGCGTGAACGGATGCGTACCGCAGGGCTGCGATGCGGAAAACGCCGCGGGCGGCGCTGAAAGCGGCGCAACCTTCCAGTGCTGTCCGCCGGGAGTGGGTGCTGCGCCAGGCGCCGCAGCCGCGGCCCCGACTCCCGCCGCCGCGGCCGATGTGATTGCTCCGGGAACCATCGGGCTTCCGGCCTGCATCCGAAGCGGCCAATGCCAGCTCGGTGACATCATCTGGACAGGCGCGCAATTTGCGAATTTCCTCATTAGCATTTCCGGCGCCGTCTTTTTGGCCATCTTCGTATACGGCGGCTTTTTGTACTTAACGGCAGGAGGCTCGGATGATCGCGTAGGCAAAGCCAAAAAAATGATCGTGCAGTCGACTATCGCCATGGTGCTCATGATGGGCGGATTCATTTTTATCCGCTTCATCCAGACATCGCTCATTGCCACTTCCGCAGGGCAGGACGTATTAAGCGGCAGAGCCTGCGCCGAACTTTCCAACGATAAAACCCAGTACGCCTGTATCTTTTTGACCACGGATCCCCAAAGCGATCCCAAAGGGTATGATACAGAGGCAAAAGACCGCGGCTGTGAGCGCGGCAAATGTCCGGGAGCTTCCTTATGCTGTCCTCTGTAAGTTATCGCCGAAATACGTACGTTACCGCCGTTCTTTGGATGGTCGGGACGCTTTCGGCCATGTCCGCATTTAGTTTTATCGGCATTCATGCGGCGAGCGCAGCCGCCTGTCTTGATACGTCAAAACTCCCCGGCATTACGAGCGATTGCAAAACAAATGCCGCAGCCGACGAACTGGATACCAGCCAGTCTACCTATTGGTTCGATAATAAGCTCACCACCAGTCCCGGCTGCGCGCCAAATATCTGCGCCGTAAAGCGCGGGAGCGCGCTGTGTGCGGCGCTCGCCACATTCGCCAAAAAGACCGGCACATATCAATGCGTCACGACATGCGCAGGAGAGGCGCTCTCGCAGAGCGTTCCGGTTGCCGGGAATGCCTGTTTGTCCGGGCAGTTTTGCTGTGCTGTGACGGCCGCTCAACAGCAGGCGGCAGGCGGAGCTGCCGCTCCTGCCGGCCAAAAAGCGCCTGTGACCGGCCCCAAAACGCTCCCCGATCCTTTGGGCGGTGTGAATATTCCCACGCTGATCGGCAATGTCATTCGTACCTTTGCGGGCGTGGCGGGATCCATTGCGCTTCTTATGTTTGTATGGGGCGGGATTTCGTGGATTCTTTCCGGAGGCGAACAGGCGAAAGTCGCAAAGGCCAAAAAGACTCTGGTGAATGCTTCCATTGGCCTCGTGCTTATTTTTGCCGCCTTCAGTTTTGTTTCCGCCATTATCGACGCCATTCTGGCAGAATAACGATATGCCAACACACGGACAGTCACATGTATTCGCCTTCATACTCGGAATGCTTGCCTTTGGAATTTTTTTGCCGGCAGCGGTTTTTGCCGTTACATGCCAGGAAGCGGTGAATCAGGTTTCTTCGGTTGGGGATGTGGGCATTTGCTTGACCCAGCCGAATCCTTCCACGGCATTCAACGGAACGGAATTTTTCAGTCTTGCCAAGGTACAGGTTTCCTGTGACGGACAGGGAGAAAGCTGTTATGTGAGTCCGGCATCTTTGCAAACCAGCTATTACTGCAGTCAGCTTGGCAAACTCAAGGGCGTCACGGATGCGGTTTGTAAGAACGGGAGCGCATGTCCCGAAGGCCAAACAGCGCTTGCCTCGGATGCGAATGCTGATCCTTGCGTGGATGCCGGCGGGCCGCGCACATGCTGTACCGCCTCGGCGATTGGAAGTCCCGCAGCCGGCGCAACAACGGCCGCGGCGGTAAGCGAAAAAGGAATCACGCGCACGTCCTTTGGCCTTAAGAATCCGCTTGGCCGGCGCACAGTCCCGCAAATTCTCGGGAGCGTGGTCGGATGGCTCGGCACCTTTGCCGGCGGATTGTTTATGCTCTACCTCATTTGGGGAGGCATTCAATGGATGGCTGCGGGAGGGAGTACGGAACAGGTGGAAGCCGGGAGAAAAAAAATTATCGCCGCCGTGTCCGGCATCGTCGTTATTCTTCTTTCGTATCTTATTGTCGATGCCGTAATCAGTTTTACGACGATACGTCAGTAATCCGTTAGGATAGTAAGTCAGTCAGTAAGTAGGGGAATAGGCGAAAAATCGTTTTAGGGTTGTAGAGTTCGAGGGTTCTGGGGGTTGGGAATGAGTTTCGTGTCTTTGATAAACAGCACATGACCCTACGGACCTACGATCCTACAGACCCAGGGCTAAGGGCAAAGGGCGCAAGGGAACGGGTTACATGTTATTGGTTATGGGGTTCAGGTTACGGGGCGCATGGCTCACGGCGCATGGCCTACGCAACCACGCAACTACGTCCTACCTACTTTTTGCATCCCGCATCCCGAATCCCGCTCGCCGCATGGCCCACGCCCTACGCAACCCCATCTTGACGGCCTTTCTCGACCCGTAAGAGGAAAAAATGTACAATAGGAGGCATCATGAAACAGAAAGGAGGTGACACATTGGCATGACGCACACAACAAAGAAAATCGCGAGTTTCGCGGCTTCCGTTGCGCTCGCGGCTTCGATTGCGCTCCCGGGTGTCGCATTGGCTCAGGGAACCCTGAATTCCAATGACCTCGGCGTCGGCGCCATTCAGAGCGACATTAAGCTCGGCGCGGGAGACGTCCGTCAGACAGCGGCCCGCCTCATTAACGTCGCGCTAGGATTCCTCGGCATTATCGCCGTTCTCATCGTTTTGGTCGGCGGATTCAAATACATGCTCTCCGGCGGCAATGAAGAAAAGACGGCCGAAGCGCGAAAACTTATCGTATCCGGCATTATTGGTTTGGCCATCATTCTGTCCGCATGGGCAATTACGAGCTTCGTTATTTCTCGGCTCATCTCGGCGACGGCTGATACCCCGTAGTACGGTACGCGCCTCATGCATCTGCGTGGGGCGCCTGGCAATCCTTCATGAAGCCTTTTCGATTCGCAGCCGTTCTCCTCGGCCTTGCACTCAGCATGGCGCCCATTGCGGGCGGCGTTGCTTTGGTGCAGGCGCAAGGGTTCGAATCCAAAGATACGGGGCTTGTCGAAGCGGGGCAGAAAGCCGGATTTAACACCCAGCTTCCCTGCCGCACTGAACCCGGTGGATGCATTCCATTCTTCATCGGGACCGCGGTGAACGCTCTTCTCGGCATTTTCGGCGCGCTTTTCCTTGTCCTCATTTTATGGGGAGGCCTACAGTATATGTTCGCCCAGGGGGAACCCGACCGTATCAAGAAGGCAAAACAGACCATTATCAATGCCGTTCTCGGCATGATCATCGTGGCCGCATCTTACGCCATTGCGAACTTCGTTCTTACGACCATCTCCAGCGCCACTGGGGGCGGAGGTGGCACACAGACGGGCGCGCAAACGAGCCCCTAACCGTATGAAAACCGCTCTCCAACGGGCAATCCTGTTTGGCACATCCCTCTTTTTTCTTCCGCGTACGGCTCTTGCCCAGGGGCAGAGCTTTGTGGACAGAATCCGAAGCGGGGTGAATACCGCAGGCGCTCCCGCAGGCCTCACCCAGTCGGCGCCGCTAGAAGTCCTTATAGGCAACCTCATTAATGCGGCGCTCGGATTCGTGGGCGTGGTCTTGCTGGGTGTGCTCCTATACGCGGGCTTTTTGTGGATGACGGCCGGAGGAAATGTGGACCAAGTGAAAAAAGCGAAAGCGATGATTACCAATTCCGTCGTCGGCCTCGTGATCGTGGCGGCGTCATTCGCCATTGCGAATTTCGTATTGGGCGCCATCACGGGCGCAACGACAGGCGGCGGTGGCGCGCAAACGTCACCTTAATCCAGCTTATGAAGAATACACTCAAATTTTTAACCTCCGCAATCGCGGCCACCGGAAGCCTCACGCTCCCGCTCGCGGTTTTGGCGCAGAATCCGTTCCAACAGGCGCAAAATCTCGTGGGGAATGTGGCGCAGTCGGCGAATGTGGGCCAGCAGCAGGAGCTTCCTGTGATCGTGGGACGCATTATCAATGTGATCCTCGGTTTTTTGGGAATCATTCTGCTCGTCCTCGTTCTCTATGCAGGGTTTCTGTGGATGACGGCCGGCGGCAATGAAGACCAGGTGAAAAAGGCAAAACAGTACATCACCAATTCGGTCATCGGCCTGATCGTGATTGTGGCGGCATTTGCGATTTCCAACTTCGTGTTGAATTCGCTCATCAACGTCACCCAGTAATATTCGCTGCGCAGCGAAGGCACTCCCGGGCGAACGCTCGGGGGTGTTTGTTTTCGGGGTTGATGGTGAGTGGTTGGTATGTGAGTGGTGAGTGGTCGGCGGTTTTCCACACTTGACGTTGGTAGTTGCAACTGTCACAGAATGAAATATGGCGAGTTATCAAAAACTTGAGGTTTGGCAAGAGGCGATCGAACTAAATGAGTATGTATATAAACGTACTCAGCGATTTCCAAGACAGACGCAATATACCTATGTATCACAGATGCGGAGGTCGGCACTCTCTATCCCTTCAAACATTGCCGAAGGGCATGGCAGAAATAGCAAAAAAGAGTTTAGACGGTTCATTCATTACGCCTTTGGGTCTGCAAAGGAACTGGAAACACAGCTCGTTATCGCAAGACGATTAGAGCTTGGCGATATTGAGAATCTTGAAAAAGCGGAGGCGAAGTTGCTTTCCGTCCTCCGACTATTGAACGGCTTACGTCGTTATTTAGCCCAACCTTAAACTACTCTCCACCAACCACTCACCACTCACATACCAACCACTCACCATAAAAAAACCGCCCATCTCGGATTTCTCCAAGACGGACGGGTAAGGGTTGAGGTTTGGCTTCCGAAGAAAAGCCGTGTCGGGGTCTCGAGGCTAATAGGTCTCGATGCCCCTTGTTGCGTTGTAGACGGTGCGGACCGCCCCCCAGGCATAGGCCGTTGGACCTTCGCGGTAGGGGAAACCGATGCGGTCCTCCCACATGCCGACGGGCTGAAGATACGCTTGCCCGGGAATGCGGTTGTACAGCACCACGCGGATACTGCGTTTTCCGTTCCCGTCCATGACGGTCTTCACCATTTCGCCCGGAGGGACGAGAGGGAGAAGGCTCGCTTGGCGTCCGCCGCCGATCTTCGCGGCATTCGTGGGTGCAAGCACCCCCTGAAAGCCGTTATAGAGCCGTACCATCTCGCGCCCGTCGATGATGACATGCGCCCAGTACGGACTCTGGTTTTTGATGGCGAGACACATGCCTCCGCATGGCTGGCCGTCGAGCGGATCGCGGTTCAGGTATCCCACGGACGGTCCAACGCTTCCGGCCAAGGGCGCCGGGGCAAAGGTTCCGAGCACGGTTGTGCCGGGTGCGCCGCGCGTGAGGCCGAGCAGTTGGCGTCCGCCGTCGGCAGGCGCCGCTTCCGTCCTTCCTTCGGCTTCGGCGCGCGCCTGTGCCGCCGCCACCAGGTCCGGCCGCGGCTCGGCCGCCAGCCGCTCGAGCTTTTCGTTCTCGAGCTTCAGACGTTCGTTGTCGCGCGCCTGAGCCTCGATTTTCGCGATGTACTGCGCGGTTTCGTCTTTCGACTGGCCGCTTGCACATCCGAAGGCGCCGAAGGAGACGATCAGAATGGTGGTCAGAATGGTGAGAAATTTGTTCATCTGGAACTCTCTTTCGTTTTTTTGTCCCCTGGATGGGGCATTGTGTTGCCCGGCTTTCCAGGGACGTTGATGTTTTGGGCGCGGTTGTTGGGGCGCGTAGGGGCGCAGCATGCTGCGCCCCTACGCGCCTCTACGCGTCCCAACCAGTATCGGTCATTTTGACGGCGTTTCGTCTGCCGCCGTTGCTTCGGGTTTTTTGTCGTTGGCGTTGCCGCCCTGCGGGGCAGGGCATGCTCCGCCCCTACGGGCGGTCAAACATCCGATTGCGCGCGTGTTTTTGTGCACACGCTTGGCAACGGTTCCCATGTCTTTTTGGTACTCGTCGCGTGTCACCAGCGGCGGTGCCGCCTGGCTGTAGCGTGCGTATCCGGCTTGCGTCGGATCCGCTTCGCCCACCACGAGAAAGCTTCCGCTGTACTCGTTGGATCCCAGGGGAGCCGGCATCACGTATGACGCAGGGCCGTATCCCATAGAACCGCTGTAGCCTGGAACGAAGGCTTTGCCGCCGGAGGTGACGTTCCTGCAGTACGCATCGGCCTGGGACGAACCCATGGTCGGCGCATTGTACGCGCGGCATTCGCGAAATGCCTTGTCGGTCACGATGACCTCGGAATGATCCGAGGAATACGGACCCGCATTGTCCTTCACCGTCCGTTCGCCCGATGCATCTCGGACGGTGGTCGTGCGCGTATACGTACCGCACCCCGCGAGGAGGAGCAGTGACGGTGCGAGTGCGAGAATGATGAACCTGGTCATTGCGTTCTCCTCAGTAGGGGTAGTAGGGGGAACCACCGTAGTAGTACAGGGGAGCGAATTGTCCGGGACGTCCGCCCCAGACCTTTCGCTGGCAGTAGTCTTCCTTATCGGGGAAGCCGTTGAGCTCGGCGAGACAGTCATGGTAGTCGCTCGTTGTCGTTGTCCCGCTGTTCGAGCGCGAGCTATACGGCCCTGTGTTGACGTCGTGCTTGGTTTCCTGCACCGGGGACTTGGCATCCGCATTGAACGCGTGATTGCCGCATCCTCCTGCGGAGAACAGGAACACGACCAGGACGGTCGCGATGTGAGGGATTTTCATGACGAACCTTTCTCCTCCCATCGGGAGGTTTTCCCTGATGGGATTGAAGTCTTCTTCTGTCGAAATTCCATCGTCGGAGACACTCCGGACGAAAATATTTTATATCATAAAACTTTCATTTTGTCAAGCTCTCTTGTCAGCTTCTTTGACCATAAAGTTATTTCTATTTTTTCGCTGTATTGAGCCAAAAACAGTTTACTATCAACGAATGACCAATAACAAATAACCAATCGCCAACCGTTAAACAAAAAAGACGCCCATTCCGCTTTCGCGAAACAGGCGTCTGTTGGTCCGAAGACCGAGTGAAGTTACGGCGTGAGCGCACCGAACTTCGTGAAGAACTCCGCCTCGTCTTGAGTAATCTGGACGGGGTCGCAGTCCTTTTGGGGTTCGGCGCTTGCAATGCGCGAGGGGGGCGTCCTTTCGGGACGCTTTGGCAGGATCTCCGGCGCCGGCTTTGGCTTGTCCTTGCCCTCTTCCTTTACCGGAGCATCGGCCGGCGGCGTCTTTTTGTTCGATGCCGACGTTATCGCCGATGCCGGAGAAAGATCGGACGAGGCCGATGTGACCACGGGCAGACGCACCTCGTTTTTTCCCGCGATGTTCGCGGCGAGCCCGGCGCCGGACCAAAGCGATACCGCGAGGAACACGGCCGCGATGCTTGCGAGCGCGTAGAATGCTCCGCGATGCAGGAATCCCGGCTTCCCGTCTCGCGCATTGGGTCGAAGCCCGAGGGCGAGCGCAAGAACGATCAGGAACAAGGTTCCTGTGAGCACGCTGATAAGCAGGTTCTGCCACCAGCTCCGGAGAAAACCCATGCCCGACTGCCCTGATCCGAATCGGAGCAGGCCGTGATACTGATCGATCCAGAAGGCTTGGAAGCCCTCGGGAAGGAGCGGTACTACGTGGCGCACACAGAGGAGCGCCACGGTGACGGCCGGAACGCCGTAAAACATGATCCTGGCAAACGTGTAGCGCATGCTCTGCACTTCGAGTTCGCCGCCGTTCTTCGACAAATACCAGCCGGCAAGGCCGGTAATGAAGAAGAATGCTCCTGCGAGCACGGCCGTGATCGGGTGCGGGTAGGCCGTCATGAGCATGGCGAATGGCGTGATAAAGACGGCGAGCGCGGTCGCGGCATTCCGAATGCGCGCGGCCGCGGCCTCCTCTTCGATAATGTTCACGCCGAAGGGCAAATGCTGCTCGATATTTTCGCGGGTAATGTTCGGCAGAGCAATGAGCGCCTGCCTCGTGATGACGGTTGCGACTTTTTCGAGGAGTTTCGCGCCCTTTTCCACCGCCCAGGCGATGAAGCCTGCCATGAGCCGTATAGCTGCCAGCGCGGCGTAGAACGAGAAAGCGCCGAGCGCCGTGAGAAAACGGCTTTCCGTCATGATGCCTGCGTAGCCCCAGCCAATGCCGAGGCCCACGAAGGCGAGCACCGCATAGGCGAGGCATCGCCGCAGGTGGAATCGTTCCGGCCGATAGCCCACGTACCGCTCCAGTTCCTCTACGATAGCCGCCTGATTCGCATCTGGGACGACGTTTCCGGCGGCGTCGAGGAAGGCGCCTTGCGCATTCGTCCTCGGCACATTGTGGTATCGAGGCCGCGCCGCGCCAATGGCAATGGCTTCGAGGAGTTCGAGCGCCATGACGGCGACCGTGAAGATCCCGATGGTCATCGGGAACCAGTTCATGCCCTGCCAGGCAGCATTGTTCTGATCGAGCGCGGCAAGGCCGAAGGCGGCAATGACAACTTGCACAATTACCGCCAGAACCAGCATTATCTGCGTCGGACCTACGGCGAGCCCGCTGTACAGGAGCCGCGTGCGTTCGTACGCATTGCGGCCCTGACTTTTTGCATCGCGAAGCGTCTGGAGAATGGCCTCATCCACGCCAAAACGCGGTGCGAGCCCGAAGGCCGTGAGAAGAGCCAGAAAACCGAGAATATCCATGGTGTTCTCCTGTGAAACAGCTGTGCCCTCCCCACCGCGTGAGAGGCGGGGAGGGGCGGGTTTGTATCAGAGCCAGCTCCGGATTTTCGCCAGCCAGTTCGGCAGGCGAAATCCCGTCCGCGGCTGTTCCGCCTGCGCCCGAAGGCGCCGTGTATCGCGTTCGTATGCCGCAGTTTCGCGTTCCTTCGCGAATGCGAGGATCTGGCCGCGGATGCGTTCCGCATTCGGATCTTCCTCGCCCGTGAAAAAGTTCTGCAACGCTTTTGCGCCGCGCACGGCAATGGCCTCTTCCTTCTCCTTCACGAAACTTTTCAGAATCGTGATGAGCCGGGAGGCCTTGGTCGCCGGTTGATCGCCGGGCGCCGGTGCTGGCGTGCTATGTACGGTCTGGAGCACGCGCACGGCGATTTCCGGACTCCATTGTTTGCTCGCCTGCATGTCGTGAAGCTGTTTCTGCTCCGACCGTGTGGCGCTGGTGAGCCACCCGAAGTACTCGTCAATGAGCGCCACCTTCTCGGCGTCGTCCTTGAACGTCTTTTCGATGTTCATGACGGCTTCATGGAAGGTGAGCGCCGGCTTGGCGTACTTTTCCACAATGTCCGCGGCGGACTTCCCGCAACAGGCGCCGGTGGTCGCCGCATAGCCGTTTTTCATGGCCCAGTCCAGCGGCACTTTTCTGCATCCCTCGAGGAAGTTGGTGAACTTCTTCTTTTGGTCGCCCTTGCCCTGTTCGCGGTCTCCGCGCCAGCACATGGGGCAATGCAGGTGGTGAATGGTCCGATCGTACGAATTGATGATGCACTCCGATTTGAAAATCTCCTCGAAGGCATCCTTCTTTTCATCGAAGGATTTTGCGACGGCTTGCTGGAGGGCGTCGCCGCGATTGCCGCCGCGCTCGATGGCCGAGGTGGCGGAGAGCACGGCCGCGTCGATGGACTCATTCAGCCAGTGCTGAATCTTCGTGCCGTCGTATCCCATCTCCGTGAATCGCGCCGCGAGTTCGTCGGGGGCGTGGAGCAGGGCCGCGGCAATAATGCCGCCGGCGGAAAATCCGTAGTGGGCGATTTGGTCGTCGTCCAGCATGGCGCGGAGTCCGTCGCCGATTTTCTGCAATGGCGCCAACCCGCCAATGCGATTGCCGAACTTGCGTCCGAACTGCTCGCCGGCAACTTTGGCGATTTCGTCTCTGATGTCCGCAATAGCCATGATGTACTCCTTCCCCCGCGGGGGTGTATCCCCGAAGGGAGGTTGAATTTGTTCTGAATTGTCGAAATGACATATCTCCGGGCCTGTTTGGGCACGAAGATGAGAAATTTTTATATCATAAAATAGCCATTTTGTCAAGTATTCTTGGCTATTTTGTTCATATGCATTTTTGGCTCTGTGAAGCGGCTATTTTGTATTTCCTGATTCCGATACAACCTCGAATGCCGCAGAAACGGCATCACGCGCAATCTCACGAAAGCGGGGATCCTCGCTCAGAAGTCGGTCGAAATTGGGGTGTCTTACAGGCGTTTCGAAGACAAAGCGGGATCCTGTTCGTTCCACAATCACCTCCCAAAGCGTGGAGCTTGCCTGTCCCGTGACAAGCTCAAATTGGGCTTTGGAAAGCTCCGGATTTTTTGCATACAGAAAGGCAGGGTCAAGGCCGAAGAGGTATTTCAATCGGTCATCCGCGGCCCAGAGCATGGGGAATTCGTCCCAGTTGCTTTGGAAGACGCGGTCGCCTGGTTCCGCGCGGTCCGATATGGCGGCCATCGTTGTCCGAAATGTATCGAAACGAAAATACTCGGCATGCAGAACCCTCCACGAGGCAAAAGCGTGATGCGCGGCAAGAGCGGCGACAAGAATGGGGAACATTCGGACGAACGCTCCCGTGAACGCGCGACGTTTCAGGCTTTGCATCCATGCGCGAAAACGGTTTGCATCGATAAGCGCAGACAGGCTGGCGAGCCAGAGGGCAAGACTCGGCACGAAAAATTCTGCGTATCGCCGACTGTTTAGCGTCATGGCCAGCGTAAGGGCCACGGGGAGCGCCAGAAGAAGAGCGCGCTCGATCGTTGCTCGGAATTCGCCATGCGCGCCCGGGAGAGCCGGATCGGCATCGTCTTGCGCTATTCGCCGTGCGGCAAAGAGGAGACCCGCGCCGATCATGATCGCGACGATCACGAGCGGCGCTGCGTCCTGTACCACATCCCCGATGGTCGAAGGATTCCATTCGCGTCCCTGGTTCAGGACCGCGCCGGTCGAGAAGATGCTAACCTGTACCACTTGCAGCCAGAGAAAACGCAGTATCTCCATCCGATTCGGGTGGACGAGGAGCCCGACGGCGATGCCGAGCGGAAGAGCGGCAAGGGTTTTCCACGGGAGGTCCTTCAACGACCGTTTCCATGTCCATTCATCAAGCATGACCCGGCTCACCAGCATTCCGGCCGACAAGAGACCCGTGACAACGACGGACAGAATCCAGCCCCCATGCGACAGGGCAAAAAGCATGGCGGCAACAAACATCAATACAGGTTTTCGGAACAGAAAGGCTCCGATGATGACGAGAAAAAATCCGATGGCGAGCGGGGAGGCCTTGGCGAGCAACAGGCGCTGGGTGAAATTCGGGGACAAAAGGGTGAGGAAAACAAATATCGCCGCATACGGCGCGTTCATTCGCCTCAAAAGACCCCAGAGCGCGAGAGCTGTTATGGTTGCCAGCACGGGGGCCATGAGCTGGGTTCCCCAAAATTCACCGAAGAAAAAAATCGCCGGTCCGAGAATGAGATGGAAGAGATAGTGATGGTCCGCGAATTGCGTTCCGAGCGTGGTCAGATCAAGCCAGGGAAATGCCTGAAGCGGTCCGGAATCCAACATGAGCTTTGCGATATGCGCATGATAAAACGCATCCGGATCCGGGAATGTCCCCCAGGGGGTCATGAGGGCGAACCACAAGAGGAGGGCGAAAGGGAACAGGCCGTGGGCCTTGGGCCATGAGCTTTGGGCCGTTGAGGAGCTCATAATCGGGCGTATTGTATCTATTTGACAGGAGGAACGATACCCGTCACTAAATGGAATATATGCCCGGATATCAAAATCTTACAGTATGGAAAGAATCGCTCTCTCTTGCGAAGCGCATTGTGATGGTGGCGGATTCATTTCCGCGGCAGCATCAATATGAGGTCGCATCACAGATGAGGAGAGCAGCGGTTTCTATTATGTCGAATCTTGCCGAAGGCAGCCGGAAAGGCCGCAAAGAAGAGGCCCAGTATGTCCGTATCACCCTTGGCTCTGCTGCGGAATTGGAATCCCAGATCATCTTGTGCAGGGAATTAGGTTTTGCGAATTCAGAGATTTGGAATGAGCTCTTGCGTACCATCGATCGTATTTCGCGGCAACTCTAGCGATACCACCGGTCACTATCAAGATAACCGTCTTTCTCAGGACCATGGCTCATGGCTCACGGCCCAAGGCCAAAAAAAACATCCCCCTCGCGCTTCCGAGCTTCTCTCCAAGCTCAAGAGCACGAGGGGGATCGCAGTGCTTGTCCCAATTCGTCGCGAAGCATGGGAGCGGCGAATCGAGGCGAAACATCAGTGGCCAGCTGTTCGTCTGGCCGCTCTGCCCACGTAGCCCGACGTATCGGGAAACGGAGGCAGAGCAGGCAGGCGAAATAAAGAAACCCGCTGGTGCGGGTGTTGCCTCTACCGTCCGTCGTGCAGAACGTCGGAACTTGCGGCGGCGAGGATGCTGTATCGGAGCATGAGAGATTTTTACGTTGCGCGATACAAAGAGTCAATATCTCTCCGTGGATAACTTCTTTACGGCGAAGTCTGTTCGCCCTGTACGGGCGGAGCTTCATCAATCCAAAGGTTCAGCTCATCGAGCGTTTTTTCCGTGAGCTCTTCCGCATCGTCCACGTCCATCATTTCATCGAGAATCAAATGGTTAATGAGCGCGGCGCGGCAGTCGGGTTTGGATTTCGGATTGCCGCTGTCGTCATAGCAGAGTGCTTTCAGTTGTTCGGTATTCGCCATAGATTTTTCAACTATAGCCCCGTCCCGCCTCATCTGCAATTCCGGCGCGAAGGATCATGTCGTGGCGCGCATGCGCGCTTGACGGCGCGCTTGTTCAACCGTACCCTCGCACCGAATGTCTGCTGGACGGTGCCTCGTTCGGCGGCATAACTGGAGAGGTGGCTGAGTGGTCGAAAGCGCCTGACTCGAAATCAGGTGTAGCCGCAAGGTTACCGTGGGTTCGAATCCCACCCTCTCCGCCACGGAATGGGCGCCGCAATCCCGGCGCTCTTTTTGTCTGTTACGTCAATTTCAGAGCACGGGGATGAAGGCACGGATCGGCGTCGTGGCGGGCTTGATGGTCGTGTGGTGACCGGGATGTTTTGCAACGCGCGTTCGAGCGCCTCGAGCATATCTGTGAAAGCATTCACGGTGATCGAAATGTCCGGCAATACGCGGATGTTCTCGAGTGCCGTAGGAATATTCCGTCAATGTGTAAAATCCCCACGGCGTTCGAAAACGTGGCGTGGGGATGTGTTCAGCGGTATGTTGCGACGATATATATCGCATAGCAAAGGTACACGAGAAAGGGCATGGCCGTGAGAAACCAATCCTTCCAAGAGAACTCTTTCACGGTTTTCCTCCCGCGTCTCTCGTGAAAGGAATAAATGCTTGCCAGGACGCTCAGGACAAATGTCGTGCAAACAACCCATTTTTCGATCGTTGCCATCCGAGACTCTCCTTTTGGGACGTCTGTCGTTTGATGAAGATGTCTTAGACGAGTGGAGGAATTTTTTCAAGTTCTGTTGTTCGACACGGCAAAGGCCCCTATCACAGGGCCTTTGAGGGGGACTTCTTCATGATGAGGACCGTAATCCACATCGCGAACAGGAAGCCGGGAATGTTTGGAAGGAATAATGCCCAATCTTTTTGGAGCACACTGTGCGTCATCCAGAGCAGATGCGCGAGATCGATGATGAGCCATTTCGCCACGGGGATGCCGACGCAGACAGGGACGTTTTTCAGTTCTCTGATTTGGAGCGGATACCCCATAAGCACGACGAGCATTTGGACGCTCATGGCGAGGAAGGCGATTGTACCGGACATGTTTCTCTCCTTTTATTTGGTGAAAGTTTAAAACATACAAACTTACAGAATATTAAAGATTTTGTCAAGCCTACTAGACTCGCGGTGACTGGATATTTTTATTCTTAAGGCAGTTTTCGTCATTCATATATTATCGTAAGGTCGTCTCACGACAGACCGTTGCATTGCCTATACAATAAGATGGTCTTTTATGCCGAATGGGGAAATACACAAGCGAGTCAGGATGATCATGAATACTTATAAACGGTTTATGGCCAGTCTCTTCCCTCTCGAGAAGCGCCAGGATGCTATTATTGAGGACGCTGTGAAACAGGAGGATGAAGAAAAGCTGGCCGACATCCGACGCCGGCTTGGGCAATAATCGGACATATGGCGAATCCCGCGATAGAAGAAAACGACCCAAAGCAGGAACAAATTCCGGCACCGCAGGAACGCGGCATGGAAACCGTAGCGGAGCTCCGGAGTTTTGCGGGCGCGCGGAAAGCAGACATGCGCCGGCGCACCTTGGAGGCCATCAATCGCGGCAAGCAGGCTTTGGAAATGCCGACCCTGCCGGCAGAAGCGCGGCAGGCGCTTACATCCATTGGACGAGAAATGGAGGTTTTGGAACGCCAAGCGGAACAGGAGATGGAACACATCGTCGAAACCCCGATTTCTGTCGCGGAAGAAGCGGTGCCTGCTGTTCCAAGCGTGCCCGAGCAGGCGGCATCGGAAGCGCAGGAGCAACGGGAACAGGTGGATCCTGCGCTGGAACGCTTGAATCGCGACCTTGAGCTTGCCGAAACGGTTACGAAACTCGAACAGGGAGGAGAGCTTACCGAACAGGAACGTCGTCAGCTCGCCGGCATGCTCGAACATCGCGGATGGCACAAGCTGTTCAATCAGGTTCGGCCGGGCCAAGCAGTCATTGCCACGCTTGCGCCGAGCGGCGACGCGTTCAGCATCAAGAATTTTAATGACAATTTGTTCGGAATGCAGCGGACGGACGACATTATTATCGAGCGGCGGAATATTCTGTCGAATTCCTTAAAGGAAGCTGGCCTGGAGGAGCTTTCCCAGAGTTTCAAGGACGGGTATTTCACCCTTCCGGCCGATCAGGTTGATACGGAAGAAAAACGACGGGCCGTTATGGAGCGTCTTGCCGGCGTCATGACAAAAGCCAATGCGGACATTACCGCCTTTATCGCTTCGGTCGCGGAACGGGAGGCGGCCATGCCCGGGAATGCGCGCCGCGAAGCGCTGCGCGCATTCCAAGAAGAGCTCAAAACTTCTGGCGGCTATCGCGGCAGTTTCGGTATGGCGCTGGCCGGGGAGGCCGCGGGGGAAGGGGATTATACATATATCGAAAAAGCTGTAGGCGATGCGCTCAAAGGCGCCAAACTCGGCCGCGAGCATCCGTCATATGGGCAGGAATTCACGGCCGCGAGCCCCGAACGGATTCTTGAATTCGCTCGCGAGCTAAGAGAAGCGCTTTCCGAGAAAAAAGAAATCGTGGATGCGAACGGGCGCTCTTTCGTTATCTTTGAAATGCTCGCGGACGGAACCAAGCAGCTGAATTTGGACGTGATTCGGGATGTGCGAAAGGGGAAATTCAAGCCGCTCAATGCCGATCAGGCGGAAACGCTTCGCGATATCAGGGATTACATGGAGCGGATAAATATTCTGGATGTGCTGAAACCATATACGCATGAGGAGTTGTCCGGCTCTCCCGTATACGGAACGGATGAAACGCTCTCTGTACAGGTTACGGAAACGAATACGCTCGTCGACAAGCTCCGCGCCGGCGGGGCGCTTGTGCCGGAAGACCGCGAACGTATTGCCGGACGCATTAAGCAGGAAGGCAAGGACCGCACCTGCACGTCATCCATTGAATTCCATTCCCGCGCGCTCGACATTCCGAACTGCACCTATCTCAATATGGACGTGCTGGACGTAGGGCCGAAGCTGCTGCAGGAATTCGACCGCCTGCTCCAGCAGGTGGAGCGCGGCGATATGAGCTTTGCGGAAGCATCGCTCATCGCCGGCGACGAGACCACGCGCAATATGCGCGAATTCCGCGCCAAGATTACCGAGGCATACCGAAACCTCACCGGGGGAGAAACACCGCTCATGCTCGTGGGCGGAGACGAGGCGGCCATTGCCATGGACAGCTCGCTCGTCGATGACGCGTTCCTTATGGAGCTCCGGCGGGCCACCAACTCTCGCGTTGTGGAGACCGTGGTCGCCGGCAGCGAACGGCGGTCATCCGGCGATGATACACAGATAAGGCGCGAACATTTGGCCGCGCAGAAGCTCGCGGAACAAGGATCGGAGCTGGCCAAGAATATCGAGTCTGGCGTCCGCAATCTGCGGCTCGCCATTGCCGACCTTCCGAGCGAAGAGCAAGCGCCATTCCTCGCGCAGGTGAATGGACTCAATATCCGGCAATTCGCCGTGAAACAGCGCAAGGAGGCGCAAGGATTCGATCTTATCGTCGAGGATCCGGCGAATCCTCGTGCGACCATGACGGTGGATGCCGATCGCGTGCTCGCAAGCATCGATGATCTTCGGCGCATTGTGTCCCAGGCCGTCGGGGAGCGCCGCGCCGCCCTGCTCGCCGAGCTTTCGCCGCGCTATCCGAATATTGACGCGTCGAATATTGCCCGCGTCATTCGCATGAAAAATATGAGCGCGCCCGAGGAATATCAGGCGTTTCTCGATGCCATGAAATAACCGTCCATACGCCTATGAATGAAATGAAGCTGTCGCCAGAGATATCCGGCACCGTGCAGAAATCGCTGTCGGAAACGGCGCAGGAAAACGTAAAGAGCGCCGTCACGAATGCGCTGGAACAGCCGTCCGTGCATGAAGCGTCCAAAGCGCGGCTTCGCACGCGCATTCAGGAAATCCAGCGCGCGCATCCCGACCTTATTTTTCCCATGCGGGAGGAGGAGCTTGAAGGATTTGTCCGAGCCTTCCAGCATAACTGCATCAATGGGTCCTGCCTGCCGGAAGACGTGGATGCCATGATTCTGGACAACCTGTCCCTATTGAAACGCGCGCATGAACGGCGCAGATCCAAGGCGAGAGCGGCATGACTCATCTTCTTCGCGTACGCACTCGGCGCGCATCCCCGCGCGCCTATGATCCGTATATAACTGCGGCGGAGCGGCGGGATCTTCAAGGCGCTGCGGCCGTTCTCAAAGGCATTCGTATTCTTCATGTGAACGCCACGCCGAAAGGGGGAGGAGTGGCGGAAATGCTGTCTTCGCTCGTGCCGCTCGAATGCGGCATGGGCCTTTGCTCCTCTTGGCATGCAATGGAAGCCCCGGCGCGGTTTTTCCGCATCACGAAAGAAATTCATAATGCGGTGCAGGGAAAACAGTTTAGGCTCCCATCCGCCGATATCGAATATTACCGATCCGTGAATGTAAAACTCGCTTCGCGTCTTGCCCGCCTTCCGTTCGATATCGCCGTGATTCATGATCCCCAGCCCATGGCTGTCATCGCCTCCGTTCACGACAGGCCCATGATTTCGCGCCTGCATATCGACTGTTCGCACATGGATGCTCGCGTCCGGCGCCTTCTTTATCCGTATGCGCGCGCATATGACCGCGTTGTCGTAAGCCGTCCGGAATGCCGTCTGGGCCTGCCCCGATCGATTGTCTCCGTGATTCAGCCCGCCATTGATCCTCTGTCACCCAAACATCGCGACATGTCCCGGGCATATGCCCGGCGCCTGTTGGCGCGGCTCGGCATTCATCCGAAACGTCCCTTGCTCGCTCAAGTTTCCCGCTTTGATCCCTGGAAAAATCCCTTGGGCGTTCTCGAAGCCTATCGTTTGGCCAAGCGGCGCATGTCCGATATCCAGCTCGTTCTGGCGGGCATTATGGCCGCAAGCGATGATCCGGAGGCGTCGTCCGTGTTCCGCGAGGTGAAGAAGGCGTCGAAAGGGGATCCTGACATCCATCTTTTTTCAGATATCAAACAGCTTCGCGGCATTACGAATGACCGTTTCGTGAATGCCATCCAATGCGGCGCGGATATCGTTCTCCAGCTTTCCACGCGCGAAGGATTCGGACTCACGGTTACGGAGGCCATGTGGAAGGGCGCGGCCGTTATCGGCGGACCGGGCGCCGGAATTCGCTTGCAGATTCAGCATGGAGAAAACGGATATATCGAACACACCTCCCGGGCCGTTGCCCGCCGCATTGAAATGCTCCTTGGGCGTCCTCGCCTTCGCGCAGCCATTGGACGCCGCGCAAAAGCATCCGTGCGCGAGCAATATCTTGTTCCGCGCCTGCTTCGCGATCATCTTCGGCTTTACACCTCGTTTATATCGACGTAATGTTTCGATATGAATTTCCTCGCATCCTTGCAACTTTGGCTTTCGACAAACGGCTTTCGCGTCGTCATCATTCTTGCGGGAGCATATCTCATCGATCGCGCCGTAAAACTTTTTATCTCGCGCATTATCCGAAAGCTGCTAAAACCCAATTTTTATGCGAGCAAGCAAGCGGAACAGAAGCGGGAGGATACGCTCATTCGCGTATTGTCCGGCACGTTCAGCGTCGCCCTCTGGCTCATGGCGTTTTTACTGCTGCTCTCTGAATTCGGACTGAACATAGGCCCATTGCTTGCCGGGGCGGGTATTGCGGGTCTCGCATTCGGCTTTGGCGCGCAGTATCTTATCCGCGATATTATCACCGGGCTGTTTATTATATTGGAGAATCAGTTTCGGGTCGGAGACGTCATTTGCATCGACGGAACCTGCGGCGCGGTTGAAGACGTGAATCTGCGCATTACGACGCTTCGGGATTTGGACGGGGTCGTCCACCATATTCCGAACGGGGAAATCAAAAAAACATCGAATCTGTCCAAAGATTTCGCGCGCGTCAATTTGAACGTCGGCGTGGGATACGGTTCAGACTTGGATCACGTTATTCAGGTGGTGAATCGCGTCGGGAATACGCTTGCGCTTGACCCCGCATTCCGGGAGTCCATCAAAAAAGCTCCGCAATTTTTACGCGTCAATGATTTTGGGGAATCGAGCATTCAGATAAAAATTCTCGGCGACGTGGCTCCGCTCAAGCAATGGGAGGTGACGGGCGAACTCCGAAAGCGGCTCAAAATCGCTTTTGATAAAGAAGGCATAGAAATGCCTCTTCCGCAAAGGGTAGTGCACATGAAGGGGAGGGAGTAGGGAGTGGGATAGGGAACCGTTTTAGGGTTCTAGAGTTGTAGAGTTTTAGGGTTGGATGAGCTCTGAAATACTTGAGCGGTTTTTTTGTCCTTTCCTGAATCCCGGTGAAGCCGGGATGAAGGATCCCTCTCTCGACTTGAACGTCTTTGCTTGTACCGATCCCTGAGAGAAAAAGACGTTCACGTCTCGACAGGGATCCCTCGTCACGCCTGCGGCGCTTCTCGGGAAGGAAGAATTGAAACGTCGGATGCTAAATGCAAGGGCGGGACTCAGGAAGTTTTTTTTGGGTGCAAAATGCTACGCCTCTGCATGTGCTCGCCCCGCATTTTTTTCGTCACCGGTGTGGCCGTCGTCAATAGAATCAGCAACCAAAATGCGACTGCAAGATCATTCTTGAAATACGGCACGTCTACGAGGCCATGAACAAGAAGCGCTGCGATGACAGGCAGCGTCACTGGCAGGCTGTCTTTGCCGAAGCGTATCCATGTGCCGAGAATATAAAGGAAGGCAATGACGCCCAATATTCCCGTCTCGCTCCATAAGTTCAGCAAAATGTTATGCGGGTATTGGAATACTTCGATGAAGGTTGCTTTGTGATAGGGGAGAATAACGGTTGGGTAGGCGGCAAGCCCGGCGCCGAATATGGGACGGTCGCGGAGCATGGCAATGCTCTCTTTCCAAAGAATTACGCGCACCTGTCCGGACCACTCCTGAAAGGTAAATCGTTCCACCACCGCGCCGCGAAGGGGCGAGGCAAAGACGGCGATCATGCCCGCCACGGCAATAACAAGGGCAATCCAGCGCGTACGCCGTTTCATGACAAGCGCGATACAGGCGGCGACAAGGAAGGCAATGAATCCGCCGTCGCTCCGTGCAAAGAGGATCGCGGAAAGCCCGGCGAGAATGCCCGCAGCTGATATCCATGTTCCAAGGAGGGGCGCGGCTTTTGCGCCTTGATGGTCCGCAATCGCGTCTGCAAATAACAATGCGATCACCGGCGTCACAAAAAGCGCGAGGGCATTCGGGAACGGGAACGGACCCACGGCCCTGCGCCCGGGCCACGCATTCCATGGAGACGGAATCATCCATCCGGTAAAAAATTGCGCGGCCGACCAGATGCCGAGCAGCATGACAGCCACGGCAAAGGTTTTTGCGAGCATCGCTTTGTCTTCCCGCGTCCGGATGAGATCAAGGCCCATGAAAAAGATGAGTAAGGGCTCGATGAAATAGGCTCGATAGAGCCCGAGTGCTTGCGCGGTAACCGGGGAAACGAGCACGGCAACGAGTCCGGCCGTGAGCCACAGGATCACAGGCCAGCGCCAAAGGGTCGCGCGCATCCAGGCTTCGAGCCATCCACGCCGCATGAACCAGCCAATAAAGGTTGCGAGCAACAGCAGTTCAAGGAGCGTCGTGGGGATCGGACCGAGATGCAGGCGGACCACATAGGACGGAAGGAGGAGCGGAAGAAACGCGAATGCTCGCTTCGGCCATTTCCAACTTATGACACCCCAGAGAAGGGCCGCGAGAAAGGAGCCGATAAGCAGATCGTCCATATTAAAGGGTATTTTCGCCCGTTGGTGCCCCTTTGCTTGTGCGCACAAGCTCCAGAACCATGGTTTTGGTCACGGCCTTTGTCGCAAAAACGAGGATGGCGTATACCGCGGCGGCGACGAGTATGGTGAGTCCGAGGGAGATATTCAAAAACGGCCGCGCGAGTATGACCATGAGCAGGCTGGCCAGGAGCGATTTGCCCGCCACGCGTAAGGAAAGGGACATCCGCGCTACGCGCAGGGTCATGACAAGGCTAGCGAGAGCAATGCAGACTTCGGAAAAGACCGTGAGCCATGCCGCCGCGAACATGCCGTATACGGGGATATAGAGGATATAGCCGATGAGGGTAAGAATGGACACGACGATATACACGGGGAGCATGGCTTTTTGCTTATCCAGGGCTACCACGGCATGCGAAAACACGGTGCCAAAGAAAATCGATCCGGTCGCGAGGATTAAAATTTGTAAAATGGCGCCGGATGCTTCAAAATCTTGTCCGGCCACAAGCACCATCACCGGGTGCGCCACCAGAAGCGTGCCAAACATGAGCGGAAAGGTGATCAGGGAAAAGGCGTCAAAGCTCCGCCGGATGAAATTTTGGAATAGGGCCGCGTCTTTTTTGGCCCAGGCATTGGCAAGAAGCGGCAACAGCACCCCGGCATACATAAAGGGAAGGGTTATCAGAATTTCCAGCACGCGGTAGGCGGCGCCGTAAATGCCCACCTCGGTTTGCGGGCGTACAAAGCTCAAAATGAGGGTGTCTGCCTTGAAATAAATCAGGGAGAAAATGATGGACGCTCCGATAGGCCAGCTTCGCTTGATTGTTTCCTTCCAGAATGCCCAGTCCACCATAAGGGCGAAACGCGCATATCGCCGGGCAATGAGGAAGTTTACGAAGAAATTGGCGGAGCCTCCGAGAGACACCATAAGCACCACGGGCACGAGGCCCCAGTTCATGACCGTGGCAATGAGCACGCCGGCCAAAAGGACGGTGCGTCCGACCACTTCGGCGATGGCCACCACATGCATTTTTAAGTGCCGTTGCTGAACCCCGATCACGATTTGATTCAGCGCCGTTACAAAGAATGACGCCCAAATGGCAAAAAGGGCGATTTTTAATTCCCGATCGTACGGGAGCAATAGGCCGATGACGGGGGCGATGGAAAGAATGAGAAGCGCGCTCCAGAATCGGAGCGAGAACACGGCCGAGGTGACGCGGTCTTCATGCGTTTTATCGCCTGCGCGTTCTCCCAGCATCTGCACGACCATGACATTCAGCCCCATGTCTAGAATGATCGCGAAAATCTGAAGAAAGGCATTGGCCGTGGAATATTTGCCGAATCCCTCCTGGCCGAGCAGACGCGTCATAAGCCCGACCACAATCACGCCAAGTATGGTCGAAACGATCTTTCCGGCAATTTGGACGGCTGTATTTGCCGCGAGCGCCCTTGCGATAGCTGACATGCTCCGTATTGTGCCACGACAGACGCCCACGGAATAGGGAGAATTCAGCAGAAAGGGTTCTGGGCATGGGAGGACCGACGGGTACAGGTTTTACTCATTGTTACATTGCCTTAACACAGGGAAAAAAGTCCAGAATTGTTGACAATAAAGAGAAAAAACGGTATTCTATTATAGCTTGATGCAAGACCCTTCGCGGGCGGCTCATGCACACCTCCCGGGCACAAAGCCGGGGAGCGAAAACACACCATAAAAACGGACCTGACAATATGGATCCATCGAAGCGTTTGAACGCCATGACCATTGCGTTCAATCACACGATGAAGATGATAGGACAGAAGGCCTGGACGGCCATTCATTTAGGATGGCATATCGGGCCTTCTTTCTTTTTCGTCTTTTTGCTTAGCCTTGCCCCTGCGCATCCGGTATATTATGCAGCGCACCTCGAACACACGCATCCGGGGTCGGTGCAGAAAATTCAGAAGCCCGATCTTTCGTGGAAGGAAGAGGAACAGCATACGCATTCACCGAAACTTATACGAGTCCTGATATGATGAACGCAGGAACCCGCCGCGCATACGGGTTTCGCTCTCGGGGAGCGCGTTTTTTGCCTTGGAAGCGCGTGGCATCGGTATGGCAGACGGCTTTGCTTTCGCTTGCAACCATCCTCGCGCCGCTCCAGCTGACCTTCCAGCCGCAAATTGCCCTTGCGACGCGAGGCTATGAAGCGTCGGTAAACAAGCCTTCGCTCGACCTTTCCATGAGCCCGGGCGAAACGCGCACGGTCATTTTGACATACACGAATACGGGAACGGTCACATGGTTTCGCGATGCGAAAACATCGTATGTTTCCCTGTATCTCGCCGGAAAAACATCCTCCCCGCTCCGCCATGCATCCTGGAGAACCTCCGATTCGCCTGCGCGCATAAGCGATGTCTCGGTTGCGCCGGGGAAGAGTACAACGGTTTTGTTCCATGTTTCCGCGCCTTCTGCGAGCGGAACGTATACGGAAACCTTCCGCCTGGCTGCGGAAGATACGGCATGGATGTACGGTTCGGAAACCACGGTGACCGTCCGCGTATCCAAAGGCTCCGGAACCGCCGTATCCGCCCCTCTGCCTCCATCCGCGCCTGCGCCCGCGACAGCTCCTGCCTCTCAGCCCGTTGCGAACGGATCAGGAAATACGATGAAAGCCGTGCTCCTGCTCCGATCTGAAAAATCGCTCACGCTCGGAGGAGATGAGAGCAAAAAGATTACCCTGGGATTCAAAAACAGCGGATCCGCAGTCTGGAAGAACATGGCGATCAAGGTGGCAAATGTTCAGGCGGCCATGACGAATACGCTCCTTTCTGTATACCACCCGTCCTGGACGTCATCCGACACCCCCGCAAACGTGGATGCGGTCACAAATCCCGGTGAAATCGGCTTTATTACCTTTACTCTGCAGGCTCCGCCAAAGCGCGGCACGTATACCGTACGCGTTCAGCTCGTGGCGAATGGCGCAAATAATGTGGAGGGCGGATTTGTCGATATTCCCGTTACCGTCACCTCGGACGGAGCGGTGCAGCTTTCCCCGCCCATTGTCCCGCCAACCGCGGAGAGTATTCCGAAAAATTCCGCCTTCATCGCGAATGAACCTATTATTCGCGTGGGACTTTTCCGTACTGTTGATGATCAGATGATCATAGGTTCTCTCCAGGGTTCGTTCCATTTATTTCAGAACGGCAAAACCGTCTGCGCCTTCCAGCATGGCGAGGAAGTAAAGGTGCGGTTTGATCGCGTTCACGGGGTCTATCAGGCCACAGGTCCTCGATGCAATACGCAGTCTACCGATGTGTATCAGATCCAGAGCCTCGTGGGTCCGTGGGAGCCGCTCGTGATGACGGACTTCGACCGACCGGTTTCATGGCTTCCCGGCGCGAATGACAACACCTTCCGCGGCATTCTGGAACTCCGCTGGTCGGGCAAAGACGTGTGGCCCATTAATGAATTGCCCATGGAATTGTATTTGCGCGGCATCGCGGAAACATCGGATGTAAGCCCGCTCGAATATCAGAAAGCGCTCCTTATCGCCGCGCGCACGTATGCGTATTATCACTGGAAGCGCGGCACCAAGCATGCGGTCGAGCGCTTCCATGTGGACGGAAAATACGATCAGGTGTATCGCGGATACGGCGCGGAAATTCGCAGTCCGAAAATCGTGCGCGCCGTCACTGAAACGCGCGGACAAATTGTCACATATAACGGCGCGCTCGCCATTACTCCATATTTCTCCCGTTCGGACGGACGGACGCGGTCATGGGAAGAGGTGTGGTATGGGGACCCCATCCCGTGGCTTCGAGGTGTATCTGTTCCATGGGACAATGGAAAAACGTTATGGGGCCACGGCGTAGGCATGAGCGCATCGGGCGCGCTCGGTATGGCGAATGACGGCAAGGGGTATGCGGATATTTTGAAGCACTTCTATACCGGAATCGAACTTCAGCTTTTCTACTAGTTTCACGAGCATCTATGGCGCAACTCCCACGCATCCCCATGAAAGGAGCTGGCGGATATGCCGCCAAACGGCAGGAAATCCGCATGGCAAAGGCCGCCACGACGGCAGGTTCTGCGTCAAAGGCGCAGATGCGGGCGATACAAGCAAAACAGCGCTTGGAAGAGGGGCGTCGCATGGATGCGGCGGAGAGCGTTCTTCGTCGAGGCGCAGTCGAACATCCCCCGAAGGGTGGAATCAGCAAAGAGCTGGAACGACGGCGCACGGAGGCAGCCGAGCGGGGAACATCCATTGCGCGTATGAAGCGGCATGGCAATGAAGAAGCGCCAGAGATCGACGAGGAATCAGAGGCTGATATTCATTCCGACGACATTCAAAAACTCGAACTGGCGAAATTGCCGTCCGAGTTGAAAAACCCGAAACTTTTGCAGAGAAAATTCCGAACGGGCATTTAGCTCGTTTGTGTTTTTGGCGGAACAATACGCGGGCCCAGAGCCGGCGTTTGCGCCGGCATATTCCCCTCGCGCTCGTGCTGGACGCGCGCCTCATTGGCGAGTTCGATCACGCGTTTGGCAACATGATTCGGATGCGGAATATCCTCGAACACGAAACGCGTGGTTTCCGCCGCAGTCTGAATGTGGATGACGCCATAGTCGAAGAGCGTGTGAATAATGCCTTTTACTTCGCTCGTGACGTCCTGCACATTGTAGAGCATGAGCTCGCTCATGGTGCGTCCGAACAGCCCGTGCTGTTCGATATTGATAATCCGGTGATTAGTGACGATCCAGATATCCAAAAACCAGTCGATGTAGTTCTGGAACAGGAAGAGCCAAGCATACAAAAAGAACATGCTGGATCCGAGCACATAGAGCGTAAACCGTTCGGGCGCCTGGAAGAACAGGGGATACTGGATGTGGAGAAGCGCGTACACGGCAAAGGGGAGCGAGAGCACGACGGCAAAGGCGATGAGAATCGGGATGAGCACGAACCAATGCCTTCGCAGGAAAAAAATGTTTTCTTCCCCCGGGCGCGAAGTCGGCAGATTGCTAAGATCGATCATAGCGAAATGTTTTTTGCTCCTCCCCCGAAGAAGAACAGGTTCAGTCCGTCGGGCAAAAGATCGATACCGCCGGTCCAGTCCACGCCGGAAAAATACAATCCGGATCCGATGACCACGGCAAGGATGACGATGATAAAGAGAAACGTGGAAATATAGGCCGCCGGCGTGTGGAGTCCGTGGCGTATCATTTGAAGCAGGGTGAGCAAAACCAGTACGGCGTACAGGCCGAGCAGGACAATCCAGGCGATGAGGAAATATCCGAGAGGGATCATACGGGAGGAGTAGGAAGTGGGGGGGTAGGGGCGCGCAGTAGGGGCGCAGTATGCTGCGCCCCTACTGCGAAGACCCCGGCTGCTCCATGCCGAGATGCTTGTAGGCAATCGGCGTGGCCATGCGTCCGCGGGATGTCCGTTCAATCATACCTTCCTGCATGAGAAACGGTTCGATGACTTCTTCAACGGTATCGACTTCCTGCGATGTTGCGGCCGCGAGCGTGGTGAGCCCCACGGGACCTCCGCGGAATTTTTCGATGAGCGCGCGGAGCAGGGCACGATCCGCCTGATCCAGTCCTCGCGGGTCGATGTCGAGCCGTTCCAGCGCGTCTATGACCACCGATGGCGTTAGTGTACCATCCCCCCTTACCTGCGCGTAGTCGCGGGCGCGTTTTAGAAGACGATTCGCGATGCGCGGCGTCCGTCGGGAGCGGCCGGCAATGGTGCGCGCCGACGCGTGGTCGATGGGAATATCGAGCAGGGCCGCGGATCTCCGGACAATGCTCGTCATTTCGTCCTCGCCGTAAAAATCGAGATGATACACGGATCCGAACCGGTCGCGGAGCGGCGCCGAGAGCAGGCTTAATTTCGTGGTTGCGCCCACCAGCGTAAATCGTTTCAAGTCGAGGCGAAGCGTTCGGGCCGTGGGGCCTTTGCCGATAACGATGTCGAGCGCATAGTCTTCCATGGCCGGATACAGCACTTCCTCGATGGTCCGATTCATGCGGTGGATTTCGTCCACGAACAGCACGTCGCCTTCCTCCAGATTGGTGAGGATGGCGGCCAAATCCCCCACGCGGTCGAGCGCAGGCCCGCTCGTCACCTTGGTATGCGCGCCCATTTCATTGCCGATCACGTGCGCGAGCGTGGTTTTTCCGAGGCCCGGCGGCCCGTAGAGCAATACATGTTCGCACGGTTCGCCGCGCTGTTTTGCCGCCTCTAAAAAAATAGAGAGATTCTCTTTTACCTTCGGCTGACCGATAAATTCCGACAGGGATTTTGGCCGGAGGGACAGCTCCATGCCCGCGTCTTCCGGCTGTGCCGAGGCGTCTACGGGCGATACGTCTTTCCGGGCGTCTTCCATATTCCAGGGAGGTTACCCAGCGCGCGCGTTGAACGCAAAAATCCCCGCACCGGAGCAGCGTCGGGCGGGGATTTGCTAGAGATGGGTCAGGCGATGAGATCGGCATCCGTTTCCGGATACGCCGAGTCCAGAAAACGGTCCAGGCGTTCCTCGGTATCGCCGAGGCTGATGCTTCGCCGTTGCCGCGCGCGTCCGGAGAAATCGACAATGTTCGTTTTTTTCACGAGCCGAAGCGGCGAGCGGTCCGTGGACGGCAGTCCGTCCATGCGTTCCGCAAGGTCGACGGGGCTTGAGGCATGAAGGCCGTGTTCGGGGAAGGGGGAATGAGCCGTGAGCCGCGGGCCTTGAGCCGCGGGCCCTTCATTGCATTTTCTTCGTTCCGTCCGTTTCAGTTTGTTCGAGGGCTTTTTCGGTTTGCTTCGTTTCATGAATCCTCCTCTGAAGGTGCGGCACATAGTCAATCATGCTTTTCGCATAGCTTCAAGCGCGTATGGCATACTAGGGAGCATGAATCCGTCTTTGCCGCCGCGCCGGACGCTCTCGCGGCCGCTTCCGACAGCGCGGCAGGATACCGTGTCCGCCATTTCCCATCATCTGGATATGATGACGTCGCGCATCAATCGCATGACTGAAAGCCAGCAGCGCATTCTGCGCGCCCTGCAATCCCAGGCGCCCGAAGGCGTGTCGCGCTTGGAATGGCTTGCGAGGCAGTTGAACGGACAATGATATGGCCGGATACGAACAGGTGCCTGAATCGTCGGCTCTGGAAAAGCGGCCTTCGAAGCCTAAAGAATCGGCGCGGGAACGCGAAGAGCTTCAGGAGCGCATTGAGGGACTGCGCAATTCGTTCTTAGACGATCTTCTTCGCCTCGAAGCGATTCGGAATGCAAGAAGGCGACTCAAACCTTCCGATATCGAAACCCTGGATCTTCTCGTGGCAACCCGGCCGCCGCTTTTGGATCCGCAGGCCATGCAAGACATGAGAGACCAGCTCACCGTTGAAGAAGAAACCCGGGACATGGCCGCATCCGCCATTTCTTTTATCGAACTTTTGAACGACGAGGAACGGCGGCTCCGCAAGCATGCGGGCGCTTCCGGAGAAACGCTCAAACGCGAGGCCGCGGTTCGCGAACAGCATGTGAATGTGTTGAAGCAGGAATGGGGAATACAGTAAAAAACTGCCTGACGGCAGTTTTTTCATGGTGGGCCCGGCAGGACTCGAACCTGCACGCCTTGCGGCCGGGGTGTTTAAGACCCCTGCGTATACCATTCCGCCACGGGCCCGTGGCCGTGCGACAATACCGGATTCAGATCGGTTTTTCAATGCTTAACCTCGCTTCCGTTTTTTTCGGAGATACGCTTCAAGTTCCTTTGCGTTCTTCGTGTTCAGGATGTCGCTTTTCTTCGCCCAGCCACGGCGGGCGAGCGCTTCACCGAGCGGAAGAAAATCAAAATGCTCGGGAGCATGCGCGTCCGTGTCGATGGCGAGTTTGACCCCGGCTTTCACGGCTTCACGGATGAATTGCGCGTCCAAATCCGAGCGGTCAGGATAGCAGTCGATTTCGAGAGCGACGCGGTGTTTCTTGGCGGCCGCAAGCACTTCGGCAAAATCGAATTCAATGGCTTCCCGTTCGCCGATAATGCGCGCAAAGGGATGGAAATAGCAGTCAACGTTCGGGTTGGACATGGCCTGTACGATGCGACGCGTTTGTTCTTTGGCCGTCAGGCGGAAGGCCGAGTGCACGGATACGCCGACCCATTCGAGCTTGGCGAGCGTCGCGTCTTTCAGGTCAAGGGTTCCGTCCTTATGAATATCGCATTCGGTGCCGGTGAACACGCGGAAGCCTTTCAGGGATGCGTTCAGTTTTTTGATATCGCGGATTTGTTTTTCCACGCCCGCGTCGTCCAGTCCGTGAATGAAAGCGAGGGCTTTGGTGTGATCGGTGACGGCCATATAGGACAGGCCGGTTTTTTTCGCGGCCTTTGCCATGTCGGCGATGGATGCGCGGCCGTCTGTCCAGTTTGTTTGCACCTGCAGGTCGCCCCGTACGGATCCGTAGGGGATGAGTTTCGGGAGGCTGTGCGCTTCCGCGGCTTCAATCTCGCCCTCGCCCACGCGTATCTCCGGCGGAGGCGTATCGAGCCCGAGCTTATTGTAAATAACGTCCTCGGTTTTGCAGGGGATGAGCTTGACGCCCTTGCTCTTGCCTTTGCCACGCTTGAAAATGCCGTACTCGCTTAGGGTATAGCCCTTCCCGAGCGCATATTGCCGAAGGAGTACATTGTGCCGCTTGTCGCCCGTAAAATGCTGGAGCGCGGCGCCGTACACTTTGTCGGGAACCACGAGAATATCCGCATCCATGCCGATGGCGAGCCGGACCGATGCGCGGTTTTTTCCTTTTTCGTGCACGCTTTGTACTTCCGGCAGGGAACAAAAGGCGTCCACGATGCGCTTGGGCGTATCCGTTGTGGCCACAATGTCGATGTCGCCGATCGTTGTTTTGCGCCGCCGGAGCGATCCGGCATATGCGCAATGTTCCACGCCCTTCACGCGCTTGAGCTTCTCCACCATCTTGTCCGCAATGGGAAGCACGTCGCCGAGCAGGCGCCGTCCGCTCGCCTGTTTTTTCATGGCTATCCCGCGCGCGATTTTTTCCTCGCTCCGCTTTCCGTATCCTTTGAGTTTTTGGATCCTGTGCTTTTTGATGGCGGCTTCGAGGTCCTTTATGCTCTTCACCTTCAGGTTTTTGTAGAGGTCTTTAATGGTTTTTGGACCCACGCCTTCAATGGATGCCAGATCCCAAATGTCCACCGGGAATTTTTTTTTCATCGCTTCATATTCCTTCACATGCCCGGTGCGGAAATATTCGTCGATTTTTTCCGCCATACTAGCTCCGATACCCGGGAGTTCGTCCAACGCCTTTTTGCCGCCCAGCTTCCAGGTTTCTTTGACCTCGTCCCCGAGCGCGATCAGGAATTCCGAGGCCATTTCATAGGCGCGCGGCTTGAATGCCACGCCCTGCATGTCGAGGATATAGCCCATTTCGAAAAAGATTTTTGCGAGCTTTTGGGCTTCGTATCCGGTGGGTTTCATGGCGACAGTGTAGCAAGGGAGGACGGGAAGCGGTACGCGAGGGTCAGTGAAGAGTACGTAGGACGTGGGACATAGGCGTAGGTCTTGTAGAAGAATTCACTTCCTTCCCCACGCCTATGTCCCACGTCCTATGCCCTCATCTTATTCTTTCCTTCGCCGTGTTTTTCTCGTACCATGCACGCTGTGGGTGCATTGCGATGGGTTACCATCGCGAATGCCCGGGGACATACCGACATGCGGATTCACCGATCGCGCGTTCGAAAGGGTTCTCATCGGAGCACCGCTGTTGTACGACGTCCGAACAAAGCGCCGTTGTTGCGGCGGGAGGTAAAAACCATGTTTCTTTCCCTTGCGGCAGGCACCATTATGGTTGCCGGTTCCGTGGCATACGATCATGCCGTGTCTGCGCAAACGCGCGCTTTTCTTGTGCCGCAGGAAATCTCGCGCGATCGCATATTGTCGCATGATGCGGAGCCGTTCACGACCATGCTTCTTGATTTGGAGAATCAGGACATGCGCGCGGCATCGCTTAAGCCGTTCCCCCGCGAATACTTAAAGCTTCGTTCCGAGGAGGAGGGGTTGAATTACCGGTTACTCGACCGCATTGCCTATTGCGAAAGCAAGTGGCGCATGGTGAAGAACGCGCGGTCTTCCGCATACGGCTATTTTCAGATTATCGACGGCACCGAACGGCTCACGAATGCCTATCAGGAAGGCCATCGCAAAGAGGATCCGTATGCCAATATCGACATGGCGATTCATTTATACGAAAAATACGGAACCATTCCCTGGGCCTCTTCAAGGCCCTGCTGGGCCATGTATCAATAAAATTATCGCGGCTAGTGCGCCGCGATGAATTGATGGACAAGATTGAACACGTCTTTTCTGAACAAAAGGCCGGTGTGGTCGGTGCCCGCGACGCGGTATTCCGCAAGCGGATGCCGGCAGCGTTCCGCAGGAACCAGCAGATCGTATTTTCCGGCAATGGAGAGGAAGGGGCGGTTGAACAACCCGGGGCGCGACCACGTCGCGCGGCAGCGGTAAACTGCCGCACGCGAGGTCGCCCTCGGTTCACCGTGAAGGAAGCACGATGACACCCAAGACGAGCGCCGCGACCGCGCCCCGGTCCAGACCCTCCAGTGTGGTCAGCATCGAGGCGCGGAGCCAGCAAAACCCAGGTTACCTCGCTGTGACGCGGAGCGTCAAGCGCACCGCCGCTGCCCACTTCGTGGGGCCCGCTCGCATCTCCTCCGCGACCCGGGTTCCTCGCCGACCCGCACCGCGGGTCGTCTCGGATACCCTTCGACTCCCCAACATCTCTAAAACAAATCCGCCCCGGCAGATGCCGGAGCGGATTTGTTGGAGCGGGTAAGGGGAGTCGGCTGCACGATCGGGACGTGGCGCGGCCCCGCACCGCACATCACACTTGAAAAACCCCGCCTCCTGAGGAGGCGGGGGAGCGGTGCATCGCGAAGCGCGACCGAATCAAGGATCCGCGCTCTGCGAGAACCATGGAGCAGAGCATCCATCGATCCGACCGCCCGGTGACGCATCCGCGTCCGATGCGTCGTTGGGCAGCCCGATCGTCCCCAAACCGTACCGAGCCCGGGCTTGAACGTCAAGCGGACGCTGGAAAGGGTGTCAAGACCCCCTTTTTCCCGCTGAACCAAGCAAAAAGCCGACCTCGACGGTCGGCTTTCACTCCTGGAGCGGGTAAGGGGAGTCGAACCCCTATCTCGTCCTTGGCAAGGACGCATAATAGCCGCTATACGATACCCGCGCGATTTTGTTCTGTTTTGATGAGCCGCTACCTGCCTGCCGAGAGGCAGGTACCATACCCGCGCGCCTTCTGTTTTGCGGGAGGATACTAACAATATCCTTGTTATTGCGCAATATGGAAGGGGCGGCTGGAAGGCCGCCCCAATGAAAGAATATCAGAGAGATGCCGTGCGCGCTTTTTCAACGAGCATCTGCAGCTTTTTCCGTTTCAGGAATTCTCGAAAGCGTTTGCTGAAACCTGTTACGGCAATGGCTCCGGCGGCCGCGCCGAATGGCGCCCAGTCAGGAAAACGGCTTTGCGGTTTCGGCTCGATCGGAGCCGCAACGCTCTCCGGCGCATGCTGGATGAGCTCGATGTCTTCGGGACGGCGGGGGATAATGGTCGGATGATCTTTGCGAATATCCAACAGTCCGGTAACACGGATGCGATCTTGTTTGGTAAGGCGCGCAATGCGGTAGCCTGCCGCCGCCGGAATTCCTATGGTGACGTCGATGCCCTCGTCTGTGCCCAGCACGAAGGATGCGGATTTAATGTCTCGCACCGTTCCTTCCACGGATACCAGACTCCACGCGTCTTCCGCGCCGGGCGCGAGCAGATCCACGATGCGCGGCACAACGGTTCCTTCATCCGCGAGCGTCATCCACACATCTGTTTTTTTCATGCGCAGTTCCGGACCGCGATATGTTGCATTCAGCGTTCCGGCAACGCTCACCACGGAACCGTATGCGGGGACATTCAGATGCGGCGGGAGGTACACGATGAGTCCTCGTCCGTCTTCGTTTTCGAGAATAAAGGTGTGGGAAGAAGCTCCCAGGAGTTTTGCGACGGAGCCGACAATGCCGGTTACCCGCACGCGGGCTCCGTTTAGGTCTGAATCAAACATAGATTCAAAAGGATAGGTATTGATAATCTCGCCTTTTGCGGCGGATGCCGGCTTTGCAGACGGGCTTTTTGGAGCGAACGCTTGTTCATTCGCGAGCAGGGCCGCCTGAAGCACGGCATCGAGGCTGGCGGACAGGGACGATGGGGCGAGCAGGGATTCCCCTTCCATTCCGCCAAGCGGGACATTGGAGGATGCTTGCAGCGCGGTTGCGTTAGATGTCGTTATGTCGGGCGCAGACGCTTCCGCGGGAGCGGTGATCGTCTGCGCGTGTTCATCCCCTGCCTCTTCTTCCGGCTCGTCGAGGAACATATTTTCCATGGCGGGCGTAAGGAGCGGCGTCACGCGCCATCGGCCGCGATCGTCCTTTGCCCATGATTCGCCTTTGTTGAGTTTGGGAATCGCCGTGCGTTCCAGAATGGTTCCATTGGTTTCGCGAAGGCTTATTTCATCGCCGGCATTGTTGAGGCGCGCGCTTTTGAGCGTGACAATGAGAAATCCCGGAATGGTTACCGGCGTTTCTTTCGGAATCGCTGCAATGCGTCCCGCCGCATCCCAGAGTTCCAGCGGCCTATCCGTTTTTTGAATATCCGTCGCGAGCGAGAGTTCCACCCATTCCGGTCCGGCGAGAGGATTCGAAACGGTTTCATTCAGACCGAGCTGGATGGGAGGAGCAGGAGATTGCGTGGGTGTTGAGGACGCAGGAAGTGGGACATTGGACGTAGGGGAAGATGCGGGGGAAGAAGAAGGTTGCGTTGTTGTTGAAGGGGATGTTGTTGCAGAAGAAAACGTGGCCGTTCCCGAGGTTGAGGCTGTCGTTTCCGATCCCTGAAGGACCGCCTCCGTTGATGAGGTATTTTCAGGAAAAATCGTCATTCCCGCAGATATTGCGGCACGTTCTTCATCCGGCAGGGTTTCTGTACTTGTCGCCGCTTCTTCCGGCGGCGGCGTATCCATTGATGTTGCCAAACGAGGATCGCAGAAATCGCAGTATCCGGGCGTTCCCGCATCCGTGATGCCGTCCTTGAATCCCGTGGACGTGGCTGCGGTCATCCACGCATCCGCTTCCGTGGATGTGGCGATGCGTATCATGCTTGCGCGCGGATCCGATGTTCCGGCCGGCGGCAGTGCTCCATCACCCGCGGCATCAACGAGATTGCCATTCGCATCGTTCAGAATCACGCCGAATGCGCTGTTTGAAAGACTCATCGTCGTTGTCGCAAGGCCAATCGGAACGGAAAGGGCGCTGTTCGCGTCTTCTGCTTTGTAGTTGGCGACGATGAATGTTCCCTGCGGAGGAATGAAGGCATCTTCCGGGAAGAATATGTCGCGGCCGCTCTGGCCCGCGCCGGCAAGCGACCAGCCGCCAATCGTCGCCGTGGCATCGCCGATATTCGCGAGCTCGATCCATTCGTCGGACGCGGACAGTCCGGAGCCCGCCCAAGCCACTTCCTGAATAATGACGCGCGCGGATTCTTCCGCCGCTGCGGGAAGGGGAGCGGCAATCACGCCGCCGTGGGAAACAAGCAGGCTCGCCAAAAGAAGGGCGGCTCTCCGTCGGGGCCTTTGTTTGATGCGGCCGCGCTGAAGCAGCCGGGCATCGTGGAGATGGTGGTGCATAGGAGCAGTAGAGTTAGTAGTTAGTGGTTAGTGGTTGGTGGATAGGATTGCTGTTTTCGTGTTTCAGGGTTGTAGCGTTTTAGGGTTTTTTAGAGAGTGCGTAAGTGCTGCATGAGACCGCCGATGTATCGAGAGATGTTTTTCATTTCTTGCGAGATGTTTTGTTCCAAGGATTTCTCCAGATACCCAACCTTTTTCGCCAGCATGAGTTGACTTCGAGCTTCCGCGAGCGATGCTTTTGCGATTTTCAGGAAACGGATGAACTCTTTTGTGTTATTTTATTCGAATCCTTCAACGATATTTGAGCTGACGGAGACAACGGATCTTCGTATCTGGTCTCGGAGTCCAAAATCTCTTCGAAATATATTTTCCTGTGTACAAACGTAGATGCTTTTGGCGAGATGCATGCTTATTTGCCAGATCTTTCATTCCTCAAACGATGTAATTTTCATAAACCCTAGACCCATAAAACGCTACAACTCTGAAACTGGAGACCTATTCCATTCCGTCTCATGGATCGGAAGACGTCGCAAGAGCAAGAAGCGTCCCCGGTGGATAACTCAAAATTTTAGCTTAACCATAGCGTCTTGATTTTGTTCTGCAGATGTTCTATTTTTGTTCTATGCAGGTCGGTACGCGGGAACGGTTACATAGTGGCGTAGTTGCGTGGGACGTAGTGAGAAGCGCTCTTACGCAACGACGTCCCACGCAACCTCGTATTCCTGTTCCATCGCATAACGCACGACGCATAACGCATAACCTCTATGACCCTCCCCATCACACCGAAGCAAAAAGAAGTTCTCGACTTCATTATCAGTTTCATTCATGAGCAGGGATATCCGCCCTCCTATCGCGAAATCGCGGACGGACTTTCCCTCGCGTCCCCTTCTACGGTGCATGTGCATGTGCAGGCGCTTCGAGAGCGAGGCTTTCTCCGAAGTACGGATGGCGCCGCGCGCGAGCTCGAGCCCACCAATAAGGCGGTCCGCTGGGGAAAGAGCGTTGTGCTGCCGCTCAAAGGATTCATTACGGCGGGCGTGCCCATCGAAGCCATTGAGGAACATGAAACCTTCGCCGTACCGGTAGATCTCGCGCCGGATTCCGCGAATTCCTATGTACTCCGCGTGAAAGGACAATCCATGATCGAAGACGGTATTCTCGACGGAGACTATGTGGTGGTGGAGCGGAACCCCAGTCCGAAAAACGGCGATGTGGTGGTGGCCTTGCTCGACAATACCCATGCCACGCTCAAGCGCTTCTATCGCGAAAAGGGACGCATCCGTCTTCAACCTGCGAACTCAACCATGAAACCGATCTACGCATTCGACCCGTTGATACAGGGGGTGGTGAGAGCCGTCATACGTTCCTTTAGACCGAAGTTCACATAAATCCTTTTGTCATTCCGAATCCCCGCCAAAGGCGGGGTGAGGAATCCCTTTTAGACCTGGGCGCTGACAGATATACGCGGCTTCTCAGTTTGAAAGCGATTCCTCCCTCTCTTCCCGATTGCCATCGGGACTCGGATCGGAATGACAAAGTGAGGGCTGGGTTTTGTGCATCCTGACGGCCGAATACGAGGGGGGTGAGCACAAGCATGAGCCGGTCTCCATTCCTCTGGAGACAGGTATGCTCCTCCCTCGCATGCGGCGGTCGTGATAGCAGGGAGTGGGAAGTAGGGAGTCGGGAGTAGGTCTTTCTACTTCCCGCTCCCCACTTTCCCTTCTCAAAAAACCATCAACCACAAACAAATAACAAATATGCTCTCCTTCTTTAATCTCTTTTCCCCTATGGTATACGAAAAAGTGAATCAGCCCGTGGAAGTGTTGGCCGCGTTCCGGAATGACCGCACCGAACCCATGACCTTCAAGTGGGGGAAGAAGTATTACCAAATACGAAAAGTGAACTTGGTGCACAGCGAGCACAATGGACGGGAAAAGGTGTATTACTTTTCCGTGTCGGACGATGCGAACGCGTATCGTTTGTCATTTCGCACCGAGTCGCTCAAATGGATGCTCGAAGAGATATGCGAAGCGACGTAAAATATTCAGCGTTCTGTTGATAAGTTAAAAGTTATTCAATTTCTTTCACAGGTTATTGTACTTGTGCGGTGTGCGGGATGGCGGTACTGAATAGATATATGGACAGGCTGACTACTGCCGAGCTCGCTGACACCCTCGAAACGCTTAGAAGGAATGTAAGAGATCTTCTGTTCCGGACAGAGCTGGTTTCGGTCGGTGTGGAGTCGACCATACGGCATCAGGTCGAGAACCGGCGGCAATGCATTCAGATTCTTCAAGAATTGGAAGCTGTGACGGAGACCTATAAAATCTTTTTGCAACATATCGAATCCAGAGCCTATGAAAAAGAAGGACACGCAGGAAATTCTTGAAGCGATCTCCCGGGTCGAGTACAGACTCGGCCAAAGAATTGATGATGTCACAGGCAAGTGTTCTATTTTTGTTCTATGTTTTCCCGTCTCGTCGCCCACCTCGACATGAACTCGTTCTTCGCTACTGTGGAGCAGCAGGCGAATCCGTTTTTGCGCGGCCGGCCGGTGGGCGTATGCGCCTACCTGCACCGGAACGGCTGCGTTATTGCGGCCTCCGTCGAAGCGAAACAGCTGGGCATGAAGGTTGGTATGACCATGCAGGAGGCGAGGGAAAGGGTTCCGAACGTGGTTTTCGTGCAGAATGAACCGGCGAAGTACCGCGCCGTGACGTCTCGCATCTTTTCTATCCTGCACGAACTCACGGACCGGGTGGAACACTATTCTATCGACGAGGCATTCCTCGATCTTACGGGCTGGTATCGCGATCACGCCGAAGCGGCCTGGGCGCTCACGCGCGCGCGGCGGCGCATTTACGCGGAGGTGGGGGAATGGCTGCATTGCTCCATCGGTATTGCGCAGACGCGCTTTTTGGCCAAACTCGCATCGGATTATCAAAAACCCTGCGGGCTCACGGTTGTGACGCCGGAGAATCTCGACGAGGTTTTGGCATCCCTCGATCTGGAAGACATTTGCGGCATTGGGCCGCGCATGCGACGGCGTATTGCGCGGCTCGGGTATGCCACTCCGCTTGAGCTCAAACGCGCGCCGCTCGAAAATCTCCTGAACGCCTTCGGGCAATATGGCTACACCATGTGGATGAAACTGAACGGGCAGGAGGTGGAGGACGTAGTCTCGGAAGCCGCGCCCCCGAAATCCATCGGACACTCGCATTGCATCCCGAACTCCGTGAACCGCGAAGGAAGGGTGGAAGCCGTGCTCACCAAGCTTACGGAACGCGCGGCGCGACGTCTCCGCCACGAGAAACTTTTGGCCGGATCCGTGTTCGTGTCCGTGGGGCTTCGCGGCGATGACGTGAACGGCTGGTATGGCGGAGGCGGCGGAGAATTCTTCCGTCTCGATGAGCCGGCGGACGATTCGTTCACGCTTGCGGGCGCGGCGCGGGAATTACTCTATGAACTTTGGGACGGCAGGGAACCCGTACGGTTTTTGGCCGTCACGTTTACCGAACTCTGTAACCCTTCCGGTCAGCTCAAATTTGGTGTGTGGGACGTAGGACGTGGGACGTGGGACGTGGGGAGGGAACGGGAACAGACCATGGAGCGGCTGGCGTGTTTGTCGAAAGCGGCGGATCTTGTGCGGGATAAGCACGGCGAAGAGTCCATCTCGCTCGGCGGGATGTTCCGTTTGAGCGGGGAGTATGCTCCCGACCGCATCGGCTTCCGGAAGACGGATGGTGTGGTGGTGAAGGGAGTGGGGGAGAAGAGTGCGTAGTTGCGTAGGATTTGGATGGCAAACATTGCGGGAAAATGCACGTATTTCTTACTATTTGACTGTCATGCCTTTTTCATTTACCGAATAGGATATGGGCGAAACGTATAATGATCATAAGGGATTACAGGTATGGCGGTCGGGGTATGAACTCGCCAAACGCATTTACCCTCTCTCAGCTCTCAAATACGAAGAGCAGCCATTTCTGTTCCTTCCAATCTTGCGGAGGGATACCGTAGACGCCGCTTCGGCTCACAGCTTCAATTTGCGCTGGTTGCCTATGGTTCCGCTTCAGAATTAGAGACACAGCTCATGCTTATCCAGGATTTAAAGTTAGCGGATACCGTACCGGTACGCAGCATCGAACAAGATCTCGAGCATGTGCTGAGACTCTTGAATGGGTATTGCACATATCTGCGCCATCAACGCAATGGAAAAACATCCGGAAGCAATGATTAAATGATTACGGTCATTTCGCCCTACGCAACTACGTACTACGCCACCACGCAACCCTTGTTTTTCCTACGCCCCACGCCCTACCCCGTCTACCTCACACATCCCGCCGTCACTCCCTCCGCATCCTGTTTGCATCCGTATGTTTTGGTATCGCCGTTCATGCGGCTCATATGGAGCTCGGTCCAGGTGACGCCCGCCTCGGTTGCGCGTACATCGCATTGCCACACGAGGGTATCGCGGTTTTGGTATTTCGGTTTGCAGAATTGTTTGCAGTCCCAATCGCGGCCGTCCGTTCTGATATCCGCGGCGCGCGTTTCCGTGAGAATGCGTAACATGTTTTCTGCCGTGCAGGCGCCGTCCACAGGCTCGTCGCGTTCCACCATCCATGTGCGGATGGTTGCCCGGTCGTCCAGGGAGCATAAAAACGTAGGCGTTGTTCCTTCGGGCAGGGAATCGCGGAGCTGATCCAGAAACAGCGGTTCCGCCTGTTCCGGAAAATGGATATTGATCGCAAGGTTGATGCCGTTCTGATCACCCGATGCATATGCATTGAGCCAGTTTTCAAAGCCCTGCCGGTCGCGGAAGGAAATGCAGAGCGGGCTGTACCCGGCCATGGCCGTGCTTGACGCGACCCGGAATTCGATGCGGGAATCCGCGGAAGGAGGCGCGGATGCGCAGCCCGCGCCTGCAAGAATCACGATGGCAAGGAAGGCGATGGTCCGTTGCATGAATCTGCATCGTACCCGCCCACGCATGCGGCGTCGAGCCTTGCCTGCATAACGGCATCGGGATAACCTCTCACGCATGGCGGACAAGAGACCGTTCAGCGAATATGAGCCCAAGTGGCAGGAACGCTGGGAAATTGACGGCGTTTATTGCGCCGAGGATGTTCCGTTATCGAACAAAGCGGAAAAATTCTACGGCCTGATCGAGTTTCCGTACCCCTCCGGCGAGGGATTGCATGTGGGACACCCGCGTTCCTATACGGCGATCGATGCGGTGACGCGCAAGCGGCGCATGGAAGGGAAAAACGTGCTCTATCCCATCGGCTGGGATGCCTTCGGCTTGCCGACGGAAAATTACGCGATCAAAACTAAAACCAAGCCGCAGGATGCGACGGCCAAGAATGTCGCGAACTTTAAGCGCCAGTTAAAAAGCATCGGCTTCGGCTTTGACTGGACGCGCGAGGTGAATACGACGGATCCCTCCTATTACACATGGACGCAGTGGATGTTTTTACAGTTCTTCAAAGCACGATTCGACGAGAAAAAGGGAAAAGCGGTTTATGTGAAAGATCCGGACGCTCCCGTCCCCGCAAATAGTCAAGAACGACACGCCAACAGCCAGCCCCGCCTGGCCTACAAGGCCACGACGAACATCAACTGGTGCCCGCGCTGCAAAATCGGTTTGGCGAACGAAGAGGTCGTTGCTGGCGCTTGCGAACGCTGCGAGTCGCTGGTGGAACGCCGCGAAAAAGCGCAGTGGATGATCGGCATTACGAAATATGCGGACCGCCTGATTGAGGATTTGGACACCGTGGATTATCTCGACAAGATCAAAATCCAGCAGGTGAATTGGATCGGCAAAAGCGAAGGCGCATACGTGGATTTCGAGCTTTCTTCCGGCGATATCGTTACCGTCTTCACCACGCGTCCCGATACGCTTTTCGGCGTAACCTATCTGGTGTTTTCGCCGGAACATCCTTTTGTGCATCAATGGGTGCGTGAAGGCGCGGCCCTGAACGGCGACGAGATGATGGCGTATCAAAAACAAGCTGCGGCCAAAACCGATATCGAGCGCGGCGCCGACAACAAAGAAAAAACTGGGGTACTCGTACAAGGCATTACAGCCGCACATCCCGTAAACGGCGAACAGCTCCCGGTGTACATCGCCGAGTATGTGCTCGCCGGTTATGGCACGGGCGCCATTATGGCCGTGCCCGCGCATGATGAGCGGGATTTTGCATTCGCAAAGAAATTTGATCTTCCCATTGTGGAAGTCGTGGAGCCCACGGAATCCGTGGAAGGGTGCTTTTCGGGAGAGGGAACGGCGGTCAACTCCGATTTTCTAAACGACCTTTCGACACGGAATGCGAAAGAGACCATGATCGCTTGGTTGGAAAAGCAGGGGAAAGGAAGCCGCACCATCAACTACAAACTCCGCGACTGGGTGTTTTCGCGCCAGCGATACTGGGGCGAACCCATTCCCATTATCATCTGCAAAGACTGCGGTTATGTGCCGGTTCCTGAAGACCAGCTCCCCGTGTTTTTGCCGGAGGTTGATTCGTATGAGCCCACGGATACCGGCGAGTCGCCGCTTTCCAATATCCGAGATTGGGTGGAAGTGCCGTGTCCGCATTGTGGCAAGCCCGCCGAACGTGAAACGGACACCATGCCCAACTGGGCAGGGTCGAGCTGGTATTTCCTCCGATACTGCGACCCGCATAATGGCAAGGCTTTTGCCGACCCGGACAAGCTCAAATTCTGGATGCCCGTCGACCTCTATAACGGCGGCATGGAGCACACCACGCTGCATCTGTTATATTCCCGCTTTTGGCACAAGGTATTGTGGGATCTCGGACACATTCCACGCGCATGCGGGCCGGAACCCTACGCCGTGCGCCGTTCGCACGGACTCATTCTGGCCAAAGGAGGAGAAAAAATGTCCAAGTCCAAAGGCAATGTGGTGAATCCGGACGATATCGTGCGGCAATACGGCGCGGACGTGCTTCGCGTGTATGAAATGTTCATGGGGCCATTCGATCAGCCCGTGCCATGGGACACGAATGGCATCGAAGGCGTGAAACGGTTCCTCGATAAAGTATGGCGCATGCAGGAAATCGTTGATTCAAAAGGTGAAGACCTTGAGCCTCCGACGCTTGTCCATCAAACCGTCAAAAAAGTGAGCGAGGACATTGATACGCTCCATTTCAACACGGCGATATCGGCGCTCATGGTGATGGCCAACGCATATGTGACGGGGAAAGCCGTTACCGTTATGCCGCCGAATGTCTATCGAATCTATCTCAAACTTCTCGCGCCCTTTGCGCCGCATCTGGCGGAGGAGCTCTGGCACAGGCTCGGCGAAGAGTCGTCCATCCATCTTTCCGCATGGCCATCGTATGATCCCATCAAAACCGTCACATCGAGCTTTGAACTTGTGGTGCAGGTAAACGGCAGGGTCCGCGATCGCTTTCGGGTTCCGGCAAGCATTTCCGAACAGGATGCCATTGCCAAAGCGCTTGCATCAGCGAACGTACAAAAGCATCTGGAGGGAAAAGAACCGAAGACTGTCAAGTACATCCAAGGCAAACTGGTTACTATTGCAACATAAGGCGGGGAATCTTCCCCGCTGTTGCATTTTCTGCGCGTCTGATAGCGTGTCCGCGCAATATGCGCGTTGCTGTTATTGGAACAGGATATGTCGGACTCGTATCCGGCGCCTGTCTGGCGGATGTAGGTCATCGCGTGACGTTTGTGGATGCGGTGTCGGAAAAAATCGAACATCTCCGCCGCGGCAAACTGTCAATTTTTGAACCAGGGCTGGAAGAACTTTTTGTCCGTAATACCGAGGCCGGACGTCTGTCTTTCACTACGTCATACGGTCAGGCTTTATCGGGAGCGGACATCGTTTTTGTGGCTGTGGGTACGCCGTCAGCGGACGACGGTTCGGTAGATATGAGCGCCTTTGACGCGGCGGTTTTGTCCATCGCAGAAGCGCTTTCCGGTTATGCGGTCGTGGCAAACAAAAGCACCGTTCCGGTGGGGACGGCCGAGCGCGCGGAGGGCATGATCCGGTCGGCGTATGGCGGAGATTTTAACGTTGTTTCGAATCCCGAGTTTCTCCGCGAAGGGCATGCGGTATTCGATTTTTTGCATCCGGCGCGCATTATCGTCGGTTCGGCATCCGCACGCGCGACGGATATGATGCTGCGTCTTTATGCGTCTCTCGATGGCAAAAAGCTCGTTATGGACCGGAGGAGCGCGGAGCTCACGAAATATGCGGCAAATGCTTTCTTGGCCGCGAAAATTAATTTCATCAATGAGATTTCGCATTTGGCGGAATCCGTGGGCGCCGACATCGACGAGGTGGCAAAGGGCATCGGCAGCGATCCGCGCATCGGCAATGATTTTTTACGGCCCGGTCCCGGATGGGGCGGAAGCTGTTTCCCCAAGGACGTGCGCGCTCTCATTCGTCTCGCGGACCGGCACGGGGAAGCCCTTCCCATTACGCGGGCCGCATATGCCATGAATGCGCGTGCGCGCGTCCGGATTATTGACCGGCTCGATCGGGCCATAGGCGGCTGTTCGGGCAAGCGCGTCGCCGTCTTCGGGCTTGCTTTTAAGGGAAATACAAACGATACGCGCGAATCGGCGTCCATTGACCTTATCAATCATCTGCTTCAACGGGGCGCGGAGGTTCGTGCATATGATCCGGTGGCCCGCCTTCCGTCCGGCGTACTCCATAACGGATATGAGCTCGTCCATGCCGGAAGCGTGTATGAGGCCGCGGAGGGCGCGGACGCATGCATTCTTGCCACGGACTGGGAAGAATTCCGCGCCATGAATTTGCCGGAGCTTGCGTCCTGCATGTCGGGAAATTGTCTGTTTGACGCCAGAAATCTTCTGGATTCCGCGGAGGCCATGCGGTCAGGACTCATGTATCTCTGCATCGGAAAACCGTCCCGTCATTCGCTGTTCTGATACGGTATTTTGTTGATTCGGTTCGGGACATCGTTTTGAAAAAGGCGATTTTTTGACCGTACATAACGCTTGACGCGGGAGAGGTTTTATTGCTATGACCGTTTCGGTGTTGATTTGCACATTCTTTTTGCACGACATCCTGCAATATGCAGGAACCGGCATACTCGCCTTGGACGCGTATGAGGAATAGGCGCCATGAAGAACAAAAGAGCCATGGCCTATGCCATAACCGTGGATTATGCTCTTCGGCCTGCGGAGGGCCTTCGTGAGGCCTTCGACCGCGTAGGGCAGGAATTTTGGGACGTTTCCGGTTGGGAACGTTTGGAGGTTTGCCTCAAGGTTCCCTGCGACGGCACCAGGGAAATAACCGTTCATCTCATCGAATTCGGCGAGGGTATTTCAACGGCGGATGCGCTTCGCGCTTTGGGACAGCGGGGGTATCGCCCAGCGACCTTCGAAGAATTCGTCGCATTCATCTCGGCGTATCCCGGGACAGTCAGCGAAGTGCCGATTGCGGCCGCAGGCACACGGGGGTTGTGGAAAGGCTGTATACCCTGCCACGCGTTCGCCTCTCTCGAAGACTCGAAACGGTGTCTGACCGTTGCCGACGAATGGAGCGGACCGTGCTTCCATCTGGCCGTCCGCCACCTCCGTCTCATGCACTAGGGCCACAATGTTTTCCGCGGCGCGTTTGCAAAAGCAGATGTGCCGCGTTTTTTTGCCGAAAAACAGCATGCGCAAAATGTGCTACGGAATGGAATATGGGCGCACATTCCGTTCCGCGCATCATGACGGCGGCATCTTTTGGATTCCTGTCCGGCATTCTGCTGCATGCCGGGTGGCTCCGGCCCGTCCCGTTTCTGGCGATGGCCGTCGCCATGCTTCCGCTTCTGTTTGTCCGCCACCGTATCGTCTGCATCGGGTATGCGGCCTGTCTCTTCGGCTTTATCCGCTTCGACATGACGCTTCCATTGCCTTCCGAGGCGCTGGCCGAAGCGGTTGGGCGCGAGGCGAGCTTTATCGGGATTGTCCGGGAGATGCGCATCTATCAGGCAACGATTGCCGTGCGGACTATGGACGATAGGGTCGTTTCATCGCGTTCGCTCATTTCGGTTTCCCCGGGAAGCGCAACGCTCTCCGAAGGGCAGACGGTGCGCGTCGCATGCCGCCTCGCCATGCTGGACCTTGCGGACAAGAAATCTCGTTTTCTTGCGCGCCGCGGGGCCTTCTTTCAATGCAAAGGAACAACTGTCGTTCGTCTTGTCGCATTCGCGCCGCCGTATTTCGCACCCGCTGCGCTTGCCAATTGGCGCAAGGCCTTGTCCGCGCGCATACGCGCGGTTTTTCCCGGCGATGAAGGCGCGCTGCTTTCCGGCATTCTGTATGGCGAGCGCGGCTTTACCAAACGCATGAACGACGCGTTCCGCATGGCGGGCATGACGCATCTTATTGCTGTGTCCGGTTCGAACATTACGCTCGTTGTTTCACTCTTTGTGCCTTTTTTGCTCGTGCTCGGCTATCGTCGCACATCGGCCATTGTCCTTTCCGGACTGGGAATTCTTTTGTTCGCGTTTTTCGTAGGCGCGGAAGCCTCCGTCATTCGCGCCGCCATTATGGGCTGGCTCGCCCTGCTTGCGCGCGCTTTCGGCCGCAAGCCGAAAGCCGGGCACCTGCTCCTTGTGGCTGCGGCCGTTATGACGCTCGCCGATCCCTGGGCGCCTGCCTTTGATGCCGGATTCGCTCTGTCGTTTTTGGCTACGTGGGGGCTCATTGCATTGAGTCCATTCGTCTCAGAGCGTCTCCGTTTCGTACCCGAGCGTTTCGGGCTGCGTGAAATCACCGCGACGACCTTTTCGGCCACCCTCGTCACGACGCCATACAGCCTGTGGGCGTTTCAAGAGAGCTCGCTCGCCGGGCTCATCACCAATCTTTTCGCCATCCCGCTTATCGGGCTTGCCATGGCATGGGGCGCCCTTGCCATTGCCGTCGGTTCCGTCATTCCGGCAGTTGCATGGCCTGCGCAGGGCTTCCTGCATGCCATCCTCCGCATCGCAGAAACGGCGAATCGATTTCCCTGGCTCGCATATGCATTGCCGATCCCGCTTTGGGCCATGGCGGCGATTTATACACTGATCGCAGGCGCCGGCATGCATCTCAAACGGAAAAAATATCCACAGCCTGGGGTCCTGGAGGCCCATATTCCGTCCCGCATCCGCGCCTTTGTCAGAGCGTTCTGACGTGAGGCGTTTGTCATGTTCCCCAAGGATTCTTTTAGGCATGCGCTGGATGTCGAGCGTCGAGAAGATGCATTCCGTGTCATCCCGGAACGTGACAGTTTTCTACGATGTATGCGCATTGTCATGTCTCGTTATGCGTTTCTGACACATTCGATTGACCGTCTTTCCATGTATTTTACGATGAAGATGTGACCGTAATGCGCCGGAGAGGGCGCAGAACGGACGCACCTCAACATTGCGAAGACGATCGATGCAGAAGCAGAAGAGGTCGCCGGTACGGGCGGCGTGTCACGGGTGGTGCCGGCACGACTGCCGCGGGATGGTTGTTCGTCGCAACTGGCCCGCCGAAGTACCCCGGGGGAATGCGATCTCAAGCTCTCGGTTCACGGAAGGAAAACGCTTCCGAAAGACGCATGCGCGGCGTTCCGCCTGCAATGTGCAAAGCCGTCCGGCAAAGCATTGCACGGCCCGATTGTCGGCACCCGACACGGCGCCGCCGCTCATGGCGCATCGACATCGCCATCCGCCGCTCCGCGCCTGCCCGACGAAGGCATGCCGCGAACGGCGCATGTGGGGAGGGACCTGTATGGAGGCCCTCCCCCGCGAGGCCCTTCTTTTCATCCCACGGACATGTAGGTGGGATGCCGGAACGGGCGTCACCGTGACGTTTCATCCGTCGCACTTTTCACAAAAGGAGATTGACATGGTTTCTCGAAAGGCTCTTTGCCTGATGCTGTTTTGCGCGGCGGTCGTTCTGGCGATCGCCTGCGGAAGTTCGGACAACAGGGAACCTCAAGACCCCGGCGTCCCCATCAATTCAATTGCGGAGCAGGGCAGCGCGGCTTGCACTGCCGCATGGTTCCGCTATCCCACCACCCCGGCCGATTTCGCGAAGCTCTACAAGAACCGCGGCTTCTATACGGACGGGAATCATCTGGGTCGCGACATCGCCTATCCCGAAGGTACGGGGATTCATCCAATCGCCTGCGGGGCCATCAGGGTCTATCGTCCGGCAACGGGCTATGGCCGCCTCGTTACGGTCATCGAACACACGCTTCCGGCCCCGGTGAGCGTCGAGAACGGCGTCGGCAAAACCGTCAGCGTCAAAACCTTCCTGTCCATCTACGGGCATCTTCGGACGAGTCTGGGTCCAAAGCCGGACGGATCGGTGACGGATCTTGATTTTCGGCCCGGCGACGGCATTGGGACGGACGAGACGCTGGGGTATGTGGACGCGGATGCCACGAACGGGGACGGCGCGGAACACTTGCATCTCGGCATTCGGCTGCAAAGCTATGCCGAGGCCGTCGCCACCGACCCGTATCCCTTCCGCGGCTATGACGATCCCGTGTCGAGCAAGAGAACATGGTTTGCGGATCCCGACACTTTCCTGAAAAGTCTTATGAAGGCGAACATGACGGTACGCTGGCATCCGACGGGAACCATTCTCACGCGGCAGACCGACGGGACGCATTGGCGCGTCGGGAAGGAATCGCTTTCTTTCATTCCACCGGCGGTGTTTCTCGCGGATCATCTTGCCGGCCGCGATATACCGGTGTCGGATGAAGAATTCCACTGCCTTGGCGGCCGGACACAGGATGTCGTTTCCGAGCTGGCCGGTCACAAGCTCATCCGTTTCAGCGGCAAGCCGGCAGTGTACGAATACGCGGGCACGGCTCCCGGTTCCTCGCGATGGACATTCCTGAATGAACCGTCGTTCTTTTCGTGGGGGTGGGCATTCGGACAGGAAGAAGTCCAACCCGCGTCTGCGGAAGCCGCGTTTTTCGGCCAAACGAAAAACGCCGGATATCGGCGGCTTCGCGAAGGCTCGCTCGTGAAAGGAAAAGGGGAAAGCGAGGTATCCGTGGTCTCGGACGGGCGCCGTCTGCCAATCTACGACTGGGCAACCTTTCTCGCGCTCGGCTACAAGCCGGAGCAGATTTACGAGGTCGACCCGGGAGTCATCGACGAGACCGCAGGTCCGCGAGGCCCGGTGATAACGCCGGATGACATTCAGGTGTGTCATACGCCAACGTCATGCGTTACGGATTGCGGGGGACCTCCTCCGCCGTCTTCACATGCGGATGCGGGGAATAATGCGCCTGCCGATGCCGGAGCGCCACCGGATCAACCCAAACCTGCAGACGCGGGATCCGTGAATGAGAGCCAACTTCTCCTCACGTTTCAGGGTCCCATTGCCGGAGCGTATACACTTGCCGGATGGTGGCCCGGGCATGACTGGCAGACCATTGCCGCATGCCCTGACACGAATACGGGCGACAAGGAGTTCGTCTGCGATCTCGGATTTCTTTCCGGCGCATCCTCGTTCGAGTTTCAGGTGAATCTCCCGGATGGGCGATACTGGGGAGACCAGTCCTGCGGCACCGGCGGATGCAATACGCCCGTCGGCACGCTCGTCATTACCAAAGGAGGCGCGATCGTTCCATACAGCTTCATCCCTAATCCGTCCGGGGCGCCGTACTATAATGGACTGCTCGCTCCCGTTCCCTAATCTTCCAATCTTCCTTGTTTCGCGCGGCCCTGGACCCTCCGGCAGGGCCGCGCATTTTATCCACAGCCGCTGTATATGCCTATGTGATAAGGTAGGACGGTTTATAGAACAAATATAGAACACTATCATTCTTGATCCGCGTAATGTTTGTATGACCAAGGCAAAAATCAGCGACCCGCGCCTTTTGGCCGCGCAGGAAGCCATCGATCAGATTAAAGACCGCTTCGGCGAAGGATCCATTATGCGTTTCGGGGAAGCGAAGCGCAGTTCCGTCGACGCCATTCCCACCGGGTGCCTGTCTTTGGATATCGCGCTCGGCATTCTCGGGGTGCCGCGCGGACGCATTATCGAAATCTACGGCCCGGAGGCATCCGGGAAAACCACGCTCGCCCAGCACATTATCGCCGAAGTCCAGCGCATGGGCGGCATGGCCGCGTTTATTGATGCCGAGCACGCGCTCGATCCGGACTATGCGCGGAAAATCGGCGTGCGCGTGGATGAAATGCTTATTGCGCAGCCCGACACCGGCGAGCAGGCGCTCGATATCGTCGAAACGCTCGTTCGTTCGAATGCGATCGACGTTATTGTTGTGGATTCGGTTGCCGCACTTACGCCGAAGGCGGAAATCGAAGGCGAAATGGGAGACAGTCACATGGGATTGCAGGCGAGGCTCATGAGCCAGGCGCTTCGAAAACTCACCGGTATTATTTCCAAAACAAAAACCGTCGTAGTGTTCATCAATCAAACGCGCTTAAAAATCGGCGTTGTATACGGCAATCCGGAAACCACCACGGGCGGCGTCGCGCTAAAGTTTTATGCATCGCAGCGCATCGAGGTTCGTCGCGCCGCCCAGATTAAAATGGGGGAGCGCATAATCGGCAATCGCGTGAAAGTCAAAATCGTCAAAAACAAGGTTGCCGCACCTTTCCGAACCTGCGAATTCGACATCATGTACAACGAGGGCATTTCCATTGCCGGCGATGTGCTCGACATTGCGCAGGAATACGGCATCGTAAAGCGTTCGGGAAACAGTTATGCCTATGAAGGTGAAAAGCTCGGGCTCGGTCGAGAACAGGCCAAGAACGCCCTCAAGGAACGGCCGTCCATGCTGGCGGATATCCGGCAGAGGGTTGTGGAGGCATTTAAGAGTCAGGAAGGACTGGAACTTGCCGAACCGCTTGTTCCGGCGGATACGGATTCATCCGGCGCACCCGAGGAATTATCCTGATATTCGCGCCCGGATAGCTTGGGCCATGGCGGCGAGCTCCTCGTGCGTCGCTTCGCGCGCATTCGCGGAATCCAAATCCCCGGGTCCATTGATCGGGATGAGTTTGATGTGGGCATGCGGTACCTCCAAGCCTTCGATGACAAGTCCGACCCGCACGCTTCCCGCAGCCTCGCGTATGGGTTCGATAAGCTTCTTGGTGGCAAGGAGAAGCGCGCAAAAATCCTCGTCGTTCATATGGAAGGCATTGTCGATTTCCTGTTTCGGAACCACAAGCGTCATGCCCGGCTGAATGGGTCTGATATCGAGAAACGCGAAGACGCGTTCATCCTCCCAGATTTTGTGACAAGGAATCTCACCATTTATAATGCGGGTAAAGATGGATGGCATAGCGTCCCCACTCTAGCAAATACCTTGAAACTCACCTAATCTATCCGCATGGCTCGCAGACGACGAAGGCGTTTCCGAAAGCTCGATTTTTCTCTGGATCCCGAAACCAGAAGGGGGATATTCACGGTTTTTTTGTTTTTGTGCGCCTTTCTTATTCTCCTGTCTATTTTTGGCCTTGCCGGGAGCATCGGAAATGCCGTGGATGCGGGCGTTTCACAGGTTTTCGGTTGGGATAAATTGTTCGTGCCGTTTTTTTTGATCGCTTGGGGCTATCACCTCATCGATCCCGAAAAATTGCCCATGAATGCCTCGAATTTTGTGGGATTCGCGTTGTTTTTTGTGGGGCTGAACGGGTTTATGCATGCTGTCAGTTTTCCCTCGGTTACCGTGCTGGATGATGCCGCGCTCCGTGGGGCTGCAGGAAAACTCGGTCAGCTTCTTGCCGAGCCTGCATTGACACTGCTGGGGTTCGCGGGGACGATTACCCTGTTCCTGGCGATATTCGTCACATCGCTCCTGCTCATCTTCAATACGTCGTTGCAGGCCATCATCGATGTTTTTACGGCTGTTTGGCGTGGATGCGTGTGGCTGCTAAAGCTCCTTGCCCGGCCTTTTGTCTGGCTCTTTCGGAAGAAATCCGCCTCTCCCGATACATATGAGGAAGAAACGGGGGAGGATGGGGAAGAAGAAGTTCCGGATGAAGAAGCTGAAGAAGAGGAAGAAGAAGACGAAATTGAAGAAAACGAATCCGCACCAGATGGAACGCGAAGGACATCCGTTGTTCCGAAGAAAACAAAGCCCAAGCGCCGCCGCGCCATGATCGAGGTGCCCCTTGATCTGCTCACGAAGCGCGATGACCGTCCGACATCGGGCGACCTCGAGCATAATAAGGAAGTCATTCGGAAAACGCTGGCTCAGTTCGGCATTAAGGTGGAAATGGGGGATGTGGCCGTGGGGCCCACCGTCACGCAGTTCACGTTTAAGCCAGCCGAGGGAGTTAAGCTCACGCGCATCACCGCCTTGCATAATGATCTCGCGCTCGCACTGGCGGCACACCCCATACGTATCGAAGCGCCCATTCCGGGTAAGTCTCTTGTAGGCATTGAGGTGCCGAATAAGAGCGTGGCTATGGTCGGTCTCCGGGAAATGCTGGAATCGGCTGCGTATCAGGACAAACAGCGGAAAATGTCCATTCCATTCAGTCTCGGCAAGGACGTGTCCGGCACGCCCTGCGTGGCCGATCTCGCCAAAATGCCGCACATGCTCGTGGCGGGGGCAACCGGTTCCGGCAAATCCGTTTGCATGAACATTCTCATCATGTCCCTGCTGTACAATCACGGACCCGATGATCTGAAGTTCATTCTTGTGGATCCAAAGCGTGTGGAGTTCCCCGTGTATAACGGCATTCCCCATCTCATTACGCCTGTGATTACGAAGGTGGAGGACACGGTGAATGCGCTCAAATGGACGCTTCGCGAAATGGACCGGCGCTTCGATATTCTTTCCTCCTTCGGCGCCCGCGATCTCGCGTCGTACAATCAGCGCTCCAAAGACAAATTACCGTATCTCGTATTCATCATCGACGAGCTCGCCGACCTTATGGTTACCTCCGGCGCGGAGGTGGAAGGACCCATCGTCCGTCTGGCGCAAATGGCTCGCGCGGTGGGCGTCCATCTCGTGCTCGCGACCCAGCGCCCTTCCGTGGACGTGCTCACGGGACTCATCAAAGCGAATGTGCCCGCGCGCATGGCATTTTCCGTCGCCTCTTCCACGGATTCACGGACAATTCTCGATCAGGTCGGGGCGGAAAAACTGCTCGGACGCGGCGATATGCTTTATCAGACGGCGGAGATGTCGGCGCCCAAGCGCGTGCAGGGGGCATTCGTAGGCGATGATGAAGTGCGCCGTGTGGTGGAGTTTCTCAAGTCCAAATACGGCCCTGCGGATTATGACGCAGAAGTCATCGAACGAAAACGCGGCGCATTGGTTTTGGGAAGCGGCTCATCCGACGATGGCGATGCGGATCCGCTCCTGGAGAGCGCCATGGAAGAAATCGTACGCGCCGGAAAAGCATCCGCCTCGCTCCTTCAGCGGCGGCTCAAAGTCGGATATGCGCGTGCGGCGCGCATTCTGGATTTGCTGGAGCAGTCCGGATACATCGGTCCGGCTGACGGCGCCAAACCGAGAGACATTCTGAAAGCCGATTTTTCATCGCAAACGGAGGAAGTATTTTCGGACGATGAAGGATCGGACGACATGTCATCCTCCGCAGGAGAGGACGATGAAGGCGATGAAGACGGGGATATGTCTGACGAGACTTCTTCAGGCGAGGAAGATATGGCTCGAGATACGTCCGATGCCGATGATGGGGACGATGAAGAGAACGAGGAGGATGAACGAAGAGTATGACGTTCCTGCACAAACGCGTCGGCGATGGCAATACAGCCTTCGGTGCGGATTTGCGCGACCTCCGCGACCTCCGGGGGATTAGTCTGGAACAGGCGTCTGCGGAAACGCATATTCAACGATCGTTGCTGAAGGCGTTCGAAGAAGATCGTCTGCGGGATATCAACGATCCTATTTTTGCCGAAAGGCATTTTCTTGCATATGTCGATTATCTCGGCGGGTATCGTCCGTATTTTACGGCCCGCTACGCCAATCAGCTTGCGGCCCTGAACTCTCGGCGCACCATTGGCGACCTGCTTCCGCGCCAGCGCAGCGTACGGCCTCTGGATTTTTTTGTCGGGCCCCAGTTTTTGGCATTCCTCGGCGTTCTTACGCTCGCCGGCGTTCTCGGCGCCTATGTGCTGTGGCAGGCTCGCGCCGTGAATACGCCGCCGCCACTTGTTGTCTCCGCGCCTGTCGACGGAGCGCGTCTTGATACGGCGCGCGTGCAGGTGGTCGGGCGCACGATTCCCGAGGCAATCGTCACGGTGAATGGCCAAGACGCGCCGGTAGACGGAGACGGGGTTTTTCACGCGGCGCTCGATATTCGTCGCGGAACCACGGTGATTACCGTCATCGCAAAACGGCGGCGCGGCAGCGAGACGCGCCTGGAGCGCCATGTTGTCTTTGATCGTCCGCTTCCCGATTCCGAAGAATTGGAGCAACTCCTCGCGCCGCCTCCAGAAGGCGCTACGACCACGAATAAGACGCCTTTCTAAACGCACACATCCCCCAGGGTTTCTGGGGGATGTGTCATTCTGCGCACAAGGCTGCAACGGGACGCCACGTAAAGTCGGATGTCTTTATCGACGGGAGGAGAGAGATTCCCCGGTTTTCACCGGGGAGGGCCGTCAAAGAAGATATCCTGGGAACGTACGCCACGCCGCAGCCTTTTGAGCATAATCCTCTCCTCGGAAGCTCTCGGAAGCATTCGGGGAGAGGGCGCGTCATTTGCGGACGCGCTTGGAAAAAAGATCATTGAGCTTTTTGCGCCGCTCGAAATTTGCAAACGTAACCGTACTGCGTAACGACCGTTTCGTGCGGATTTTTCGTTCGGGTCGGTACCTCGAGAGCAGCACGACGGCGCAGACGGCGCTCAAAATCAAGATGGCAGGGATGTCAAGATGCGAAATGTGCGAGCGAAGAGCTTCAATGACTGCGTTCACGTTTCTCTTCCGGGGAGCATAGCGTAGGAAACCCGAGACACGGTGTCAATGAGATGTTGATCGCGGCCGCAATCCGTTCTTGGCGGCCGCGATCAATTGCGCGTTTCGAGCACGGAGAAGCGGAGTTCCGTGATGGCGCCGAGCTCCCCGTCGGGAGTGACAATCCAGTCATGCGTCCCTGTACAGCGGGCAAGGCGGAACCGGCGATCCAGTTCCGCAATGTAGCGTTCGAACAGGGGCATGGGTAGCACCACGGTTTCCGGGTCGTCGCATGTCATGGCGACGCATTCCCGATACTCAATGCCGATGAGCGTTACCGTCCGCTGACGGTAGGCGCAGGCATAGGCAATCAGCGCATCGAATTTTTTTCGATAGAGGTCCATGAAAGAGGCCTGTCCCTTTCTTCACCTCGCTTTCGTCCGCGATTGGCATCGCGGCCGCAAGTGAGGCGGGGAGACGAGTGTCGTCAAGACCCTCGCCTCCTCCGAGAAGCGACATATCCGTGAGAATATGTCGTGAAAGCGCCAGCATGGGTGCGCTTTCGTCCTCCCTCCTCCTCTGTTCTCTCTCCTCTTGGCTCCCGGTTGCGGGAGCCGAAACGAAAGGATGCGCGGCATCCGTTCGTTTCGACCCCCGAATCGCCAAAAGGAAATTCAGGAGTCGGGTTGGTATTGAATGTTCGGATCTCTTTCGAGACCGCTTCGATGCTTTTCGTTCGGAACAGCATCGGAGTGGTCTGCGGTGAAGCGAGTGCTTCACCGCAGGGGAGTGACTCCCTAGTTGAGTGCGGGCGTAGACGTTCCCGCGGACGCGGCTTCCGCCTTGTCCGGGGACGTTTCCTCGCCGCCGGATGAGCTGCCTTCCGCAGAGCTGTCCGGCTCCGCGGGCGGCGTCGTGCTCGGATGCGGAACGGCTGCTACCGTTACCGGGCCGGCATCGTCGCTCGGAATTCCCGGCTTTGCCGCGACGGACGCGACAACGGCTTCTTTCCGTCCCGCCTTTTTGGCCTCTTTTCGTTCGGCCTTTTTGTCCATTCGTTCTTGTTCGCGGATTTTTTCGTACGGGTCGTGCGAAATGGCCGCGAATTGTTCGACGAGACTCGGAAGCGTGAGGCTGCCGAGCAGCGTCCGAATGTCCCCGCCCTTCAGGGTGAGGGTGAGCTCGGCTTCGTCCGGCACGCTCTCCGAGAGCTTGCGGACCATGTCGTGCGGGAGCATGGCGCGTCCCGCGTCCGAGTCCACGGACTTGGCGATTTTCTCGATCGTCCTCGACGCGGGCACCACATGCGTCACCGCTTCGAGGAGAACTGCCGGGACGGCCGCGAAGCGGTTCCGGTAGAAATCCTGCGAAATGACGATGTCGACGATTTGCTCCTTGCGGAGCAAGAGCGCCCAGCCGTAGACGTGCTCCTTGTTCCCGTCGCGGGTTTTTTGTACCCGTCCGATCAGGATGTTCCCGATCTTGCCGTAGAGCAGAAGATTTTTCACCGTGTCCGGTTTCGCTTCGGCGCCCGGAACCCACTCGTGCCGCGGCAATTGGGGAGCATACACGAAGTATCCGTGCGTGCCTGGCCTGTAGAGCTTGTTCCGGTTTTCTTCCCGGAAGGCTTCCCAGATATGGCCGATCGGGAAGCTCACGGTGACGTCCTCCTGATCCTCGCCCGCAGACAGCGGCTGTCCGAGCATGTCGGTGGGAAAAGCGTGCTCGCGCTCGTCGAGCTCATAGAGCTTGACGTTGCGGTCGTGTCCGACCACGCCGCTGCCGGCGACATGGTAGGTGATGTCCAGCTCTTCCGTGTTCGGCACGCCGTACTTGGCGAGCCTTTTCACGAGTTCCGCCCGCCGCGAGGCGAGCTCGGAACGCTTCTTGCGTTCGTACCAGAGCTTTTTGCCGGCATCGTCCACGGCCTTTTTGAGCGCGCCCAAGTCCTGCTCGCCGGGATTCGCCTTCATCCAGGCGATCTTCCAGTTGTCGAGCGCCGCGAAGAGCTCGCGGAGCTGGCGCTTCTTCTCCCGTTCCCGGTCGCGCCCTTCCTTGGTTTTCACGTTCAGCGTGCGGAGATCTTTTTCGATTTCCGCCACGGCATCCCGCATTTCGCGGTACTCCGGATCCTTCATCCAGAAGCCCTCTCGCGCGGTGCGCGCCGTCTGATACGGCTCTTCTGCGGCCGCGAGCGCGGCCACTGCCTTTTGGATGTCGGGGTTCTCGTCGAGCGCCCGTTCGAAGGCGCGCTCGAAGAACTCGCAGGAGCTTCCGACATGGCACACGAGGTGCGTGTCGAAATCCGGGAGCTCCACGGCGCCTTTCTTCCCTTGGTCGTTCACCAGGGTACGGTCGGGGAGTCGCCGCGTATTCATTGCGAGCGCCAGGCGCTTATGACCGATGAGTTCGCCGGGTTTGAAGTCCAGCGCGCCGTTTGCAATGAGCGGCAGAACCATTCCCGTCACCTGCCGGTCGGACCGGATGCGGTCCATGGGCTCGAAGGTTCGTTCGAGCGGCCGATGCTTGTTCTCTTTTCTCATTCTTTCCTCCGGGAGCCCGTGAGGGCTGGAAAAGCCCACATGGGCCGGTTGGAAGTTCCGAGCAAGATCCTTCGTAGGTCAGGCTCAACTAAGGATTGTCGAAGATACGATTGCCACAAGAACTGTGGCCTGCGAGGCATTCTTCCTCGCCCGCGTAAACTCGTGATTCGAATTCGCGCCGGCGCGCAAGGAAACCATAGCCCGCACTTTCGGTTTTTCCAAGAGCATATGTTTGTTTGGGACAATTTAACGGACGATTTCCCGAAACGGAATGGAGTCGGCTCATGCTTCGGCAATAGCCTGACACGAGCGAAGCGGCATAGACGGATCGGGTCCAGCAGGCGCCGGAGCCGCGTGCGTCCATGCGTTTTTTCCGATCGGATGACGAGATAGTCCCGCATCCCATCAGACCTTGCCCCCTCCATTCCGCTTCCGGCAATCGATTTCCGCGAACGGTGTGGAGATGGAGTGGATCGCCGCGAGGGCTCCCCTCCAGTCCAGTCGCATACGGGAGAACCAGACGGATCCGGCTCGTTCGTACGTAACATGGAACAACCCTGTCATCTCCGTCCTTTCGGACAGAAACGGGGGCCTTCCTCTCCACGCCGTTCGCGGCAATGTCGCCGTTCACGGAACGATAAAACGCACTCCCGAAGAGTGCGTTCGCGCATACATACATAATGAAACCGCCGTTCAACGGATTTCCCGCCTCACGGATCCTCCCCGGCCATTACCCATGCGGCAACCATTCCTCCACATGGTTGCGAAAAGCTCGAAGCTCTCCTCAGGCCTCTACGATCGATTGTGAATGGCAGGCATTCAACCTGACCGGATAATCTATCAAAAAATGGTCTTTTTGTCAAGGGTACTTGATGAGGGACAGGAAATAGGGTTGCGTGGTTGCGTAGGGAGGAAGAGTACGTAGGACGTGGTTGCGTAGGGGGGGCGTAGCGCGTGGTTGCGTAGGCCATGCGCCGTGAGCCATGCGCCCCGTAACCTGAACCCCATAACCAATAACCTGTAACCCGTTCCCTTTGCCCTGTTTCTTTTGCTGATTGCCAACAACTCCCAGCTATAATTTTCTCTTAGTCCATAATAAAAGCGCCTTCCTGTGTTGAGGATGGCGCAGAGGATTGGTGGGGTCAGGACAGCGGCCTTTTTTCCGCATGGCTTTCCCGCGGATTACAGTCGAAACGTTTGTCGGATTCCGGCATGGCGATGTTCCTGTTCCGGAATCTCATATGGCGCAAATTCGGTGTCGACGCCGGGGAACATGATTACACCTTCCGTGTTCCATGAAGGTACGGGCATGGGAGAAATGCAGTGTGAAGATTCGGGTTCCCTGTCCGCGCCGGGAGGGCTTTGCCTGTTCTCGCGGAGGCAGTAGCCGAGCAGACTCCCTGCGAAAAGGACCAAGGAATATCGGACGAGCATGCTTGCGTACATGGGCACTCCTCTCTTCCTCCGGACGACGAACATGTGGATGCCGGGAGGAATACATCGGGGTTCGTGAGGGAAGGCATCAGCGTTTTTCTCCGGCCGCTCCGTTTGCGAACGGCATAGGGCTTTTTGAACGGATGCCGCTATCGTTTTCGTCATCGGCTATGTCTCCGTCGTCTAGCGTATCAATGTACGGTTCATCGTCGCGGAGCCACCGGTTCCGATTGAAGCGGGGGACATAGAGCAGATCGCAACCCGGGCATTCCTTGGCCACGTGATTATTCCCTCGATCAATACTGGTTGCGTCGGCCCGTTGGCAATAGCGGCAGAGATCGAGACTCACCTGAAAGCATTCGGGGACCAGAACCGGATGTCCGTGAATAAGAAGGTCGGGGATGGATCCGCGCATGGCGGGCTGACACTGAACAGATGCGCAATAGTCCTCCACAAGGATCCAGAGACGTTCCGTCCTGTTCAGGACAAGCACGCGCGCGTATATCCGTTTCCCGCAAGCGGGACACGGATCATTCGTAGACATGTAGAGCCGATTTCCTAAAAGGGTGCCGCTCATGTGTTGAAGGTCCTGTGTCCACTATGCCATACGGCAGGCTGACGAAAAAGACGCCCGGCCGGACGTCTGAGCGCCTCATGTTTTTGGCTCTCGGTCAAGCATGGCTTGAGAGACCCCGGTCTTCCCGTTTTTTTGCCGAGCGGTTATAGGCCTTCTTGCTTTTGAAGCGTTGCCCAGGAGGCGCGGACGGCTTGCGGATCTTTTTTTCCAGATCATGGATCCGCAGGGTCCCAATCACCCTGGATGACGGCTTCTTGGTCGGGTGAGACCGCTTCTTCATGCGAATATGGTAGCACAGGCAACGGGGGCGAGGGTCTGGGGAGGGTGGGAAGCGGAATGCAGACGGTCACGGGTCATGAGTCTTGAGCCTTGGGTCGAGCATGAGGTTCGTACGATCGTAGGTTCGTAGGCTACGGATTCTTCCCGCACACGAACCCACGGTCCTGCGAACCAATGATCCATAAGAAATACCCGCCGAGGATCCTGTCCTTCGGCGGGCGCGAGACGCGAGGCGGTGGCTGCGATTTTTCCAGGGATGACCCGCTCAAGGTCGTCCAGGGCCTGGTCGATGCGGCCGGAGAGATCGCGCATGATTTCGAGCGCGAACATTTCGTCATTGGTTGTGTCGGCGTCGCTCTGGATTTCCGCCACCTTTTTCCGCAGCGTTTCCTTTTCTCCCTATTAGGGAGTCGTAGATTTTGAACAGAGCGTTCTCGGCCAGGGTTTCCAGGATGTCTTCTTCGATCACGACTGCGTTCTCCCTTTTGGGTTCCGCCGTTTCCGTTCAGGATCACAAACCCCGCACGGATATCTTTTTCCGCAAACAGATAGAGCGATGCATGTGCATCGCTCTTCTGAAGTAGGGACAGGCTGGGTTGAGGGTCATGCCGCAGCGGTGCGGCGCAAAAACATGGAGATTTGGTTGGTGACGTAGATGTCCGAATCCGTCTCGGCTAAGCAAAATAGTGTTCGGTGCCGATTGATTCGTTGTACGTACCGCTTGAGCTCCGCGGCGAAGCGACCGTACTCGATGTCGAGTACGAAGCTTCGGACCGGCGTTTCGCCGCGTCCGCAGCGCTCGACGAGCGTGACCTTGGTAGGCCACGCGTCCCTGTGCGTCTCCTCGACGAGCAGGGACTTCTCTGCGACAACGTGGACCATGAAATCATGGATGGCCCAGCGTCGCGTGTCGTGATATTCCATGGTTCCCTCGGTTTGGAAAGTGCGGGGGTTGATTCCCCCGCGGAAGAATGGGCCGCGAACCCGCTCTTCTGCGGGGGAGTTCCGTTCATTACGGAACCGAAAACTATATCAGAAATATGCCGTTTTGTCAAGCCTGATAGGCATTTTAATATGAAAAACCCGATATTTTTCCGTTTCTGGCCTTATGGAGATACGCCTTCCTCCTCTATCCACCCCTCCGGGCTTGACCATATGCCACATCTTCGCTATTCTTCGCGCGCGCACAGGCGGGATTGATAGAAAAGGACGCAAGCCTTTTTGTCCGCCTCGAGGACACCCTCATCGTCATTCGAATGATTGTTTCCCGATAGAGGAGATGCCGATGCCTCCCGTTTACTCGTCACGGGAGGCGTTTGCGTCTCCGGGCGCACCGCTCCGATCCCTCATTTTTCGAGCCCGTCTCGACGGAGGGTATCCGACGGCATTACTCATTCTGCGCACCGTTCATCTGATTCTTCCCCTCGGGGTCCCGGCTTTCCGGTCCTCTTCCCGGGGGTGGGATCGGGGAGCGGGTTCGCGCATGTTCCTCCCTTCACATGGCCGAGCAGATTTTTCGCCGCGTTCCGCCCCATGAGCCGGAACGCCGCTATTTCACATCGTCGCGCGACGCAATGGCGCTTCCGGACCTCATCGAGGTTCAGAAGGACAGCTATCGCTGGTTTCTCGAGGAGGGTATCCGAGAGCTCTTGAACGAGCTTACGCCGGTGAAGGATTTTATCGGCCGAGACCTCGAGCTCCATTTGACGGATTACTTTTTTGACGATCCAAAGTTCGACGAAAAAACCTCCAAACTAAAAAAAATTAATTATGAGGCTCCGCTGCGCGTGAAGGCCAAGCTTCTGAATAAACGAACCAAAGAGGAGCGGGAGCAGGAGGTGTTCCTGGGCGAGCTTCCTGTCATGACGGATCGTGGCACCTTCGTGATTAACGGCGTCGAGCGCGTGGTTGTGTCCCAGCTTGTGCGGTCTGCAGGAGCCTTTTTTACCGCCGAGGCCGTACGCGGCCGTCGGTATTACGGGGCGAAACTCATTCCGAATCGCGGCGCTTGGCTGGAATTTGAAACGGATACCAACAATGTCATCTGGGTGAAGATCGATCGGAAGCGCAAGGTCGCGGCGACGTCGCTGTTGCGCGCATTCGGCGTATCTTCAAATGAGGATATCGCAGCCCTGTTCACGGACGTGGATACGCATCCGCTCAATCGTTACATTGATTCGACCATTGCAAAAGACGCTTCTTCAAATGAAGAAGAAGGATACATCGAGGTCTATAAGCGCATTCGGCCGGGCGATTTGGCAACGGCGGACAATGCAAAGTCCCTCATCCATTCCATGTTCTTCAAGTTTGAGCGATATGACCTTGGGGCCGTGGGTCGCTTTAAATTCAACCAGCGTTTCGGCCTTCCCGCGGACCGCGATACGGTAAAAAAGGAAGATTTTCGCATTCTCACCAAGGACGACATCGTCCATATTCTTCGCGAAATCATCCGTTTGAATATCAGTCAGGAAGAACCGGACGACGTGGACCATTTGGGCAATCGGCGCGTCCGCGCCATCGGAGAGCTTGTGCAGAGCCGTTTCCGCATTGGGCTCGCGCGCATGGAGCGCATCATTAAGGACCGCATGTCCACGCAGGACATTACCAATCTCACGCCTGCCAAGCTTATCAATGCTCGTCCGGTCATCGGGGCCGTTCGCGAGTTCTTTATGAGCTCGCAGCTGTCCCAGTTCATGGATCAGACGAATCCGTTGTCTGAGCTCGAACACAAGCGCCGTTTGTCCGCGATGGGTCCGGGCGGCCTCACGCGTGAACGTGCCGGATTCGATGTTCGCGATGTGCATCGGACGCATTATGGGCGCATTTGTCCGATCGCGTCGCCGGAAGGTCCGAATATCGGGCTTGTCGGCCACTTGGCTTCTTATTCGCGTATCAATGATTTCGGTTTCATCGAAACGCCGTATCGGAAGGTTAAGGCTTGGGCGAACAATGACGGCAAGGACGCCGTGGACGAAGTCCTCCGGCTCGACATAACGACCGGAGACGGGAAGGCGCTCGGCAAACGGGGAGATACGGTCACCAAAGACATGGCAAAAGCCATGAAGGCATCGTTCACGTTGGAGCGGATTCCGATTGAACCGTATGTGACGGACGAGATTGTGTATTTGAATGCCTTTACGGAAGAACGCGGAACAACGGCTCCGGCCACCACGCCCATCGATCAAAAGACCGGCCGATTCCTTTTGCCGCGCGCCGCGGCCAGAAAAAACGGCGAGCCGACCACCGTGGATGTTGCGGACATCGACTATATCGACGTTTCGTCGAAACAAGTGCTTTCTATCGGCACGTCGCTCATTCCGTTCGTGGAGCACGACGACGGCCATCGCGCGCTCATGGGAACCAATATGCAGCGGCAGGCCGTTCCCTGCATCAAACCCGATGCCCCTATCGTGGGGACGGGCGTAGAACGCCGCTCCGCCGTGGACTCCGGACACGTTGTGCTGTCGCCGGACGAGGGCGTTGTGGTGTCGGTGGACGGCAGCCATGTGGAAATTCAAACCGACGCGGGAGACATCCGCCGATACGATCTCATTAAATTCCAGCGTTCGAATCATTCCACATGCATCAATCAGCGCCCCCGCGTGAGCAAAGGGCAGCAGATTCATGCCGGGGAAGTGCTCGTGGACGGGACATCCTGCGATCGCGGCGAAATCGCGCTCGGCCAGAACCTGCTCTGCACCTTCCTGTCCTGGGACGGTTATAACTATGAGGACGCCATTATTTTGAGCGAACGGTTGGTGCATGCGGACCGGCTCACCTCCATTCATATCGAACATCACCTTATTGATGTCCGCGATACAAAGCTCGGGCCGGAAGTCGTGACATCGGATATCCCGAATGTCTCGGAAGAAAAGCTCAAAAATCTGGACGACCAGGGCATTGTTCATATCGGAGCCGAAGTGAAGTCCGGCGATATTCTCGTAGGGAAAATTACACCCAAGGGCGAAACCGATCTGTCTGCGGAAGAAAAACTCCTCCGCGCGATTTTCGGAGAGAAGGCCCGCGATGTGCGCGATTCCTCTCTGTATCTTTCGCATGGCGAACACGGGCGCGTTGTGGACGTTAAAGTGTTCTCCCGCGATGCGGGCGATAAACTTCAGCCGGGCGTCATCAAGCAATATGTGGTGGCGGTCGCGGATCTCCGGAAAATCCAGGTGGGCGACAAGCTGGCCGGACGCCACGGAAACAAGGGCGTTATCTCAAAGATTGTTCCGGTGGAGGACATGCCGTTCCTCGAAGACGGAACGCCGGTGGATGTCATTTTGTCTCCGCTCGGCGTGGTATCCCGCATGAACCTCGGGCAGATTCTGGAAACGCATCTCGGGCTTGCCGCAAATGCCCTTGGGTACACGGTGGCTTCGCCGGTATTCGACGGTGTTCCGGAACAGACAATCCGCGAGGAGCTGGTCCGTGCGGGGTTCCCCGAAGACGGGCGCATTCAGCTGTATGACGGGAGAACGGGCGAGGCGTATGACCATCATCCGACCGTCGGCTATATCTACATGCTGAAGCTGAATCACATGGTCGAGGACAAAATCCACCAGCGATCCATTGGTCCATACTCGCTTATTACCCAGCAACCCCTCGGCGGCAAGGCGCAATCCGGCGGACAACGCTTCGGCGAAATGGAAGTGTGGGCGCTCGAAGCCTATGGCGCGGCGCATACGCTTCAGGAAATCCTCACCATCAAATCCGACGATGTTCCCGGACGATCCAAAGCGTACGAGTCCATTATTAAGGGGGAACCCATCCGCAAGGTGAATGTTCCGGAATCCTTTAACGTGCTTGTCCGCGAACTCAAGGGCCTGTGCCTGGACGTGGAACTCCTGAAGGAGGGCCAGCGTATCGACGAACATGCATCACGTCCGGATCAATTCCGCCCTCGCGCGCCGCTCACGAATGCTCCGGCACCAGAAGACCATATCGAGTGGGGGCCGAGCGAGGGACTCAAACATGAAGCCTAATGACCACCCGTATGCCTTTCTTCCAAACTGAAAACATCAAGACAACGGATTTCGACGCCATGCGGCTCAAGCTTGCGTCGCCGGAAACCATCCGCGGCTGGTCCTATGGCGAGGTGACCAAGCCGGAAACCATAAACTACCGTACGCAGAAGCCGGAAAAATCCGGACTGTTCGCCGAGGAAATTTTCGGTCCCTCCAAGGACTGGGAATGTTATTGCGGAAAGTACAAAAAGATCCGCTATAAGGGCATCGTATGCGACAAATGCGGCGTGGAAGTGACGCACAGTCTTGTGCGGCGAGAACGCTTTGGCCATATCGAGCTTTCCGCTCCCGTAAGTCACATTTGGTTCCTCCGCGGCGTCCCTTCGAAAGTCGGAACCACGCTCGACATGAGCGTGCAGGCGCTTGAAAAAGTCATTTATTTTGCGTCATTCATTGTGACGGACGTCAATGAGGAATTGCGGCAGAATACCCTTGAGCAGTTGCGCATGGAATACAAAGGAAAGCGGAAGGCTCTCGAGAGCGAATATGAACGGGAGCTGAAAAAAGCGAACGAGTCCGCAGCCGAGCAGGGATTGAAAAAGAAGGAGGCCGAGGACATCCTGGAAAAACTCCAGCAGACCAAAACTGCCAAACTCGATGAGCTTGACGAAGAGTTTACGATCTCGGAGAAGGAGTTGAAAGACCTTCGGCCGCTCAAGATTTTGAGCGAAAGCGAATATCATGATGCGTCGCTTCGGTACGGGCATGTCTTTGAGGCGAAAATCGGCGCCGAAGCCGTGGACGAGCTTCTGAAAAAAATGGACATGGAGGCCACGGTGAAACTTTTAGCCGATGATTTACAGAAGGCTTCCGAAGGCAAGCGAGATCGCCTGATTCGTCGCCTCAAGCTCCTGAAGTCCTTTATTCAGCAGGGGCTTGACCCGCACTGGATGATTCTGAAGGCGATCCCCGTGATTCCGCCGGATCTGCGTCCCATGGTGGCTCTGGACGGCGGACGATTTGCGACGTCCGACCTGAATGATTTGTATCGGCGGGTCATTAATCGCAATAACCGTTTGAAGCGCCTGGTAGAGTTGAATGCGCCGGAAGTCATCACGCGAAATGAAAAGCGCATGCTGCAGGAAGCGGTGGATTCTCTCATCGACAACAGCGCGCGCCATTCTAAAACCGTTATTGCTGCGACGGGGAAAAAGCGCCAGCTCAAATCCCTCGCGGATATTCTCAAAGGGAAACAGGGACGATTCCGCCAGAATCTTTTGGGCAAGCGCATCGATTATTCTGGCCGTTCCGTGATTGTTATCGGACCCACGCTCCGCATGCATCAGTGCGGCCTGCCGAAAATCATGGCGCTTGAGCTGTTTCGTCCTTTTATTATTTCCCAGCTGATCAAGCGCGAATACGTGCACAATATCCGGAGCGCGAATCGTTTTATCGAAGCGGACCATCCCGAAGTTTGGGACATTCTGGAAGAGGTTGCCACGAACTCCGTGGTGCTCTTAAACCGCGCGCCCACGCTCCACCGTCTTGGCATCCAGGGTTTTCAGCCCGTGCTTATCGAGGGGAAGGCTATTCAGATTCATCCCATGGTCTGCGCCGCATTCAACGCGGACTTTGACGGCGACCAAATGGCCGTGCATGTGCCGCTTACGGAGGAAGCGAGGCAGGAAGCGCGCAATCTCATGCTCTCCACGAACAATCTGCTCAAGCCCGCCACGGGCCAGCCGGTCGCCCGTCCCGACAAGGACATCGCCTGGGGCTGCTTCTACATGACGACCATGACAGAGCCTGTGGACGGGAACATGAAAACGTTCGGTTCGCCGCAGGCGGCGCTGTACGCGTATCAGTCGGGAAGCATTTCCGTCGGGGAGCGTATTGCCACGCGGCTCTCTCTCGGGGAACCCATGATTGAAACCACGGCAGGGCGTATTCTCCTGAATGACTTGTTCCCTAAGGAGGTCGGATTCCGGAATGAACCCATCGGCACCAAACAGCTCGCGGAAATCACGCGCGTGACCTTGGAAGTTCGTGGATTTGAACGGACGGCGCGTTTTCTCGACGAAGTAAAAGAAATCGGCTTCAAGTATGCCACGCGATCCGGCTTTTCCTATGGCATGGGTGATTTGCCGGCCGTCGAATTGAAGCGGCGCCTTATTCAGGAAGGAGAGCGGAAGGTGGAAGAAATCGAACAGCAGTATAAGGAAGGACTCCTGACCAAATCAGAGCGGTATAATCAGATCATCAAGATGTGGGCGGATGTGAAGGACCAGGTTCAGCGCCTGTGCGAAGAAGCCTTGGACCCGCTCGGAACCGTGTACTCCATGATTAAATCCGGCGCCCGCGGATCGGTGGGCCAGCTCACGAACGTCGTCGGCATGAAAGGACTCGTGGCGAACCCTGCCGGCCTCACCATCGAGTTGCCGGTGAAATCTTCGCTCCGCGAGGGCTTGGACGTGCTCGAGTACTTTATTTCTTCCCACGGCGCCAGAAAAGGCCTTACGGATACGGCTCTCAAAACTGCGAACGCGGGGTATCTCACCCGCCGCCTTGTAGATGTTGCGCAGGACGTGGTGATTATGGAAGAAGATTGCGGCGACACCGACGGGGTGCTGCTCGAAGCCAAGGAATGCGAAGAAATCGGCGAGCCGCTTATGACGCGCCTTCTGGGACGCGTGCTTCTCGGAGATATCAAGAATCCAAAAACGAAAAAGACGCTGTTCAAAAAGGGGCATCTGATTACCGAAGACGATATTCGCGAACTCGAGAAGCATGCGGTGCAGGAAGCTCGCGTGCGTTCGGTGCTCACCTGTCGCATGAAGCGCGGCATCTGCCAGCGGTGCTACGGATATGATTTGGCGTACAATGAGCTCGTCAAGCTCGGCACGGCCGTGGGAATTATCGCCGCGCAGTCCATCGGCGAGCCCGGCACGCAGCTCACCATGCGTACCTTCCACACCGGAGGCGTTGCGGGAGGGGATATTACCATGGGTTTGCCGCGCGTGGAGGAATTATTCGAAGCGCGATCGCCGAAACGGAAGGCGATTATCGCGGAGGTCGCGGGGAAGATTGCGGTTACCTCTGGAGAGCGGCGGATTATCGAGCTGCAGAACGGCGAACGCGTTTTGGACACCAATTCGGGAGGGAAGGTGATTACCGTGGAGCATACGGCCGTACAGGAAGATAGCGTATCGCGTGAAAGCGGCGATGAGGTAAAAATCAAGGCGGGTGATACCGTGAAACAGGGCGATGTTCTTATCGTCAAAAAGGACGGTACGGAAATTTCTGCCGAGCATGCTGGCGTCATCTCGACGAGCGGCAAGACCATCAAAGTTATTTGGGAGGGACCGGCGCGAGAGGAATACCAGGTGCCCATCGGATATCAGATCCTCGTGAAAAATGGAGACGAAGTTCAGCCGGGAGACGCGCTGACAGAGGGTCACATGGATTTGTCCCAGCTGTTTCGTTACAAGGGCCGCCAGGCGGTGATGCGATATGTCCTCAAGGAGACGCTCTATATTTACGCATCGCAGGGACAAAAGCTGAATGCCAAGCATGTGGAGGTCATTATCCGCCAGATGTTCAGCCGCATGTATGTGATCGATGCGGGCGACACGGATCTTTTGCCGGGGGAGGTGGTGGACCGCGCGCGGTATCAGGTGGAAAACGAACGCGTGGAAGCCAAAGGTGAACGGCCTGCGGAAGCGAATGAGCTTTTCATGGGCATTACGAAAATATCCCTGTCCACGGAATCCTTCCTGTCCGCCGCATCCTTCCAGGAAACGGCAAAGGTGCTCATCAATGCGGCTATTACCGGCAAGGTGGATCGTCTGGAAGGACTGAAAGAAAACGTGATTATCGGACGTCTGATTCCCGCGGGAACGGGATTCGGCGATCGCGACGACGAGGAAGTGCCGGAAGACGAAATGGACATCGAAGCCCAACCCGTCTAATGCACCAAGAAAACATCCCGGCCTTCGGGATGTTTTCTTGGTACTCGATGTTTCGGCTATATCGTATACGGTTTCTCGTCACGCAGCTCCCGAGGTAGGAGGCCGCTCTATGCGTTTAAATGCTTCGTCTACAGCAGTTTCTGTTTTCGCTTTTTCGCGCTGCCGCGCCTCTTCGATGTCCGCAAATGACGGCGCCTCTTCCGGCGTGATCGGTTCGGCCCGGCCCCGGGAGGGGATGCCTGTGGGCTGCATGACGATATGTTCGATGGGTGACGGAGTGCTCGTTTGCGCCTCGCGGGCCTGAAGGGCGTCCAAATTGATGAGACCTCCTTCCACTTCCGTGCTTGCCTGCCGCGCGACTGCTTCACCGGCACCTTCGAATGTCGCCGTCGGTGGCCCCATCTGTCCAAGCCGGATTTCGCGAAAGCCTTCCCTGCGCGAGCGGTCAGGTTCATCCATGGATCGCAGACCGGCTTCTTTGCGCCGCTCGACGATGCGTTTTGCCATGAGATCTCCGGCCTTGAGCGCCGAAACGCGCTTAAACGGATCCATTTCAACATTGTTCGCGACGAAGTTTCCGTAAGCCGCGAGCACTCTTCCGCCGACGATATTCATGTCTTCATCAGGAAAATCCGCCCGAAGAATTTCCAGGCCTTGCGAAAAACTCGCTTCGAATACCTTTGACAGCTTGTCGGAATCGGACAAATCCTGAAATGCGGGATCCTGTTCCATAGAACGCATGGTCTGCAAGAATGTATCTTCATAGCGTTCCTGACGGAGACGGGCCCGTTCCTCGCTCTGAGCTTTTTCCCGCGCTTCGGCGCGCTCCCGCGCGTCGCGCATGTCCTTTGATTCATCAATACGTTCAATGCCTGACACCAGATCCTCCCATTCTTCGGGGGAGGCGGATCGGAGCTGGAGTTTTCTTTGCTCCTCCGGCAAGAGCTCGCTCCCCGGAGTGGCCGCTTCAAGCGGATGCGAACGGAGAGGTTTTTCTTCCGGAGATGATTGCACGGCTCGTTCGAATGACGGCATAGATAACAAAATCATAGCACGAGAGATGCAACATGTCAATTGTACCTTACATATTTTTCGCCAACTTTGTGGTTTCCGTTTCCGCTCGCTACGCTATGTCCAGATATGTCCTTCCGCATGCTCGGCGTGGATCCCGGTTTTGGCCGTACGGGTCTTGGTATTGTCGAGATTGAAGGAGATGAAGCGAGACATACCTGGCATTCCGTTATAGATACGGATGCCGGATTGCCTTTTTCCGAGAGATTGCTTGCGGTCCGAAATGATTTGCAGGAAGCCATACGCCGCTTTCGGCCAGATGCGGCGGCCGTGGAGAGTTTGTTTTTCCAGACGAACGCGAAAACCGCGATGAAGGTTGGCATGGCGCGAGGCGTTATTTTACTCGCGCTTGCGGATGCGGGCATTCCCATTGTTGACCTCACGCCGAATCAGGTGAAGCAGGGGATTGCGGGATGGGGTGGCGCGGATAAGCGCCAAGTGCAGGCCATGGTCACTCGTTTGCTCGTCCTTCCCGAGCCGCCAAAGCCCGATGATGCGGCAGATGCGCTTGCGCTGGCCATTGTGGGCGGATCCGTATATCGACAAGAGCAGGTTCAGGCTGCCGGAGAGGCAAAAAAACTCCCGTAAAAACAGGGATTTTTCGACCCCGCAATGTATTCACAATTCGGGCGCTTTCGTGGTATTCTTGGCAAGCTTTGAAGAGCTTCAGATGACCACACTATGCAGATTTTCTGGCATGGATACACAAGCGTTCGCATTGAATCGAAAAACGGCGAAGCCGCGAGTACGTTGGTGACGGACCCGTTTGAAAATGAAACCTCGATTCGATTCCCTCGAACAATTGAGGCGGATCTTCTCGTCTTATCGCATCAGGACAGAAAGCGTTTCAATGTCGGCGCCGTGCAGGGAGCGCCGTTTATCATTTCTGATCCCGGTGAATATGAGGCAAAAGGGGTATTCGTGCGCGGCATCCAGGATTCTTTGGTCGAGGAAGGCCGCGAGCGGCCTGTGATATATCGCATCACCACCGAGGACATGACGCTGGCATTTCTCGGACACATTGCGCGAAAGCCGACGGATGCGGAACTCGAAGAAATGGAGCGCATTGATATTCTCCTGTTGCCGGTGGGTGGCGGAGATGGTTTGGATGCGAAGACGGCGAATGAACTGATCACGCTCATTGAGCCGCGTATTGTGATTCCGCTCGGGTTTGCTATTCCGGGCCTCAAACAGCATCTTGGTTCGATTGATGAATTCTGCAAACAGCTCGGCGTCTGCAAGCGGGAACATATGAATCGTTTGAAAATTCAGAAAAAGGATTTGCCCGCAGAAGACACGCTGGTCGCCGTGCTTGACCGCGCATAAGTCATGCCGCGAATTTCCCGTTCCTCCGGATCGAAACGCCGCGTACAGGGGCCGGCTTCCGTGTCTTCCGTCGGAACCCCGTTTTCGGAAACCCCGCGCATTCTGACATCCGAGGAAAAGCGTGAGCTTATTCTCGCCCATGCGGCGGCGAGGGCTCCGCGAGATCCCGTTCAGCAGGCCTCGCTATTTGCGGGCGTGATGATTGCGGTGCTAGCGATTGGCGCCGGCTGGTGGGCAACGGTGAGGATTCAGGTTCAAGCGTCGGTGCATGGAGGAAGTCAGTCGCTCCGCGAGCTCACGAAGGAACTGGAAACGTTCACGGAGGAGGCAAAAACGAACCCCGTGGTGAACCCCCCCGAGCTCCCCGGCCCAACCACGGCCGCGCAGGCCGCCCAGTTCACGAAGTTTCTGCAAGCCGTTCTTGAAGGAGCAACGGGAACGCCTGCGGAACGCCGCGGTGATTTGCTCGCCCCGGAGGCCTCGACGAGCGTTCCATCGGCCGAGCCGGATCCGTCTCCGGAAACCCGGCCTTCAGGATTTCCGTTTGTTCACCCCTCGTCTACCGGATTGACTCCGGACTCATCATCTTGATTGTTATTTGATTGCTATGCCGAAAACCCCCAAACGCCAAGAGTCGCCTGCGAAAGCCCCGCATGATATCGGGACCGTCGAATTGGCGCCCATCACCGATGAAATGCGGAAGGCGTATATCGACTACGCGATGTCGGTTATCGTGGCGCGCGCGCTTCCGGATGTCCGAGACGGATTCAAACCTGTTCATCGACGTATTTTGTATTCCATGTGGAAAAACGGTCTTCGGTCGAGCGCGCGATTCAAGAAATGCGCGAGCGTGGTGGGAGACGTGATTGCCAAGTACCACCCGCACGGCGACAGCGCCGTATACGACACGCTCGTGCGCATGGCGCAGGATTTCAACCTCCGGTATCCGCTCATCCGCGGGCAGGGGAACTTTGGGTCGCTGGACGGCGACAGCGCCGCCGCATACCGGTATACCGAGAGCAAGCTCGAAACCGTGTCGGACGAAATGATGCTCGACATCGAAAAGGAGACTGTGGATTTTGCGCCGAACTTCGACGGCGCGGAAAAGGAACCCACCGTGCTTCCGGCCAAGCTCCCGAACCTCATCATCAATGGCACGCTCGGCATCGCTGTGGGCATGGCGACGAATATCCCTCCGCACAATCTGGGAGAAATTTGCGATGCCATTGTGGCCCTCATCGACGACCCGTCCATGGACATAAACGGGATCATGAAATACGTCAAAGGTCCGGATTTTCCGACTGGCGGTATTGCTTACAATAAGCAGGATATTCTCGCAGCCTATGCCACCGGGAAGGCGGGTATTGTGGTACGGGCTCAAACCGAGATTGTGGAGGAATCGTCCGGCGCGTTCCGCATTCTCGTTACGGAAATTCCCTATCAGGTGAATAAAGCTACGCTTTTGGAGCGCATCGCCGAGCTCGTGCAGACCAAGAAGATCGAAGGAATTCGCGATTTGCGGGACGAATCGTCCAAGGGCGATGTGCGCATCGTTATCGAGCTCAAACGCGACGCGTATCCTAAAAAAGTTTTGAATCAGCTGTTCAAAATGACGCAACTGCAGGACACCTTCCACGTGAATATGCTTGCGCTCGTGGACGGCGTGGTGCCGCGCGTCCTTAGCCTGAAGCAGATGCTCGAGGAGTATATTAAGCATCGCCAGGTAGTGGTCCGGCGACGTACCGAATACGATTTGGCGAAGGCGAAGGACCGTGCGCATATCCTCGAAGGACTGCGCATTGCGCTTCTGAAGATCGACCAGGTCGTGGATACCATCAAAAAGTCCAAGGATCGGGACGATGCGCGCGCGAATCTCATCAAGAAGTTCAAGCTCACGGAGCGGCAGGCGAATGCGATTCTCGAAATGCGCCTGCAGCAGCTGGCCAATCTCGAACGCCTCAAGGTGGAGCAGGAATACAAGGAGAAAACAGATCTCATCAAGGAGCTCGAATCCATTTTGAAATCGGAAAAGAAAATGATGCTTGTCATACGCACCGAAGTTGTTGACATGCGGAAGAGCTTTGGCGACGAGCGGCGTACCAAAATCGTCGCCGGGCCGGTCGGTGAATTTTCTATGGAAGATCTCGTCCCGGACGAACAAACAGTCGTGATGATGACCGCTGGCGGCTACATTAAGCGCCTGCCGCCAGACACCTTCCGCGCCCAGCACCGCGGCGGCAAAGGCGTTGCCGGGCTGACCACGAAGGAAGAAGACTTTGTCCAGCGCGTCTTTACCACATCCACGCATACGGACCTGCTTTTCTTTACCACGCGCGGCCGCGTGTTTCAGCTCAAAGCCTATGATGTGCCGCAGGGGAGCCGCACCTCCAAGGGCCAGGCAATCGTGAATTTTCTCCAGCTCGCGCCCGGTGAGCGCGTTGCTGTGACGCTTTCCATGGACGATCAGGATGCCACGAAACACCTCCTCATGGTGACGAACAAAGGAACGGTCAAAAAGACGGCGCTCGAGGAGTTTAAAAACATGCGGCGTTCGGGTCTCATCGCCATCACGCTCAAACCCGGCGACGACCTGCGCTGGGTGGAACCCACGAGCGGAAGCGACGAGGTGGTGCTCGTTACCAAAAACGGCCAGTCCATCCGTTTTGAAGAGGCGGATGTCCGCGCCATGGGGCGCACGGCTGCGGGCGTGCGCGGCATCAAGCTCAAGGGGAGCGATGAGGTTATCGGCATGGACGTGATAAGCCCGTCGCTTGCCAAGAAGGGCCAGCTTGAACTCTTTACCATTGCGGAAAACGGGCTCGGCAAGTGCACCAATCTTCAGGAATACAAAGTGCAGGGACGCGGTGGCAGCGGCATACGCGCCATGAAGATTACGAGCAAGACCGGAGGCGTGGTGGGCGCCTATGTAAGCTCCAAGGATGATGACCGCGACCTCATGCTGATTTCTAAAAAAGGCATTGTGCTCCGCACGCCGTTCAAAAGCGTTCCCACGCTCGGGCGGGATACCCAGGGCGTCCGCGTGATGCGCTTTAAGGAAATCGGCGACCTCGTTTCAAGCGTTGCCTTCCTTACGGCGGGCATGGAGGAGATGGAGGGGGAGGGAACAGGTGGTGGGGAGTAGGAAGTAGGGTGCGTAGGACGTGGTTGCGTAGGGGGAAGAGTACGTAGTTGCGTAGAGCGAGGCCGTGCGCCATGAGCCTTGCGCCCCGTAACCCGTTCCCTTAGCCCTTTGTCCCCTTTCCCATTCGTTGGAGGAAGATTTCAAAAACTCAAAAACACACAGGGATGAACCTTTTGTGTTTTTGAGTTTTTGGGATGTAGGGTTCTTGTAGAGCGCGGTCTGCTGCCTCCTACGCACGGCGTGAAGACCCCGCCTTTATGCAATCACTTTATCGATGAGTCCGTACTTCTGCGCTTCTTTGGCATCCATGAAATAGTCGCGGTCCGTGTCTTCTTCTACTTGTTTGATGGGCTTACCGGTATGCTTTGAGAGAATGCCGTTCAGCAAGTCCTTTGTTTTCAAAATGCGCTCTGCGCGGATTTTGATGTCCGTGGCTTGGCCTTCGATGCCGCCGAGCGGCTGGTGAATCATGATTTCCGAATTCGGCAAAGCGAATCGTTTATTTTTTGCGCCGCCGGCGAGAATCACCGCGCCCATGGAGGCCGCGAGTCCCATGCAGATGGTGGAAACGTCGCATTGTACATGCTGCATGGCATCGTAAATCGCAAGACCCGCGGTGACGCTGCCTCCCGGGCTGTTTACATAGAGCTTGATGTCCTTTTGCTTGTCCTGGCTTTCCAAAAAAAGAATCTGCGCCACAATCACATTCGCAACGTCATCATTAATCGGCGTGCCGAGCATGATGATGCGGTCCTTAAGAAGGCGGGAGTAGATGTCGTAGGCGCGTTCTCCAAGATTGGTTTTTTCAATCACGGTGGGAATAAGGAACGAAGACGCAGTTTCGGAACGGAGTTCGTAGGGATTCATAGAGAATGGTTAGCACTCTATCACGTCGAGTGCTAGGAGGCAAGCTCTCCGGAAACAATGCGAGGGATGCCGCTGCCGTCTTCGACAATGCGTCCCGTGACGGTAAAGCCCGCCGCCCGCGCGTGACCTCCGCCGCCCAGAAGCCTCGCGAGCTTGGTGACATCCCTTTTCAGACTGCGAAAAGATCCTTTTACCTGCCCGTCTCCGGTTTCTTTGAGGATGAGTATCGTATCGGCCCCATGCACGGTCGCATTCAAAAAGTTCGCGATGCCTGATACGAGGTCCGATTCCGTATTCGCAATATCGGATTCCAGAATATACGTGGATACAACGTCATAGTCACGGTGATGGCGCAGTCTGGAGAGCATGCGTCCCCAGAGCCGCAACGCTTCCGTGGACTGGTTTTGCCAGACGTGCGTCAGAATATCGTAGAAACGTCCGCCTTGCGCAAGAAGATCGCTCGCGGCATCCAGCACCCGCGGATTGGTTGCCGCATTGGAAAAATTCGACGTGTCCGTGCACATGCCGGTGAGAAGGCAGGTGGCAATGGCATGATCGATACGGATGCCGTTTTCGGCAAAAAAACGGTATGCGATTTCCGCTGTCGAGCTTGCATTCGTATCCACGATATTCACATGCGCAAAGCGCGTATTGGTTGCATGATGGTCGATATTGACGAGCGCATATCCCGGCGGCAGTTTCGGAATAAGGCGGTCAATGCCGCAATATGCCAAATCGCCGGAATCGAATACGATAACCACGTCATATGCTTGCTCGAAGACCGCGGGATCCGACGTATACACGTGGAGGGCGTCCAGGTATCGGAAATCGTTTGGCGGCACATCACGGCAAAAGATCGTCGTCTGTTTTTGCTCGCGAAGACACCAGTTTAAAAACGCGGCGCTGGCTCCGATGGTGTCCCCGTCCGGTTTTTTGTGAGACACAATCAATACGCGATCCGCGCGGCGGAGCATGTCATGAATCCGTTTGAGATTGTGGGAGATGTCCGGCATAGCAAGCAAGAAAGCGTACGGAATGATGCAGCTTCCGTCAAGCCTCTGTCCACGGGTTTCGGGCTACACAAAAAGCTCATGACAGGGTACGCTTTGCCACCGTATGTATCTCCGGCGCCTCGAGCTTTTGGGCTTTAAAACCTTTGCGGCGAAAACCGTTCTTGAGTTTTCTCCGGAGAGCGCTACGCGCCGCGGCCTCACCGCCGTGGTTGGTCCGAACGGGTCGGGAAAATCGAATATTGCGGACGCCATCCGGTGGGTAATGGGAGAGCAGAGCATGAAATTGCTCCGCGGAAAAAAATCCGAGGACGTTATTTTTTCCGGTTCGCAGAAAAAATCCCGGTCCGGCTTTGCGGAAGTGACCATGACGCTTGAGAACGATACCGATGCGCGGGCGGAGCTTCCCGAAATCGTTATTACGCGGCGCCTGTACCGCGACGGGAAGTCTGAATATGAAATCAACCGGCGCCAGGCCAAGCTTGCGGATGTTGCGCTTTTGCTCGCCCAGTCTGGTGTGGGTCAGCGTACTTACAGCGTGATCGGACAGGGCATGGTGGATGCCGTTCTGTCGGCAAGCCCTTCCGAGCGCAAGGAGTTCTTCGACGACGCCGCAGGCCTCCGGCCCCTTCAGCTCAAGCGGCATCAGTCCGTGAATAAGCTGGATGCCGCGAGGGATAATCTCCGTCAGACCGAGGCCTTGCTCCGCGAAATAGGGCCCAGGCTGAGCACGCTTGAACGGCATATGAAACGCCTAAAGGAGCGGGATGAGCTGGAGCGGGACAAGGCGGTCTTGGAGCGGTCATGGTATGGCGGAGGATGGCATGAGATTTTCGGTCACATGACAGAGGCGCAGACGCGGCTTGATCGGTCCAGGCAGGAGGCGGCGCGACGAACACAAGAAGCGGCCGTCCTTGAGCGCGAGCTTGCCGGCATGGAACAGGAGGCCCCGCGATCAAAGGAGTTCGATGCGCTCCGAAAAAAAATGGAAACCATTGCCGAAGAACGCGCCGCGCTTCTCACGCGTCAGGCTAAACTTACGGCGAGCATTGAAATCGCAAAAGCGAGAGCAGAAACGACCTGGTCACCTCTGCCGCTTTCAAAAATTATTTCCGCGGCAGAACGTTTGGGAGCGCAGCTCGACGAACTGGTACGCGTGCTCGCATCCGACAAACCGGATATCGCCGCCGCGCGGCGTCTGGCCGAAACTATCGCGCAGATGCAGCGCGAGACTCTTGGAAAGCTTCAGCGGCCGGCGCCGGAGCCAGGGAAATCGTCCTCCGGCGTGGCGGAAAAAGAGTTGACCCTCCTTATGGAGAATTTGTCCGCGCTTTCGAAGCAGGGGTCTGATGTGCAGAAGGAACTGGAGGCGTGGAATGCGGGCGAGGAAGGCAAGCGGTCATTGGTATTCGAAACACAGCGCAAGCTGAGCCAAAAGCAGGGAGAGGCCAGGACAGCAGAGCATGCGGCGAATGAGGCCGCCGTGGAACTGGCCCGTTGGGAAACGCGGCGGGATCAGTTTTTGCAGGACCTGCGCGTTCACCGGCCCGATATGGAATCCGAATTGAATGCTCTTGCGCAGGAGGTAGGCGCGACCCCGGGCTGGGAAACATATTTGCCGAAACTTCAAAAAATCCGGAGTCAGCTTGAATGGATCGGCTCCATTGATCCGGAGACGGAACGGGAGTATACGGAAACGAAAGAGCGTTTTGATTTTTTGAGCACCCAGACGGAAGACCTTACGAAGGCGATTGCCGGCCTTGATGCCATTATTCAGGAACTCGACCAGACGATTCGGACAAAAAGCGATACAGCCTTTCATTCTCTGAACAGGGAATTCGGGAAGGCATTTACAATGCTTTTCGGCGGGGGCGAAGCAAGGCTGCTCCAGGTGGCGCCGGAACCCGAGGAAGACGAGGAGGGGAATCTGACGCCTCAAGACCCAGATGCTCCGCCGGCAGGCATAGACATACAGGCGACGCCTCCCGGAAAGAGGCTTAAATCCATTGCGCTTCTGTCCGGCGGGGAGCGGGCGCTGACCTCCATTGCGCTTATCAGCGCCATTATGGCGACAAATCCTTCGCCGTTTATTGTTTTGGACGAGGTAGACGCGGCATTGGATGAGGCGAATTCGCGGAAATTCGCGCATATCCTTCACAGCCATGCCGATAAAACCCAATTTATCGTAATCAGCCACAACCGGTCCACCATGCATGAAGCGAATATCCTGTACGGCGTCACCTTGGGAGAAGATGGCGCTTCACAAGTTTTGTCCGTTAAATTGGAAGAGGCGATGCACGGACTTGGGTCTTGACGCTTTGTTTGACAGTGCGGATATCGGGCGGTATAACCCCCTTAGATCCTTCATTCGGCCTTTCCGGTCCGTTTTTTAGACTGACAAAGGGCAAGAATAGGCGAAAAATAAGAGGAATGTTGTCAGAAGGGTCTTCTTGACAGAATGGGCGGTTTTCGTTACTATTCGCCTTCCGGAATGAACAGGATTCGTTTCCTTTCCAAAGGAAGACTGCATGCTGGTTGTACTCGATCAAGAGGCTTCCAGCAATCCGTTTCCACGACAAGCATGGAACCTTTTCGCAGGGTGAAGCAGGTCTTCGGACTCGCTCAAACCTGTCATGAGGTTTCTTGGGAACGGATTGCTCGAGGCTTTTTGTTTTTGGGGAATTGAAAACCCTCCGTGATTCGCGGAGGGTTTTGGTATGGGTTAGGGGACGATGGCAGAAAGGTCTCCGCTCGTATCCCCCGTCGCCTCCGCGGCGTTTCCGTCCGGTATGGCGCTAGTTCCTCCGGTTGTTCCGCCTGCGGACGCGTCTTCCGTGAGTTTTTCGACACCCACGAGGCACACGGCCTGCCATGGCCGGTAATGCGATCGGAAGATTTCCTCATGCACACGGCCGTCGGCATACTCGATGCGATACGGAAGTTCGGCATCGGCGCCGGCATGCGCGGATTCTGTGCACACGACTTTGCCCGGCGCAAGGTCGGTGGTTTCAACGAGCTTTTTCGGCGGGGGAGACGTAATGTTAAAAATGCGCGGGGGACCGACGGTGACCTTTCGTCCATCATCCGTTCCCCAAAATTCGTATATGACGTCGTCCCCGGATATGTAGGCATGAATGTAGATGGAGTTTTTTGTGTCGTTCACGAATCGAAAATCCGGCGCACCTTCGTATATTGTTGCATCCGTTCCGGCAGGTTCATAATACCGGACGCGATAGCTATGGTTCTGGCGTTGGGTGATTTTCATCCCTGCATTCAGCGCCGCGCGAAACGTGGTGGTGCCGATTTGGCAAAGGCCGCCGCCGTATTCCGGCTTGGTTTCATTGCCTTTGATGACCAGCTCGGGAAGCCAACCCTGCGCCGCAGTAAATGTTCCTCCGAGTGTTTTGAGCAGGGAAAATTCCTCCCCCGGGCCGATGAGCGATCCGTTTACGCGGTTGACGCCGAGCGCGATGTTTTTTCGCCGGTTTGAGGGCGATCCGGAAAAATTCGATGTCCCGATACCCACGATTTCTTTGATGCCCAGACGTTCGGGGTCTGCGCCGGCGAGCGCCGGTTCCTGGCGGATGGTGATGATGGGGAATGTGGATGATGCGTCCCAATGCTCCAGAATGCCTTCCAGGGTTTCGCCGTCTAAAATGGCAATACCCTCGGTTCCGGCCCGAAAGCTCTTCACCTTTCCGTCCTGAAGAACGAGCGAGCCCGGCATGGCCGTGGTTTCGATGTCTGCAAGCGCGCGAACGCCTGTGGCAAATTTTTCCGGATCGATCGTTACGTTCATGCCGTTTGCGCCGGACACCACGCCGATCCATGACGCAAGCGTTTGTTTCCCGACCTCGAATCGTTTGTTCTCGAATGTCAGCGTGAATGGAGCATGATCCAATACCGTCCGAACGTCCGGGACAAGTCTTTGGACGTCTTCCGTATGTATGGTCGGTTCTGCGCGGCGATCCGTGAGCGCAATCGGAAAGAAATTCAGGCTGCCGGCCTGTTCCCGGAGTTCGCGAAGCGCTGCATCCGTATGCAGTTCGCGGCCCTCGGCGGAGGGGATCGTCTCAATTTCCGCAGATTTCGTTGCGTCATTCCATGTTACGGAAAGGTCGGCGTTTTTTACCGGATTCAATTGGGGGGCAACGGCCGACTGGAGGGCATCAGCAATGCCGTTTTCATCGAGGAAGATGCCTACATCAAGATGCACGGGTTTGATTCGTGCCCGCCAACGGGCAATGGTGTCCCGGAGCAGGGAAGTGCTTCTGCCGTATCCTGCCGCGGCGAGAATCGCCTCGGAAATGTCATACCGGATAAGGTCGCGTGAAGCGTCCATGTCGGTGGTCGGAACGGTGGACGCGTCCAGCGTTATTTCTCTGCCCTCGAACGTGAATCGAAGGCCGTCTTTGAGCGCCTGATCGATGGCCGTATGGACGGCCGTGCGCGCCTCTTCCGCGGTGAGTCCGTCAAGCCGGACGTTCAAAATGCGGACGCCCGGGAAAATCCTGTTTTCATACAGGCGCGCATACCCGAAAACGGCGAATGCCGCCAGTCCGCCGATGACCAAACATACCGCGCTTGCCGTGAGCGTCCAGGTAAGCGCCGTTTTGATAAGCGCGGTATTCCGCGCAGATTCGGTTGCGTCGCGTTTTTGTTCGCGCGAGTCCTTGTTCGCCATGGATATTATGAGGGGTTGGTTCGGAGCAATTCATTCAGCACGGATTTCGCAATAGCCTGCCGCCCGGCGTCTTCGCTGCCCGGAGCCACCACCATGAGCCGCAACTCCAATCCTTCCGTTGCCGTTCCTTCGCATGCGGTTTCCGGGATGCGCACTGTTTGTCCGTCTTCCAGCTTCATCTGAATAATGCCGTTCTGTGCGGCGGTCACCACGGCTTTCAGCGGGGTTTTCATATGAGGGCGACCATATCCGAATGTGCGGATGTTTTCAAGGGAACAGGGCAAAGGGAACGGGTTATTGGTTAAGGGGTTCGGGTTACGGGGCGCATGGCCCAAGGCTCATGACTTACGAACCTACGGTCTTACGATCTCACGGTCCGCGGGCAAAGGGCAAAGGGTTACGGGGAGAATTATGCTCCCCCTACGCAACTACGTATCTTCCTCCCTACGCAATCACGTCCTACCCCCTATTCCTCCACCCGTACGCGGATACTTTTCTCCGCAGCCTGGCTAATAGGAACGCGAATTTCCAAAACGCCATTTTTTAATGCTGCGGACGCTTTGTCCGCCGTGACTTCATAGGGGAGCACAATGGAGCGGCTGAAATTTCCCCAATAGCATTCGCGATAGAACCAGTTATCTTCCGTAATGTCGTGCTCGGATTCGCGGCGTCCGCGGATGGTGAGCAAGTCCCCGTGGATAGCGATGTCCAAGTCATCCGGTTTCGCGCCCGCAACCGTGGAACGAATGACGAGATCGTTCTTATCCCGAAAAACGTCCACGGAAAGCTGGCCTTCGTCGATAGGCGTCGACCATTCCGGCATGTCATGCGAACGTGAAAACATATGGAGAGAGTATAGCAGGTTTCGGGAGGCGTGGCGGTAAGGATGTAGGGGGTTAGGGGACGTAGGGTGAGGGACGTGAGGTATCGCGTTCCGTATCGGAGCTGACAGAAACACGGGAAGGTTTCACTGAATGGAGGATGAGCAATGTTCGATCACTCAAAGTCTGGCAGAAAGCATTTGAGCTTTCTGAAGCTTCGTATAGACATACCATGCGGATCCGCAACATGCGGACACCGGGCTCTCGCGGATCAGATGCGGTGTTTTGCGCTTTCGATACTATCGAACATCTCATAGGGGTATCGCCGCAATCCGCGGGAACGCCGAAGGTTCGTGGATATTGCAAGAGTGTCCGTTTTAGAGCTGGGAACGCAGCTGCTTTTCGCTGCACGGCTGCAGCTTCTTCCCGCATCTGAATTTTCTGCACTCAAACCGTTACTGATGCACGTGAATTGTCTGCTGACCCTGTATCGAATATATCTCTCTTTCGTCATTTCCGACTTTGCTCTCCATTGACATTTATTTCCCTATCCCTACTTCCCTCCCTCCCTGCCACCCTACCACCCCATACATGGTATACTAGACACCTCCCAACTATGGGGAGTTCGCGTAACCGTGACGGGGTCGTCATTCGTTGGAAAGCCCTCACTCGAGAACAAAAATTGTCGGTGGGGGTATTGGGCGTTTTAGGGGTTATCTCTTTGCTCTTCGCCTTTATTCAGGTAAGGCGGGCGCTTATTACCCCGTTTACCACGCCGGTACAGCGTCTCGTTGAGCTCAAAAAACTTTTCGGTCCGAGCCAGGAGGAGCTCATGGAGGAAGAAAAGAAAAAGGATACGGACGGGGACGGCATTTCGGATTACGATGAGCTGAAGATATACCGGACGTCGCCGTATCTCCGCGATTCCGACTCGGACGGCGAACCGGACAATATCGAAATCGCCAAAGGTACGGATCCGAATTGCCCCAAGGGAGAAACGTGCGCCGCCGCGATTGCGGGAACCGAGGTGGCCACGGGCACCGGTCCGGGCATTGTCCCTCCATCCGCCCAAACGCAGGGCCTTGTTCCCGGCGTCAGTCCGCTCATGCCGGAACGCGACCCGGCCGCTATTCGAGAATTTCTCCGGCAGAGCGGGGTGAGCGATGCGGAACTCTCCAATTATACGGATGCCGATTTGCTTCAGGCATATGATGAGTCATCGGCGCAATTCGGCGCCGGGGACGCACCTGAAGACAGCCAGACCATGCCGAATCCCAGCCCATAATTTTTATGCTTCCGCGGCCGCGAATTCATGCGAAAATTCTTGTCATCGCCTCTGCGGTCATTGTTGTTTTTACGCTTCTTCTTTCACCGTTTTCCGGCGCGCATGCCGCCGAACCGGGATCTGGAGGCGTATCCGATACGCCGGATGCTCTTCCTTGTGGTCCGGGGCAGACGGCGAGTCCTGGATCGCCGATATGTACGGACGCATTTTGGGCGCAACAACATATACAAAAAGTAAAATCTCGCATTGATTTTCAGCTGACCTTCGCTGCCTATCTCGGCGTTCTGAACGCCGCGACGTATTTTGCCCAAACCGTCGCATATGATTCCGCGGAATGGGTGGCGAACGGTTTTAAGGGAAAGGCGCCTGGTATTTTTACTGATCCATTCGGTCAATACACAAAAAATCTTCTGCTGGACTCCGTGGGAGAATTCATGGGAACGTTTTCCGAAGAGTTTACGCAGGGCGCCTTTGGCGTTGATCTTTGCCGTCCGCCGAATTTCCCCCAGCTCGGATTAGAATTCGCTCTCGGATTACCCGGCCTTTCCATTCCGGGACTTGGCAGACCGCGGCCGAAGTGTTCGTGGACGGATATCGTGGATAATTGGGAGGCATCCGCGAGCACTATCGACAATCTGAATGCGTTCAATAATATCAAGGGAAGTTTTTCCACGGGCGGCAATGACGTGGCATTCGGGGTTGGGGCAAATCTCGCGTTCTTTGACTTTGTCGCGGAAAAGCAATATGCGGGTATTCTTGACCGACGCGAAGGGAGCGGATTTAAGAGCGTGCAGAATTTCGTTTCCGGTGCCATTGAAACGCCAGGCGAAACTGTAAGGCGGTCGATAGAAAACCAGATCATCGAGAATCCGGCAATGGCCCAGAATATTAATCAGGGGGCGCTTATTAGTAATGCCTTTACCCTTGGCTGGGTGCAATTAGGCGTCGTGACAGCGTCCACATTTACAAATGTTTTGGTTACTCGGCTGTTCGATAAGATCAAAAAGGGTTTGTTTAAGTCGTCCGGGGGCGGACCTCGGGGTCTTCCCGATCTCCTCAATCCCTTTGGAGCGCCACCGGGATCCACATATCAGGCTGAAATTTTTTCATCGCAATTTGGTGACATTCTTACGCCGCGCATTATCCGGTCCGAGGAACAGGACCTAATCGCCGAACTCTCCGGTTGTCCGACGGATGCCAGAAGTAAATGGAATTGTGCCATGGATGATTCATTTGCGACCCTGCTTCGTCAGGGCGGTGGTATGACGCTGCGGCAGGCGATTGACGGGGGATTTATCAATGCAAATTGGCAGTTGATTCCGTCCACGCGCGTAAAGGACAATCAGGATCCCACCTGCCGTACGCGGGCATTTTGCGTGGCGAATCTTCGGAAATTGCGCCTTGCGCGCATTCTCCCCATCGGATGGGAGCTTGCCGCCGATTCTCCCGCGAACCAGCTTGCCTGCGCAAAGGCGAACGGCTGCGTGACTTTGCGGGAGGTTATCGATCGTTTTGACGACTGCAATGACGAGGGGCGTTTGGACGACAAGCATCCCTGGTGCCATCTCATTGATCCCAACTGGGTGCTTACGGCATTCCCGGCCCAATGCGTTACCAAAGGATTCGGGAATCAGCTCCTTCCCAATACCGGCCAACGGCTCGAGGAGTGCCAGGATACCGTGACATGCCTTGAGCGGGATAAAAACGGCGCCTGCATCGGCGGATACGGTTTTTGCATGGCGGAGCAGACGTTCTGGCAATTCGATGCCCAGTCCTGTTCCGAGCAGAATGTGAGTTGTCGTACCTATACGCCCCGCGGAAATACTGTCCAGCCCATCAGCTATTTGCGGAGCACCCTGGATTACGGCGCCTGCAATGAAACGAATGTCGGATGTTTGTGGTATGCGTCGCGCCGCAATGCCGTAGCAACAAGCACGAGCAATGCCTGGGACGCCACATATGAGGGAACCACAAATAAGGTGTATTTCGACAAAACCATTCTTCCATGTTCCGGATCATTCGACGGCTGCAGCGATTTGCGCCGCGTGACGCGCGGTCAATCTGCGCTCAATCTGGTGCAGAACGGTTCCTTTGAGAGCACCACGGGCACCGGCCTTTTGGGATGGACGGCGCTCGACACCAATCTGTTCCCCGATGTTTCATGGACGTATACGCTGCCATCTCCCGCATCGGGCTCGCCCGCAGCCGAAGGAGCGCAGGCTCTGCTCGCGCCGCCCCTGAATTTGTCGGCTCCCAAGACGACCGACCGGATGCTTGCGCAATTCGTTACGGGCATTCGCGGCAGGCGGGAATATACGCTTTCATTCCGCGCCCGCGCGTTCGCGGATAAGCCATCCTTAAGCGGCATCGTCATTCTGTTCCAAAAGGGCATACAGAACGATCCGGCTAATCCTTTCGACTTCGTGATGATTCCGCCCGGGAGCCCTGATTATTTCCGGAGCAGCGGATGCAATATCCCAACGGCCATTCCGGGCATGGATCCGAACTCCGTGGCCGGAACCATGGTGCCGTCAACGCTCGATACGGAATGGCAGAATTTCAGCTGTACCTTTTTGACCTCCAAGGACGTGGGGCAGTTTGCCGTGTTTATTCTTGGCGGAACCGATTTGAACAAGACGGTTTTATATGATGCGGTCCAGCTGGAAGAGTCGGAACTGCAAACGGAATATCTCGACGGTCTGAATGCCGGTTTACCCCGCGTGAACATGCGCATACCGCCGCAGGAGCTCGGCTGTATTGGCAATGAAAAAACAGATCATCCACTTTGCAAAAATTACGCGCGCGTCTGCACCCAGCTCGAGGCGGGATGCCAGGGATATCGCCCGAGCGGGAATCCGGGAGCATCTGAAATTCCGGCCGTCCTTACGCCTGTGGATTATTGTCCGAACGAATGCGTGGGCTATGCGGAATTCCGGAAGCAGGCGTCCACGTTCGATTTGGCGCGGAGCGCGAATCCGGCCTTTGACGATCCCGACGACGACACGGTGGCGTATTTTATTCCGGATACGGCGCTCCAGTGTTCCGCCCAAAACGTGGGATGCGAAGCGTTCACGAATCTGGAAGCCGGCGCGGAAGGCGAGAGCGAGCAGGGATTCAGCTATCTCCGGAGCTGCGAAAAGCCCGGCCCGGATTCCCAAACGTATTTCACCTGGGAGGGTTCCGATACCACGGGCTATCAGCTGAAAACATGGAGCCTGAAGCGCGACACAACGGCGCCGTTCCCGCAGGGTCCCAAGGTGCTTGTGAAGGCCGGACCGGACGGCACGGTGAAAGACCCGGCCGTGTGCAATCCCGCCTTCTATGTGCTTGGCCTGGATCCCGACTGCCGCCAATTTTACGACCCCGAGGGTACGGTTTTTTACCGATTCGAGTCGCAGACCATTTTGTCCAGCGATCAGTGCGCGCAATGGCGGAAGAGCGATTCTACCAAGGCGGATTGCGAAAAAACGGGAGGCCAGCACAATGCGGCCACGAATGAATGCGTGTACTTTGCCTTGGGCGACAAATCCCGTTCATGCGACATTAGCGTTGCGGGATGCCGCGCCTATATCGGCACGCAGGGGCTGGCGCAGGCCGAGGTATTTAATGAGGACTTCATCGACAATGTGGACGCCGCCCGCGCTGTGAGCGACGTTACCCTGTCGCAATCCAATGAGGCCGTTCTCGTGGGCGACAAGTCGCTGTTCGTCGCCGCGAATGCGGTGCCAAACGCGCGTTTGGCCTTTGACGTACCCACAGAGCCGGGAACATTGTATGAGCTTACCTTCTGGGCAAAGACCACGAGTCCGAATAAGCCCGTTATCAGCATCCGCGCGTCCGAGGATTTGAATGATACGACCATCGGCACTGCGGAGCTGGAGCCGGATTGGAACATTTATCGCATCGGACCTTTCTTCGGTTCCACGTCCACGGCGGCAACGACCACGCCCATTATGTTCTCCGGCTTCCCGTCCGTTACCTTTATCGACAAGGTCCGCGTGGAACAGGTGACGGATATCGCGTATGTCGTGAAGAATTCCTGGAACACGCCCGCGATATGCGACCAAACCTCCGAGGGCATTCCGCATCCGCAGGCCATGCTTGGCTGCAGCCTGTATACGGACAGGAAAAACGTGGAGAGTCCGGTTCGCCAGTTCACGAGGCTTTGTCGCGACACGGCCATCGGCTGTACGGCGTTTATCGATACGAAGAATTCCGACAATCCGTATGCCGACATCTGGACGAAATTGAATGAGCGTCCGTTCCCGGCGAATATCGAAACAACCATCCGTCCCGGGGATACCTATGAATACTTCATAGACGATGCGTCTTATTACTGTCCTGCGGAACAGGTAAGCTGCCGCGCATTCGGTAAACCGAAATACAGCCAGGATCGTTTGTCCCTGGATCCGAAGGCGCCGTTCGAAACCGTGTACCTCAAGGACGACGTGACGAAATACAATGAAGGACTCTGTTCCGAAGCCGAGCTGTTCTGCGAATCCTATACGTACAATGCCGCCGGTCAGGCGGGGACGGCGTATTTCCGCGCGCCGGCCGATCATGCCTGCGAGTTCCGGAACGGCGTGGTTGTTCCGCAGGGCACGGTTCCCAATGTGAATACCGTGGGCCGCACGTTCGACGGGTGGTTCCGCATCGGCACCGACATTCCTTGCTATCCGGAATTCCTGAAAGCGGGGAGCGAGTTCGGCATTACGTTCACGGGCGATCCCGGATACAATGCCTGGACATTTCCTACATCCACATATCGCGCATGGACCGGCGTGTGCCCCAATGACCAGGCCGAGTGCACCGAATTCCGCGATGTCACGGACAAGAGCGATACCCTGCATCCGCAGGGACGGCCGTACTTTGTCATCCGGAGCGAAAAACTCGACACAGAAAGCTGCAATGGACAGGTGGATCCCGGACGGGGGTGCGTGCTGTTCCGCGACATGTCCGACACCTTCCTCGCCTACAGCACGCAGGCGACGTATCGAAACTATGCGGCGAGCGGATACCGCCCCGTGGATCCGCTGAATTGCGATATTCAGCCGAATCACCCGGCCTGTCTCAAGAAATACTGCACGATGAGCGCGGATCCCTCGAATATTTTTGCGGGCGATGCCGGTTTATTAAAGAGCATCGATGTCTATAACGCGAACAACAAAGATTGTACGGATAATGAAGCCGTGTGCGCGCCGGACGTGAATTATGCCTGCGCCGTGTGGGCGCAAAACGTTTCGGGCCCGTGTCCGTACAAGATGGCCTGCTCTAATCGTGCGCAGCCGGACACCAATATTATCGTCAAAGTGAGCCCGGATCGCTCCTGCTCCCAGTGGCTTTCATGCCGTTCCGGCGAAACCGTTACGGATCCGGCTACGGGAAAACTGCAGAGTATCTGTAGCGATTTGGCGCTTTGCAATGCGAATGCCCAGAGCGAAGGCGATGCCGTGCCGTATTGCCGGAGTTTTGTGAACCGCGAACAGCCGTTCTCCACCATTCTCATTGATAATCAGGTCGTGGACGCGCAGGTATACGCGGACCGGCGCATTGGGTTCGGCACGCCGGATTATTCCGGATTCACCATCCCGGATCATTTTCAGGTGATGGACGCGGAGCTTGTGCCCGTGGGCTCCATGCTCTCTCCGGATCCCAAAACCAAGAGCAAATACAAAAAAGACTATCGTTTGGCCATTCCGCTCGACATGGATACCGGTGGCGTCACCTCCAATCCGGCGCGGGCGCCTTCTCCGGATGAACTCAAAACGCTTGCCGGTGCGCCGAATCTTCAGCAATACGCTTGCGTATACAAGAAAAACGGGTCTTTCGGCATACGGACGAATGCATTCCGCGAGCTTAGTGCGACAGGAACCGTCTGCTGGGTGTCGATGGATCAAGGACAGCCGCCCCAGCTTGCCGGAGCCGGCGCGCCCATTGTGTCGGACAATCTGAATGCGCTGAATCTCGTCCAGCGTTTTGAGCAGGGCGACCTTGCCGGGCTTGATCAGATTTTGTCCCGCAGTTTCCCGAACACGGTGTGCAAGGCGGCCCCGGAGGGCGATGCGCCGTTCAGCAATGATTTTGTGGTGGAATGGGACGATTCCGTAAATCCTCCGGAGCCATTGCGCGTTTCGTCCGGGTACGGGAATGCGAATCTCTGCGAATTCGGCGAAAACTGTTCATGCACCTATAAGCGCGTCACCTACGGAGGATCCATAAAGTTTTATGAACCGTTATCCACGAATGTGGTGAATGCCGTGTGTTCCGGAGGACCGCGGGACGGCCAGCCCTGCGTGGTGGACCGCGGCATCGAGGGATCCGAGCCCCCGCAGAATGCCACGGTAAAGGACAGCAAAGGCCAGGATGTTGCTGTTCCACCGGAAGCGCTTGCCGGCGAAAAATCTCCGACCGACCCCGACAGGATTTGCGGCGAGGGCGGCACATGCGTCCCTATTAAAAATGTTCAGCTTGTCCGGGGCATTTCCGGCCAGTGCCTGCAATATGACCAAACGCGCAATATCGCCGGGGATCCGTCTCGGAATGAGTGCCTCATCTGGAATCCGAATCCCGCATTTGCCGGACCCGGAGATCCGTATCACTGGTCGCCTACGGCCGGGTTCCAGCCGCCGCAATCCAGCGGCCGCTATTACTGCTCGTCGCCGGTCCGCGAGCCGAAAAAATTCCAGATTACGGCGGAGGGGACCTTGAGTTTTTTGGGGGCTACCTACACCTTTACGGAAGCGAATGGCCTCAAAAAGAACAGCGCGGGCACCTATGCCGGAAAAATAACCAAGCCGTGGTTCGCGCAGGCCATTACATCGGATAAAAGCTGTGTGGATTTCCCGAATCCATTCGGCGATGACTGCGACGGGAATGAGGGCGGCGGCTCCCTCGACGGTTCCACATCGGCTGGAACCGATATGGGGCGCTGGTGCGAGTATGCCGACGATGACCAGTCGCCATCTTCCGATTTCAAAAAAATCCGCCTTGTTACCACGGGCCGCGGCGGCAATCACAGCTATGCGGAATACGCCTATCTCTTCGACCGCGACAAGCTCGCCGAGAATATCGCGGGCGGCAAGGTGGACGATCCGGAAATTCTGCTCGAGCATACGCTGGAAGATACGCTTTCCTCGTTCGAATTCGGCATCCAGAAAGGACGGATCGGCTGCGGATATTCCGAGGACTTTGTGGAAGGCGCCAGCGTGTCGGATTATGACGATGAGGACGAGTGGTCTGGTCCGGACAGCACATGGGTTTCCAGATTCCGCGCCGAACTCGCGAAATCGGGAAATAAGCTCGACCGCAAAAAATCCGGCATCGTCACGGAGGACGGGTCGCCTTCCGGCGTACCCGTGACCGTTGAATGCAATAATGAGGATAATGCGGGGAGCCAGAGCGGAACCTGCTTCCTGAAGTATTGGCAGCTTGATTATCGCGCGGAAGGTCAGGATCGTTTTCAGGCTTTTAGTCCTGACATCGGGCGGGCGAGCATGGACTCGCTGTCGAAGTCGCCCGTGTACGGCAAGTGCACGTCCGACAAGTCATGGTTCTCCATTCGAGCCGTCTTTGAAGACACCAATAAAACGGAAAACGATAAGGATCCCGAAACCGTCAAACCCGATCAGCTCGTGGGCCCTTTCCAGATTGTCGGATTGTGGGTAACAGCCTGCGCCCCGCATTCGGGTCCGCGATACATTTATCTCGACCTGCACCTTTCCACGGCCGACGTGTGCCGCGAGCTCAATGAGACAATTTCCAAAGACAGCAAGGAAAGCGTCGCGTACACCGACAGGAACTCGTCCCGCAGCGGTTTTGCCATTCCGAAGGTGGGCTTCCAGTGGGGGACGACGAATATTCCTTTCGGCGCGTCGCTCGCCACGGGTGATGCTGGCCCGGAACCGCTGTATATGAGCGGGGTATCGCAAGCGGCATCCACGAATCCGCTGAATCCGCCCACATTCACGTTCCCGGGACAGACCTATTTCCGGAATGAGCCATATCCCACCAATAACTGGGGCGCATTGTCGAATATTTTTGCGCGCATTTACCGCGTGTACGGATATTTTCCGCGCGGGGTGGGACGCGAAGACTGGGCATGCACGGATCCCCGCAGTCCGGGTTTCGGGCAATGGTGTCCGCCGGATGAAGGCTTGACATCAAAGGAATTCGGAGATGCGTCGGAAAAAATCTGCGGATTCCAGGGGAAATGCCTTAAAACGGGCGTTGATCCCAGCGATATTTTTGCCACCAAGGTGTGCAATTCCTTTAGCGGGGTAAATCGCGGACTGGACTGCTCCAATGATCCGGACATCTGCCATCGCGGGCCGGTGCAGGAAGAGAACGGCATTCTCCAGCCACAATATGCCAGCTGCGCGCTGTTTGACGACGGTTCGAATCAAACATGGACGCAGCTCCAAAATGGAAAGTATAAGTGCAGCGGTTCCGGCTGTCCGACCAAAGAAGGCTGCACTGCCGAAATTGGCTGTGAGCGTGGTCCGGCGGTTCGGAGCGGCGCATTCCGTTGCCAGGGGAGCGTGCGCGATCCGGGAATTGTGGGCAATGGAACGGCCAGCTGGTGCACCAAGGCCACGAGCAATAGTCCCGAATGTCCGAGCGCGGAAGCCGATACTTGCAAAGCGCCTACAGAAGACGAGGTTTTCCGATTCTGCCAGACGTATTATCCGAACGAGGTGCAGAATTGCATCAATGGGAATCCATTCGGGAATGGCGTGTTGCCCGGCCGCTGCGAACGCCACTCTTGGGCGGAATGTTTTACGGACAATGACTGCAAGTTTGAGTTCCGTAATTATTGGCCGTCCGGACAAGTGAATAGTCTCTTCCGATGGGGTCCTGAAGCAGGCAGTACACCCGGCCAATTTAATAAGAAATTCGATTCGCCGTGGAATGAACCAAAGCCCGAATCTTACTACGGTGTTACACCACAGGGCGCGTCGCCGACGAAGCTTGATCCCGTTTCAGGCGAGGAGCCATGTCCGGACGGGAAAAATTGCCTCATCAAAAACGCGTTTACGCCGGCAAAGCCCCTTGCGGATGGCACGAAATTCTATGCGACGCCCATCGCGCCTCAAAAATTCCCGTCATATTGGTCCACCATTAATAGTATTCAATGGGACGATTCCTCTATGTTGGGGTTGTTCCCGGGTTTCGCTCCTCATATTTTGTTGAATCGCTCCGGATATGTCTGTTCCTTTAATTTCTTTGACGAAGCTGTAACAGCAGGGGGGGTAAAGCAGGAAGTTTGCACTGTGGATGACGCTTTTGTTCGTAATACAACGGATACGGCTCCATTCGTGTATTTCACATGGAGATCGTCAACTTCCTGTTCATTCCTGGGTAAGAGCATCCCCGGTTGTTCAAAGCCGAATGTCGGAAATGCGTCTCTTGGAGGCGCGGTCGCTCATTATGCCGCCTGCGAGCCGCTTGCGCTCATGTTCCGAAGCGGTTTCCAGACAAGCGGGGGCTTGGGCGTATGCCGCGGCGGAACCCGCGCAGGCGCGTCATGCCAGAGCGACAAAGAATGCGCGCCGCCTGATTTGGACCCCACGCTTCAGCTGGCGTCCCGGGACTGGTGCAAGCCTGTTACGAGCGGTGAGCCGAATTATGGACCGACAGGCTCCAATACCGCATGTTGGACCAGCGCGAATCCCACGCTTGATCCGAATAGTCCGTTTAAGGAGCCAAATCCTGCCCTCGATAACAATCTTTGTACGCATCCTCCCGGATATTGGCCGAGACCGAATTTCTGCAAGGATCCGAATGATGAATATTGCGGTTTGTTTGGGTATGACTTGGGCGCGAAGAATGCGAGCGTCAGTGACAAAGCGCCGCTGCCCACGGATGTGACCGCCGGGCTGTATACGCCTTCGTATCTGAATCCGGGCGGCAGCAATGTGGCGAAAAATTCCATCTCGTATAATTATATTGCGTACTATAATCCGGAGCCCCCGCGCATTGCGGCGCCGGATATCCGCACATGCCAGGGAGGTCAGTGCCGCATTACCGGATTGGGTTCTTTCAGCATCGACGGGGTGGCCGAAGGCATTGTGAACGGCGGATCCGGCAACCACGTGGCGACGGTGCGCTTTTACGCATGGGCCTCGCGAGAGCAAATGCCGCTTCGCAGAGTCATTATTGACTGGGGAGATGGAAGCGTTACCGAATTGCCGGATGCGAACATGAAGAATCGCAAGCCGTATTGCCAGACACCAAAGGAATGCACGCTTACGCCGGGACTAACCTGCCAGACAAATGCCGATTGTCCTCCCGGAGGAGGCACGTGCGAATCGTATGGGAGCTGCGCCACGCGTCCGAGTGTGCGCTGCTACCGCGATCAGGACTGTACCTTCGGCGGAGAGGCCGGCGTGTGCGTGCCGCGCGTCACTTTTGACAATGACAGCGATGCCTGCCAGGAAAACTTCTTCGAATTCCGCCATGCGTACAGTTGTCTTCCGGACAATGTCCCGTCCGCCGATTGCCAGACAACGGGAGGTTTTGCGAATGGCGTGTGCTCCGGTGATCCCACCAAGGCGTGCGGCACATGCGCCGTGGGCGACGTGTGTATTCAAAACACTTCCACGGATATCAAGGGCTGTTTCGACAAGGGGACGAACACGTGCCGGTATACGCCCCGCATTATGGTTATCGACAACTGGGGTTGGTGTACGGGTGAATGCCGCAATGCATTGAATCAGAGCGGTTTGCTCATTGATGCCGCCGGTTCCCCAATTTTGCATCCGAACGGCGGGTGCTATGACGCCTCGCGCGTAAAGAGCAATGTAAACTTTACAACGCCCGTGGGTCCGAATGAGTGCAATGTCTTTAATCCCTCCGGTACCCAGCGTCCGTGGGTCGTGTATCCGGGATCGGTACAAATGCTGCCCGGAGAAGCGCTGTAAAGCGCTGTGTGTCTTGAGCCTGACGCCATCGGCGGTGCGTCGAGGACGCCCGGAGGTTTTCCCAATCTCCCTACGTCCCTGTTCCCTTTCCTGCTATACTCCCGCTATCAATCCATGTCAGAACGCAGTCTTCCAGAGCTTCCTTCCGGCATTCGGAGGAAGCGTAATCCGCCGCCCAAGCCGAACATGCGCATTGGCGAGGAGGATATTCTCGAAGAGTCCTCTCTCGAGGAGCTCGGAGGTATTGATATTACCAATGCTCCGCCGGAGCCGGGTTCGGCGACACGCCGCTATTGGGAGGCAAAGCGGGATATCGCGCGAAGCGCAGCCCGTTTTTCAGAAATTCCAAAAGAAGGAGCAGCGGAACGAGCGCGGTTGGAACGTGCGTTTCAGGAGCGCATGCGCAAAGAACAGGAGGAGCATGACCGGCGCATGGAAGCGCTTCGGAGGGAGTTTGTAGAGCGGGAGATCGAGACTGAAGCGGAATATATTGTCCCGGATGAAGAAATAGAAATCGTGAGCGAAGGGGAGGTGGAAGATGCCCTGCTCCGGGATGAACGAGGGAATATCATCGGACTGAAAAACGAACAATTCGTCACCATCCCGGAAGCCTGGAAGGCCGCGGGTGCCGTCTTGTCGCGTCTTCAGCGCGAATATACCGGCGTCCTCGACGATATCAAGGAAGCGGAAAATCGCATCGCCATTTTGCGCGCGAACAAGGATGAAATGCTTCCCGATCGCGAGTCGGATTTGGCCATTCTTCGCGCCCGGCGCGACGATATCGCGAAGGAAATGAAGGCATGGTCGGATTTTACGGATGAGATTCAGGCCGAACAGGAAAAAGAGGAGGCCGAGGCTGTACGGAGCACCTACCATGCCGGCATGGGAGAATTCGGGACCAATCTTATCGAAAATCCATTTTATTCGGAGCAAGCAGCCGCCGTTGCCGAGCACGAACTTATCATTGAAAAGGAATTGCCGGAACTCCAGCGGGAGTATTTCGATCTCGTGGCTCGCCGCGACGGAATACGCTCGCAGCTCCAGCGCGTGGAGGAGGCGGAAAAAGCCATTGTAAAAAGCGCGAGCGATGCGGCCGCCGGCGCCGAACAATTGCATGCCGTTTTGTTGGACGTGGAAACGCAAAAGCAGGAACTGGAACACAAGCTTCGGGACGCGCTTGCCATGATTCGGGTCAAAGAGCAGGAAATGAGCATTATCCGTTCCAAGCCGGCGAAAACGGAACAAAAGGCCGATATCCTTTTGTTAAAACATGAGGCTGGATCTCTCAAACGTCGCCTCCATGATCTCGAAGCGGAACGGAAGTATTGGCAGACATTCGCGGATACGGAGAGCCGAAGCGCCCGTCGCGCGGTTGCAGACGCGAATATTTCGGAAAAATTGCAGATTCTTACGGAACAGGCAGACGGCCTTTTGCGGGAGAAGGCCAAACTTAATGAGGAAATCGGCGAGGTATTAACGCAGATTCGGGACATCGAATCCCGGGCAGGTGAAGCAGAAATAGCGGCATAAATGTTGAAAAAGAAAACACCCGTCCCTCGAAGGCGGGCGGGTGTTAGGTATTCAGACGGGGCCGGTGGCGAGCGCATGCCGCAACCGACGCATGGCGTGGTCGAGCGCGAGCCGTAGCTTTTGATGGCGCCGGTCGGCTTCGTCGAATCGCGCATTCAGTGTTTTGCGAAGTTCCACGATAACCCCGAAACAATCCTGCGCCGGTGTGCGACGCCGTTCGAGTTTTAAAAGAAGCGCAATCTCCGGAATCGGACCGAGCGCGCGTCCGATGAGCGGACGGAGCTCATTCGCCGTATTCGCGCAGGCGGCGCGCCACGCTGCATCTGCTGAACGATTCAGCAGGCAGGATGAATGGACGTATTCCCCCTCGATCAGGGATTCTTCGCCGCCGCCTTGGAATACGGCATTGTGGCATACGAGGCAGGAACCCAACACTCGCGCCGGATCCCGGAGACCCGAAGCGCGATAAACGCGAAACGGGATCTCGCGCGCCTTTTGGAAGATGGATTTGATCACGGCGACGCCTCCTCCCTTTTGAAGGTTCGAAGAGAGAACCTAACGTGTTTTTGCTTCGACGTCAAGCGCAGTAGGGGCGCAGCATGCTGCGCCCCTACTGCGCCCCTGCTGCTGCTATCCTTGACGCTCTCTGCGTATCCCTGTATTCTTTCCCTATTGACTCGTTCCGGCTGGAGCGAGTTATTCATTACTCACGAATGACGAATCATAAATCATGCTGCGGTATACGGTGAGCGGGATGCGGGGGTGCGGGATGCGAAGAGTACGTAGGACGTAGTTGCGTGGTTGCGTAGGACGTAGTTGCGTAGGGGGAGCATAATTCTCCCCGTAACCCTTTGCCCTTTGCCCTTTGCCCTTTGCCCGCGGACCGTGAGATCGTAAGACCGTAGGTTCGTAAGTCATGAGCCTTGGGCCATGCGCCCCGTAACCCGAACCCCGTAACCAATAACCCGTTCCCTTTGCCCTTTGCCCTTTTGCTAATTGCCAATAGCTATTAGCTACAATCTTCCCCATAACTCATAACCTGTTTCCCTTAGCCCTTACGCGTCACTTTTCGAGTTTCAGAGTTCTAGAGTTTCTCTTTCCCAACCCTAGAACCCTAAAACTCTGGAACTTTTGAACGACCTCGTTGCCAAAATCTTCTAGCTACAATTTTCCCTATGGCCTCACAAATCTCACAAGCTATTAAACAAATCTGCGAAGAAAAGAATATCGCCGAAGAGTCGGTGATCGAAACCATCGAAGCTGCCCTTGCCGCGGCATATCGGAAAGATTTTGGAAATAAAAACCAGAACATCCAGGTCGAATTCGATCCGGAAAAATACGACGGAGCCACCCAGGGCATCCGCGTCTTCGATGTCAAGGAAGTGGTGGAAGACATGGAACTCCCGGTGGAGCCCGAAGAAGAAGAGGAAAAACCGGGCATGAGGCCGGCGGCGCGAATGGGCGGCGCACCAGAGGCTGCGGAGACCGTCGGCGAGGATGAAGAGCCGAAGTTCAATCCCAAGACCATGATTATGATCCGCGATGCGCGGGACATTAAACCCGATGCCGCCATCGGCGAGGAAATTCGCGTCGAACTTTCTATCCCGGCCGCATTCGGTCGTATGGCCGCGCAGACCGCCAAGCAGGTAATCATGCAAAAGCTCCGCGAAGCGGAACGAAATGTCATTTTCAGCGACTTTAAGGGACGCGAAGGCGAACTCATGAACGTGACGGTTCAGCGGCGCGAGGGTCGCATTGTCCTTATCGACCTTGGACGCGCAACGGGCATTCTTCTTCCGGAAGATCAGATCGAGGGAGAACGATACTATCCGGGCACGCGCTTAAAGGCGCTGCTTCGCGAAGTGGTAATGACGCCGAAGGGCCCGGAAATACGCCTGTCGCGGTCCGCGACGGCGCTCGTGAACGCGTTATTCGCACAGGAAATTCCCGAAGTCGCCAATGGTATTGTCGCGATGAAGGCGATTGCGAGGGAAGCGGGTTCGCGAACCAAGGTGGCGGTGACCACGAATGACGACGCCATCGACCCTATCGGTTCCTGTATCGGGCAAAGGGGGACGCGTATTCAGTCCGTGATCCGCGAATTGGGAGGGGAAAAAGTTGACGTGATTTTATGGTCGGAAGATCCAGCGGAATACATTGCGTCCGCGCTGTCGCCGGCAAAGGTTGTGCGCGTGGATTTGAGCAAAGACGAGCATTTGGCGCATGTCGTCGTGGGGGCCGATCAGCTGTCTCTTGCCATCGGCAAAGGCGGCCAGAATGTGCGGCTCGCCGCGAAACTTACGGGATGGAAAATTACCATTGCCGAAGAGGGCGGCAAGGCCATGGCGGATTCCGAAATGGGCGAGTACACAGCGGGCGAGGGGGAGGCGCATAAGGATCACGACGGCCTGGATGAGCACGGCGAGGCCGCGGAAACCTCTGATGAGGCGGATCGCGCATCGGCGTCTCCGGACGCGCCGGAAGCAGAGCCGACCGTCGATGCAAATGTCGAGAAGATAAGCGAATAACATGACGCAATTCTTCAATACCGTCCTCATTCAGCCGATTCTCAATCTCCTGCTGTGGCTCTACGACGTGATTCCCGGCCAGGATATCGGGATCGCGATTATCGCGCTGACGGTTATCGTCAAAGTCCTGCTGCATCCGCTGACGGTTAAGCAGATTAGGCAGCAGCGTGCCATGCAGGAGCTGCAGCCGAAAATCGAAGAGGTGCGGAATACCTATAAAGACAATCGTGAGGAGCAGGCGCGTCAGCTCATGGCGCTCTATCAGGCGGAAAAAGTGAATCCCGCATCGTCATGCCTTCCGCTACTCGTTCAGCTGCCGATTTTTATCGCGCTGTTTCAGGTGCTGCTCAATATGCTGAAACAGCAGGATTTCAGTCTGCTGTACTCGTTCGTTCCGCACCCGGGCCAGATTGACCCGTCGCTCTTCGGCTTCATCGATCTGCATAATCCGAATTATGCCATGGCGATTATCGCCGGCGCAGTGCAATTTATTCAGTCTCAGCAGATGTTCAAAACCGGCCTTACGAAACAGCCTCCCAAGGAAGTAAAGGGCTCGGAGGGGGCGAAGGACGAAAGCATGGCCGCCATGATGAACAAACAGATGATGTATATCATGCCGGTGGTCACCGTGATCGTCGGGTTCAGTCTTCCCGGCGGCCTTACTCTGTACTGGCTTACCATGAGCGTGCTTACCGTGATTCAGCAGTGGTATATGTTCAAAACAATGCCGCCGAAGGAGCCGTCCGGCCCACCGGAACCGCACGCGGCCCCCGCCCGTTAACAGAATGGCGCCCTCGGCTTATGCTGGGGGCGTATGCGCATCCATTCCAAGCGTTTTCTCGGGTTCCCTGTACACACCCAGACAGGAACAAGCCTGGGGAGGGTGTCAGGCTTTGAATTCGATACAGATACCGGACGTCTCACCGCCCTATCCGTTCGCGCGCGCGGGGTTGTTTCCGGATTGCTGGATCAGGACCTGTTTGTGTCATGGCCGCAAATCGTCGAAATTACCGAAACAGCCGTCATCGTGAAGGATGCGGCGATGAAATCCGGAATCCGTGCCGTCGCCGCACGACCCGCGGAGTCGGCGCTTGGGGAGGCGGGTATTTCTGCCATGCACCGCACGGAAACATGACCACATTCGATCGCTATCGAAGCACGCGCGAGGCGCTCCTCCGGACGGTTGCCTATTTCGATGCTATCGACTATGCGCCGACGCAGGCGGAGCTTTTTGTCTGGCTCGAATGGAGCGGGGCAAGCGGGTTTATTCAGGAAGCGCCTCCGTCGGGCGGCGAGCTTTTTACCGCCCTCATGGGCTTGAGGGAATCCGGTGAACTGGAATTCGGTTTCGGGCGCATCGCCCTGCCAGGACGGCTTGCGCCGCTCGCAACGCTCTCTCTTGAGCGGACGGCGCTGTTTGCGCGAAAGCTCCGTCGCGCGCGCCGGTGCGCCGGCTGGCTTGCGCGTTTGTCGGGCGTACGTTTTGTTGCACTTGCGAATACCACGGCGCTTGCGCATGCGCGCGACGCTGGCGACCTGGACTTTTTTATTGTCGTGCGAGCCGGAAGCATCTGGACCACGCGCGCCATCGGCGGCGGTCCGTATCGCCTTCGTGGAACATTATCCGGCAGCACGGCAGGTGCGGACGCCATATGCCTGTCGTATCTCGTATCCGATCGGCTTCTGAATGTGGAATCGCATATGCTCCATGGCGATGACCCGTATTTCCGGTTTTGGTTTTTGTCTCTTTTGCCGCTTTATGACGACGGCATTTCCGCCGAACTGTGGGAAGCAAACCGCGCTATCCGCGCGAGACATCCCCGGGCCGAACGATGGCGCGCGAGCCCCGACGCGTCGCTCCGCATCCCGCACATACGCCTGCCCGTTCTCCCATCCCTCGAGCGCCGGCTTCAGCGATTCCAGGAACGGTGGTTTCCCGATCGCATTCGCGAACGGATGAACCGCGATACGAGCGTAATTGTGTCCGAGGATGTTCTGAAATTTCATCTCGAGGACGCGCGCGCCGCATACCGCGACGCCTTTCACGAGCGCCTCGAAGCAATGGGTCTATCCTGATATGCGGCAACTGTTTCATGTCAGCTGGAGAGTTGCCCTTCTTTGTCTTCCATGGCAGACGCAATGGATTCTGCAGACCGGTAGTATCGGCGGATTTCCATGGGAACAGGGAACGCTCCGAATATATGCCAGCTGGATGCCACTTGCCGTTGCCGCGGGAACGGGTCTGCTTCTTTCTGGAAAGCGGAGCTCGGCGCAGCAATGGCATAGCCGCGAACGGCTCATGCGTATTCTCGCGACCCTCTTCCTTACCGGCGCGATTGTCGGAACGAGTTCCTGGACGGCAACGGGCATGTGGGCGCTCGAGGCGTTTCTTCTTGCCGCCTTCGTTTTTGCGCTCTTCCGCCAGCACGTTTCCTCGCAGACGATCGGTTTTTGGTTTGTGCTTGCGCTTTTGCCTCATACAGCGCTCGGCATATGGCAATTCTTCGTGCAGGATATCGGCGGAGCGTCGGTGCTGGGTATTGCGGAGCATCGCCCGTGGGCGTCGGGAACATCGGTGGTAGAGCATGGACTCTATCGTGTCCTTCGCGCATACGGGGGGTTTCCGCATCCGAATATTTTTGGCGGCTGGCTCGCCGCGGGTCTTGCGCTCCTTCCGTTTTTGGTTCGGCAGGCTGCGGCAAAATATGGAGTGTTGTTTTATGTGTTTTCCGGCGCGGCATTTACGGCCGCCCTTCTTTTTACGTTCAGCCGCGGAGCTTGGGTTGCCGCTGTCTTCGGTTTTTTCTTCGCATTCGCTGTCAGCCTGAAGCACGCGTCATTCCGCGCGGACAAACAATCGCTCTGGCTCCTTTTCGCCGTCGTGGCCGCGCTTACGGCATGGGGCGCCGTCACGCAATGGGATCACATATACGCGCGGATTGCCGCAACCGAACGGTTGGAGCAATGGTCGCTCGTCTCCCGAAAAACATCACTCATCGAAGGATGGGAAGCCTGGAAACTCCGTCCGGTCACGGGCTTTGGGCCGGGCGCGGGAATTGTCGGTATCCAGGACATACGAAATCGGTTATCGCGGCCATCGCCCGCAGCTCCGGAACCCCCGCATATTGTTCCGCTCTCAATGTTGGTTGATATGGGTATTCTTGGTTTTGTTGCCTTTATTCTCGCGACATTCATTTTTTGGAATCGGAGAAAGACGCGTTTTTCTTGGCATGTGTCCGGTCCGGTTCTGGCCGTTTTTTTTCTTCTGGCGTTTACGGACCATTATCTTTGGACATTGTGGCCGGGGATGGCGCTCGGCGCCGTCATTCTTTTGCTGTGTGCCGCAGATATTCCTCCGAAAGCGCCCGGCCCCCTGCATGGGAAAGGGGCTTGACGAGAAGGAAGATGGCTGGCATTCTATGCCCACAAATTAGCACTCTCCGAATGAGAGTGCTGATCCTACTCATTCACCACTTTATTCTTCTATGACTATGTTGCGTCCATTGTACGACCGCCTCATTGTCAAAGCGCTGTCGAAAGAAGAAAAAACGTCTTCCGGCATTATTCTTCCGGACACGATTGACAAGGAGCGTCCCGAACAGGGAGAGGTTATTGCGGCGGGTCCCGGAAAATTGCTTGAGAACGGGCAAACCGCGCCGATGCATGTGAACGTGGGGGACAAAGTTGTCTTCAAAAAATACGCGCCGGACGAAGTGAAGATCGGCTCCGAGGAGTATCTCGTGATTTCCGAATCCGACGTCATGGCGATTGTCGAATAACCGATACAGGTATTCTCTATGCCAAAGCAAATTATTTTTGACGAAAAGGCTCGTCATGCGCTCAAGCGCGGCGTGGATAAGCTCGCGGATGCGGTAAAAGTGACCTTGGGCCCCAAGGGCCGTAATGTGGTTATTGACCGCGGGTTCGGGTCGCCGACCATTACGAAAGACGGCGTGACCGTTGCAAAAGAGGTGGAGCTCGAAGACAAGTTCGAAAATTTGGGCGCGGAACTCGTAAAGGAAGTCGCATCGAAAACGAATGACGTCGCCGGCGACGGAACGACGACGGCGACCGTCCTCGCCCAGGCCATGATCGCGGAAGGCCTCAAAAACATCACGGCCGGCGCGAACCCGCTAGCGGTCCGCCGCGGCATCGAGAAAGGCGTGGAAGCCATCGTCTCTGAACTGAAGAACCGCATTTCGAAGCCGGTTCAGGGGGATGCCATCGAACAGGTCGCTTCGATTTCCGCGAATGATCCGGAGATCGGGAAAATCATCGCGGACGCCATTCGGGAAGTCGGGGAAGAAGGCGTCATCACCGTGGACGAATCGCCCACGTTCGGCGTGCAAAAAGGCGAAACCGTCAAAGGCATGCGCATCGACAAAGGATATGTGTCCCATTACATGGTTACGAATCCGGAGCGCATGGAAGCCGAGTACGCCGATGCGCCCATTCTCGTGACCGACAAAAAAATTTCGTCCGTACAGGATATTGTGCCGATTCTCGAGAAGGTGGCGCAAACGGGAAAGAAAGATCTCGTGATCGTGGCAGACGATCTGGAAGGCGAGGCGCTTGCCACGCTCGTGGTCAATAAGCTTCGCGGAGCCTTCAATACGCTTGCGGTCAAAGCCCCGGGCTTCGGCGACCGCCGCAAGGACATGCTGGCGGACATTGCCGCCGTTACGGGCGCCACATTTATAACGGAGGAGCTCGGCCGCACGCTGGAATCCGTCCAGCTCACCGATCTCGGAAAAGCCGGCAAGGTCGTTGCCACGAAAGAGCACACCACCTTTGTCGGCGGCGGAGGAAATGAAGCGGATATCAAAGCGCGCGCCGCGCAGGTAAAGCAGCAGCTCGAGCATACGGAAAGCGAATTCGACAAGGAAAAACTTCAGGAACGCCTGGCGAAGCTCGTCGGCGGCGTCGGCGTTATTAAGGTCGGAGCGGCAACGGAGGTGGAGACGAAAGAAGTGAAGGATCGCATTGAAGACGCCCTTGCTTCCACAAAAGCCGCCATTGAAGAAGGTATTGTTCCGGGCGGCGGGGTGGCTTTGCTTCGAGCCATGGGCGTTCTGGAATCACTAAATCTTGATGATGAGGAGATGATCGGCGTCCGCATTCTGAAGCAGTCCTTGGAATCGCCCATTCGCACCATCGCATCCAATGCGGGGAAAGACGGGTCGGTGGTCGCGGAGCATGTAAAAAAAGAGAGCGGGAGTATGGGATATAATGCCGCGAAGGATACCTATGAGGATTTGCTGGCGGCCGGCATCGTGGACCCAACCAAGGTTACGCGATTCGCGCTCCAGAATGCCGCGTCCATTGCAGGCATGTTCCTCACCACCGAATGCGTCATCACCGATATTCCGAAAAAGGAAGAACCGGCCGCGCACGGCCATGGCGGTGACATGGGAATGGGGATGGGGGGATACTAAACAGGCATGACACAAAAAACGGCCGTCAAAAGGACTGGCCGTTTTTTGATGCATACGATACGATCAGGGAGAAGTTGCGTAGGGCGTAGTTGCGTAGTTACGTAGGGGGAAGAGTACGTCGTTGCGTAGGACGTAGGGTATGGGTCGTGAATCATGCGGGCGGGATGCGGGAGACGTCGTGCCGCTTGAAATCCGAGACCCAAGCGATCCGTAGGTTCGTAAGTCTGTAAGTCCTAGGTCTGTAGGTCATGAGTCATGAGGCACGGGTCGTGAGTCATGCGCTCAAAATCCAAAACTTATAACCTGTTCATTGCGAATAGTCATTGCTTCAATTCTTAACATCATGTATGTCCAATCCCTTAGAACGGCCCAAACAAACGCCGGATACTGAGCGCGAGCCGGCTCCATTCACCGTGCAGAGCGCGTCGCCAGCTGCAGTCGAGCCGCCGCTTCAATCCGGCGTGAGAGAGAAGATCGCCAAATCTCCGGCGCAACGTTCCGAGGCGGTCATGAAACGGATGCCCACCCCGTCCATCGAGATCACCGCTCCCAAGCCGAAAGACGAGAAAATCCCGAAACACCGTCCTCCCTATACAGCGTCCGTCATGTATCCGGAAGAAGGCGGCAAGGAGCGGGCGGCATAGCCGCATTGCCGGACATCGTGTTTTCTGGTATTGTTTGCATCATCTATGGAACATCAAACACCTCCCAAAACGGGTTCTGTCATTCCGAAATTCGAGGCAAAAGATATTGAAGAAAACAAGGCCATGGCCGCGATTTCTTATATCGGCATCCTCTGTCTCATCCCTCTCATCCTCAAAAAGGATTCGCGGTTCGCGCAGGAACATGCCAAGCAAGGCTTCGTTCTGTTTGTTGCGGAACTCGCAGTGTGGATCTTGGGGATGCTTCCTGTTATCGGCTGGTTTCTCATCGGGCCTGTGGGGAGCATTGTGGCCATTGTTATTTCGATCATCGCATTGCTTAAAACTCTTCAAGGCGAATTCTGGGAGATTCCGCTTCTCGGTCAGTATCGGAACAAGGTAAATTTCTGAATACGGGGCGTCCTTTGCATGAGGGCGCTTTTTTGTATATGAATCGCGAACAATACGAATGACGAATATGCGCCTTCGCGTGAGTATACCAACCAGCTTCGAAAAGCCTTCATGATTCGTGTGATACGTTGCTTGTAACATATGCTGCCGATAAAAGACCGCCTCGCCGATCTCCAGAAGCGCGTTTTCGAAGCCTGGAAGGTGCTGGATCTCGATGCGAGGAAGATCGAGGTGGCCGCGCTCGAACAAGAGACGACGGATCCGGATTTTTGGAAAGACCCTGAACGCGCACGAAAAGAATCCCAGAAGCTTTCCGAATTAAAGGAAGAGGTTGAAGGATGGTCTGCGCTTGCCGCATCCGTAAAAGATCTGTCGGAATTGGTCGATATCGCGGAGCAGGAACGGGATGCGTCCGTTCTCAGGGATGCGGAGACGCAGGCCGCGGATTTGGAGCGCGAATATCGGAATCTCGAGTTTTCTATGCTTTTTTCAGGTCCGCATGACGCGTCGAATGCCGTGGTCGGGATTCATGCCGGCGCCGGCGGCACGGATGCGCAGGATTGGGCGGAAATGCTGTTGCGCATGTATCTCCGTTATGCGGAACAGCGGGGTTGGAAAACCGCGGTGCTCGATGAGAGCCGGGGGACAGAGGCGGGAATCAAATCCGTCACGTTTACCGTAAACGGACGATTTGCGTATGGGCATTTTAAAGGAGAGGCAGGGGTGCATCGGCTCGTCCGTTTGTCGCCATTTAATGCCGATCACTTGCGCCAGACATCGTTTGCGCTGGTAGAAGTGCTCCCGGAGTTTGATGAAACCGTGGATGTCGAAATCGATCCGAAGGATTTGCGTATCGACACATTCACGTCGAGCGGCAAAGGCGGGCAATCCGTTAATACCACCTATTCCGCCGTGCGCATTGTGCATGAGCCTACAGGGATTACCGTGTCATGCCAGAACGAACGCTCTCAGCGGCAGAATAAGGAAACGGCGATGAAGATTCTTAAAGCGAAACTTCTCAAGCTCAAGGAGGAAGAGCTTCTCAAAGAACGGAAGGAATTGCGCGGCGAGTACCACAGCGCCGAGTGGGGGAATCAGATTCGGTCCTATGTGCTCCAGCCGTATCGTTTGGTCAAGGACGTACGCACCGGCGTGGAAACAAGCGATACAGACGGGGTGTTGAACGGGAACTTAGACCCGTTTATCGAGGCGTTTCTTCGCAAACAGGCGGAGAAACGGGATGTCAGAGCGGAGCTGAATGCGGAATAACCTGCTATTATATTCGTATGAAGCCATCACAGGCTCTTGTTACCGGCGGCGCCGGATTTATCGGTTCGCAAGTCGTGGATGCGCTCATTGAGCGCGGCTGGGCCGTGCATGTGGTGGACGATCTGTCCACCGGGAATACGCGAAATATCAATCCAAAGGCCACATTCGTCCGGACGGACTTTGCTCATCCGCGCGTTCAGCGATGGATCGCTCTGCATCGTCCGGCAGCGGTGTTCCATTTTGCCGCGCAAATCAGCGTGAGCCGGTCCGTAAAAGATCCTGTGAAAGACGCGGAAACCAATATCGATGCCACGCTCAAACTTCTCGAGGCCGCATCGCGCGCAAAGGTGAAGCGATTTGTTTTTGCCGGATCGGGAGGAGCGCTCTGTTCGGAACGCATGCGTCTCCCCGCGAATGAAATGCAAACGTGCGAGCCGGCTTCCCCGTATGCCATTGCCAAAAGGACCATTGAATATTACGGAGCGTTTTACCGCGAGCACCGCAAGCTTCCGTTCGTGTCGTTGCGGTTCGCCAATGTGTACGGCCCCCGTCAGTCCCCGCACGGAGAGGCCGGGGTGATCGCGATCTTTACGCTCCACATGCTTCACAATCGTAAAACCCGCATCAACGGAACAGGAAAACAGACGCGCGATTATATTTATGTGGACGATGTCGTCCGCGCCGTCCTGCTTATGCTGGATCATCCCGACCTGGCGGGTCCGTATAATGTCGGGACCGGCATTGAAACGAGCGTCAAACAGGTTCACGCAATGCTTGCCAAAATCATCGGATACAAAAAGATGCCCGGTCGCGGTCCTGCGGATACGGCGGCGCCGCTTCGGAGCGCCCTCGATGCCTCCCGCCTGACGCATGACGCCCATTGGCATTGGGACGTCGGTCTCCGTGAGGGTCTTCAACGGACGGTGAACTGGTTCCGCGAACATGATCACGGAAAGCGGAACATGCTTTCGCGGTTTCGTTTCAACAAAGGAGACAGGGCTGCATGATCATGAGGGTATATCGGATTCGCAAACGGCAGGATAGTATCGCGGCCATCAAAGCCGCGGTTGTCGTGTTACGACAAGGCGGCATTATCGCCTTTCCGACCGAAACGGTGTATGGCCTCGGATGCGATGCAACATCCGCGGTAGCCGCGCGGCGCGTTTATCATATGAAACAGAGGGAGAGGAATAAAACACTTCAACTCATCGCGGGATCTTTGGCGCAGGTAAAGGCGGTCTCGAAGCTCGGATATTGGGAACGGATGCTGGTTTCGCGCTATTGGCCCGGACCGCTTACGCTACTTGTTTCCGTACGGCCGGAAGCACATGTATCGTCATTCGCCATTCAGGACGGCCGCATCGGCATTCGGGTGACATCGGATCCTTTTCTCCAAAAACTTCTCCGCGTCTATGGCAAGCCCATTGCGGCAACATCGGCCAACCGGAGCGGAGAAACTCCCGCGCGATCCGGACGGGAAGTCATGAAGATTTTTCAGGCTCGCACAGGCCCTGATCTTTTGATCGACATGGGACGTCTGCTCAAAAGACAGCCGAGTACGGTTGCGAGTACGGATTCTTCCGGCCGCGTTTCCGTTCTTCGGCAAGGGTCCTTACGGCTTCCGAAGCGCGTTTCTTCGGAAGAAAAAAAGACCCGCCGAAGGGGGCGGATCTCTTAGCTGGTTTTTCGCTCTTCTTCCTTGGGAGGCATTGTCTTCCGCAGAGTCGGTTTGGGATACCCATTCTCTTTCAGGAAGAGGCGTTGAGCAAAGGCATAGGCTCGCTCGGAAGCCTCGGTATTGCCCAACTCACGATAGGCGTAGCCGATGGCATTGAAGGCGCGCGGACTCGGGGCATTCAGCGTTTCATCGATAAAGCCTCCGATATCAACGGCTCGATCGTATTCGCCGAGCTGATTGAAGGCTTCCGCGAGTGTTGCGAGAATGTCGCCTTTGCTGGGCGTCGCGGCATCCTCGTTCCACATGAGCGAGAGGTTCAGTCTTTCGCATGCATCGCGGATGACCCGCCACATGCGGCGCTGAATTTCCCGATCGCGGATGGATGAGAGCATGAGGGCTTTTTGCGCTCCAATGAGAGCCCGTTTTTCCCGCCCGAGACGCAGGTAGACCTCAGTGACGGTTCCCCACTTGGAGCCTGCAAGAGGGTGCCCGGATTCCATGCGCATGACGGCGCGTAGGAGAATCGGCAGGGCTCCCGAAGCGCCTTCCAGACGGCCTTTGTCGATAAGGAGCTTTCCTAATTGCAGGAGCTCCAGAAGCGATCCCGGATTTTTCCGGAGAATGTCACGGAGTTTCCGTTCTTCTACGCTTTGCATGATTGCGCCCGTGCGCTGCAAGGTACTGTGCGACTCGAACCTACCAACGGCTGTTGGGAATGTCAAGCATGGATGTCAATGGAAGGATGGACAAAAGTGGGGAGTAGGAAGTAGGGAGTAGGACGTAGTTGCGTAGGGGCATAATTTTCCCCGAATCCCGTAACCCTTTGCCCTTTGCCCGCGGACCGTGAGATCGTAAGACCGTAGTTTCGTAGATCATGAGCCTTGGGCCATGCGTCCCGTAACCCGACGATGAACGACAAATAGCAAACTCCCCTGTACACTTCCGTGTATGATGAAACCGTCTGATATCCGTGAAATTCTTCGCGATCTCGGCACATCTCCGAAAAAGGGATTGGGCCAGCATTTTTTGGTGGATCAAAGCGTCTTGCATGCAATCCTCGACGCGGCGGACATTCGAAACGGAGAAACTGTTCTGGAAATCGGGCCGGGTCTTGGAGTGCTCACGGATGCGCTCCTCCGGCAGGGAGCGACGGTTATTGCGATTGAACAGGACAAGAAATTCGCCGCGTTTTTGGAGCATCGTTTTTTGGGCCAGCCTTTCCGCGTGGTCCAGGGTGACGCCGCGCATCTCGATTGGCTTCCTTTCGTAGGCTCATCGCCTTGGAAATTTATTTCGAATCTTCCGTATGGTATTACGTCGCTCGCTCTCCGGAAGGCGCTTTGGAATAAGAGGCCGCCCGAGAGGGTCGTCGTCCTCATTCAACGGGATGTGGCGGAGCGTGCTATGGATTCACTCCGAGGCGCATCTGGAAAATATAAGGCAAAACCAAAAACGAATTTGCTTTCACTCATGCTCGCACTGTCATCTTTATCCGCGCGTATTGTGCGCCGCGTACCGGCAAAATGTTTTTATCCGGCGCCAAAGGTCGTCTCCGCTGTGTTCGAGATAATTCCCATGCCGCTAGGCGAACGGACGGAGAAATGGGGCATCGACCCGGAAAAGATTATGGAAGTCGCAAAGGTCGGGTTTGCACACCCAAGGAAAGTATTGGCCTCGAATCTGAGTCGTGAGAAAGACTTGACGAAAGCAATCGTGGAACAATTTCTTGAGGAGGTCGGTGTGAACCCGAAAGCGCGCGCTGAGGACTTGTCGGCGGAGGAATGGGCGGCGCTGGTAAAACGGTTTGTGGTTGGCGGTTCTTCGTTATTGGTTCATGGCTAATCGTGGGTAAGGCTGGACGATGAAAACCACCAACCAATAACCAAAAACTATCAACCAATAAAAAATACCGGCCGGGGAGTCAGATGAATGTCTGTCTCAACCC
>JAANMY010000078.1_pt1 | contig 117959 bp, 98 predicted proteins | sample 7279691 | NCBI WGS metagenome assembly JAANMY01 (sample SAMN14094543, study PRJNA606508) | bioreactor metagenome | isolation source: A lab-scale SPAN reactor treating ammonium-rich wastewater day 388 | place: Ireland: Galway | collected 2018-02-07
GCTCCGCGCCTGACTGCCGATACAATCTGCACGTCGGAGTCTGCCGCGAAACTCCTTAACCCCGCAGTATTGGGCGTCCCGCCCGCCCTACTTGCCGGCCTGGCTGGCTTCGGCGCGCTTGGCGTTGGCGGCCTGGATGTCCGTGGCGGCCTGCACCGACTGCTTGAGGCCCTCGCGCACGGCGTCTTCGGTGCGGCTCAGGAACCATCCCGGCGCGATGCCCAGCAGGAAGATCAGCGCCACGATCGGCGCGGCGAAGGTCAGCTCGGTGGTGGTGACGTCCTTCAGGCTCATGTTCTCGGCCTTGGTGATCTTGCCGAAGAACACGCGCTGGTAGCTCCAGAGCATGTAAACCGCGCCCAGCACCACGCCGGTGGCCGCCAGCACCGCCAGCGTGCTGTGGAAGTTCCAGCTCCAGCCGTCGCTCAGGCCGTTGAGGTCGCCGCCGAAGGTGCCGATCAGGATCAGGAACTCGCCCACGAAGCCGTTGGTACCGGGCAGGCCGACGCTGGCCAGCGTCGCGATCATGAACAGGATGGCGAACTTGGGCATCACCTTGGCGATGCCGCCGTACTCGTCGAACAGGCGGGTGTGGCGGCGCTCGTAAACGATGCCGATCAGGAGGAACAGCAGGCCGGTGGAAAGGCCGTGATTGATGCTCTGGATCAGGGCGCCCTGGGTGGCGATCAGGTTGAAGCTGAAAATGCCCAGCACGATGAAGCCCATGTGGGCGACGGAGCTGTAGGCCACCATGCGCTTCCAGTCGCCGTTGGAGATCAGCTGGGCGATCGCCATCATCGAACCATAGATCACGCCGATCACCGCCAGCACGCAGATCGCGGGGCCCAGCGCGAACGCGGGCTCAGGGAACAGCGGGATGGCAAAACGCAGCATGCCGTAGGTGCCCAGTTTCAGCAGCACGCCCGCCAGCACCACGGAGCCGCCGGTCGGCGCTTCGGTGTGGGCGTCCGGCAGCCAGGTATGGAACGGGAACAGCGGCGTCTTGACCGCGAAGCTGAGCATGAAGGCCAGGAAGCAGGCGTATTGCGCGCCCTTGCTGAACTCGCCGGTCAGGGCCAGCTGCGGCAGGATGGTGGTCAGCTCGCGAATGTCGAAGGTGCCCGCCAGGTTGGCGATGTACAGCACGGCCAGGAACATCAGCAATGAGCCGACCAGGGTGTAGACAAAGAACTTGATGGCGGCCGCGCGCCTGCCCTCGGGGTCGCTGCCCCAGACGCCGATCAGCAGGTACATGGGGATCAGCATCAGCTCGAAGAACACATAGAACAGGAACAGGTCCAGCGCGCAGAAGCTGCCGATCACGCCGGTTTCCAGCACCAGCATGGCGATGAAGAACTCTTTGACGCGCTTGTGGATGTTGGTGCTGCAGCTCAGCATCACGATGGGGCCGAGCAGCGTGGTGAGCAGCACCAGGAACAGGCTGATGCCGTCCACGCCCATGGCGTACCGGATGTTGAAAGCGGGGATCCACTCCATGCTTTCAACCATCTGGAAGTGGGCGCCGTACTTGAACTCGAACAGGATCGGCAGGCTGGCCACGAAGGTGATCAGGCTGAAGAAGATGGCGGTGGCCTTGATCTCGCGGGCGCGCTTGCCGTTGATGAACGTGATGAACAGCGCGCCCACCAGCGGCAGGAACGTGATCACGCTCAGGTGATGCTTCAGGTTCTGCGGATCGAAGGCCGCTGCCAGGAAGTCCATGCTGTCACCGTTAGAGGGTCAGACCCCTTTTCGCAAGCGAAAAGGGAGTCAGACCCTTGTCGCTAATGCGTCGCCGGATGTTAGAGGGGAAGGGCGTGAAGGCAAGGGCTTTCGATTGCGGTTTGGGTCACAGCGCGCGCCGGGTTTGCCGGGAACGACAGACGGCGGGTCTCCCCGCCGTCCGCAGTCTGCACCGGACGTTTGCTACTTCTCTTCAGCGTCCTTCTTTGCGCGCTCGGCCTTGCGTTTCTCGAGGTCTTCCTTGCGCTTGGCGAGCTTCTCCGCGTCAGCCTTGCGGGCCTCTTCCGCGGCCTTGCGGGCTTCTTCGGCTTTCTTGATCTCGGCCGGGTCCTGGGCGCGTCTGGCGTCCTCGATGCCCTTCTTCCAGGCGGCCTCGGCATCCTTCAGGAACTGCTTCTTTTCGACCGTGACTCGAGAAAGGTCCTTTTCCTCGATGCCGGAATCCTCGCCCTCGGCCTCGATCTGTTCCTTCATCAGCTGGTCTTCGAAGTCGCACAGCTTCTCGCTCAGCGTGACGTACAGGTTCTCGGCCAACTCCTCGATCGCGTTGCGGTAGTCGCCCTGGCGGGCCATGTCCTTGAGCATGGCGGAGTCGATCAGCCTGGACTTTTCGCCCCCGAAGGCGTCCAGCGCGATCTGCCACTCCTGCTCGAACACCCAGGCCATCCGCTTTTCGTCGCTGATGTCTTGGTAGTCGCTCTCCTCAGCTACCCTTAGCTCGGCCTTGGTGAGCTTGTGGTCGCTGTTGGCGTCCAGCGCGGCGAAAACATAAGGCGTGATGACGTAGCTGGTTTCGTCGTACTTGATGCCGACGGCCTGCAGTTTCTCTTCGCGGGCCATCTCATCCTTGATGGCGCAGGCCTCCTTCATTTCCTTGAGGTACTGGTTGCGCAGCTTGCGTGCTTCCTCGGCGGTGATTTTGCCGTCCTTGTTGGCGTCGGCCATCCGGAAGCAGGTATCGACGATGGTGTATTCGAGCCCGATGACGCCCTGGGCGGTCAGCACGGGCGCAAGCAGCATCAGGACGGCGGGAAGCACGAGTTTCATATGCAGCTCCTGGAGAGTTGGGAGAGAACAGGCCCGCAGCCGGCCGGCGTCGGGCCATGCCGGCAGCTTACGCCGGCATTAGCCGATCCGGAAACACGAACGCTGCCGCAGCAGTATCTCGCGTCGCGTATCGGCAAACAGGGGGCCGGCCTTACGGATTGCCGAAACTGGCCTCAGGCCGCCGGGTAGCCTTCCGCCTGCTTTACGCGCTCGGCCTGGTTGAGGTGGCGGTGGGTGTGCAGGTGGGTGATCTCGAAAATCTGCGCGGCCGTCATGCGGAACAGCGCCAGCACCGGTGAGCCGAAGCGCACCTTCCCCAGCGCCAGGCCCTCAGCCTGCCCGGCCAGCTCCGCCAGCTTGCCCGCGTGGGCGCGGAACTGCTCAACCTGCTCGGCCAGCTTCAGGTTGCTGCGCCTGGGCTTGAACGCGCCCGGCGCCGGCACCTTGGGCGCCTGTGGGCCCTGGCGCAGGTTGTTCAGAATGTAACGGCCGATCCAGGTGCCGTTGCCGTAGGGCTCGCCACCGGTGAGGCCCCTGGCGCGGGCCTTGGCCTGCGCGGGCTCGAGCTTCTCAACGTACAGGCGGTTGGTGAGGTTGATGTGCTCGAGGCACTCGTTGATTGACCACTTCCTGGGCGCCGGGCGGAAGTTGGCCTGCGCGTCCGTCAGGCCGGCCGTGAGCGCCTCCATGCGGCGGACGGCTTCGTGCATCTGCGCGGCGGCGGTGGTCAGCATGGGGCTGCGGGTGTCGTTCATGGCTACAGATCCAGCTCGCACAGTACGGGGGTATGGTCGCTGGGTTGCTCCCAGGTTCTGGGTTCCAGGTCGATCCAGGCCTTCTTTACGCTGTCTTTCAGCGCATGGCTGACCCAGATCTGGTCGATGCGCATGCCGTGATCCTTGGCGAAACCGCCTCCGCGGTAATCCCACCATGAGTACAGGCCGGGCTTGTCGTCCACCAGTCGCAGGCTGTCGTGCAGGCCCCAGTCGGCGAAGTGTTTCAGCCACTTGTGCTCATCAGGGTGAAAGCCGATTTCGCCCTTCAGCTTCCTGGGGTCCCAGACGTCGCGGTCGGCGGGCGCGATGTTGAAGTCGCCGCACAGGGCCACGGGCTCAGTGGGCTTGCCGATGCCGTCCAGGTGCTCGCGCAGGGCCTTGTAGAAGCGCTGCTTGTACTTGAACTTGTCACTGTCCACGGCCTGGCCGTTGGGCGCGTACACGCTGAACACGTGCACGCCCTCGATTACGGCCTCGATCAGCCGCGCCTGGCCTTCCTCGCCGGGGAAGCCCTCGATCACTTCCTCGATGGGCAGGCGCGACAGGATCGCCACGCCGTTGTAGGTGGGCTGGCCGTAAACGGCGGCCTCGTAGCCGGCGTTGCCGACTTCATCGAAGGGGAACTTGTCGGTTTCCAGCTTGAGTTCCTGCAGGCAGACCACGTCGGGCTGAGCCTGCTGCAGCCAGTCCAGCAGGTGCTGCCTGCGGGCGCGGATCGAGTTCACATTCCAGGTGGCGATCAGCACGACAGGTTCCAGGTTTCAGGGTCCAGCCAATGTAACGTTGTCTCCAAAACCGCCTTCCTGATAGCGATTGACGCCGCAACACGCAACGCCGGCGATACAGGTTCCCTGAAACCTGACCCCTGCAACCAGAAACCTAAAAATAATACGTGTACCCGATCAGCAGGCTGATCGCGAAGTAACTGATATCGGTGCGACTGGTGCTGCCGGTCAGCAGGCGATCCTCCGACACGTTGTCGAAGCTGATCGGCTGTTCGGTGCGACCGGCGCCCATCACCAGCTGCAGGCCGACCATCAGCTCATGCTTGGACGCGCCGTTGTCCTGGCGCGTGGTGTAGGCGATGCCCGTATCGAAATGGAACAGGTCCCACGAGCTGATGCCGAAGTGCAGGCCGTGGTGGTTCAGGTAATCGGCCGCGGCGTCACGGCGCATGCTCCAGAAGCCGGACCAGTCAGGGCTGAACTCGGTTTCGAGCCCGATCGCGACGTTGAAGGCGCCGCGCTTTGCGTCGTAGATGGTAAGCAGTTCGCGACTGCTTTCGCTGCCGGGCGCGCCGAGGATGAAGGCCTTGTCGCCGACCGGCGCCGCGGGCGAGTAGCGCCCCACCGGCAGGTACCACTCGGCGGCAACAGCCAGCACCACGGGGCCGAAGTCGTAGTCCACGCCGGTGGCGAACGACCAGGGCGTGCGATACTGGGTGGGCACGCCGTCGCGGCGGTCGTTGGCCTCGAACTGGTCGCTGGTGCCGTTGCCGTCGATGTCCAGGTCGTCCACGCTGATCTGGCGCCGCACGGTGGCCGCGCCGAACAGGTTGACGCTGGGGGTGGTGACGGTCAGTCCCATCTTCAGCCCGCCGAACTGCGCCGAGACGCCCATTTTCCAGAGCGTGCGCACGTTCCAGAAGTCGAAGCCCGCGATGTTGTCCGCCCCGAAAGTCTGGCCGCCCGCTACCGCGCGGGTGGTAATGTTAAAGTCCTGCTCTTCAAAGCGCAGGCAGCCGAAGTGCGTTACTCCCACGCCCAGCCAGTCAGTGATCGCCCAGCCGAAGCTGAGCCCGGCCCAGTACTCCTCCGTGTTGGTGCGGAACTGGAAGCTGCCGATGTATTGCTCCGGCCCGGCCGAGCGCGCGTCGTCTATCACGTTGCGGGTGTCCTCGATGCGCGTGCTGACGTTTGCGTTGAAGTACTGGCGGGCCATGATCTGGAAACCCATGGCGATGCCGGGCTGGTCAAACAGGAAAACGCCCGAGCCCGCCAGCGGGATGATGTCGCCCCGCGTGCTGGTGAGGTTCAGCCCTTTGCCCGCGCCGTCCGTGATGGTGAGCGTGCTGAGCTGGTATGCGTCGGCGCTGACCTTCAGCGAATCGTTTGAAATCCAGCCCAGGCGGCCGGGATTGTAGTAGCAGGCGCTGGTGTCGCTGACGCCGCCGACCACCGCGCCGCCCATCAGCGCCGAGCGGGTGCCGAACTGGTGGGTCCAGTAGTGATTGTCCTGCGCGGCAAGTCCGCCGCCAATCAGCAGCAAAGCGAGGAGAGCTCGCAGCATGGCACGCCCCTTTGGTTCGAACAGCGAATGAACAATTACCAATAACCAATTACCAATGCCGGGGAAACCCCGTTGGTCATTGGTAATTGGTTATTGGTAATTTGCTGTTGCGCTGCGCTACAGGTGGTGGTGGACCGACTCTTCGAAGTAGGGGTCCTTCTTGGCCAGCAGCGGCGCCTTCTCGAGAACCTTCAACGTCACGAGCAGGAACAGCCCGATCACGCCCACCACGATGCCGATCTGCCAGAAGGTGGCGTAGGGCATCCAGTGCGGTACGGGCATGCCCGCCTCGTTGGCATGCGGCTTGGGCGTCACGTACTGCCAGAGGTCGACGAAGCGGCCCAGCAGTGCGATTACCGCCGCGATGGCGAGGATCTTTGTGTTCCGCTTGTTGGGGCGCGGCAGCAGGATGAAGAACACCAGCCCCCAGTTCAGCAGCGGGTTCAGCACGAAGGTCACCCAGAACCAGGCGTTATCCCAGCGCGCGATGTAGTGCACCGTCTCTTCCGGGATGTTCGAGTACCAGATCAGCATGAACTGGCAGAACCAGATGTAGGCCCAGAAGGTCGCGGTGGCCAGCAGCCAGATGCCCAGGTTGTGGAAGTGGTTCTCGTTCACAGCCGTGCGCAGGTAGCCCATGCGGCGCAGCAGCAGCAGCACCAGGATCAGCATGGCGAAGCCGCTCTCGACGATGCCGGCAAACTGGTAGACACCGAACATGGTGCTGAACCAGGCGGGCTCCACGGACTTGATGTAGTCCAGGCCGGCGAAAGTGACCGACAGGCCGAACACGATGGCAAAGGGCGCCGACAGGATCTTCTGGGTGATGGTGTGCTTGACGTCGCCGTCCAGGTCCTGTTTGCGCGAGAAGCGGGTCATCAGGATGGCGAAGGTCGTCCACAGCACGAAGTACAGCACGGTGCGGCCCAGGAAGCCGGGGATGTTGAGATAATCCTTCTTGTGGGCGAGCAACTCGCTGTGCAGGTCGCCGTGGTCCACGGGATGGGCCCACTCATAGAGCTGGTGTTCCTTGAACACGAACGACAGGGCCAGCACCCCGATGGTGAGCAGCCCGACCGGGAAGTAGAGCAGCCAGGCCTCGGGCACGCGCTTGAGCGTGACGTGCCAGCCGGCGCTGCTGAGGTTGTTGATGATCAGGAAGAACATGGCGAACAGCGGGAAGCCCAGCACGTACCAGGACGCGATGGCCCAGCCGCCGAACGCCAGGTCGGCGCCGCCGATGAACGACAGGCCGAACGTAGCCAGCCCCAGACCGATGGCCGCCAGGCAGGCGAACTTCACCAGGGCGGGGAAGCTGAACTTCTCGGGCTCGTCGATGTGCACTTCGCTCATGGCCTACTTGCCCTTCTGCAACTCGCGCAGGTAGCGGATCAGCTTCCAGCGATCGTCGTATTTCACGTGGTTCTTGTGCGCCGGCATGGTGTTGATGCCGAAAGTAATCACATAGAACAGCTCGCCGTCGCTGTACTTGTCGCGCACCACTGCCGTGTCGAGCGCCGGCGCGCCGATGCCGAACTTGGTGACCGGCGCCATGCCCACGCCGTCCACGCCGTGGCAGCCCTGGCAGCTGTGACGGAACAGGTTCTTGCCGCGTTTCAGCACCAGCTCCTGGTCATGGCCGCCCACGTTGGCGTAGGGGCTGCTCAGGTTCAAGCGCGCCCAGGCCAGCCGGTCGTTCAGGCCGGTCGGCACGTCGGACGGAATCGACAGCGTTTTCTGCCCGCGGTAGACCGTGCCGTCGGGCGGCGGCATCTCGGCCGTGCCCCATTTCTCGATGTAGGGCGGCAGCTCGGGCGTGTAATCCGCGTACTTCTTTGCATAGTCGTGGGTGGTCTGGCTTTCCCAGGCTTCGCTGTAGCCCATGTCGGGGAAGTACTCGATGTTGCGCTTGCCGAAATCGCGCAGCAGGAAGCCCGCCACCAGCGCTGAAGTGATGGCGCCCAGCAGCACGCCCAGGCCGATCCACGCCCGCGGCCCGTAGGCCGAGTGCGCGCGCACGGCGATGTCCCTGGCCTTGTCGAGCTGCGCGGCCTGGATGTCGATGGCCTTGTTCAGAACCTTGTCAATCACGCGGCACCCCCTTCCGCCGCCATGGCGTCGTAGTCGGGGCCGACCTGCTTGACTTCCTCGGCGTGGTGCGCTGCGAAGATCTCGCGGCACCTGGATTCATTGAAGTCTTCGTCCATTTCGATCGCGATCACGAAGCGGTCGTCCGTCACGCGCGGGTGGAACAGCCGGGCCTTCTTGCCCGGGAAAATACGGCACATGGCGAACAGTCCCAGCATGGTGCAGATGCCGCCGATCAGCACCGTCAGCTCGAACATCACCGGCACAAAGGCCGGGAACGGGAACGCCTCCTTGCCGCCGATGTTCAGCGGCCAGTCCCAGGCGCTCACGTAGGTCATGCCCGAGATGCCGATGATGCAGCCCATGGCGCCGCACAGGAAGGTCACCCAGGTGATCTTGCTGAAGGGCAGGCCCATGGCGCGGTCCAGCCCGTGCACGGCGTAAGGCGCGAACACGTCGTAGAACGTGAAGCCGGCTTCGCGGCAGGCCTTGGTGGCCTCAAGCGTATGGTCCTGGTCGCCGAAAACGCCGAGGAAGAGGTCGGGCCGTTGATCAGCCATGGCTCACCTCCGGGTTCGCGCCGTGCGCCTTGTGGTCGCCGTGGGACTTGCCCATGTCCATCACACCCTTCACTTCGCCGAACGCGATGGCAGGCATGACGCGCACGAAGATGAAGAACAGCCAGAAGAACAGGCCGAAGCTGCCGATCAGCGTCGCGATCTCAATCCAGGTCGGGTGGTAGTACGACCAGCTGCTGGGCAGGTAGTCGCGGTGCAGGCTGGTCACGATGATCACGAAGCGCTCGAACCACATGCCGATGTTCACGAAGATCGACATCACGAACAGCACCATCGGGTTGCGGCGCAGCTTCTTGAACCACAGCACCTGCGGGCTCAGCACGTTGCAGCTCACCATGATCCAGTACGACCAGGCGAACGGGCCGGTGGCGCGGTTGATGAACGCGAAGCCCTCGTACATGCTGCCGCTGTACCAGGCGATGAAGAACTCCGTGCCGTAGGCCAGGCCCACCAGCGAGCCGGTCAGGATGATCACCTTGCCCATGTTCTCGAGGTGGTCCAGCGTGATGTAGTTCTCCAGCCGCATGGTCTTGCGGGCGATCAGCAGCAGCGTCAGCACCATGCCGAAGCCCGAGAAGATCGCGCCGCCCACGAAATAGGGCGGGAAGATCGTGGTGTGCCAGCCCGGGATCACCGAGGTGGCGAAGTCGAACGACACGATGGTGTGCACGCTGAACACCAGCGGGGTCGCCAGTCCGGCGAAGATCATGTACGCCGTCTCGTAGTGGTTCCAGTTCCGCACGCTGCCGTTCCAGCCCTGGCTCAGCACGCCGTAGAACAGCTTGCGGCCCCAGTGCTTGGCGCGGTCGCGCACGGTGGCGAGGTCGGGGATCAGGCCGATGTACCAGAACACCGCCGAGATCGTCAGGTATGTCGAAATCGCGAACACGTCCCACAGCAGCGGGCTGCGGAAGTTCACCCACAGGGGGCCGCGCAGGTTCGGGTACGGCGCCACCCACAGGAAGCCGATCCAGAGACGACCCATGTGGATCAGCGGGAACAGGCCGGCGCACACCACCGCGAACAGCGTCATGGCCTCGGCCGAGCGGTTGATGCTGGTGCGCCACTTCTGGCGGAACAGGAACAGCACGGCCGAGATCAGCGTGCCGGCGTGACCGATACCGACCCAGAACACGAAGTTGGTGATGTCGAAGCCCCAGCCGACGGTCTTGTTCAGACCCCAGACACCGATGCCTTCATAGAGTTCGTAGGCGACCAGCGCCACGAACGCCAGCATCACCACCCCGCTGCCGAAAAAGCCCAGCCACCAGAGCTGCGAAGGCTTGCCCTCGATGGACGAGCACACGTCATGCGTGACCTCGTGCAGGGTCTTGTTCCCGTGCACGAGCGGTCTGCGCAATGCTGAGTAAACGTGTCCCATGGTCCTTGCCTACAATCCTCTAGTGTGCGCCTTCTTCGTGCCCGTGTCCGTCTGCCCGCAGCAGCTCCGTGTCCTTGGTCGGGCGGTTGCGCACCTTGGTCAGGTAGGTGACCGTGGGGCGCGTGTTGATTTCCGCCAGCACCGCGTAGTTGCGCGGGTCCTGCTCGAGGCGCGCGACCTTGCTTTCCTTGTCGTTGCGGTCGCCGAAGATGATCGCGTTGGTCGGGCAGCTCTGGGCGCAGGCCGGCTGGATGCTGCCGTCCTTGACCTCCGTGCCCGCCAGCGCGGCCGCGCGCTTGCCGTCATAGATGCGCTGGGCGCACATGCTGCACTTTTCCATCACGCCACGGCTGCGCACCACGATGTCCGGGTTCAGCACCAGGTTCATGGTCAGGTTGTGATGCTCGTAGCGGAACCAGTTGAAGCGGCGTACCTTGTACGGGCAGTTGTTCGCGCAATAGCGCGTGCCGATGCAGCGGTTGTAAGCCTGCGCGTTCAGGCCCTCGTCCGTGTGGCTGGTGGCGATCACCGGGCACACCGTCTCGCAGGGCGCATTCTCGCAGTGCTGGCACATCATGGGCTGGAAGCCGACCTCCGGGTTGGCGTCCGCCGTCAGCTTGCCGTCGTAAATGCTGCCGTCGTTGTCCTCGTAGTAGGTGTCGATGCGGATCCAGTGCATCTCGCGCCGGTACCACACCTCGTCCTTGCCCACCACCGGCACGTTGTTCTCGATGCTGCAGGCCACCTGGCACGCGTTGCAGCCGATGCACGCGTTCAGGTCCACCGTCATGCCCCACTTGTGGCCCTTGTACTCCCAGCGCGGCCACAGCGTCACGTCCACCGGCGGAATCTCCTGCTGGTTGCCGGCGGCCGGGTTCTTCAGCCACTGCTCGAGGCTGGTCTGCTTCAGGATCGGGCGGTCTTCCTGGCTGTCGTGCTCACTGATCATGGCCAGACGGATGCTGCGGCCCGTCCTGCTCAGGCTGCCCGCCACCGGCTTGCCGCCAAGCAGCGGGAAGGCGTTGCCGCCGATCGCGTACACGCCGTCCTTCAGCAGCTCAGGGTCGACCGCGTCTTCCTCTTTGCCGCGGCCGTGCACGATCGGGCCCGCCTTGGTGCGGCCGTAGCCGGTCGAGATCGCGACGGTGCCTTCGGCCTGGCCGGGCTGGCGCATGACCGGGACCCTGCAGGTCGCCTTGCGCCCGTCGATCTCGGCGCTGACATCGACCACGTCGCCGACTGCCAGCCCCTGGGCTTCCATGGTGGCGGGCGACATGAAGGCCATGTTGGTCCAGGTCACGCGCGACATGGGGTCGGCCATCTCGTGCAGCCAGCCGTTCACGGCGTGGCGGCCGTCGCGCAGGTTGTACGACTCGTACACCACCACCTCGAGGGCGCCGGTGTCGGCCACGTTGCCCGCTTCCTTGACGTCGGCCATCGCGCCGTCGCGGAAGGCGGGCTGGGTCGTGCCCGCGATGCGGTTGACGTAGCCGGTCTCGACCGCGCTGCCCCAGGCCTGGCCGCGCAGCACGCCGGCCTCCCAGGCGGTTTTCAGCACGTCGCGGTATTCCTTGTTGCCGTCCGGATCGCCGATCCACTTGAGCAGGCTGGTGAAACCGTTGCGGGTGTCCCACAGGCGGCGTACGCCGGGCTGAGACAGGCTGTGGAAGCCCTTGACCGGCTCGAAGTCGCTCCAGCTTTCCAGCGGGTCGTCCTCGGCCGCGATCCAGGCGCACTCCGAGGCGGTCTCGTCGGCGCGCGGGCCGATGGCGATGGTGTTGGCCACCTTGCCCAGCAGCTCCTTGAACTTGGCGCCGTCGGGCAGGTCGTAAACCGGGTTGACGCCCCACACGATCAGCGTCTTGACCGTGCCCGCTTCCATGTCCTTGAGCAGCTTCGCAAGCTCGTCGTCGTTGCCGAGCTTCTGCTGCGAGGGCGTGGTGGCGTCCAGCGTGGTGCCGTAGGCGCCCAGCTTGTGGTTGATGAAATTCACCAGCTTCTGCTCACGCGTGTCGCGGCTGCCGCTCACCACCAGGCTGCGACGGCCGACGGCCTTCAGCTCGTTGGCGATCTTGTCCAGCGCCGCCACGTCCACGCTGTGCTTGCCGGGCGCGCCGAAGTCGCCGCCCAGGCGGTTGGCCAGCTCGATCAGCACGGCGCCGCGCTCGCTGTCCTTGATACGGAAGCGCTCGTCGGCGTTGGCGCCGGTCAGCGACATGCGCGCCTCCAGCACCAGCAGGCGGCTCATGGCCTTGCGCCCGAACTTCAGGTCGCGCTGGGTGGCCCAGTCGCGCGCGTGCTCAACCGGGCTCAGCCAGGTACCCAGGAAGTCGGCGCCGAAGCTGACCACCACCGTGGCCTCGCTGAAGCGATAGCGCGGGATCACGGCCATGCCGTGCGTCTCGCCGTGGGCTTTCGCAATCGCGTAGCACGAGACCGCGTCGTAGGCGACGTGACGGCCGCCCTTGGCCTTGAAGCGCTCGATGATCTCGCGGCCACAGGCCCCGTTGATGGTGCCGGTCAGCAGCACCGCGCCGGCGCCGACGGCGGATGCGGCGGCGGCGTCCAGGGCCGACCACTCAACCTTTTCGCCGGCCTTGTTGACCGGGTGGTGCAGGCGGTCGGGGTTGTACAGCGTCCAGAGCTGGGCCTGGCCGACGCCGCACAGGCCGCCGCCCATGGGGCTCTCGTTGCCTTCCAGCTTGATGGGACGGCCGTCGCGCACCTTCATCAGCGTGCCGCAGTTGGCGCTGCAGCCCTGGCAGGTGGACGCGTAGTGGTAGGATACGCCCGGCGTGACGCCTTCGACCTTTTCAAGCAGTGGTTTGGCTTCGCGGGTGTCGGCGGTGCAGCCGGCGATCACGGCGCCCATGGCGGCCATGCCGGTGACCTTCATGAAGTCGCGGCGGCCCTTGCTGACAAGCTCGACCTCGCGCCGCAGCTCGGGCGGCATGTCATTCAGTTCGGCGTCGTTGGTGCGGATTTCCATCGGCTCTCTCTACCTGTGGCACGCGTCGCAGGCGTTGACCGGCGCCCGGGCCGGCAGCTTAGCCGCCTCGTGGCGCTCGTTCTGGTCGCGGTGGCAGTTGATGCAGAAACCCATGGTCAGCTGCTCTTTCTGCCGGGCGACGCCTTCCTTGGCCATGTCGCCGTGGCACTGAGCGCAGTCAATCCCGTCCGTCACGTTGCCGTCCGCGTCGATGAACTGCGCGATGCGCACGTGGGCCTGGTGGTTGAAGTAGACGAAGTCGGCGTTGTTGTGCACGCGCTTCCAGGCCACGCCTTCGCCCATCCCGTTGTTGTAGGCCTGCTCGAGCAGCGTGATGGATTCCTTGGCCGAGGCGGTGCGCCCCTTGACCGTCTTGTGGCAGTTCCAGCAGGTGTCCAGGGTCGGCAGCGCGGCGTGGCGACCTTCGTCGGCGCCGGTGTGGCAATACTGGCAGTCGATGTTCAGAACGCCGGCGTGCAGGCGGTGGCTGTAGGGAATCGGCTGCTCGGGCTGGTAGCCGGTGTGGAGGTTCGGCAGCTGCACGTCCGCGACCTCACGGACGCCAAGCAGGATCGGCACCGCCATCCCGATGGTGAGGAAGAAGAACAAGACTGCCAGCTTCGCGTTCATCGCGTACCCTGCCGCTCCTAGTGCTTCGCGTCCTTCTTTTCAGCCGAAATGCCGTACATCAGCGCCGCGGCCTCCGCCGCGCCTACGCGGCCATGGGCATCGCGCACCGCATCGGCGCGCCACAGGCTGAGGCGCGGCACGATCACGTGCGCCAGCAGCCGGCTGTACAGCACGTGCGCCGCGGCCAGCGGCGCCGCCAGCATGTGCAGCTTCACGAACACGGGCATCTCCTTCAGCGCGCCCATGTTGTCGAAGTTGAATGTGAAGGCATCGATCCAGCTCTGCCACAGCACGGTGCCGGTCCACACGCTGGCCCAGCGCACCGTGGCCCAGGCATACAGCCCCACGCCCAGCGCGGGCAGCAGCACGGTGGCGATGATCAGCATGTCCAGGTAGCCGAGCTTGCCCAGCTTCCTGCGCACGTCCGCATCCAGCGCGAACCGCAGCACCATGTTCAGCATGCCGAACATCATGAAGAAGGCGAACGCCATCGTCGTGACTTCCAGGGCAGCGCGCCCCCCCTCGCTGGCGGCAAGCCGCTGCGCCAGACCGGGCAGGCCGAACAGCACCAGGTGCACGCTCAGCAGGCCCCAGAAACCGAAGCCGAACGGCACGCTGCGCAGCTTGCGGTCGGTCTCGGCGTCCAGGAAGCTGCCCTTCGAGGCCTGGATCTTGTACTGCAGCATGGCGCGCAGCAGACCCGGGATGAAGGCCATCACCGCAATGTAAGGCACGAACGGAACGACCACGTCCAGCACCGGGTTCACCAGGTTGGCGATGTCGTTCAGGGTGTCCTGCGGGATGTATCGGAACTCGCCTGCCATCGGCTTCTAGTCGTCCTTCTTCTCTTCTGTCTTCTCGTCGGCCTTCGCTGAAGCCTCGGCGGACGTTTCCGCCTTCGGCTGCTCAGCGGGCTTCTCGTCCGCCTTGTGCTCGTGGCCGCCGTGGTGCTCCTCGGCGTAGGGGCCGTCCACGTACTCGTGCTCTTCCTTCACGAACAGCACGTTCAGCACCGAGGGCTCCAGCAGCAGGATCAGCAGCGCCGCCGCCAGCAGCGCGAAAATCGGCAGGTAGTTCGAGTCGCGTTCGGTACCCACCTCGCGGGCCTGCTGCTCGAAGAACGTGGTCACCGCCAGCAGCTCCGCTTCGGTCAGCGGGCCGCCGCCTTCCACGTCCTTGTAGTAATAATGAGCTGCCGGGGCGCCGGCGCCGGACAGCATCTCAAACAGGCCGTCGGCGTAGTTGCGCTTCTCGTCCTTGCCCAGGCGGCGCGCCAGCACGTAGGTGTCGGCAATGTTGCCCGCCAGGTTGGCGCCGCGCAGGCCGGTCTGGGCACCCGCCGTATGGCAGCCGGTGCAGGAAGGCGCGCCGTACTCAAAGCCCCTGCTTCCGCTGACCAGCTCGCGCCCGAGCTCCACCTGCTTCAGGTAATCGGCTTCGACGAAGTCGACGCCGCGGAAGCGCAGAATGTAGTCGATCAGGTCGAGGATCTGGCGGTCGGTGACGCTGGCTGCCAGGCCGCCGCGCGCGCTCATCTGCACGCCGGGGCCGCCGTTGGCTTCCTGCGCCGCCTTGAAGTAGGGGTCCGCCGAGTACTTGTCGGCGCCGCCCGGCTCAACGGTCTTGATGAACTCGAGCAGGCGCTGCTGCACCGCCTTGCCCTCGTGGGCCGGGCCCTTGCTGACCCGGTCGAACAGCCCGGCGAAACCCGGGCCGACCTTGTAGTCGGCGCCCAGGGAGTGGCAGGCGCTGCATGCGCTGTCGAACAGCTTCTTGCCGGGGTGGTCGGCGGCGCCGTCCCACTGGGCGGCGAATTCGCCGGCGTCCTTGACGCCCGCGGGCAACTCGGCGTCGGGGATTTTCTCGACAGCCTGAGCCTGGGCAACGGTGTAACCAAGCGCGCCGAACGCGACGGCCGCGCATGCCAGAAGGGTCAGCCAACGAAGCGAGCGCACTCGCACCTTGCTCTCCTCGCGCCCTGGGGCGCGTGGAACAGGCCGCCGCGAGGTCGAGTTGCACCTCGCATCCATCACTGCCGCCGTGTTCCGGTTTCAATCTCCGCCTGATCTGGACGCGTTTCCGTCGGAATCTTCGCGTGCAGATTTCTCTCGCGGTCGCTGCTGTATACACAGGGGGAAATCGCGAATAAACCCCCTAGATTTAACTTGGCGTCGAATTTCGACGCGCAGGTCCGATTGACTGAAACCCCCTAGTTTCAGGGGCTGGCGGGCTGTGACACTCGGCGCAGCGCCGGGTGTTTTGCAGACTGTTTCGGTAGGGATTGGCGCGTCAGGTGTTGTCCACCTTCAGCACCGACAGGAACGCGCCCTGCGGCACCTCGACGCCGCCGATCATCTTCATGCGCTTCTTGCCCTTCTTCTGCTTCTCCAGCAGCTTCTTCTTGCGCGAGATGTCGCCGCCGTAGCACTTGGCCAGCACGTTCTTGCCCATCGCGCCGATCTTCTCGCTCGCGATGATCTTGCCGCCGATCGCGGCCTGCAGGTTGACGACAAACAGGTGCTTGGGAATCTCTTCCTTCAGCTTCTTGAGCAGGTTGCGCCCGCGCTGTTCGGCGAACTGGCGGTGGACGATCATGGCCAGCGCGTCCACTTCCTCGCCTGCGATCAGGATGCGCACCTTGACCAGGTCCGCGGGCTCGAAGCCCGTGGGCTCGTAGTCCATGGTCGCGTAGCCGCGGGTGCCGGACTTCAGCTTGTCGAAGTAATCGAAAATCACCTCGGCCAGCGGCATCCGGAAACTCAGCAGCACGCGGTCCTTGCCCAGGTGCTCCTGGTTCAGGAACAGCCCCCGGCGCTCCAGCGACAGCGACATCACGTTGCCGATGTACTCGGTGGGGGTGATTACGCTGAGCCTCACCATCGGCTCCAGGATCTCCTTGTACTGCGTGGGGTCGGGCAGGTCGCCGGCCTTGGAGATGCGCCGGATGCTGTTGTCGGGCAGCCGGATCTCGTAGGTCACGTTGGGCGCGCTCTGCACCAGGTCGAGGCCCAGTTCGCGCTCGACGCGCTCCTGGAAAATCTCCATGTGCAGCAGGCCCAGAAAGCCGCAGCGGAAGCCGCTTCCCAGCGCATCGCTCTGCTCGGGCACGTAGGTGATGCTGCTGTCGGAAAGGGTGATCTTCTGCAGGCCCTTGCGCAGCGCGTCGAACTCGCTGGCGTTGGTCGGGTACACGCCCGCGTACACCATCGGCTGCGGCTTCTTGTAGCCGGGCAGCGGCTGCACTTCGTCCTTGTGCTTGCTCAGCGTAAGCGTGTCGCCCACGCCCACGTCCTGCACGGTCTTGATGCCGCAGATGACGTAGCCGACCTCGCCGGCCTTGAGCGCGGCTTGCTTCTGCAGGCCCATGCGCACCACGCCGACCTCGAGTACGTCGAACTCGCTGCGGGTGCCCATCATGAAAATGCGTTCGCCGGCCTTCAGCACGCCGTCGCGCACGCGCACGTACACCACCACGCCGCGGTAGTCGTCGTAGACCGCGTCAAAAATCAGCGCGGTCAGGGGCGCGTTCACGTCGCCCACGGGCGGCGGCACGCGCTTCACGATTTCATCCACCAGCACGTCCACGCCCAGGCCGGTCTTGCCGCTGACCTTCACGATGCTGGCTGTTTCCGTACCGAAGGCGGCCTCGAGCTCATTGCAGGTGCGCTCGAAGTCGGCGGCCACCATGTCGACCTTGTTCGCGACGGGGATGACCTCGAGGTCGGCGCCGAGCGCCAGGTACATGTTGGCCACGGTCTGGGCCTGGATGCCCTGGGTCGAGTCCACCAGCAGCAGCGCGCCCTCGCAGGCGTTCATGGCGCGGCTGACCTCATAGCCGAAGTCCACGTGGCCAGGGGTGTCGATCAGGTTGAACAGGTAGTCCTGCCCGTTCAGCGTCATGGGCAGCGCGATCGCCTTGGCCTTGATGGTGATGCCGCGCTCGCGCTCGAGGTCCATGCTGTCCATGGTCTGCTCAACCAGCTTGCGCTTGTCGACCGCGTGCGACATGGAAAGCAGCCGGTCGGCCAGCGTCGACTTGCCGTGGTCAATGTGCGCGATGATGCAGAAGTTGCGGATTTGGCTGAGCGGGAAGTCGTGCACGGCAGTCCAGTTTCAAACGTTGCCCGATAGATACCAACGCCGCACGGATACGCCAGATGCGGGGTGTGCGCCAAACCGGAATTTGGAGCCGGCAACCTCGGCTCGGTCCCTGCAGGTTCTCCCGCTGCGGCCGTGATTTCTCACGAAGCACTGCAACACGAAGGAACAAAGGAGCGAAGGGTCCGGCGCGATCCGCTCGCTGCTTCTGCTCGGGGATGCTGGAGTCACGCCGGGACGCAAAGAACGGCGCGGCCCTTGCGTTGTTTCGCGCCAGCTGGCGCACAGGCAGCAGCGGCCTCAGCGCGGGATTTCCAGTCAGGGCAGTGCGTAGCCGTCGTTGCGCAGGCGGGCGTTGAGATCGTCGAGCGCCTTGACGAAGGCGTCCTTCTCAAGACCCTTCAGCGCCAGGTCGTCATATTTGTTGGGGTGGGCCTGGCGCAGGTTCGAAATCAGCACTTCGGCCACCACCTCGCGCGAGTCGCCGGGCTCGGGCTTCTTGCGCAGCTGCTCGACGGCCGCGGGCACGAACTGGTCGCGCAGGGGCCCGCCGGCCAGGCCGGTGAGCTCCTGCTTCAGATCGTCGTCGATGGCGCCCGACAGCGCCTTGCCGATGCGCTCGGCTATGGCGGTTCGCACCGCGGCACTCAGGCTGGCGCGGAAGGCCTTGTACTCGGGGGTGTCGCGTTCGGCCTGGGTCAGGCTGTGGTCGAGGCGCACCACCAGCAGCGCCAGCTGGACGGGCTTCTTCTCGATCATCGGCTGCATGGCGCCGGTCAGGATCGCGACGCGGTCGGACTTCAGTACCATCAGGTAGCCGAGCGCGTCGTTGCCGCCGTAGTCGGTCTCCAGCAGTTCCTTGAGCAGCGCGATGTGGTCTTCGCGCGTCTGCAGCAGCACGGCCAGCAACGCGCGCAGCGCCTCGCGCATGGTCTTGCGTGAGTCGGGGTTGGTGGGCTGCACGGCCTCGGTGCTGCGGGCGCGATCCAGCAGGCGCTTGCGCAGGTTCTCCACGGGCTCGGGCGCCTGGACCATGGCTTCATAGAGGCCCAGCAGCTTGATCAGCATGGCGTCGTCGCCGTTGGAGATCAGCCGTGCGTACTGCGCACCCAGCCTTGCGTTTACCGTCTCGGAGGTCAGCTTCTGCAGCACGCTCTGACGGGCGCTGGGTACATCCAGCGACTGGCGTAGGGCGGTCAGCGCCGCAGAGGCCGCACTGTTCTCGGTGAGCGCGATGTTGAGCAGCGCGTCGGTGCAGCCGGACACGTCAACCAGCCGCTGGCGCGCGATGAATACCAGCGTGTCGCAGGTCTTGACAGCCAGGTCGAGGTAACGCTTGCGGGCGGGCGCCTCCAGTTCGCCGCCGAGCTTGACGGCGACCAGGTCCAGCAGGCGGCTGAGCTCGGACAGGATCTGCGTTTTCTGCTCCGATTCGTCCTTCACCGCCACCACGCTGCGCACCTGCGAAATCAGGGTGTCGAGCACGGCGCTGCTGCGCGATTCCACCACGTCGATCTCGGCTTTCAGCAGTTCGCCCAGCCGCGCGGCCGCCAGCGGGTCATTGAGACCCCTCACCAGTTCCAGTCGCAGGTCGGCGCTGATGCCGTTGGCGGCCAGCGCCCTGTCGATGTGCGGAAACGCCGCCGCGGGTTTGCCGCATTCGGCCAGCGCCGCCGCGCACAGCTTGCGCACCTCCTCGGTTTCCTCGATGTCGTTGAGGGTATGGCCCAGCGCGTCGATGATCGGCTGCGCAGCCTCATCCTTTTTCTGGGGCAGCAGCTCGCGCAGCAGCTTCACGGCCTCCAGCCGCACCGACAGGTACTCCGAGCTCTGCAGCCGGATGATCAGCGCGTCCGGGTTGTCTCGCTCGTCGCTGCGCATGCGTTCCAGCAGCACGGCCAGCAGTTCGGCTTCGGCGCGCTGACGGGCAGCCTCGGCCTTGCGGCGCGCGTCGCTTTCGCGGTCCGCGATTTCGGCCAGCAGTTCTTTCTCTGACTTCTTGCCCAGCCAGTCTTTCCACTGTTTGGGCGACTCGTAGTCCAGCAGCGTGATGCGCTTCAGGCTGCGGGTCGCCACGCCGCTCAGGTCGGGTTCGGCACGATCGAGCGCGGCAACCAGCCTGGGGATCACCTGCACAACCCCCGCCGCGCCGCCCACGCGTTCGCCGGACACGGCAGCAGCCGCCAGCCGCTCCGCCGCGACCTCGCTGGCCAGCATCTCGCAGATGCGCGGTACCGCCGCATTGCCGTAGGCGCGCAGCGCCGCAACGGCGACCTTGGCGGACTCACCCGGGTCGTTAGCGGCCAGCACCAGCGCACCGATGAAGGCTTCATGGCGGGCGGACGGCGTGTCGCGCAGATGCTCAAGCAGGTCGTTGAAAGTCGCTTCCGGTTTCTTGTTCTGGAGGACGGAAACCAGTGGCTCGGGAAGTCGCTTCTGCTCTGCGGCCTTGGCCAGGATCGCTTCAAACGCGACCACGCGCGCAGCCTTGTCGGCTGCGGTGTCCAGCTGCTTGATCTCCTCGGCGAACGCGGATTCCGTCTGCAACTCGGTGCCGGCCGGAATCGGCTGTTCTTGAGCTTCCTGGGCGCGGCTGAAGCCGCCCGCGATGCACAAGCCAAGGATCACAAGCACCAGTGAAGGCGCCGGTCCTCGCATATTGTAAACCCTGATATTATCTGCTGATGCGTTCCGCCTAACGCATCCGCTGCCACGGCCCTTCCATTAAACGTCATCCGCCCTCAGGATGCGAAGGAATAATGGCGCGATGCTGTGACCGATAACGTGAATGCATTCATTGGCCTGGGTTCCAACCTGGGCAACCGGGAAGCCAACCTGCGCGCGGCGCTGGACCGGCTGGGCGCGCTGCCGGGTACGCGGCTGGTGCGCGAATCAAGCCTGATGGAAACCGAGCCCGTGGATTCGCCCCCCGGCGCCGGCTTGTTCCTGAACGGGGTGGCCTGGATTGAGACCAGCCTGGCGCCCCTTGAGCTGCTTGAGTCACTGTTGGCCATCGAGCGCGAACTGGGCCGTGACCGCAAGGGCCAGCCCCGCAACGCCCCGCGTACCATCGACCTGGACCTGCTGCTGTACGGCGAGCAGCTGATCAATGAGCCCGAACTGCAGGTGCCCCACCCGCGCATGAGCGAGCGCGAGTTCGTGCTGTGGCCCCTGCTGCAGATCGCCAGCAAACTTACCGACCCCCGCAGCGGCGAGCCCTTCGCCGATGCCTACGCCAGGCTGAAAGGGCAGTAGGGCGGTGCGCGGAGCCCTTCGTGCCTTTGTGTCTTCGTGTGGAACTTACTAGCTTACCCCCATGGAAACCCTTCCCACCATCGAGGCCGTGCGGGCTTGGCGCGGCAGTGGCGAGCTGGGCTTCGTGCCCACCATGGGCGCTCTGCATGAAGGGCACGCATCCCTGGTGCGGCGCAGCGCGGCCGAGAATGCCCGCACGCTGGTCAGCATCTTCGTGAACCCGACCCAGTTCGGCCCCAACGAAGACCTGGCCAAGTACCCGCGCACGCTGGAGGCCGACCTGAAGCTGTGCGAACAGTCCGGCGCCGACGCGGTGTTCACGCCCACGAAAGAGATGATGTACCCGCCCGGCTTCTGCAGCTGGGTGACCGTCGAGGGCCTGGGCGACCGCCTGTGCGGCGCGTCACGGCCGGGGCATTTTAAGGGCGTCACGACAGTGGTGGCCAAGCTCTTCCATATAGTAGGTCCCACGCGCGCGTACTTCGGCCAGAAGGACGCCCAGCAGGCCCTGATCCTGCGCCGCATGGTGCGCGACCTGGACATGCCGCTGGAGTTGATCGTGTGTCCCATCGTGCGCGAGCCGGACGGCCTCGCGATGTCCAGCCGCAACCGCTACCTGAGCGAGGACGAACGCCGCCGCGCCGTGGGCCTGAGCAAGGCCCTGTTCGAGGCGCAGCGCATGTTCGATGCCGGCACACGCACCGCGGCCGTGCTGCGCGGCCAGTTGATCACCACGCTGGAAGAGTACGTGGACAAGCTGGACTACGCGGAACTGGTGGACGCCGACAGCCTGCAGCCCGTAACGGAAATCACCGGCCCCACCCTGGTGGCCGTAGCCGCCTGGGTAGGCGGCACGCGGCTGATCGATAACGTGATTCTCGCGCCCTGACGGCGCAGGTTCCAGGTTTCAGGGAACTGTATCAGCCGTGTCCCCTGAAACCTGACACCTGAAACCTGATCCCTGTCCTTACGTCCGGATAATTTTCCTCAAGTGCCGGGGCGCTGGCTGCCGATCTTCGGATGCACCTCATTCCGAAAGGCCGGCCATGGGCGATCTTGCTGTCAGTGACGAAGTGCTTGAGCGCGAGCAGTTGCCCGCCGACGCGGGCAGCGAAAACGCCCTGCGCCCCCAGCGCCTGGCGGAGTTCGTGGGCCAGCGCAAGGTGGTGGACAACCTGGAACTGTTCATCCAGGCCGCGCGCTCACGCGGCGAAACCATGGACCACGTACTGTTCTCCGGCATGCCGGGCCTGGGCAAGACCACGCTGGCGCACCTGATCGCCGACGAGCTGGGCGTCCCCATGCACGCCGCCAGCGGGCCGACGCTGGAAAAACCCGGCGACCTGGTCGGCATCCTGACCCGGCTTGAGCCCGGGGCGGTGCTGTTCATCGACGAAATCCACCGCATGCCCCGCGCCGCCGAGGAGTTCCTGTACAGCGCCATGGAGGACTTTTACCTGGACGTGGTACTTGAGCCCGGCGTGCAGTCGCGCAGCGTGCGCTTGAGCCTGCAGCGCTTCACCCTGGTGGGCGCCACCACCCGCGAGGGCCTGCTGACCGCGCCCTTCCGCGCGCGCTTCGGCGTGCTGGAACGGCTGGACCCCTACCCCGAAAACGAACTGGCCGAGATCGTGCGGCGCTCGGCTCTCAAGCTCGGCGTCGCGATCGACGCCGCGGCCTGCAACCTGGTTGCCGGCCGTTCACGCGGCACGCCGCGCATCGCCAACCGCATATTGCGGCGCCTGCGCGACGTGGCGCAGGTGAAAGGCAGCGGCCGCATCGACAGCGCGGTAGCCGAGCAGGGTATGCAGATGCTGGGCATTGACGCGCAGGGCCTGTCCGAGATGGACCGCAGAATCCTGCGCTGCATCGCCGACCACGGCGGCGCGGTGGGGCTGAAGACAGTCGCCGTCGCAGTGGGCGAGGAAGAAGACACCATCGAAGATACCTACGAGCCGCACCTGATCCGGCAGGGGCTTTTGAAGAAGACCCCTCGGGGACGGGTGATTACGGAGCGGGGGTTGGACGCTGTGGCGTAGTGGCGCGGACATTCCTGTCCGCACTGTCCATGGATGGCCGAAACAGCAAATTACCAATAACCAATTACCAATTTTCAATTGGGCAGGCGGGCATTGGTAATTGGAAATTGGTTATTGGTAATTTGCTGTTGCCGTTCGAAGGCGCTCGTTCATGCGGGCAAGCCCGCATGTCCCCGGCCTTTCGGCCGGGGCTCTAGACGTAGCCCGCCGGGTGCATCAGTCCTGTTGACTCATCAAGACCGAGCATCAGGTTCAGGTTCTGCACCGCCTGGCCGGCGCCGCCTTTTACCAGGTTGTCGATCGCGCACATGCCGACCAGCATGTCGCCCTGGGCGCGGTAGCTTACGTGCACCATGTTGGTGTTCTGCACCAGGCGCAGCTCGGGGCTGCCGTCCACCACGTGGATGAACGTCTCGCCCTCCCAGGCGTTGCGCACCATCTCATTGACCGTGGCCAGCGAGTGCTGCTGGTTCAGCGGGATGAAGGCCGTGGCGAAAATGCCGCGCACCCATGGCCCCGACTGCGGCACGAAGTACAGGTCGAACTCGTTGCCTTCGTGCAGGTCTTCCAGGAACGGGACGACTTCCACCAGGTGCTGGTGCTCGAGCACCTTGTAGGCGCGCACGTTCTGGCCGCGCTCGGGGTGGTGGGTGGTCTGGGCCGGCTTGTTGCCCGCGCCGGAGCTGCCGGTGTAGGCGTTCACGCACACGTCGCCCACCAGCTCGCCGTGTTTGGCGAACGGCGCGAGCAGCACGTTGATGCTCGTCGCGAAGCAGCCCGGGTTGGCCACGTACTGCGCCTGTTTGATCTTCTCGCGGTTGACCTCGCTGAAGCCGTACACGAACTTCGATTGGTACTCGCGCGCGGTGTGTTTGGTCTTGTAGTACTCCTCCCACTTGTCGAGGCGCGGGCTGCGGAAGTCGCCGCTGGCGTCAACCAGCTTCACCTTGGGGAAGCGGTCCACGGCCGTCTTGATGGTTTCCATGGCGCCGCCGTGGGGCAGGCACATGATGGCGGCGTCCACGTCGCCGAGCAATTCTGGCTCAAACTGGCGGAACTCGTCGCGCACGAAGCCGAGCAGGTTGGGGAAGTCTTCCCACACCTTGCGCCCCACGCGCGACTCGGAGGTAACCCAGGCCAGTTCGATCTCAGGGTGCGTCGAAAGGATGCGCATGGCCTCCGAGCCGATGTAGCCCGTGGCGCCCGCAATCCCCACTTTGAACTTGGCGTTTTGTGTCGGCGTGTTCATTGAGCTTTGTCCGCGCGTTTCTGTTCGGGTGACTGGTGGCTGGTGGTTGGTGGCTGGTTGACTTCCCTCGATGAGAGCTTCTTCCGGCTGTGCGCTTCGAGGGACTGTATCAATGCCGTCAGCATGCGTCCGATCGTCTGAAGTTCATTCCACAGCTGTTTGACCTTTTCGCGCTGGAGATACTCCAGGCTGGTTGCGATCTCCAGCAGCGTCTCGACTTCAGCCAACGACCCTCTCGCCATCGAAAGATGCCGGACAAAGTCGCCGGTGTGTACCCGCGCCTGTCCCTCGGCGATGTTGGCGGCAACGGACACTGAAGCGCGGCGGATCTGGCTGGTCAGACCGAACTTCTCGTCACCCGGAAAAGATTGAGTCACACGATAGAACTCCAGTGCAAGGTCTTTCGACCGCCGCCATACTTCCAGGTCACGAAAGCTCTTGATGTCCGACACCGTCTCTCCAGCCACTAACCACTAGCCACCAGCCACCTAATTCAACCCATATTCCTTCAGCTTGCGATACAGGGTGCGCTCGCCGATGTTGAGCATCTTGGCCGTGCGCTCGCGGTTGCCTTCCATGGCCTTCAGCGTGTGGCGGATCACTTCGCGTTCGATCTGCTCCATGGTCATGCCCACCAGGCCGGCCGCGCCGCTTTCGCCGCTGCCGATCGCAATCGGCCTTGCGGGCAGCCCGCTCTGCAATTGCTGGGGCAGATCGGCGGCGGTGAGTGTGTCGCCCTGGGCCAGCACCACCATCTCTTCAATCGTGTTGCGCAGCTCGCGCACGTTGCCGGGCCAGGCGTGGGCGATCAGGCCGTTGAGCGCCGCGTGGTCGATGCCCTTGACCGGCTTGCCGTACTGGCGCGCGAAGTCGTTCACGAAGCTCTGGGCCAGCAGCGGGATGTCGCCCTGGCGCTCGCGCAGGGCGGGCAGGTGGATCTCGACCACTTTCAGCCGGAAGAACAGGTCTTCGCGGAACTTGCCTTCGCCCACCTGCTCGACCAAATTCTTGTTCGTCGCGCTGATGATGCGCACGTCAATCGGCCGTGCCTTGTTGCTGCCGACGGGCGTGACCTCCTTGTTTTCGATCACGCGCAGCAGCTTGACCTGGGTTTCCAGCGGCATTTCGCCTACTTCGTCCAGGAACAGGGTGCCGCCGTCGGCAGCTTCGAACTTGCCCACGTGATCGCGCACGGCGCCGGTGAAGGCGCCCTTGACGTGGCCGAACAGTTCGCTGTCCAGTACGCCGCCGGCCAGCGCGCCGCAGTTGACGGCCACCAGGGGGCCCTCGCGGCGCTTTGAGTTGAAGTGCAGCGCGCGGGCCACCAGTTCTTTGCCGGTGCCGTTTTCGCCGGTGACCAGCACCCGGGCGTCGGTAGGGGCGACCTGCTTGAGACGGTTGAACACCTGCTGCATGGCGGGGCTGTTGCCCACGATGCCCTCGTAGCCGAACTTCTCGTTCACCAGCTGGTGCAGCTCGCGGTTGGCGATGCTGAGGCGCCGGCGGTCAAGCGCCTTCGCGACCGTGTTGCGCAGGGCGTCGCGGTTGAGGGGCTTTTCGAGAAAGCTGTAGGCGCCCTGCTGCAGGGCCTCGACGGCCTTCTCCACGCTGCCATAGCCGGTGATGATGATGACCTCGACATCGGCGTCGGCGGCCTTGATGCGCTTCAGCACTTCCATGCCATCGGTGTCGGGCAGGCGCAGGTCGGTCAGCACCACATCGAACTCGCCCTCGCGGAACTTGCGCAGGCCCTCGTCGCCGGAGTGGGCGAGGGTGACGGCGAAGTCCGCGCGTTCAAGGGATTCGCCGGCGATCTCCGCGTGGGAGGCGTCGTCGTCGATCAGCAGGATGCGAGGCTTGGCGGTCATGCCGAAATGGATACCTGACAATCCGGCAGTGTCAAGCTGGCAGAACCGTAGCGCAGGCGCCCCGCCTGCACAGGCAGCGGGCGCCTCGCCCGCTGCGCCGCATGTTTTCAAAAAAGTGCCGTGGGCGGGGCGCCCACGGCCGGTGCAGGCGGGGCGCCTACGCTACGAGTCTACTGCAACCCGCGGGTCCAGTTGCCTTCGTGGGTTTGGGGTACGGCCTGGGCGTTCATTACCTGCTCGCAGATCTGCTGGATCTGCTCGGCCGTGTAGGGGCGGTACACGAAATCCAGCCTGAAGCGGTGGGCGCCCAGCTTCTCCAGGGCCCTGACGCGCTGGCTCCAGCTGAAGGCTTGCTGATTGAGGATGATGCTGCGGCACCAGCGATCCACGGCGAGGTACTTCTTGCCGTCGGGGCCGGTCATCTCCATCTGCTTGAAGTTGCAGTCGGCTTTGCCGGGGCAATGGCCGAGCATGTTGGCGTGCACGCAGGTCTCGGACGTAAACAGCGGCGTGTCCTGGTAGACCACGATCTCGGCGTGGTTGGCGAATTCGCGCAGCACTTCGCGCAGGTTCTGTTCACCGTCCTCGATGCTGAGCGTCACGCGGCTGACGCCCTGGTCCAGCCAGCTGCGCACGGTTTCGCGGCTCATGGCGTAGCAGGGCCAGTCGGTGCTGACGTCCAGGCCCAGCTTGCTGAAGTCGGGCAGCCGAGGCTCGAAGATCGCCACGCCGCTGCGCGGCGCCAGGCTGCGCGAGCGCTTCATGATCATCGCCGTGTCGATACGCAAGCGCTTGTCGATGCCGGCCGCCTGGGCCACGAACTCGAAGCCGCCCAGGTTGCTGACCTGGAAGCGCCTCGCACCCTTCTCGTACAGGCTGCGCAACTTGGCGGCCACCATGGGCGCGGTCCATGCGCGCAGCACGATCGGCACCGCGATGCGCAACTTGTCGCCGTACTCTTCGTAGGCGTCCAGCACGGCATCTTTGGTGCCCTCCGCGATGTCGAGCACCACTTCGTCCAGATGCTCCAGCGGCAGGGCCGCGATGTACTCCGGTTTGTCCACCAGCGCGGCGAAGCGCGTGGGCGGCAGGGCGTCGGTGTTAACCGGCGCTGCGGGCTCGGCCGTGATGGCCTCCAGCGCCGCTGAGATGTTGCGGCGGTGGGCTTGCTCGAGCGATTCCTCCAGCGCCTCGAAGAACTGGCGGCGCGCCTCGTTCACCTCGGCGGCGGGCACGAACACGCCGGCCGGGATCATGCCGCTGAATGTCTTGAGTTCAAAGCGCGTGCTGCCGACGCGCTCGAAGAAGCTGCGCAGGCGGTCTTCATCCATGGGCTGGCTGTCGGCGAACAGCAGCTTGCAGGGGTACTCGCGGCGCAGCTCGTTGGTGTAGACGCGCCCGACAATCTCGATCAGCCCCGGCATGCCGAGCTCAGCGAGGCGCTGGCCCTTGGGGTCCACCTTCAGCGCAACATCCAGGTGCACGGGCAGGCGCGCGTACTGCGCCTTCTTGGGCACGGCGGTCGGGTACCGGCGCTTGATGGCGTTGCTGCTGATCAGCCGCAGCTCGTCGCCTTCGCTTACGCCTTCCGGCACGGGCAGGCTCACCTCTTCGCCGGCCTTTACGGTGAACACCCGCTTGCCCTGCAGGTTGATGCGGTCGGTGCCGAACTTGACCGGCCCGGTCGGCAGCTTGCGCCCGCGCACCAGTACGCCGTCATGGCGTTCAAAATCCGCGGCCGCCCTGAAGATCGCGCGGTCGCCGGCCAGCTTGCTGACGGTGCCGAGGTACACGCCCTGGGGCTCGCTTTCGTGCACGTCGGCCTGGGCTTTGGCGTCGCCGTGGCTGGCCTGGAAGAACAGGCTGGTAGTCTCGCGCGAGTAGATCTGCTTCAGCCGCTCTTCCATTTCGGCGCGGTCGAACTCAGCGCCGTCAATCAGCTTGCGATACAGGTCGGTCACGGCCGCCACGTACAGCGGCGACTTGCGGCGGCCCTCGATCTTCAGGCTTGCGATGCCGATGTCGGCCAGCCGGCGCACCTCGCCGACGGCCATCAGGTCGCGCATGCTGAAGGCCTTGCCCTTGCCGTCGGGCGTGTCGAACTCTTCGCGGCAGATGTAGGTGCACTTGCCGCGGTTGCCGCTGCGGCCTTCCTCCTGGCTGGCGAACAGGCACAGGCCGCTGTAGCTGTAGCACAGGCTGCCGTGGACGAAGACCTCGAGCTCGATGTCGGTGGAGCGCTGGATGGCCTTGATTTCGTCCAGCGTGAGTTCGCGGGCCAGGATCGCGCGCTCGAAGCCGTTGCGCTCGGCCCAGCGGGCGCCCTGCGGGTTATGGATCAGCATCTGGGTGCTGGCGTGCCAGTTGAGGCGCGGGAACTGTTCGCGCACGGCGCGCATCACGCCCATGTCCTGCAGGATGATGGCGTCCACCCCGATGCGCTCGCAGTAGGCCAGGCACTCGATCACCTCGGGCCACTCGGCTTCCTGGACGATGGTGTTCACCGCGACGTACACCTTGCGCCCGTTGGCGTGGGCGTAGCCGACGGCCTGGTTCAGCTCATCGAACGTGAAGTTGACGGCGTTGTCGCGGGCGCTGAATTTTTTCAGACCCAGGTAGACGGCGTCGGCGCCGTAGTCCATGGCGGCGTGGAAGGCCTCAAGCGAGCCGGCCGGCGCCAGCAGCTCAGGGCGGTGCAGGGATGGCACAAGCCGCGTCGCGCGCTCAGTGTCGGGGAGCGCCGGGACCATGGTTGTCTGGGTTTCTTCGCTCATCTTCGGCCTTGGCGGCGTGATCGCCGCGTTCGTCCTACTGCGTTCTGCGAAACTGTTGGGAGGAGAAGCGTACCACCCGGCATGGGCAGCGCCAAAGCAAATTGCACCGGGTGCACGAAAAGATCAAATCAGCAAACTAAACGGTCAGTTGCCAGGACCTCTCAGCCTACGCCTTCACGGCCTTCCAGTCGGCGAGGAACTGGGCCAGGCCCTTGTCCGTCAGCGGGTGGTGGACCAGCTGCTTGAACACGCTGAAGGGGATGGTCGCCACGTCGGCGCCCACCAAAGCCGCGTCCAGCACGTGGATCGGGTTGCGGATGCTGGCCACCAGGATCTCGGTCTCGAAGCCGTAGTTGTCGTAGATCTGGCGGATCTGGGGGATGATGCCCATGCCATCCTGCCCCAGGTCATCGAGCCTGCCCACGAACGGGCTTATGTAGGTGGCGCCGGCCTTGGCTGCCAGCAGCGCCTGCACGGGCTGGAAACACAGGGTTACGTTGGTCTTCACGCCCTGCTCGGACAGGCGCTTGCAGGCCTTCAGGCCTTCGGGGATCAAGGGCAGCTTGATCACCACGTTCTCGCCGTACTTCAGCAGCTTGTCGGCCTCAGCGAGCATGCCGTCGCACTCGATGCTGGTGACCTCGAGGCTGACCGGCCCCGGCACCAGCGCGCAGATTTCGCGCGCGACTTCATCGAACGGACGGCCGGATTTCTTGATCAGGCTGGGGTTGGTGGTGACGCCGTCCAGGATGCCCAGCGCGTGGGCCTCTTTGATTTCGCCGACGTCGGCGGTGTCGATGAAGAATTTCATGGTCGTCCTTTGTCGTAGGGACACGAAGCAGCGTGTCCCTGACCTTCGTCTGGCGTTCGTAGGGACACGCAGCAGCGTGTCCCTACCATGTGCACTCGTGGGGACACGCGGCAGCGTGTCCCCACGGCATCGGCACCGTAGCGCCGCAGCGGCGGTCGCTCAACTCTGTCAGTGGAATGTTGGCAGGCTACTGCACTGTGACGAACCAGTCATCCTTGCCGACGTCGTGGATCTCGACTTCGCGCTGCACATTGCCGTCCCAGCCGGAGCAGCGCAGCGTTGCGGAAGACTTGCCGTGGATGATCAGGGCCCAGCCGGTCGCGCCGCCGTAGCCCGCGCCTAGTTCCCCGTGATTCGCCAGGTGCTTGATCTCCAAGACTCCGGCAACGCGCGGACGCGTATCCTGTGGGGGCGCGTTGCCCTCGCCGGGAGTGGGGGCAAAACCGCGGTCGCCGGCGAGCACCGGCCCGCCGGGGCCCAGGGACTTGCCGTTTGAGTCGTAGTACTGCTTGAGACGCTTGAGCAGCAACTCCTGGTCGCGCTCCACGGAAGCCCTCTGGTTTGCCTCGAACTTGCCTTCAGTGGCCTTGGTGATGAAGAAAAAAAAACCGGCAGCGCCCACGATCAACAGCGTGGCCAGGCTCGAGACAATCATTCCCGCGATCGCCAGTCCGCGCCCGCTGCGTGGGCCATTACGGCCGGTCTCAAACAGCGCGATGATTCCCAGCACGATGCCGACCGGGGCCGCAACTGCCGGCGCCACGCAGATTGCAAAACCCACCACGCTTGCCAGCCCGCAGATCAGCGAAGCAATGGCCTTGCCGCTGGTGGGCTTCACGACCGGCGCACTGTCGTAGAAGCCGAAGGCGGCCGGGGGCGGCGGAGGCGGCGGGTACGGCGGCGGGCCGGCCATCAGGGCGTGATTCCTTCCATGTAGCGCCAGGTGTCTTTTTCGACGTCGCTGATGGTCATGGTCGCGCCGCTGGCCGTGTGTGTGATCACCGCGCTCTTTGCGCCGGTGATGTCCAGCTGATAATCAAACAACGAGCCGCGCAGGTCGTGCTCGCGCACCAGGTCGGTCAGCTTCAGCTCGCCTTCGACCCGGGGGTGGTTCTCGGGGAACAGCCCGCCCTCCCAGCCGTCCTTCACCACGGGCCCGCCGGGGCCCAGTGACTGGTTGTTCTCGATGAAGTACAGCTTCATGCGCTCCTTGATTACTTCGAAATCCGCACGGGCCCGGTTTTCCAGGCGTTGGGTAACGCGCTGCTCCTGCTGCTCAGCGGCCACGAAGAACAACGCGACGAACAGGCCGATGAGAGCCAGCGACACGACCAGCATCAGGCCGCTGATGATGGTGCCCGCAAGCGCCAGGCCCCAGCCGCGGTGCGTGCCACCCGGCTGCTTGCTTTCCTTCATGCCAAGGAAGCCGGTGATCAAACCGCCGGTGCCGGTCAGCGGGCCGAGCGGCCAGAAAAACACGCTGACGCCCGCGCATACCATCGAGATGATCGCCTTGGTGCTGAAGGGCTGCATCTGCGGGTACGGGTACGGCGCCGCCAGCTGCTGCCCGTAAGGCTGGCCATAAGGCTGCGCAGGCGGCGGGTACGAGCCCGGGTACTGCAGCTGTGCCGGCCGCTGCGGGTAGGGCTGTTGCGGCGCGTTCTGCGGGGGCTGCGCGCCCTGCGGGCCGGGGTTTTGTGGCGGCCCCTCCGCGGAGTCTTCAAGCGGGTTGTCGTTCATCTCTTCCTCTACTTGCGGCGCGGCGGCGGATCGTAACTTTCCCGGTCGTCGTAGTCGTCCGCATACGCCCCGCCGTAACCGGGGTACTGTCCCACCTGCATGCGCTGACCGTCTTTGCCGGTCCACCACACTGTCGCCGTGTTGTCGGCGATGGTCAGCGCATACTGCTCAATCGGGTTCTTCAGCTCGGCCGGGGTGACCAGGTCCGTCACCTGCAGCTGCGGGCCGGCCACGGCGGTATCGTTGCGGAAGCCCTGCTTGAACTGGGGACCGCCCGGCTTCAGGTCGCCCTTGGCCTCGGCATACAGGCGAACGCGCTCCTGGATCAACGCCCCGTCGAACGTGGCGTTCATGTTGGTCTCAACGGCGCTCACGGTCGCCTGCGCGAACAGGAACACCGCCAGCAGCGCGCCCACGTTCAACACCAGCAGCACCGTGTTGGCAATAGTACCGCCGACAGCCATGCCGCGCCCCGTTTTCTTGCCCCACTCGGCCGTCTCGCGCATGCCCAGGTAACCCAGCACGCCGCCGGCAATGAAGAACGGGATGCTGAACAGGCCGAGGCTGGCCAGCCCCGCGACCATGCCGACGCCGATCGCCACCAGCGACAGGATCGCCAGCACCGAGGTCTGCTTGCCGGCCGGCATGGCCTGCGCCGGGTAAGGCTGCGCGCCGTAGGGCTGGCCGATGGGGGCACCCGCAGGCTGCGGGTAGGGTTGCCCCTGTGGCGGATAAGGCTGGCCCTGCGGCGGGTACGGTTGAGCCTGGGGCGGGTACGCCGGTTGCGGCGCCCCGTAGCCCGCGGGTGGTGCGCCGTACACGGGCGGCGCTGCCTGCGGCGCGGGGCCGGGAACCTGGCGTGTGCGCCCGCGGCCCATGTCGCCACCACCGAAACCCGCGCCGGGGGGTGGGCCCGCCGGCGGCTGCGCGCCGTAGCCGGGTGCTGCTGGCCGCGGTGGATACGCGGGGGACGCACCGGGTTGGGGCGGATACCCCTGCGGTGGCTTGGGTTTGCCGGCCTCCCAGGGGGCAGGCTGGAATCCTTCGGGTCTGGGTTCGTTCATGGTCGGCTCTCCGGCCGCGGCTGCTCGCGCATCAGCGCGAAGTCTATCAAACGGGGTAGTTGAAGTCACAGCGGGGTCTCCTTACGGCTTTCACCATAAGGCAGCCCGCATGACGTCGCGGCTACAATCCACCCCCGTCGTTTGGAACGCGTCACTGAGTGATTGCGCAGCCGGGCAAGGCGGATTTCAGGGCGGCGATGTCTTCGGGTGTGATGGACAGGCAGCCGCGCAGGTTGAGAGTCTTGAGCCCCTTCAGCTTCTTGAGCGTCTCGACAGCGCCCTGGGGCAGCAGCGAGCCCGCGAACGACAGGCTTTCCAGCTTGGGGCACGCGGCCAGTTCAGCCAGCAACTCGGCCTCGATGTTCAGTTTCTCGAGGCTCAGGGTCTTCAGCCCGCTGAACTTGGCAAGGCCGAGCGGCCCGGCCTTGGCCATCCCGCCTTCGCGCACATGCAGCTCTTCCAGGTAGTCGAAGGCCGACAACGCCGCCAGTTCTTCACTGGCCTTGCGCGAACGCGCCAGCACAGGCGCGGTCAGGGTCAGCTTCGTCAGCGTGCCCGGAGCCGCCAGCGCTCTTAATGCAGCAGCATCAGCGCCTTTCACGCCGACCAGTTCGAGTTCGCGCATATTCTTGAGCGCGGCCAGTGAAGCGACGTCTTCGCTGCGGTCCAGCCCGCTGTCGACAATCAGCACTTCCACGCCGCTGTTGATCAGTGGCTTCACGTCCTGCGCCAACAGCTTTTCTGAACGCACACGAAGCGTTTTCACTTCCGACATGCGCGCCGCGGCCGAGATCAGGTCAGCCACCTTTTCAGCCTTCCCGCTGACGCGCAGCTCAACCAGAGAAGGAATCTTCGCGAGCATGGACGGCGAGATCCACGTGTCTTCCAACTCAAGCATCCGAAGCTTTTCCAGCTTTGTCAGCTGGCCGGCGACTTCGAACGGAACGCTGACTCCTTCCAGCCTCAATTCAAGAAGGCTGGTGAGATTCCCAATTCCGTCGATTCCCTTTCCGGCGAAGTCGAGTCGTTCCAGCTTGGACAGAGCCGAGATTGAAAGAGGGAGGTTGCCGCCACCTGGGTCCTGGATTTTCAGACGGCGTAGCTCTTTGAGACTGCCCACCCACTCCAGAAACGTGCCCGTGTGCTCGATTCCAACCACTTCAACAGCGAGTTCTCTCAGAACCGGTGCTTGAGCCAGCTTCTCCAGACCCTTCACGGTCAGGCGCTTTGTAATCAGTAGTGCGGACTCATCAAGGACGATCGACAGGTCGCTCAATTGCTTCAGACGGCAGGCGGCCTCGATGCCGGCGTCACTGCTGCCTGTACCCGTCAGGTCAAGTGCAACTACAGGCAGGCGCTCAGATTGCTGGATCGCGAACTCGAAGAACTCCCAGACTCCGGTGTCGTCACAGCGCAGGATTACTGTTTGACCATTGGTGATCAGAAAGGGACCCGGTGAGTGGTGGGTCGTTGAACCTTCCGTTACGCCGGTGGCAAACCGACACTGGACGTCATAGCTGAACACCAGCAGGCTGCCGTCTTCGCGCTTGGTGATTTCCCACTCGTCCTTGGGAGAATTCCATTCCGGGGCCTTGGCCGGCTTGGGAGCGCCTTTCACTACCTCGGACCAGTCCAGCAGCGGCTCGGGTTTCGCCAGCTTTTCGCGCCGCGTTACTTTGTACAGCACGCGCTCGCCGGCCTTCCACTGCCAGTGCGGGCCGAACCAGGCGTCTTCGCCGTGGCTCTGCAACAGCTCGTACTTCACGCCCGACAGCTCGTAGCCGGGCGCCTGCACGGCCAGCTCGCTCGCCCCCAGCTTGAACTTCTCGCCGTCGCGAAAACTCACCGCCGGCAACTGGTACAGCACGGCCGACCACGGCACGCGCAGCGCGTGGTGAAACAGCTCCTGCGGGCCCGGTTGCTCGCTGTACTCGATTTCGGCGGGCTTCTCGCCCGCGCGCCCGGCCCAGGCCCGTGTGAACACGCCGTTGTTGTCCATCAGCCCGGCGACTACCAGTCCGCGGCCGTTGTGGGCCTCGACCAGGAAGCGCTCTTCGAGTTTGCCGACGACGTGCAGGCGGATGGTGCGGTAGACGCCGCGATCAAGCACCTCGGCTTCCTGCAGGTCGCCGACCTCGAACTGGTGCGCGTAGCCGACGGGCATGGCGCCGGGCAGTTTCAGCTCGCGCTTCAGCCAGGCCTGCAGCAAGGCTTCGTCACGGGGTTCAAGCCCGGCCTGCAATGCGCCGCAGGCCATCATCAGTGCCAGCACGAATGCGGTTCGCATCGGTTGTCCTCCGCGCCGAGTATAGCAGGCGACGGTCTGCGGGAAGTCGCAGAACGCGGCGGTGTGCCGCGGTCCTGCTTTTTCCGGATTTCCGGAATGCATATACCCGTATAAACGGTTATAAGGTTGCTATGCGGGAACTGGCCGACATCTTCAAAGCCCTTGGCGACGAAACGCGCCTGCAGATCCTCTCCCTGCTGCTCAAGCACGGCGAACTCTGCGTCTGCGACATCGAAAACGTCATCGGCGCAACCCAGTCGAAAACCAGCCGCCACCTCCGCTACCTCCTGCACGCAGGCCTCGTGCAGGACCGCAGGGTCGGCGTCTGGGTCCACTACCACATCGCCGGCGAAGCGGACGGCCGTATCGGAACGATCCGCAGGATGCTCAAGAAGCTGCTGACCCCGGAGCTCACGGCCGGGCTGGAGACACGCTTCGCGCAGCAGTGCTGCGTGGACGGCGTCTGCATACCGGCCAGCAAGCGGGCCCAGGAAGCGGCAAAGTAAAGGAAAAGCATGAAGACTCGCATTCACATCAGCGTGCCGGTATCGAACCTTGAGGCCAGCAAGCGCTTCTACTCCGCGCTGTTCGGCACGGCCCCCACGAAGGTGAAACCCGATTACGCCAACTGGCGTCTCGACCGGCCCGCCCTGCACCTCGCGCTGGTGCAGGCCCCGCAGGTCGCCAAGGGCCACAACCCGGTGCGCCACTTCGGCGTCGAGCTGTTCAAGGACGGCGACCTGCAGGACTGGCGCAAGCGTGCGGCCGACGCGGGCCTGACCCTGCGCGACGAAGAAGAAGTGGTGTGCTGCTACGCCAAGGCCGACAAGTTCTGGGCGCAGGACCCGGACGGCAACGAGTGGGAATTCTGGGTGCGCCACGAAGAGGCCGACGCCATGAAGGGCGAGAGCAGCGCCAAGGAAGGCGTGTGCTGTTCGCCCGCCTCGGCGCAGGCGGCCACGGCCAAGGCGGAAAGCGTCTGCTGCACGCCGGCCCAGAAGGCCGAAGCGCAGGCCGCCGGCCAGGGCTGTTGCTAGAGATTTCTGAACACGTCATCGCACCCGGGGCGGTCTTCGACTGCCCCGGGTGGCACATCAGGCCACGGAGCTGAACTTGGGGCTGTTCGAAAAATACCTCTCGCTGTGGGTCGCGCTGGCGATCGGCGCCGGCGTGGCACTGGGCACGGCCGCGCCGGGCATGGTGCAGCATGTCGCGAAGCTCGAGTTCGCCAGCGTCAACCTGGTGGTGGCGGCGCTGATCTGGGTGATGATCTACCCGATGATGCTGAAGGTCGTGCCGCGCGCCGTGGCCAAGGTGGGCCAGCGCCCCAAGGGCCTGCTGCTGACGCTGGTGATCAACTGGCTGATCAAGCCCTTCACCATGGCGGGCCTGGCGATCCTGTTCTTCAAGTATGTGTTCGCTCCCTTTGTGTCCGCCGAAGACGCCGCCCATTACATCGCGGGCATGATCCTGCTGGGCGTGGCGCCGTGCACCGCCATGGTGTTCGTCTGGAGCCACCTGACCAAAGGCGACCCGGCCTACACGCTGGTACAGGTAACGGTGAACGACCTGGTGCTGGTGTTCGCGTTCGCGCCGATTGCCGGGCTGCTGCTGGGCGTGACCGACCTGTTCGTGCCCTGGGACACGCTGGTGCTGTCGGTGGGCATCTTCGTGGTGCTGCCGCTGGCGGCCGGCATGCTGACGCGCTTCCTGAAGCTGCGCCACGGCGGCGGCGAGGAAGGGGTGGACCGCATCGCCGCCCGGCTGAAGCCGTTCTCGATCGTCGGCCTGCTGTTGACCATCGTGCTGCTGTTCTCGTTCCAGGCGGAGACGCTGCTGGATAAGCCGCTGCGCGTGGCGATGATCGCGACGCCGCTGCTGGTGCAGGGTTACGGCATCTTCTTCATCGGCTACTTCGCGGCCTGGCTGCTGAAGCTGGAGTACAAGGTGGCGGCGCCGGCGGCGCTGATCGGCACTTCGAACTTCTTTGAGCTGGCGGTGGCCGTGGCGATCAGCCTCTTCGGCCTGACCTCGGGCGCCGCGCTGGCCACGGTGGTGGGCGTGCTGATCGAGGTGCCGGTGATGCTGTCGCTGGTGGCGTTCGCCAACCGCACCCAGCACTGGTTTCCGGCGCGGGCCGAGGCAGTCGTCGTTGCAGCGGAGCAGGCATGAGCTGGCAGGAAGACATCGAGCAGATCCGCAAGTTGAAGCCGCGGCACATCCTGTTCCTGTGCGTGCAGAACAGCGCGCGCAGCCAGCTGGCCGAGGGCGTGGCGCGCAAGCTGGCGCCGCCGGGCGTGCGGGTTTCCTCGGCCGGCTCGCAGCCCGCGTTCGTGAGGCCGCTGGCGATCGAGGCGCTGGCCGAGATCGGGGTGGATGCGGGCGCGCACGCCAGCAAGGCGATCGCAGATATAGACGCGTCAAGTGTGGACGTGGTGATCACCCTGTGCGCCGAGGAAGTCTGCCCGCTGTTCCCGCACCCGGTGCACAAGTTCCACTGGCCCCTGCCCGACCCGGCCAAACAGGGCACACTCGAAGCCTTCCGCGAAGTTCGCGAAGAGCTGCAGAAGCGCCTCAGCACCCTGTTCGCCTGAAGCCTCGCGCTGCGCGCTCGCCGGTGTTTACGCGAAGGAGCGAAGGAGGCGAAGTTCGCGAAGAACTGCTCTGAAGGATCAAGTCCACGGGGAAGCGCTAAGGGTTGGTTGCGTTTTCTTTGCGCCTTTGCGCCCCCGCGTGGTTTTGGTCTTTCTTCGCACCCTTCGCTTCTTCGCGTGAAAGCAGTTCCATCGCGGTTCGGCGGCCTGTTTCTGTTGTACATACACGCTTTCCCTTGGCAGACTCTGCGCCCTGATCTTTCTGGGAGAAGCTATGAAACGATTCTGGATGCTGGGCGCCGCGTTGCTGGTTCTGCTGGCCGTGGGCCTGATCCCCGTGCTGTCACAGGACATGGGCGGCGATGAGCCCAGCCCCGAGGAAGCCTGGAAGAAAGCGCAGGAACCCGGCGAGCCTCACAAGCTGCTGGCCAGAATTGCCGGCGACTGGGACATGAACTTCAAGATGTGGATGGGCAAGGACACGCCCCCCGTCGAGATGAAGATGAGCACCAGCTTCGCGCCCAGGTTCGGCGGCCGCTTCATGGTCGGCGAGTACGAAATGACCGAGGGCCCATTCCCGCACAAGGGCGAAACCTGGTTCGGCCACGACAACGCCCGCAAGAAGTACCAGTGGATCCGCATCACGGACATGGACACCTCCCTGCGCGTCTACGAGGGCGAGTACGACGAGAAGGCCAAGGCCATCATCACCCACGCCAGCTACAGCATGGACTGGCAGGGCCAGACCCTCGACGTGAAAGAACGCAACGTGTGGAAGTTCGCCAGCGATAACCAGTTCACCATGGAAGTGCTGACCTCCTACGGCGGCGAGCCGGAGATCAAGGAAGTCGAAATCACCTACACCCGCGCCAAGGCCGTTGCCCCCGCTACGCAGGACCCGCACGGCATCCTGAAGAAGCTGCAGGGCGACTTCAGCGTGGACATGAAAATCTGGATGGGCCCGGAGCCGGTCGTGATGACCGCGCCGCTTACCTACAACTGGACGCTCGACGGCCAGGCCATCGTGATGGAGTACGACGCCAGCGACATGGAAGCCATCCCCCACAAGGGCATCGAGTACATCAGCTATAACGAGGTCAGCGGCGAGTACGACTCGATCCGCATGGTCTCAACCAGCGGCGCCCTGACCGTCTGGCGCGGCAAGTACGACCCCGCGACCAAGACGCTGGAGTTCAAGGCCGACATCAGCGGCGTGATGAACGGCGAGAAGTTCAGCGGCAAGTCGCGCGCCGTCTACAAGTGGGAAAGCGACAACAGGTACACGGCCGTCGTCTACACGAAGTACGACGGCGCGGAGGAAGAGGCCAAGGAAGTCGAGATGACCTTCACCCGCAAGTAGGCAGGCTGAAACAACAGCGGGGACCGGCGAGCGCCGGTCCCCGTTTGCGTTTACAGACGATCTCCACGACTTGCCGGCTCTTCGCCGCCGTGGTGCTTCTCGATGTGCGCGGCCGTGCACGCTTCGGGGCGGCAGATTGCTCCCGACAGGCGTGCGGGGTCCTGAGCCTGGCCGCTTTCCGCGCGCTTCTTCAGCTCGCGCGGTTCCCTTAACAACTCCGCCTGGCGCTGGTGCTCCTTGGCGCGCACTAAACCGCTTTCGGCGGGTGCACCTTGACTTCAACGGCCATGTCGCGGATGCGCTCGTAGTCTTTGCGCTGGCGGCGCAGGGGCCACCAGTCGTACAGGAAGATCTCCAGCGGACGCCACATCGCCACCCAGCCGCCGATCAGCACGGTCTCCTGTAGCACCCGGGCGAACGCCCAATCCTCGTGGCTCCCGAGCCAACGGCTGGCCAGCACGGCGAGCGCCAGAACCGACAACCCGATCAGCAGGCTGTAGCGTCCCCGCCGCATGAGCTGGCGGAATTCGTTGCGCGAAAGTTCGGCCATGTGGTCGAAGAAGTTGTGAACGGCGCCTTCCACCACCTGCTGGCTGTCCTGCGAGGCCTTCGGCTCGCTGATCTCCAGCACCAGCTTCAGAGGTATGTGCCGCGGGATTTCCCGCGCCCAGCTGCGGATGTACTCGACGGCGTCGTCGTCGAGGTCGCGTTCGAGGAAAGGGTCCGGGTCCAGCGAGTTGAACAGCTGGCTCACGTCACGCACGCGCAGGCGGATGATGCCGTGCTTCGCCTCGGCTTCTTCGCCCATGCTCAACCCTGCGCGAACTCCTGTGCCCACATTTCGTGGACCAGCTTCCAGGCCTCGTTGGCCGCGCCGACGTGATAACTCAGGCGTTTGTCGCAGGCGAAGCCGTGGCCCGCGCCCACGAAAGTGCGCACCTCGTAGCGCACGCCCGCGTCGGCCAGCGCGTTGCGCACCTCTTCGACCTGCGCCGGCGGGATGCCCTTGTCGTCGTCGCCGTACAGCACAAGGATGCGGCCCCTGATCTCTTCCGCCAGCTTGATGCTCGGCTCGCCACCGCCCGGGCGCATGGTGGTGAGGCCACCCGGGTAGAAGCAGGCCGTGGCCTTGATGTCCTCCAGGGTCGCGGCAATGAATGCCACATGGCCGCCGAAGCAGAAGCCCACGCAGCCGATGTCGTCTGGGCGCACGTCGTCGCGGTCGCGCAGGGCCTGGATTGCCTTGCGCGTGTCGCGCAGCAGGCCTTCCATGGTGGTCTGGTCTTTGTGGGCGCGGCCCTTGGCGACGTCCTCGGGCTCGTAGCCCAGCTCCAGGCGCTGCACCGTGCGGTGGTAGATGTCCGGCGCGACCACCACGTAGCCCAGCGCCGCCACGCGCCGGCACACCTCGCGGATGTGCTCGTTGACGCCGAAGATTTCCTGGAAAACGACTATGCCCGGCCAGGGCCCGCCTTCCGCGGGGAAGGCGAAGTAGGCGTCCATGTGCTCATCGGGGCCGTCCTCGCGCGGGACGTGCAGCGTGCTCCAGTGATACTCGACTTCCATGGTCTCCCCGCGTGGAGCAGGCAATCCTGCCTGCGCCGATCAGACGTTGAAGCGGAAGTGCATCACGTCGCCGTCCTGCACGACGTACTCTTTGCCCTCGGTGCGCATCTTGCCGGCTTCCTTAGCGCCTTTTTCGCCGGCGAACTTATCGAAGTCATCGTAGCTGATGGTTTCCGCCCGGATGAAACCCTTCTCGAAATCCGAGTGGATTTTGCCCGCAGCCACCGGCGCGGTGTCGCCCGCGCGGATCGTCCAGGCGCGCACTTCTTTCACGCCGGCCGTGAAGTAGGTGCGCAGGCCGAGCAGGCGGTAGCCGGCCTGGATCAACTGGTCGAGGCCGCTGCGCTCGAGGCCCAGTCCCTGCAGGAATTCCTTGCGCTCTTCCGGCGGCAGGGCGGCGATCTCGGCCTCGATCTTGCCGCACACCACGATGCACTCGGCGGTTTCCTCACCAGCGATCTGCTTCACGATGTCGCTGTACTTGTTGCCCGCAGGCAGGTCGTTTTCGTGCACGTTGGCGACGTACAGCACCGGCTTGTTGGTCAGCAGTTGCAGCTCGCGCACGAAGGGCTTGTCGTTGTCTTCGAACGCGATGGTGCGCACCCACTTGCCCTGGTCGAGCACTTGCTTGATCTGGGCCAGGATTTCGAGGTGGCGCTTGCTGGACTTGTCGCCGCTGCGGGCCAGGCCCTCGGTCTTCTTGATGCGGGCGTCGATGGTTTCCAGGTCCTTGAGTGCGAGTTCGAGCTCGATCACGCGGATGTCGCGCTCGGGGTCAACCGTGCCGCTGACGTGGATGATGTCCGGGTCTTCAAAGCAGCGCACCACGTGGGCGATGGCGTCGCAGTCGCGGATATGCTGCAGGAACTTGTTGCCCAGACCTTCGCCCTTGCTGGCACCCTCCACCAGGCCCGCGATGTCCACGAACTGCATGGTGGCGGGCACGGTGCGCTGCGGGGTGACGATCTCGATCAGCCGCTCCAGGCGCGGGTCCGGCACCGGCACCATGCCGGTGTTCGGCTCGATGGTGCAGAACGGGTAGTTCTCGGCGGCCGCCAGTTCGCTGGCGGTGATGGCGTTGAACAGGGTGCTCTTGCCCACGTTGGGCAGGCCGACGATGCCGCACTTGAAGCCCATGGTGTTCCTTCAAAAAACCGGCGGGCAGTATAGGGCGGAGGCCGCGGCACGCCACTGCAAGGCCGCGTCCGTCTGGTGGATCACTGCTTCGTGGGCAGGACCAGCTCCGGCGGCCAGCCTTCGCGCCGCCCCGGCTCAAGGGGCCAGGGCAATTTCAGCCGCTTGACGGACTCTTCCGCCTCGTGCTGGTTGAAGGTGATCTCAAGTTTGTGGCTGCCGCGTTCTACGGTCCAGCGCGACAAGGTTTGACTTCCGGATACCTCGCGCTTGAGGCCGCGGAAACTCGCGAGGTCCTGGTCATCCTGCATGATCACCCTGTCGCCGGCCTGAAAGCCGGCCTGCGCCAGTGGGTGCTCAAGCCCGATCTCCCCGACGATCAGACAGTCCGCATCCAGCGGCTCGAACGTGACCTGCCCGTCTCCGTTGACGCTCACGCGCTGCCGCCCAAGCCAGTCGCACAGTATCCAGTCGCCCTCAGGCACGTAGGGGAATGTGAGAACCTCTTCCTTTACTACCGTCGTCAGCAGTACGCCGTCGTCGGGCGAAATCAACTGAAGCTCGCCGCTCAGTTCCACAGCGCTTTGCACTGTCACCTGGTGCAGCGCAGGATATTGCAGCGTGAAGTCGTTGCGGCCGGCCTTGAGCTCGAGTGGATAGCGCTTCAGGACCAGGTCATCCCAGCCGCCGGGCGCCCTGCTGGTGGGCGACTTCACTGAGAACACGCGAACGATCTCTAGCGAGTACGCGCCGGGAGGCACCAGCGCGCTGCGAAACGGCGACAGATAAACCCCTCCGCCGCTCTCCTCGTCCGTGCTGGGTGAATCGCGGTCTACGTAGAACGTCCCCGTTTCGCCGACCAGCTTCCAGCCAACCCGCTGGTCGGCGTAACCCGCGGCATTGGGCACGTCCAGGATCAGGTACGCCGGCTCCTGCAGTTGCACGAGCACTTCGTCTGTCGGAAAGGAAACCGTCAGGCGCGTCGGCCCAAACTCCTTGGTGTAGATGTAAATCTCCAAGCTCATGTCTGGCGTGTTTAGATGCTCCTGCGGGCTCTGAATCAGGTAGGGACCTCCCGCCCTGCGCTCTGCCGACCCCAACCGAATTCTCCAGACAGGTGCAGCGTCGCCCTTCCGTAGTAGCTGGAGAAGGAGCTTTTCCGGTATGACGTCTCGGCTGAACGGGTCCACGATCCGCACCGTGATGATGTGGCCGTTCGCGGACGAAGGCTCGGATTGCGGGGCCGCCGTTTCGGCTGTGACCTCGTCTGCTCCCGATGCGGGCGGTGCAGAGCCGTACGACGAATCACTGCTTTCTTCCCGGATACCGCTCCCTGCAACCGGCAGTTTGGCTTCGTCGTTCGGCTGGGAGGGATGATCGGTTGGCCCGGACTCGATCGCTCCGGCACACGGTGCCGTGCCCGGCCCCTCTTCTGCCACCAGCCACACTGCCAGCAAGAGAGCCAGCGCAATCAGTACCAGCAACGTTAATTGAACAGGCCGTGCCATGCACTAAGTTTGATCCGCGGCTGGATGGCGGTCGAGTACAAAGCCGCTCTGATAATGCAGCAAGTTGCCGGGCATCTACGCACGGTGCTTTGCTACACTGTTCGTCCCTGCTTCCCCCCCGCCGGGGTCCGTGATGGGTTCCGTACTTCGCACCTTTTTCGTTCTGCTTGCCCTGAGCGCCGCTTTCTCTTGCGTGCTGGCCAAGGATGTTGACGCGAAAAGCGCCAGGCGCCGCCTGGACGCCGTGTTCAGCAAGTCCGACCCCAAGCTGCGCGAGAAAGAACTCAGGAAGCTGGAGGGCGACACCCTTGACGAAGCTGCCGCAGGCGAGGCGCGCGCCCATGCCCTTACGCTGCAGCGCCGGGCGCCCAAAAAGCTTCCCAAGCTGGAAGAGGCCCACGAGGGCGCCTTCAACTACGAGTACCAGGTGCGCGCCGGCAACACCACTTACACCAACTTCGCGCTGCTTGACCTGCCGGCCGACATCAGCGTCGACAAGCCCGCGCCGCTGGTGGTCGGACTGCACAGCGATCTCGGCACGGCCTGGCTGGAGTTGTCGGCCCTGCGCGCGAGCTCACGCGAGGTTCCCGGCCTGCGCGAGTGCATCCGCGCCTGCCCGCAGGCGCTCAACCGCGGCAACACCACAGACGACCCGCGCAACAACCCGCCCGGCCTGCGCGAGTACTTCGGCTGGGGGCCCAAGCGCGCGGGCATCGACACGGTGTTCAACCTGCTCGACCAGCTGATTGCCGAGTTCAACATCGATCGCGATCGTATCTACCTGGTGGGCGCCGCCGGCATGGGCGGCGAGGCGGCCTTTCACCTTGCGCAGTTGCGCCCCTCGCAGTTCGCGGCGCTGTGCGTGCGCGACTGCCTGCCGCCCCGCTGGTACCCGGACCTTGCGGCAACCACCGACCTCGAGGAATTGCGCAAGGCCGGCACTCTGGGCGAGCAGAAAGTGGAGTTCGGCTGGCTGGAGTGCTACCGCAACACACCCGTGTACTGGCTGCACGCGGACGACGACAATAAGTATCCCACAGCCCACGCGCGCCAGGCCCGCGACGCCATGAAAGCCGCCGAGGTGCCACTGGAGTATCAGGAATACTCCGGTGGCCACGCCACGGGCTCCACGGCCACGCTGTCCAAGGCGCTGCAGGGCTGCATCGGAGTGAAGCGCAACCCGTTGCCCGTGACGATCACCGCCCGCGGCGTGCGCCACGACAGCGCCAGCCTGGGCAACGACCGCAACTACTGGGTCGAAATAAGCAGCCAGGAGTACCCGGGTAGAAAGGGCGACTGGCCCTATCGGATTCTGGCAGGCGGCAAGGTGACTGTGACCGCCGGCAAGGCCGACAACACGCTGACCATCAACAGTGACGGCGTCAGCCGGGTGACCGTGTACCTGACCGACGAGCTGCTGCAACTCGACCGCGAGATCAAGCTGGTGGTGAACGGAGAGCAGCGCACAGTCACCGTGACCCGCGAGTTGAAACTGCTGGCGCGGACGGCCTCCGATAACGCGGATAGCGGCGAAGCCTGGACCGCCTCGCTGACCATCGACAGCTGAGTCACGTTCCCGGCGGCAGCAGGCCCTCGCGGATCATCCGGGCCTTCAACTGCATGCGGTTGCTGACCGCGTACTTGCGGTAGATGCGCCGCACGTAGGTGCGCACGCTGTCGAGTCCCAGCCCGGCAAGCTCCGCCACGGTCGCGTACGCGCCGTGCTGCGCCACCAGCCTGGCCACCTGCAGTTCGCGCGGCGAAAGCTCGACCGCGCGGCGCGCCTCGCTGACCTCCACCAGCAGCAGCGCCTCGCCCGCCCCCATGCGGTTGTGCTTGAAGGACGCGCGCAGCAGCACCCCCAGTTCGATCACGCGACGGCGCAACTCAGACGTGGAAGCGGGCGCCTCGCGGCGAAGCAGCGCGGCGCACAGCGGCGCGGCAAAACGGCTCGCGGCCTCCTGCAACGCACTGCGGTCCAGCCGGCGGTTCTCCACCAGCTCCGTCAGCGCACGGTTGGTCCATACCGCGCGGCCATCAAGGTGGAACAACAGACTGGGCGGGGCCCCCAGTCGCTCAAGGTCGTTGGCAACCTCGAGCGCAAAAAGCGAGCAGCCATGGCGGGCTACGCTCGCCGCCGCCGAAGCGACCGCCGGGGTCGCCGCGCGCAGCACCGCGCCCGCTGCCTCATGGCGGTCCAGCAGCTCCGCCGCCTCTTCCATCTGCTGCGCAAAGTACTCGTGAGCGCCCCCGATGCGCGCCTGCAGCGAGGGGCCGGCGTTCGTCGGCGCACCCCCCGGGTGCAGGCCGGCCAGGTACAGGTCCTCCAGTGCCATCAGCAGGCGGCGCTCCAGGGTCTTCAGCCGGCTGCGCATGCGGGGGTTGCCGGGCAGCGCGGCCTTCAGGTGACCCGCCAGCACCTGCGCGATCTGGTACAGGTCCACGGCCGCGTGAACCCGCTGCAGCAGTTCAGCCAGCAGCTTGAGACCTGGATCAAGGGTAGCGCCCTCGGGCATGGCAAACTCCGCTGCGACGGACAATCCTCGCGCGGATGATAGTTTCCTGCAGTCCCGGACGATAGCTGAGACTGGTGTCTCTTTAAAATCAAAGGGCCGGTCCTGCGGACCGGCCCCTGTTTGAGTGATGCGCGGCTACTTGACGGTGAACCCTACCGCCAGTTCCTCTTCGGTTTCTTCTTCCTTCGCGTCGCTGGCCGGGGTTTCGGGCGTGGTCTCGGTCTTCTGCTTGGCCTCGCGCTGGCGCTGCAGCTCAAGCAGCTTGGCGCGGGTCTCGTAGTCGAGGCTGCGGGGCGCGACGCGGGCCGACTTCAGGCGCTCTTCCTGCTCCAGGCGGGCGCGTTCCACGGCGGTCTTCACGTCGTTCAGCGTGGACATCGCCTCGCTGTGGCGGTCGTCGCCGATGCCGCGGCGGCACTCGGCCACCTTCAGCATCTCCTCGTTGCGCTCCAGGCGCTCGATCTCGCGCACCAGCGACTGGTACTCGGCCTCGAACTCGGCCTGCTCGGCCTCGACCGACTGCAGCTCAAGGGCCAGCTGGTCGCGCTCGCCCTGCAGGATCTCGCGCTCGCGGCGGATGTCGTCGCTGCGGGTGACGTAGACTTCGCGGGTTTCCGCGATGCGCGCGGTCAGCTGCTCGGCCTCGCTGCTGTTGTACCTGCTGCCGCGGTGCTCGATCACGCGGGCCTCGGTGTAGACGCTGCCGACCACGTCGCGCTGGTCCTCGAGGTAGCTGATGTCTTCCTCGCACAGGCGGATGATGTCAGCCGAGCGGGTTTCTTCCTTGTCGAGAGCCGCGAGCTGGCGATCAACCTGGTTGATCTGGCTCTTCAGCATGGCGATCTGCTTGGGGTACTCCGAGCGCAGCTTGGACAGCTCGTCCTTCATGTCCTTCTGCTTGCGGATCAGCTCGTCCACCTCACCCTGGGCCATCTTCTGCAGGGCCTTGGCGGCGTCGTGGGTGCGGTGCTTGCCGAGCACGACGTGCGCAAGGGCAATCGTGCCCACGCCGCAAAGGCCGACAATGAAGACCGTCTTGAAGAACTTTTTCATCTCCGAATCTCCTGGAAAGCGCGATGGTTTGATTCCGTTCAGCCTGTCATTCGGAGAAGGCTGATACGGATTTCAGGTCGCCGGCAAATTCTGTTTGTGGTGGCTAGTGGCTGGTGGCTGGTGGCTGGCGTGCGGTTGAGGCTTGCCAGTTCTCCAGCCACTAGCCACCAACCACCAGCCACCCGCTTCGATGTTTCAGTGCGTACGCGAACCACATACACTATCCCCATGCCCAAAGTCGGCCTGCTAGGCGGCGCGTTTGATCCTCCTCACCTTGGCCACCTGGCCGTGGCGCGGGCCGTGCGTGCCGCGCGCGGCCTTGACCGCGTGGACCTGCTGGTCAGCGGCCAGTCGCCCCACGCCGACGGTAAGAACAACCACGCGCCGCTGCAGCACCGGCTGGCCATGGCGCGCCTGGCCGTGGAAGGCGAGCCCGGCCTCGGCGTCGAGGACTGGGAGACCAGGCAGAACGCCCGCAGCTACACGATTGAGACGATCCGCCACCTGCAGCAAACGCACCCGGAGAACAACTACGACTTCATCATCGGCGGCGACATGCTGCGCGACCTGCCCAACTGGCGCGAGATCGGCAAGCTGCTGGTGCTGGTGGATTTCGTGCCGGTGTTCCGGCCGGGGCATACAGAGGAAGTGTTCGAAAGCCTGAAGGCGCAGTTGGGAGAAGACGAAACCGCACGCCTGCGCGCCAACATGGTCGAGATGCCCCTGCAGCACATCTCCAGCACAGAGATCCGCGCCGCGGCCGCCGCCGGCGAAAGCATAAGCCAGTGGCTGACCCCGGCCATAGAAGCCTACATACACGCCCACCGGCTTTACCAATGACGCGGATTGCTGACTGCGTGCGAAGTGTAGCTGCCTTGCTGATCGCGCTGGCGCTTGCCGCCTGCGGTGGCGGAAACTCAGCAAGCCCGCCACCGAGTCCCGAACAGCAACTGCTTGATCGCCTGTCGGAACTGTGCCGCGAGGCTGAGAAGAGCATACCCAACGCCTCGAACTGGGCGGGCGTACTCGACGAAGTGACCTACCAGAACGACGGCCGCGGCGAGTTTCTGAAACTCGCCCTCGAGCACTCGGCGTCGCTGCCGCCGACGCCATCGCCGGCCACGGCCGAAGAGTTCCTGGCGGAGATGAAGGCGACGAAGGAAGCGCGCGACGCCGAGGTGGCGATGTCGCCGGAGGAACTCGACGTCGAGCTGGCCGGGTCTCAGCCCTATGCGAAGCGCTACGCTGAATTGCTGAAGTACGATTCGCTGGCAGCGCTGGCGCCGCGCGAGGACTGGTCCAGCCGGCAGGACGCCGCCGTCGCCCGATTGCTGGATGCCATGTCGCGCCGCCTGCGCCTGCTGTGCCTGGCCGGCCGGACGCAGGAAGCCGAAGGCGAGTGCCTTGTGCATCTGGAAGTGCTGGGCCTACTGGACCGTGACAGCAACCTGCGCGCACGGATGTTGGTAAACGGCGAGCTGCTGCGGCTGCAGCGCGAGCTGGTTCAGGGCAGCCTCAACCCGCTGGCCGAGTCCGCGAAGATGCAGGCCGCGCTTGAGCCGCTGTACGAGCACGGCGACATCCTGCAGAAGCGCGCGTGGTTGCGCGAGTTCAAGTACTGGTGCGCGTTCTACTCACAGGCAAGCCGCACGGCCCTGCTGGAGTTCGCCGAGCGCAACTATGGTGAACGCCTGTCCGGGCTGCAACGCATGGTGGACAACTTCGGTTGCGAAGTAGAAATCGCCAAAGCATTCGAAAGCCACGCGCCGGACTTGCTTGATGCAGACGAGTTCAACGCCGCTCTGCGCCTTGCCAAGGCTAGCACTCCCGACGTGGTGGAGAAGCTCTGCAATGCGGCCTACCAGGAAGCGCGCTGGAAGGCCGGCTGGCTGGGGTATCGGCTGTATCTGGCGGGCAAGAAGGGCGAAGTCACCATGGACTCGCAGGCGGTGGAAGCAAGTAAAGGCAAGTATCCCGGCACGAAACTGGAGTGGCTTCCGCACCGGCTTGAGGTCCGCGTAGACCCGGTGTTCCCGGCCGCGAAAGAGCTGGGGCCTGCATACGATCAACCGGTAGTGACGATCCCGCTGCGGTGAAACGCGTCCAATGCCTGTTGCCGGCAGTGGTGTCGGCGTCCGGAATCCTTCCTCTTCTTTATCGTGGTCGGCGCTGCCCCAAACAATGTATCGTTTGCGGGCATGAGAAACCGGCTGTGCATCCTGAGCCTGGCGCTGCTGGCCGCCTGTGGCGGCGGCGAGCCCGCTAACCAGCCGGCGACAAACGCGTCTACGGAACCCGATTTGTCGGAGGAAGAGTTCTTCGCCCAGGAACGGATGAAGAACCTCAAGCGCATCGCAAACGAGGCAGTGCAAAAGTACCCGGAGCTTGGCGAGTACGACAAGATGGTGGCTCGAGCGAAGGCCAAGCTGGACGGACGTGATGCTTTCCTGGCGGCTGCCATGCGATCGGCGGAACTCTCCTGGGATGCCGGGGACGAACCGTGGCGCAGCCTGCTCATGCACGGGGAACAGGTCTACGAGGCCAACTTCGACGAAAAGCCGACAGCCGTGCTACGTCAGGAAGCGCTGAGTCGCAGCGCCAGCGTGGCGGCGGCAATGGACGAATTGCGCTTCTACGACTCGCTGTTCGTGTTCAGCTCGATCGGCAAAGAACACGAGCGAATCAAGCACATCCTCACTTTTTTCATGGCTGCCGGTGGCAGGCTGCCGCTGCTGTTGGCCACGGAAAAACATACCGCCGCGGCGCGCGAATTGGCGAACCTTTTCGAGGTTGTGGCCAGGCTGGACTGGCAGGTCAACACTTCAGCGCAGTTGTGGAAACGCTCGCTTGCAGGGACGTACTTGTCCAACCTGGCGGCCGGCGGACTGGCTCCTTTGCAGCACGACGCGGTGGTAGTCAGTGCGGTGGAACAGCTGCGAGAAGATACAGCGAGGGGATTCAAGCGCCGGTGGTGGGTGGAGTTAGCTGACGCTGTGTGCGCAGTGAAGAAGGCGGAGAAGCCGGATGACATCTGGCCTAAGGAAACGAGTTTTTTTGCGCCGCCGGCTCCAAGCACGGGGGCCTATGAGTGGATTGATTTCCGGCTGCGCGTCGCGGATGAGTTTCCGGAGCACGCACCAGATCCGTTCGATCCGGATCAATACAACAGGGTGTTGAAAATCGCGGGGGAGGCCGGCGGTCGATCACTTGCAGAAGATTTCGCCTGGCTGGTCCGGTCCACTTTGGAGGCGCAGCAGGTCTGGCTCGCCTGGGACCTGTGCCAGGCCGACCACAAAGAGCCGTTGATCGACAACCGAGAGATGGCGGAGAAGCTGATCCGCGCCGTGCCCTACATGACGGCCGAGTGGTCGGAAGCTGAGATCAAGCTGAGCATAGCCAAGGACTGCCCCTATTTGGCCGACTCGGGCAACTTGTTCACGCGAACCATCACTGTGAAGCTGCGCCCATCGGCCAAGTGACGTGGCATGTACGCCTCGTCCATGCCTGCCGGGCTTGCCCGGCAGCAGTGACGCGCGCAGCGCGTCGCACGCGGGCCGGAGGCCCGCGGTACTCTTTCGCGAGACTCGAATGCCACTGCCCGTCGCGCTACTAACGCAAAGGGCCCCGAGCTTACGCTCGGGGCTCCCTGATTTTTGGCTACGCGAACCTTACTGAGTGGATGGGCGGGAAGTTGTTGCCCACTGTGTGCCAGCTTTCGCCGCGGTCTTCGCTTACGTAGAGGTTGCCGTTGGTGCTGCCGAACGCGAGCGCGTCGCCGCTGTTGTCGAGGCCGTGGCGGTACACCGTGTCGAAGCACCACTCCTGCGGCAAGCCTTCGCGCAGCTGCTCCCACGTCTTGCCGCCGTCCTGGGTGCGCGCGACGAACAGGCCGCCGTCGATCGCCATGCGCGCCTGGTCGGACTTCTGCGGCACCAGCCAGGCCGTGCGGCCGTCGTTGGCGTCCACGGCGACGGGCCAGCCGAAATGCACGCCCTTCTCCTTGTTATCGACCTTGGTCCAGCTTTCCGCGCCGTTGTCGCTGTAGTAGACGCCGACGTGGTTCTGGTTCCACACATGGCGCGGGTCGTTCTTGCAGCGCTGCAGGAAGTGCACGTCGAAGCCCCACTCGGGCTCCGGGTTGGGCAGGAAATCGACCGCCATGCCCTTGTTGCGCGGGCGCCAGGTTCTGCCGCCGTCGGTGGTCTGTGCCACGCCGGCGCAGGAGACGGCGATCATCACGTCGTCCGGGTTGTGCGGATTGACGTCGATCGAGTGAATGCCGGCCGCGAATTCGCCCGTGTTGGCGCTGGCGGGCGTGCCGAACCAGAGCTGCTTCTTGCCTTTGCCGTCGCTGCTGAACAGGTCGCCGCCGCGGGATTCGTCGTTCCAGAGCGGGCGGTTCAGCTCCCAGCTTTGGCCGTCGTCGTTGCTGACGAACAGGCCGCCGGGGATGGTGCCGCAGTACAGGCGGCCGGGCTGGTTGGCGCCGCCGAAGCCGAGCACCCAGAGTTTCAGCAGCCGCGCGTCGCGGATGGCGGGGCCTTCCGGGCCGGGGTCGGTGAAGGGCGAATCGATGTAGCGCGCGCCCTCGGGGTATTTGATCTGGCCGGCGTCGGCCCAGCTCTGGCCACCGTCGGTGCTGCGCGAGAGCTTGCTGCCCCAGTGGCCGTGGTCGAGCGCGGCCCAGATTGTGCCCGTGCGCGGGTCTTTGGCGGCGTAGGCCACGTTGGTGCCCTGGTGGCCGTGCGCGGCCTGGTGCCAGCGGCCGTTACGGAACTCGAGGATGAAGGTGCCCTTGCGGGTGGCGAGGATGAGCGTGTCGGACATGGCTTGCCCTTTCGGGTTGGTGTTTGGTTAGCGCTTTTTCTTGGCCGGCTTCTTCGCGGGCTTCTTCTTGGGTGTGGCTTTCTTAGGTTTGGCTGCCTTGGGCTTTTTGGCCCCGGCTTTTGGTTTTTTCGCGGCCTGCTTTTTGGCAGGTTTCGCTTTAGCCTGCTTCTTTGGCGCGGCTTTTTTGGGCTTGGCTGCTTTAGGCTTTTTGGCCCCGGACTTGGTTTGCTTCGGGGCCTTCTTGGTTGCTCCCCCGGCCTTCCGGCCGGGGCTGGATTTCGCTGCCTTGGGCTTTTTGGTGGTGGTGATTACTGCCTGTTCGGCGAACCTTACTGAGTACACGGGCGGGAAGTTGTTGCCCAGTGTGTGCCAGCTCTCGCCGCGGTCTTCGCTGATGTAGACGTTGCCGGTGGTGCTGCCGAACACCAGGGTGTCGCCGCTGATGTCCAGTGCGTGGCGGTACACCACGTCGTGGGCGCGCTCCTGGGGCAGGCCTTCGCGCAACTGCTGCCACGTCTGCCCGCCGTCCTGGGTGCGCGCCACGAACAGCCCGGCGTCGATGGTCATGCGCTCGCGGTCCGAGCGGCCGGGAACCAGCCAGGCCGTGCGCCCGTCGCGCGCGTCCACGGCGACCGGGAAGCCGAAGTGCACGCCGCTGTCGGGCCGGCTGACCTCCTGCCACTGCTTGCCGCCGTTGCTGCTGTAGAACACGCCGCAGTGGTTCTGCTGCCAGACGTGGTCCGGCTGATTTGCGCACAGGCTTACCAGGTGCGGGTCGTGGCCCCACTCGGCTTCCGGGTTGGGCAGGAAGGTGGCCTTCAAACCCTGGTTGCGGACGACCCAGGTTTTGCCGTCGTCGGTGCTTTCCAGCACGCCGGCGCAGCTTACCCCCACCAGGATGCGCCTGCTGTTGCGCGGGTCCACCACGATCGAGTGAATGCCCGCGGCCGAGTCGCCGTCCACGGTCGCGCCGCCGCCGAACCAGTGGCTGCGGCCGGGGTTGCCGTTGCGCAGGTCGCCGCCGCGGCTCTCGTGGTTCCAGAGCGACCAGTTCAGCTCCCACGTGTCGCCGTCGTCGTTGCTCACGAACAGGCCGCCGGGGATGGTGCCGGCGTAGATACGGCCGGGCTGGTCGGCGCCGCCGAACGCGATGCACCAGATTTTGCCCAGCGTGGCGTCTTTGATCGTGGGCGGCTTGCCTTCTTCGCCGAAGCCGTCAATGTACCGGGCGCCTTCGGGGTACTTGATCTGGCCGGCATCGGACCAGGTCTTGCCGCCGTCGTCGCTGCGGCCGAGCTTGCAGCCCCAGTGCCCGTGGTCGAGTGCAGCCCAGATCGTGCCGGTGCGCGGGTCGCGCGCGGCGTAGCTGATCGCGTTGCCGGGCTGGCCGACGTGGGCGATTTTCCAGCGCCCCGCGGCCTTATCGACGAAGATGGTGCCCTTGCGCGTGCCGAGAATGATGCGGTCAGACATGGACTCTCCTATCCGCCGGACAGCGCCTGCAGAATGTAGACGCGTGAATCCGGCTTGACCCGGTCGCTCAGCTTCTTGCGATCGGAGACCAGGTTTTCCTCGATGAAGATGTTGACGTGGGTGCGCAGGCTGCCGCGCTCGTCACAGATGTAGAAGGCGAAGCCCGGGGCGAGCTTCTCCATCGCCTGCACCACCTCGGCGGCGGTGTCGGCCTCTACGTTGATTTCCTGTCCCTCAAGCTGGGGAAAGAAAGCGTACAGGTGGCGGGCGAGTGCGACCTTGGGCATGGGGCGGCCATCATAGCGCCGCCCCCGTAACTCCCAAGAGATAGTTGCAGGTCAAACTGTCCGGGTGTGTCAGCAATCAGCCGAATCGCACACGGTCGTCGTGCCAGAGGGCGACCTCAATGGTGTAGCCGGTGGGATCGCTGATGTACCAGGAGTCGCTGTGGGGCCACCCGTACACACCGCCGTAGTGGACCGGGATCTGCTCGCGCTTGACTGTCTTCTCCCATGCCTCGCGGTCCGTGATGCGCAGGCCGAAGTGCGCCACGCGGTGGAAGCCGGCCTTTTCGACCTCGTCCGGGTCGGGTTCATGCAGGTCGGGGTGCTGGTACACGCACAGCATGGCGTCGCCGCCCTTCAGCACGCCCCAGGGCTGGCCTTGGTACGTGCCCTGCTCCACGATTTCGAAGCCGAACACGCGGCCGTACCAGTCGGCGGTTTCGGCGAAGTTTTTGACGCTGAGGTTCAGGTGGTCGAGTTGCTTGACGTTCATGGCTGCCCCTTTAGTAAAGAAATATCTTTACCTAATAAGTCAAGCGGCGGCTTGTTTTATTCCGGCCCCGTGCGTTTAATTTCGGCATGACTGACATACCCCACAAGGCGCGCGAGAAGATCCTGTTCTTCCTCAAGACCAAGGGGCCCCAGGCCGCCACGCAGATCGCCAGGCGCCTGGGCGTCACCGCCATGGCCGTGCGCCAGCACCTGTATGCGTTGCAGGAAGAGGGCGCCGTCGATTTCAGCGACGAGCGCCGCAAGGTCGGCCGACCGGCCCGCATCTGGCGCCTCACCCGCGAAACCAGCGACCGCTTCCCCGACAGCCACGGCGAGCTCGCGGTCGGCATCCTGCGCGCGGCCAAGAGCGCCTTCGGCGAAGAGGGCATCCACCGCCTGCTGCAGCAGCGCATGAGCGACCAGGCCGAGACCTACGGCCGCCGCCTGCAGCGCAAACGCGGCCTCGAGGCCAAGGTGGCCGAGCTGGCGGCGATCCGCGAAGAGGAAGGCTACATGGCGGAATGGCAGAGCGAGCCCGACGGCAGCCTGACGCTGATCGAGAACAACTGCCCGATCTGCGCCGCCGCGGAAACCTGCCAGGACCTGTGCCGCGGCGAGATCGAGCTGTTCCGCCAGGTGCTCGGCGCCGAGATCGAGCGCCAGGAGCACATCCTGTCAGGCCAGCGCCGCTGCCTGTATCGCATCAGCCCGCTGCGCAAACGCGCCTGAGCGACGGCAAAAAGAACAGGCGCCTGAGGCGCCTGTTCCGTTCATGTCGACGGGGGTCCGTTAGATATCGATGGGCATCACAAGGTAGTAGAACTTATCCTTGTCACCAGCGTGCAGGATGGCGCCGGTGTCCTTGTCCTTGAATTCCACGGTCACCTTGTCGGTGTCGAAGCCTTCCAGGCCCTGCAGGATGTACTGCGGATCGAAGCCGATCGCCACGTCGTCACCGTCGTACTCGATCTCCACCTTCACCTCGGCCTGGCCCTGGCTGGGGCTGCGCGAGCGCAGGGTCAGTTCGCCCTTGCTGACCTCTAGGCGCACGGCCTGGCTTTCCACGCTGGTCAAATGGCGCGCCTTGTTGAGCGCCAGCCGGAAGTCTTCCAGGTTCACGCCGAACTGCTTGTCCAGGTCGCCGGGGATCACCGCGCGGTAGTCGGGGAACTGGCCCTCCACCAGCAACGAGCCGACCTCGGTGCCGTCCACCATGGCTACGATGCGGTTCTCTGAAAGCTTCAGGCTGACCTCACCCTCGCCGCTGCCGATCACCTTGCTGATCAGGTTGTAGCCCTTGGCCGGCACGATCACCTGGTACTCGACCTCTTTGCACTTTGCGGCCATCTTCGTGAAGCCCAGGCGCCGGCCGTCGGTGCCGCAGAACTCGACCGCGTTCTTGCGCGGCTCCAGCAGCACGCCGTTCAGCGCGTAGCGGCCTTTTTCCTGCGCGATGCTGCGCCCCACGCGGCGGATGGCCGCGGCGAAGTCGCCGCCCTTGATCTTGATCTCGGTCTTGCCGTCCACTTCCGGCAGCTTGGGGAATTCTTCCGGGTCGGCACTGGTAAGCTCGAAGCGGTCGCGCCCGGCCTTCAGCTCCACGGTGCTGCCCTCGGCCTTGAACTCGACAGTGTCGCTGCGGATATCCTTGAGCAGGCTGCCCACCAGCGAGGCCTGCACCAGGCACTTGCCCGGTTTTTTGCAATCGACTTCGCTGAGCGTGCGTTTGAGGCTGAGGTCCAGGTCCGTGGCGCGAACCTCGAGGCCTTGCTTGTCCGCAATCAGCAGCACGTTCTGCGTGATCGGGTTGGTCGAGCGCTGGTTGACGATGCTGCTGACCAGGTTCATCGCCTCGGCAAGTTGATCGCGTGCGCAGATTACGTGCATGGCTTCCTCGCGTTTTTTGGTCCGGCCGTTCTAGTCACCAGGTCGCGGCCTGCAACATGTGCATAAGCTGGCAGTAGCCCGGATTCAAGGCTGCGTGCCCTGCTGCAGTTGTTTAACAGATAGGTTTAAACACCAGTAGCTATTAATGCGGCCTGTCCGAAAGTCAGCAACGCGTTGGTGAACGGCGCCAATCCCCGCAGTAGCGCGGCCCGCAGCGTGGAAGGGAGGGCGGACAGTTTCCGGAACAACGACCGATCGCTGACAGCCGGATAACTTGTGGGCAGCGGCATTGTTGGCAGGTGGCAGAATAACACGGGCATGTCCCCGGCCAATCCGCAGGTAATACCGGCGCGGCTGACAGCCGAACAGATTGCGGAACAAGTCTTGGCAGAGATCGAAAAGCTGACGCGAAGGTCGCGAAGGAAACGAGCGTGCTTTGGTACGCCGTCAACGAAGTCCCGAGTCCGTCGCAGAGGTCGAACGGCGCGGTAACCGCTATGTGCCGCGAAGGACCGCCAGTACAGCGCCAACCATCAAACCCGGCAGCAGCGGAAACAAGGTTTCGCGCAGAGAATCACGAAAGCAGATTGCCTTTCTCCGCGCGTTCCCTGGGCTCTGCACGGCCTGCGTGAAAGCAACCACAGGTGAACATGTTCACTTGTGTTCACCTGTGGTTGCATTTTGTCGTTTCCGGACGGCAGCGAGCCCCCTGCGGCAGACGCCGAACATGGTCCAACTGCCGGACCACTTGCCTGAAGTAGTACCTTTACAGTTGGAATCCGGTCACGAAGCAGCAGCCGGAAAACAGGGCTGACGCTGTACTGGCAGTGCTTCACGTCCCTTCGCGATCTTCGCGTCAATGGTAGTCCGGTTAAACGCAGAACCCCCCGCGTTTGCGCGGGGGGTTCTGTGTAGTGTCTTCTAGTTTACCGGCCGGCGCAGCTGCAGCTCGAAGCGTTCCAGCTCGTTGCGCAGGTTGGTGTCCTTCAGGCGCAGGCCTTTGATCTTGTTGATCGCGTGCAGCACGGTGCTGTGGTCACGGCCGCCGAAGAAACTGCCGATCTCGGTCAGCGTGAGCTGGGTGAGTTCCTTGGTGAGGAACATCGCCACGTGGCGCGGGAAGGCCAGGTTCTTGGTGCGGCGCTGAGACAGCAGGTCGTTCATGCGCACGTTGTAGTGCTCGCACACTACGTCGATGATGTCGTCGGTGGCGATGCGCGCGGGCGCGGGCTTGCTCTTCACCAGGTGGCGCAGGGCGTCGTGGGCGAGCTGCAGGGTGATCGGCTTGCTGCTCATGCTGCTGAGCGCGGCGATCTGCACCACGGCGCCTTCCAGCTCGCGCACGTTCGTCACGATGTTGTCAGCCAGGAAGTGCACCACCTCGTCGGGCACCTCGATGCCGCGCAGCTCGGCCTTCTTACGCACGATCGCCATGCGGGTTTCGGTACAGGGTGGCTCGACCTTGACGGCGAGGCCCCAGTGGAAGCGGCTGATCAGGCGGTCTTCCAGGTTGGGAATGTCGCGGGGCAGCGAGTCGCTGGTCAGCACGATCTGCTTGCCGAGCTGGTAGAGGTGGTTGAAGGTATGGAAGAACTCCTCCTGGGTCTGCTCCTTGCCGGCCAGGAAGTGGATGTCGTCGATCAGCAGCGCGTCGGAGTCACGCAGCTCGTGGCGCAGGGCCTCGATGCTGCCGGACTTGAGGGCCGCCACGAAGCGATTGACGAACTCTTCGCACGAGATCATGCGGATCTTGGGCATGCGCGGCAGCAGCCTGCTGGCGATGGCGTTCAGCAGGTGGGTCTTGCCCAGCCCCACGCCGCCGTGGATGAACAGCGGGTTGTAGGCCTTGCCCGGGTTCTCGGCCACGGCCTGGGCCGCGGCGCAGGCCAGCTGGTTGGAAGGCCCGACCACGAAGTGGCCGAAGTCGGCGCCGGCGGGGATCTTCTTGCTGGTGAGGAAGTCGTGCTCGGAGCCGGCGCTGGTGCTTGAGAGGTTGCGGACGCTGCTGTTGACCTTGACATCCAGGCGCGCGTCGGCGCTGCCGCCGGCGGAGATCTCGAGGTGAGGCTGGAAACCGAGCACCTGATAGCAGGCCTTTGCCACGCAGTTGCGCAGGGCCTCGGTGTCGGTCTTGTTCAATTTGTCGGCACGCACCGTGAGCTTCAGTGTATCGAGCTCGGAGTCGTAGCCGGCGGGTTTGGCGTTGCGGAGAAGTTCATGAACCGGCAGCCCGCGCGAGCGCGTGAGAGCAAGTTCTTCGATTGCGGGCCACTGCCCGATCACGTCTCCGTCGGAAACTGACATCTGCACCCCGTTCTGGTCGCGATTCCCTGAAAAGAGCGACTTGGGCTTCCGGCAACAACACCACACCCGGCGCGCACCCGGGTGCGCGCTGTAACAGGCCAAGGTTTGCTGCTTGTGAGACCGCGGGCGTGACCCCGGGGCCCTCCCCCCAACTCGCTGCTAAAGTTCCTGTGAAGGAATTAGTTAGCTTCTGGTGGCAGTCGGTCAACGGGTGCCGCGCGACCGACACGCGGGAAAAGCTGTCAGAATCGACGAAAGTAACCGAAGCAGGGGCACTTAACATCGGACGGAAAAAACTCACTGACACCGTCTTAACTTGGACCGGTGTTCAGCGTGTCCGGTTTCTCGATTTGTGCCGGGCGCACACCGCGTTTCTGCCCCAGCCAGGCCAGCGCGATCGCCAGCGGCCAGGCCGCCGCGCCGCCCGCTACCGCGACGTTGGCGGGCCAACGATCCCACAGCAAGGGCAGCGAAACAGCAATCGCCACCACCGCGAAGACGCACGACAGCAGCAGCAGCGGCTTGAACGCCACGCGGACGGGAGGGGGCGGATCGGCCTGGCCCAGCAGTCGCTTCATCGTTGACATGTCAATAGCGGCGTCGGCGTCCGGAGCGTCGAAGGTCGGTAAGCGGTGCGATTTGCCGCAACGGGGGCATTCGATCAGCAGCCCGCTGTACGCGCGAGAGAAAACCTCGCTCCAGCCGCAGGGGCAATCGACTTTGCACTTGGTCTCGGGCACGAGGGTGCAGGTTACAGGGAACAGGTTGCAGGTGTCAGGGAGGGGCTGCTCAGGCGGCAGGAGGCTGCCTAAACCCGAAACCCTGTCACCCTGCTACTTGTCCGCGGGGCCGTCGCAGTCCAGCAGGTCGCGCGCTTCCTTGATCAGCGCCTCCACGAAGGGGCCGAAACGCTCTTCGTTTTCCTTGTCGGCCTTGACCAGTGCGATGTGCGCGTCACGGATCAGCAGCGTGCGGCGCTTCTTGTCCTGCCAGCCCTCGCGCAGGGGAGTCAGCTTGCAGTCGGGGAAGTCCACCGGTTCGGTCTTCACATGCAGGATCTTGGGCAGGCCCAGCGAACTCATGGCACGCATGGTGGTGGGCGTGGCGTTCACCACCGTCACGGCAATCGCCGGCCCCCCGTTGAAGCCGATGAAGCCCATCAGCGTGCCCATGAAAGTGCTGTCCAGGCCCGTGCACTGGGCCAGGTCCACGATCACATTCCGCACGCCGTCGTTGAAAGCCTTTTCGCAGTACTCGCGCAGCGGCCCGGCGTTGTTGAAATTGCCGAGACCCACTACGCGGACGTAGACCGCTTCCTTGGTGCGTGCCGCTTCGAGATGACCAGCCATACGTCCCGGCCTTTCGGCCGCCTTTTACAGGGGCTCAGCTTACGCGCAGCCCCGAATGCACCTGGTTCATGGCGGTCAACGGCACTACCTGGTCGCCGTCCTGGACCGCCAGCAGCATCCCCTGGCTTAATACGCCCCGCAACTTCCGGGGCGCCAGGTTTGCCACGATGATGATGTCTTTACCGACCAGCTGTTCCGGCTGCCACCACTGGCGGATGCCCGCGCAGATGGTGCGCTCCTGATCGCCTACCTCGACCGTCAGCACCAGCAGCTTGTCGGCGTCCGGGTGGGGGGCCGCGGCTTTGACCCGCGCGGTCCGCAACTCCACCTTGGCGAAGTCGTCGATGCTGATTTCCGTGCTGGCTGGCGCTTCGGTCATTTACCTTCCCTATTAAGTCCTCAAAAGCGGCCAAATCGCCGCCCGGAATTCAAAGTAGCTTGCCCGGGGGGCAGGTTCAACCGAAACAGGGCCGAACCATGGGGTGTAACGCCCGATAATCTTTGTACTTGTGGCACTATCCACCAACTCTCGACAAACCGGGGGTTGTGCGTGTTATGCTCCCGACCCGCATGAACGAACCGGCCTTGGATAAGAACGAACCACCCGCCCCCGCGCCTTCCACGCCATGGTGGCGCCGCCCGTGGGTCCAGGGCCTGGCGCTTTCGTTGCTGGCCTTCATCGGCATGCTGCAGTACCAGTTCGTGCCCGGCTTCGTCACCGACGCCGAGGGCAACACCGGCCTGCACTCCACCTCGGTGGGCCTGCCCGGCGCCGACGGCTACTACCACATCAAGATGGCCTGGCTGTACCGCACCGGCGAAGTGGGCGAAGCCGGCGGCGATTTCCATTGGACGCGCGAAAGCCTCTGGAACGGCGAGTTCAGCGACAAAGACTACCTGTTCCACGTTTACCTGGTGCCCTTCACGCTGTTCGCCGACGGGCCGGGGGACGCCCAGGGGCTGATCACCGGCGCCAAGCTCGGCATCTCCGTGCTGGGCGCGCTGCTGGTACTGGCCCTGTTTACGGCCTTGCGCCTGCTTGGTGCTCGCTGGGCGTGGCTGTTCACGCTGGGGCTGATCGCAGTGGGCGGCAGCTACTTCGTATTCCGCATGAACCTGTGCCGCAGCTACGTGGTCAGCGTAACGCTGGCCCTGGTCGGCTGGACGCTGATCGTGCGGCGCCAGCGCCTGGGGCTGCTGGCGCTTTCCACCATCTATACGCTGTCCTACACCGCAAGCCACCTGCTGCTGGCCATGCTGCTCGTGCGGGCGGTCATGGAACTGGTGCTTGGCGCCCCCGAAGGCAGCACACGCCGCCGCGACCTGAAGGACAACGCGCTGATGGGCGCCGCCATCGCCGGCGGCATCGCCCTCGGCTGCCTGCTGCACCCGGAATCCTGGAACCTGGTCAAGCTGTGGTGGGTGCAGAACGTGGTGGTGCTCGCGCTCTCCCACAAAGACACCATCGCGCCCGTGATCGACAACATCTCCGGCCTGTTCGGCACGAATACCGACTACGGCAACGCCGTCGAGGTCGCGCTCGGCCGCGAGCTGAACCCCACGGCCGGGCCAGCGGCCGTGTTCGGCACGCCGCTGATTTTCTTTTCGCCCATGCTGCTGCCGCTGGCGGCCGCGGTGATGGGCTGGCGCCCCAGCCGTGAAGCGGTGCTGACGGCCACCATCGCGGTGGTGTGGCTGGTGGGCTACCTGGTGAACGGGCGCTTCCTGGAGTACGCGGCGCCGTTCATGACCCTGGCAATCGGCGTGTGGGTCACCGAACTGCTGACCTCGGCGCAATACCAGGCCTGGAAGGAGCGGCGGCCGGTGGTGGCGCGCGCGCTGCCGATTTCCGGCGCGGTGATAGCGGTGATCGCCACCCTCAGCATCTGGGTGGGGGCCGCGATTTCGTACCGCGTGCACGACCGCGGCGACATCGAGCTGGCGGCCGTGTACCTGCACGAGCACCCGGAGACGCACGGCAAGCTGGTGTGGCACGACCGCTGGGACGACTTCACGGAGCTGCTGTTCTTTGCCAGCGAGTGCGACTACCTTGCCGGCCTGGACCCGACGTTCTTCCTGCTGAAAGACCGCAAGAAGTACGAAGACTGGTGGGAGATCAAGCGTGGCAAGCGGCGCGATGTGCTGGGGCCGATACGCGACGACTTCAAGGCCGACTACCTGCTGGCCCACCGCAGCAGCAGCGAGTACTTCTACAACCGCCTCAACGAGGAAGCCCGCGCCGGCAACCTCAAGCTGCTGATCCGCGCCCCCGACGACGAATGGTCGCTGTACGAGGTGCTGCCCAAGCCGGCCGCCGCACCGTAAACTGGCGCCATGCACGCCGAGACAGCCTACCTGTTCCGACACGCCCTGGTGCGTGAAGGTGCGTACAACCTGCAGTTGCCTGGTGACCGCGCGAGGCTGCATGGGCTTGCGCTGGACCTGATCGAGGGCCTGTACGGTGGCGGACCGGAACTGTTGATGCTGGACGACCTTGGTGAAACGAGGCTGGCGCCGCACCCCTCCGACCACGCCGCCGAGGAACTCGCCGCCCACGCCCGCTTCGCACAAGTAGATGCGCCGGCGGAACAGGCCGGGCACTACCGCGAGCGCGAGCTCGCCTATCTTTCGCGCGCCGCCGAGTTTGCGCAGGCCCAGAACCGTTGTGACGCCGCAATCACCGCTTACTCCCGGATGCTGGAGTTTGCCGGGCTGCCCCGCGCCTGTGCGGTCCGTGCCCTGCGGCTGCAAGGGCATCTGCACCAGCAAATGGGTCGCCATGAAGAGGGCATCGCCTGCATCGAACGCGCGGAAGCGCTGCTTCAGCCGGACGACAGCCCCCTGCAGCGCACGCTGCTGCAGATGACCCGCGCCAACCTGCTGCTGCGCATCGGCAGGACGCAGGAAGCGCACGACGTGTACGAGAAGACCGTCGAGGTTTTCCGGCAGGCGGGGCTGGAAAAGGATCTGGGCGTGGCGCTGACCAACCTGGGCACGACGCTGTTCTTGCTGGGCCATCGCAACGAAGCCGAGAGCACCTACAGCCGCGCGCTGGAGATCCACCGCGCGCGCAACGACCTGCGGATGACCGGGTTGACCCTGACGAACCGGGGGATCGTGCGGCGGGGCCTGGCCGACACCGCGGGCTCCGAGACGGACCTGCTTGAGGGAATAGAGACCCATCGCGCCACAGGCAACCGCTGGTTCGAGGGTCTGGCCGTAGGGGAGCTCGCCGCCCTGCGCATGGAGCGCTCGCGCTTCGACGAGGCGGAGGAACTGTTCCGGCAGGCCATCGAGATTACCCGCGAGACCGGCAACAGCGTCTACACGGCCGTCTTCCGGGGAAACCTGGCGAACAACTACATGCTGCGGGGCCGGTTTCCCGAAGCGGAGAGGCTCTATCGTGAAACGCTTCAGCAGCATCGGCAGTTGCGCGCCCTGCGTTCGGTGGGGATTACCCTGACCAACCTGGCCGAGGCGGTGCGGCAACAGGGACGCGAGAGTGAAGCCAAAGGGCTGATGGACCAGGCGCTTTCGATCCATCGCGAGACGGGTAACCGCGAGTTTGAGGGGCTGACGCTGGGCAACCAGGCGAGCCACCATCGTGAAGCAGGGGAATACGCGACCGCCGAGAGCCTCTACGAGGAGTCGCTGAAGATTCTGACCTCAACCGGCAACCGCCAGCACTACGCCATACACGCGGGCGGAAGGGCGAAACTGTGGGCCCGCATGGGCCGCACCTCAGAAGCGCTGCGCCTGGCCCGCGAGTCCGCGGAGCTTCTGGATTCGCTGAACGACTTCGTGAACGCGAAAGAGATCCACGAGCTGATTCAAGAACTCGAGGGGCAAGAGGCCCCCAAGGAATGAATCCGCGCCGCCCCTTCGTTGTGTGTCGCGGGGTCTGGTAAAACCCTTCGACGAACTCAGGGCAGGGCAAATGGCACTCACGCACATCACTGTTCGCGGAGCATGCGAGCACAACCTGCAGAACATCGACGTGGACATGCCGCGTGATGCCCTGGTGGTGGTCACGGGTTTAAGCGGCAGCGGCAAATCGTCGCTCGCCTTCGACACCATCTACGCCGAGGGCCAGCGCCGCTACGTCGAGTCCCTTTCCGCCTACGCCCGCCAGTTCCTCGGCCGCATGCAGAAGCCGGCCGTTGAGTCGATCGAGGGCCTGCCGCCCACCATCGCCATCGAGCAGCGCCAGGCCGGCAGCAACCCGCGAAGCACCGTCGCCACCACCACCGAGATCTACGACTACCTGCGTCTGCTGTACGCCCGCGCCGGCACGCCGCGCTGCCCGGTCTGCAGCCGCGAAGTCAGCAGCCAGAGCGCCGAGCAGATCGTGGACACCGTGATGGAATGGCCCCAGGGCACGCGCCTGATGGTGCTGGCGCCGGTGGTGCGAGGCCGCAAGGGCGAACACCGCGACGTGTTCGCCAAGGTGATGCGCGACGGCTTCGTGCGCGCGCGCCTGAACGGCCAGGTGATCGAGGTAGGCCCCAAGACCCAGGCCGACGACAAGCACAAGAAGCACGACATCGACGTGGTGATCGACCGCATCGTGATCGACAACGAGTCGCGCTCCAGGCTGAACGAAGCGGTCGAAGTAGCCCTGCACCTCGCCGACGGTTTATGCGTGATCAGTCGGGAGTCGGGAGGCGGGAGTCGGGAGACCGAGAAAGAGGCGGGGCAGTCGCTCCCGACTCCCGACTCCCGGCTGACGCCTGGTTGGACCGACCACACCTTCAGCGCCAAGATGTTCTGCCCGGAACACCCGGACGCCGAAATGGGCGAGCTGGAGCCCCGCCTGTTCAGCTTCAACGCGCCCCAGGGCGCCTGCAAGGTCTGCCACGGGCTGGGTATCCACACCGAGCTCAGCGAGCAGGCCCTGGTGCCGGACCATGAGAAGTCCATCGACGACGGCGCGATCGCCGGCTGGAACAAGCCCGGCGAGGCCGGCTGGTACAAGCGCGCCTTGCGCAAGCACTGCAAGCGCCTGGGCGTAAGCGTCAGCACGCCCTGGCGCAAGCTCAGCGCCTCGGCCCAGCAGCTGGTGCTGCGCGGCGAGCCCGGCACTAACGGGCGCTGGGGCTGGCGCGGCCGCGGCGGCTTCCCCGGCGTGATCCCCGACATGCTGAAGCGCTTCGAGAGCAGCGACTCCGACAGCGTGAAGCAGTGGGTGATGAAGTTCATGCACGAGAAGGAGTGCCCGGCCTGCGGAGGCTCGCGCCTGAACCCGTTCGCCAGCGCGGTCACCGTGGGGGGCAAGCGCATCCACGAGATCAGCGTGATGAACGTGCGCGACGCGAAACGCTGGATCAACAACATGGAGTTGGGCCGCGAGAAGGCCCTGATCGCCAAAGAGATCATCCGCGAAATCAGCGCGCGGCTGGGCTTCATGGTGGACGTCGGCATCGGCTACTTGACCCTGGACCGCAAGTCCGGCACGCTGAGCGGCGGCGAGGCCCAGCGCATCCGGCTGGCAACCCAGGTCGGCAGCGGCCTGGTCGGCGTCGCCTACGTGCTGGATGAGCCCAGCATCGGCCTGCACCAGCGCGACAACGACCTGCTGCTCGGCACCCTGAAGCAGCTGCGCGACATCGGCAACACCGTGATCGTGGTCGAGCACGACGAGGACACCATCCGCGCCGCCGACTTCGTGGTGGACCTCGGCCCCGGCGCCGGCGCCCACGGCGGCAAGGTCGAGTACGCCGGAGACGTGGCCGGGCTGCTGAAGGCGAAAACCCTCACGGCCGACTACCTGGCCGGGCGCAAGGGCGTGCCGATCCCCGAAGAGACACGGCCGCTGAGCGCGAGCAAGGCGATCGTGGTGAAGGGCGCGGCCGAGAACAATTTAAAAGGCATCGACGTGACGATTCCGCTGGGCGGCCTGGTGTGCGTCACGGGCGTGAGCGGCAGCGGCAAGAGCACGCTGGTCACGGACATCCTGGCCCGCGCGCTCGCCCGCGAGCTGCACAACGCGCAGACCGAGCCCGGCCGGCACAAGGAGATCACGGGTTTAAAACAGATCGACAAGGTGATCGAGATCGACCAGTCGCCCATCGGGCGCACGCCGCGCAGCAACCCGGCGACGTACACCAACCTGTTCGGCCTGATCCGCGACCTGTTCACCAAGGCGCCCGAGGCGAAGATGCGCGGCTACAAGCCGGGGCGTTTCTCGTTCAATGTGCCCGGCGGGCGCTGCGAGGTGTGCGAAGGCCAGGGCGTGAAGCTGATCGAGATGCACTTCCTGCCCGACATCCACGTCACCTGCGAGGCCTGCAACGGCAAGCGCTACAACCGCGAGACGCTGGAGGTGAAGTACCGCGGCATGAGCATCGCCGACGTGCTGGACATGACCATCGAGGACGCCTGCAAGTTCTTCGAGAACCACAAGCAGATCTACAAGATCGTCAAGACGCTCAACGACGTCGGCCTCGGCTACGTGACGTTGGGCCAGCCCAGCACCACGCTGTCCGGCGGCGAGGCCCAGCGCGTGAAGCTGGCGACCGAGCTGGCCCGGCCGGACACCGGCCACACGCTCTACATATTGGACGAGCCCACCACCGGCCTGCACTTCCACGACGTTGCCCGACTGATCGAGGTGCTGCAGAGGCTGGTGGGCAAGGGCAACACGGCCGTGGTGATCGAGCACAACCTGGACGTGATCAAGTGCGCCGACTGGCTGATTGACCTGGGCCCCGAAGGCGGCGACGAAGGCGGAACCATAGTAGCCGAAGGCCCGCCAGCCGAAGTAGCAAGCAAAGCAGGCAGCTACACCGGCCACTTCCTCAAGCGCTACTTCGAAGGAAACAAGAGCCGCAAGCGCCAGCGCGCGGCCGCCGCACCAGCCAAGTCACCCAAACCCAGCAAGCGAGCCAAAGCCGCCAATCGATCGCGTAAACAGGTCGCTACCAAATAGGAACCACGGGTAAACACGGGTGAACACACCGCGCAATCCGTGTTGACCCGTGTGCACCCGTGGTTCCAAATGCGTGCATGGCCCTAACAGTCTACATACTCGGTTCCGGGCAGGACGGCGGGTTGCCCCAGTTTGGCTCGCGCATGAGTGCGGACATGGCCGCGCGATTAGACCCGCTGGCTGTGCGGCTGGGGCCGAGCATCTGTGTGCTGGATGACGACAGCCGCTGTTTCCTGGTCGACGTTTCGCCCGACATCAAGGAGCAGGAAAACCGCCTGCTGACCATTCCGGCCTACGCGCGGCGCGCAGGGACGAATCCCTTCGACGGCGTGCTGCTTACCCATGCCCACATGGGCCACTACGCCGGCCTGGTGCACTTCGGGCGCGAGGCCGCCAACTGCCGCGACCTGCCCGTCTACTGCACCGAGAAGATGGCAAGCTTCCTGGCCGCCAACGCACCCTGGGAGCAGCTGGTGAAGCTGGGGAACATTGAGTTGCGCTCCGTAGGGACACGCGGCAGCGTGTCCCTACAAGCAGGGCCCGGGTTGAGCATCCGCGCCATCCCCGTGCTGCATCGGGGCGAATACACCGACACCGTGGGCATCAGCATCAACGAGAAGCTGCTGTACGTGCCCGACATCGACAACTGGGACGCCTGGCCCGCCGCGCGCGAGGAAGTGGCCAAGCACGAAATCTGCCTGCTCGACGCCACCTTCTACTCGCGCGAGGAACTTCCCGGCCGTGACCTGCGCGAGATCTCGCACCCGTTCATCACGGACACGCTGGCCAAGTTCGGCGACCTGGCGAAAGGCCGGCGCGTCATCCTGACCCACTTCAACCGCTCCAACCCGGTCTGCGACCCCGCCAGCAAACAGGCCCAACGCGTGCTCAAGGCCGGCTTCGAGCTCGCTCAGGAAATGCTGGCGATTCCGCTGTAACGCACGCCTCCGGGCACTGCCTTTGTGCCCTCGTGTGAAGCAGGTAAAACCCAGCCCATGGAAGCGGTGGTGAAAGCCGAGGGCCTGCGCAAGAATTACGGCGAGTTCGTGGCCGTGGACGGCATTGATTTCGAAATCCCGCGCGGGCAGTGCTTCGGTTTCCTGGGCCCAAACGGCGCGGGCAAGACCACCACCATGCGCATGATCTACCGCGCCTCGCCCGTGGGCGGCGGCAGTCTGAAGATACTGGGGCACGAGGCCGCCGGCGGCCGCAACGACCGCGCCATCAAGCAGCGCATTGGAGTGGTGCCGCAGGAAGACAACCTCGATGAAGAGCTCAAGCTGCGCGAGAACCTGGAGGTGTTCGCGCGCTTCTACGGCCTGGGGCGCAAGGAGGCCAAGGCGCGCGCCGTTGAGATGATCGCGTTCGCCAACCTGGGCGACAAAAGCGAGTCGCGCATCCGCGAGCTGTCGGGCGGCATGCGGCGCCGGGCGCTGATCGCCCGCGGCCTGCTGGGCAACCCGGAGCTGCTGGTGCTGGACGAGCCCACCACGGGGCTGGACCCCCAGGCGCGCCTCAACCTGTGGGACCGCCTGCGCGACCTGAAGCGCCGCGAGGCGACGCTGGTGCTGACCACCCACTACATGGACGAGGCCGAGCAGTTGTGTGACCGACTGGTGATCATGGACAAGGGCAAGATCGTGGCCGAAGGCCGGCCGCGCGATCTGATCAAGCAGCACGTCAGCAGCCACGTGGTGGAAGTCGACATCGCGAATGGAGCGCGAAGCGTAAGCGAGCGGCCGGAACTGGCAGAATTGACCGCCCTCGCCAAACGCCACGAGCGTCACCAGGACCGCCTCCTTCTATATGTAGACAACGGCGAAGAAGTGGTGGCCAAGGCCACACACCTGCTGCCCGACGCCGAAACCCTGATTCGCCGCAGCACGTTAGAGGATGTCTTTCTGAAGATCACCGGCCGAGGGCTGGCGGAATGAACGGCAACAGCCAATTATCAATAACCAATTACCAAGTTCCAATTGAGGTTGCTGCTGCATGTGAATTGGTAATCGAAAATTGGTTATTGGTTATTCGCTGTTCGTCCGGAGGCCGCGCCGCATGAAGCTTCCCGGTGACATCAGCCTTACTACGGCCGTATCCGTCTGGCGGCGGAACATGACGGAGTATGGCCACACCTGGATGACCAACATTCTGCCCAATTTCTTTGACCCGGTGCTTTACCTGCTGGGTATGGGGCTGGGGCTGGGCATGTTCGTGGGGCGCGGTGTCAACGGCCTTTCGTACATCGAGTACATCGCGCCCGGCCTGATGGCCGCTTCCGCCATGCAGGGTGCTTCCTTCGAGACCACCTACAACGTGTTCGTCAAAATGAACTTCGCCAAGCTGTACGACGCCTACCTGGCCACGCCGGCGCAGATCCAGGACGTCGCGTTCGGCGAACAGCTGTGGGCCATCACCCGCGGGCTGATCTACGGCTGCGCGTTCCTGGTCGTGCTGCTGGCCTTCACCGCGGCCGGCTACCGCATCATCACCAGCCCCTGGGCCGTGCTGCTGCCGGTGGCGATGCTTTTGACCGCCAACCTGTTCGCGCTGATCGGCCTGACGTTCACGGCCAGCATCCGCAACATCAACTACTACGGCTTCTACTACACGCTGTGGCTGACGCCGCTGTTCCTGTTCTCGGGCATCTTCTTTCCGCTCGAAAACCCGCAGATGGCGGGCGGCCACGCCGAGACCATCGCCTGGTTCACGCCGCTGTATCACTGCGTGCGCCTGATGCGCGGCCTGGCGCAGGGGCCGCTGGACTGGACCCACGGCGTGAGCGCGCTGTGGATCATCGCCGTCAGCGCCGTGCTGGCCATGATCGTCCCGCGCCGCATGCGCAAACGCATGGTGTACTAAACGACTCTCGGCATAATGCCGCGATGAGCCTGCCCGCCGAGCTCGCCTACCTGTTCCGGCACGCGGTGATCCGTGACGCGGCCTATGACCTGCAGCCGCCCACGGCGCGCGCCGCGCTGCATGCCATGGCACTGGAAATCATCGAGTCGCTGGCCGCGCCGGACACCATCGACGGCTGGGCCGAAGAGCTGGCAGACCATGCCCGCCAGGCTATGGAAGCCGAAGGCGCCGACCGCCAAGCCCTGCAGCGCCGTGAACTGGCGTACCTGCAGCGCGCGGCCGAGCACGAGGCGAAGCACTGGCACAATGAACGCTCGGTGACGCTACGGGAGCGCATTGCCGAGCACCCCGACGCCAGCCCGGACCAGCGAATCAAGGCGCTGCTCGACAACGTGGAAACGTTGATGCGCTCCGGCGGCATTGCACGAACGCCTGCTCTGCTGGAACGCGCGGAAGAGCTGGCCCGCGACCACGGTGACCGCCGCGACCTTTCGAACGTGCTGGCCGCGCAGGCGCAGGCCGCAACCCTGACCTCGCGCCACGCCGACGCCGACCGGCTGATCGACCGGGGTATCGCGCTGGCCCGTGAACTCGGAGACCGCGAACTTCATGCCCGCCTGCTGATCACCCGCGCCGGAAACGCCCAGGGCACGGGCGCATGGGCCGTGGGCGAACAGGCCGCGCGCGAGGCCTGGGAGCTGCTGAAGGATCGCGGCAGCCCGGTGTCGCGGGCACGCTCGCTGCTCTACATAGGCGACGCCTGCTGGGAGCAGGGGAAACAGCAGGAGGCGGCCGGCCATTACGAAGAAGCCCTTCAGATCTACCTGCAGGCGGGAAACCTGGGCGGAGAGGCTTCGGCGCGCGACCACCTGGGCTCGCTGCTTCGCGAGCTGCGCCGCAACGACGAAGCCAAACGGCAGCACGAGCGCGCAGCCGAGATATACGCCCGCATCGGCGACACGGTCGGCTACGGCTCGGCCGTCACCAACCTCGCCACCCTGCTGCAGGAGGAGGGCGACCTCGAGCTGGCACGGCGTTACCGGCTGGGGGCGCTGAAAAATTTCCGGGCCGCCGGCGCGACGTACCTGGAGGGCGTCGGGCTCGGCAACCTGGGCAGTCTCGCGCGCCTGAGTGGCCGGCTGGAGGAGGCCTCGCAGCTGCTGCAGGCCGCGCGAAACGCTCTGCGGAAGATCGGGCGGGTGGTGGAGCACGCGGTGTTCGAGGCCATGTTCGGGCAGTTGCTGCTGTTGCTGGGATTTACGGATGCCGCGCAAGTCAACGCGCGCCAGGCGTCCGATGATCTGACTCGCGTCGGCGTGATTACGTGGCGCGAGCAGTACGCCACGCTGCTGGAAGTGCGGATCGCCGTGGAACGAGTGCAGCGGGGCAGCCATGAGGCGGCGCGCACGGCCGACGACCTGCTGCGGCGCATGCGCGCCAACCTGGGAGCAGGGGGCGAGACCATGCTGGGGGAGGCGCTCCGCAAGGTGGAGGCATTGATTGCCGAGACATCCCGCCCCCAGCCGCTGCTGTTCCGGGGCCACCTGCCGGAAGAGCTGCCGCCGGCGCTGCGGCTGGCGTTGCTGGATCGCATGCAGACGACCGAACCGCAGGAATGGCAGCGCTTGCAGGCCAGCCCCGCGCTGCATGAAGCAATGCGCGCGGGCACGGACGGCTTGTCCGTGCCCGACTGGCAGGCCGAGGGCGAAGTCTAGCCGCACGGAAACAGTTTTCCCGCGCTTGCGCCCGGCCGTGATTGTCCTTTGATGGCGGCCTTGCCGGGAGCCGCCGTGATTGAGCCTGTGGAAGAACCATCGCGTTTTACCGACGAGACCCTTGAGAAGCTGCTGTCTTTCAGCGCCGAGGCCAGGTCGGTCGAGGAAATCGCCGGCCACCTTGGCGTGGAGGAAAGCGCCGAGCTGAGCGACTGGCTGGAAAGCCTGGCCTTCACCGGCAAGCTGCAGCGGCACAAGGGCAAGCGCTACCAGGCCGTGCGCATCCGCGCCACGGTGGGCATCTACCGTCGCGCCCACGGCTACGGCAAGTCGGGCGGCTACGTGGTGCCCCGCGACCAGAGCATTCCCACCATCGACATCTCCAGCGGCCTTGAGGAAGGCGCCCAGGACGGTGACCTGGTGCTGGCCAGCTACAAGGAAGGCAGCCCCGGCCGCCGCCGTGACGACCGCGCCAGGCGCCTGGCCGGGCGGGTGCTGAGCGTGATCGACTCGCGCCCCAACGAGGCAGTCGGTGTGCTGGAGTACTCGTACAGCGGGCGTGCGCGAGTGCGGCTCGAGGGCTACAACCTGCCGCGCTACGCCTACATCCAGCCCCATGAGTTGCACCACACCAAGGCGGGTACCGTGGTGCGCGTGAAGCTGCACCGCAAGCCGGACGCGCAGGGCCGCACGCGCGGCGAGCTGCTGGGCAGCGTGGGCAGCATCGACAACCCGCTGCACGACCTGGACAACCTGGTCGCGCTGTTCGGTTTTCCCGGCTATTTCGACCCGGACGCGATCAAGGAAGCCGAGGCCCTGCCCGCGGACCCGGACGCCAGCGAGTTCGAGGGCCGCACCGACCTGCGCGAGCTGCCGGTCATCACCATCGACCCCAAGGACGCCGAGGACCACGACGACGCCATCAGCATCGAGCAACTGGAAGGCGGGCTGGTGCGGCTGGGCGTGCACATCGCAGACGTCAGCCACTACGTAAGCCCCGGCAGCGCGCTCGACGAGGACGCACGCTTCCGGGCCACCAGCGTCTACCTGCCCGGCAAGCTGATCCCCATGCTGCCCAAGCAGCTCTCGGCCGGCCTGTGCAGCCTGCACGACAGCGTGGACCGCCTGGCGATGAGCTGCTTCATGGTGTTCGACGCGCAGGGCGAGATGCTGCGGCGCGAGCTGGTGAAGTCGGTGGTGCGTGTGCGACGCTACCTGACCTACGAGGAAGTGCTGCCGGTGCTGCAGGGCGGGAAGAGCAGCGGCGACGAGGTGGTCGACAGGCTGCTGCTGGAAGGGCGCAAGCTGGCCGACCTGCTGCTCAAGCGCAGGCTGGCGCGCGGCTCACTGGTGCTGGAGATCCCGCGCCCGCACGTGATCGTGGACAAGGCGGGCTTGGCCGTCAGCGTTGAGCCCGAGAAGCACGACATCGCGCATAACCTGATCGAAGAGCTGATGCTGATCACCAACGAGGCGGTGGCGCGCTTCCTGCTCGAGCGCGGGCTGCCGTACATCGGTCGCATCCACCCGCCGCCCGATGAGGATGCCATCGACGAATTCGCGGAGTTCTGCGACGAGCTCAAGGTCAACCAGCCCGACTGGGAACACCCGGGCGGCGTGCAGAAATTCCTGGATGACGTGAAAGAACGGCCGGGCTTCGAGGCCATCCACTACGCGCTGCTGCGCAGCATGGCGCGGGCCGTCTACCACGCCGGCCCCGAGCTGCACTTCGCCCTGGCGATCGACAAGTACGTGCACTTCACCTCGCCGATCCGGCGCTACCCGGACACCCTGACCCACCAGGTGTTGACCGAATACATCGGCGTGGGCGGCGTGCTGCGCTGGGAAGCTTCACCGACCGGGCTGCCCTGGGCCGACGGCAGCAGCGGGCCCGCACCCAAGCCCAAGCGGGACGGCAAGCGCATCCCTGACTTCGAGCGCTGGGAATTCGGCCTGCCGCACATCGCGGCCCACTGTACCGAGCGCAGCATACGCGCCGACAAGGGCGAGCTGGCGGCCGACCAGATCAAGGTGCTGCGCCTGCTGCTGCCGAAGATCGGCGAAGCGATGGCGGGCACGGTGATCAGCATCGCGGGAAACAGCGTGATCGTGCGGCTGGACGAGAACATGGCCGAGGGTTACGTCGAGTTCAGCGAGCTTAGCGACGGCTGGGTCGAGGTGCACAAGTTCTGGGCGCACTTCGAAACCGGCACCGGCGTGCGCAAGGTAATGCTGGGCGACCGCATGGAAGTGGAGATCGCCGGCATCGACCTGGGCAGCCGCAGCATGCGGCTCACGCCGCTGAGCGCCTTCGCGCAGCAGCGCACCTGGTCGAGAACGCGCGAACGACAGGACCGGCGCCGCCGGAAAAGTGCCGGGGGCGACCGGCGCAAACGCAAACGCGGTCGCTGACCCGCTGTGGCGCGGCACTCAACGGGTAGAGTCAGGGATTCCCGCCCCGTCAGGAAGGGCAAAGGCATAAGCCGTAAAAGAAACGCAAAAGCACAAAGGAGCCTTTGTGCTTACCCCACCGGCAGGTGCGCGCAGGCGACTTGCAACTCCCGCCAGGACGCGGGAGTCAACCTTTTAGTGAAAGTGGCGGTAGCAAGCCGGGGACGCCGACCACGAACAGCGACAGAAAGCCGGTGCAATGGCCGGACTAGCTGCCCGCTGAGATGTTGTGGTTGCCGTTGCCGGAGCCGTTTGTCACAGCGAGGAAGTGGTGCAGAGCCTCGCGGATCACCCAGCTTCGATTGGTACGAGTGCGCTCGGCATGTTGATCGAGTCGTTGCGCCAGTTCACCGGGTATGCGGAGTGTGATCTGAATGTCTTTGGGAGTGGAACTCATGTCTGCGTCACCGTTCTCTGATAACGAGGCCAAAAAAAACAATAGCAAGCAGGGAACAGAATCGAAGCATTTATCAGGGAATTTATGTGCATTTCTTTGGGACACAGCGGGGACTTAAGTGGATAGCGGTGTCCGAAAAACCCCTCGGACGCACCCCGAGCCCGTGTTGTGGGCGCCGTAACCCACTGCTATGTTGCCGCTTCGGATCAGGGCGGCAGGTGTGCCGAAAGGCACAGGCAGAGCGAGAGGCTTGGAGATGGCAAAATACGTGAGTCCCGATTTCTATAACCTCGATGACATGCTCAACGAGGACGAAAAAAACGTGCGCGACACCGTGCGCGAGTTCGTCGACGACAACGTCATGCCCGTGATCGAGGAGCACTACGAGAAGGGTAGCTTCCCCACCGAGGTCATCCCCAAATTGGGCGAACTCGGCGTGCTCGGCGCCAGCCTGCCCGAGCAATACGGCTGCGCCGGCATGAACAACATCGCCTACGGCCTGATCAACCAGGAGCTCGAGCGCGGCGACTCCGGCGTGCGCAGCTTCGCTTCTGTGCAATCCGCCCTGGTGATGTACCCGATTTACGCCTACGGCAGCGAAGAGCAGAAAACCAAGTGGCTGCCCGAGCTGGCGGCCGCGCGCATCATCGGCTGTTTCGGCCTGACCGAACCGGACTACGGCAGCAACCCGGCGGGCATGATCACCCGCGCGCACAAGGACGGCAAAGAGTGGGTGATCAACGGCGCCAAGATGTGGATCACCAACGGCAACATGGCGGACATCGCCGTGGTGTGGGCCAAGACCGGCGACAGCGACGACCCCAAGAGCATCCGCGGCTTCGTGCTCGAGAAGGGCATGGAAGGCTACGAGGTGCGCGAGCAGCACCACAAGGCCAGCCTGCGCGCCAGCAACACCAGCGAGCTGTTCTTCACCGACGTGCGCGTGCCCGAGGAAAACATGCTGCCCAAGGCCGAGGGTTTGAAAGGCCCGCTCGGCTGCCTCACCCAGGCGAGGTACGGGATTGCGTGGGGGGCGCTGGGCGCCGCGATGGCCTGCTTTGACATCGTGCGGCAGTACGCGGCCGAGCGCATCATTTTCGGCAAGCCGCTGGCGGCGCACCAGACCACGCAGCACAAGCTGACGAAGATGCTGACCGAGATCACCAAGGGCCAGCTGCTGGCGTGGCGCCTGGGCAAGCTGAAGGATGAGGGGAAGATGACCCACTTCCAGGTCAGCATGGCCAAGATGAACAACGTGGGCATCGCGCTGGACGTGGCGCGCACGGCCCGCGAGATGCTGGGCGCCAACGGCATCAGCCTCGAGTACCACGTGATCCGCCACATGTGCAACCTCGAGAGCGTAAAGACCTACGAGGGCACCAACGACGTGCACAGCCTCGCGATCGGCCAGCACATCACCGGCATCAGCGCTTTCGGGTAGGAGGAAGCGTGGCGAAGGAACAGTCCATCATTCCGATCACGCGCGTTGAGCAGAAGATCCTGACCCTGCGGGGAGAACAGGTGATTGTCGATGCCGACCTGGCGGAGTTGTACGGCGTCACGACAAAGGCGCTGAATCAGGCAGTCAAGCGCAACGCCGAAAGGTTCCCCGAGGACTTTGTGTTTCAGCTCAATGCAGCCGAGAAAGAAGAGGTGGTCACAAATTGTGACCACCTTGCGCGGCTCAAGTACTCAAAGGCTCTGCCCTATGCCTTCACCGAACACGGCGCAATCATGGCTGCGGGGGTATTGAACAGTCGACAGGCGATCGAGACCAGCATCTGGGTGGTGCGTTCGTTTGTGAAGCTGCGTCGCCTTCTTGCAGGTCACGCAGAACTCGCGGCCAAGCTGAAGGAGCTGGAAAAGAAGTACGATTCCCAGTTCAAGGTCGTCTTCGACGCGCTGCGCAAGCTGATGCAAGCGCCGGAGGGCGACAAGAAGGAACGCATCGGTTTTGTCGTACGGCGATCCAGGTCCGAAGGCAAGTCCAGCCGCTTGCGAAAGCGCAAGGCGTGAGCCGCGGCGGACCAGTCTAGACAATCCAGCCGCCGCCTTGCACTTCGTCCGAATCGGGCGCGTAAAACACGGCGCACTGGCCGGGGGTGGCGGCCTTGATGGGCTGGTCGAACCTCACTTCCACGCTGTCTTTACCGCCGATGATGGTTGCCGGGTCGCCCTCGTGGCGGTAGCGCACCTTCACGATGGCGCGCAACTCCTGGCCCTCGGCCAGTTCCTCGAACGCGATCCAGTTCAGCTTCGCCACGCGGATGCGCTCGATCTCCAGGTCTTCCAGGTCGCCGACCACCACCGTGTTGGTCTCCGGCTCCAGCTTCACCACGTACAGCGCCTTGGGCGCCGCGATGCCGATGCCGCGCCGCTGCCCGATGGTGAAACCCGCAATGCCGTCGTGCTCGCCCAGCTTTTCGCCGCTGGTGCTGAGAATCTCGCCGCGCTTCAACGCTTCAGGTGAGTGCTTCGCCACCACCGCCCGGTAGTCGCCCTCGGGCACGAAGCAGATCTCCATGCTCTCGGCCTTGTCGCGCGTCTTGAGCTCGAACCTGCCCGCCAGCTCGCGCACCTGCGGCTTGGTCAGCCCACCCAGCGGAAACAGCGCGCGCGAAAGCTGCTCCTGCGTCAGGCCGAACAGGTAGTAGCTCTGGTCCTTGCTCCGGTCCGCGCCGCGGTACAGGCGCCAGCGGCCGTTGCTGAAATCCACCCGCGCATAATGGCCGGTGGCGACCTTCTCGGCGCCGACGGCCTTGGCGTAGTCCAGCAGCTTGCCGAACTTCAGGTCGGTGTTGCACACCGCGCAGGGGTTGGGCGTGCGGCCGCGCTTGTACTCACTCACGAAGTAGTCGATCACGCGCTGGAAATCCTCGGCGAAGTTCAGCACGTAAAAGCGCGCGCCCAGTTGTGACGCGACAAAACGCGCGTCCTGGGAATCGGCCAGGCTGCAGCAGCCCTGCTTGTTTGATTGCGCCGCCGTGCCGGCCGTGACGCCGTTGCGCATGAACAGGCCGACGATGTCGTGGCCCTGCTCTTTGAGCAGCGCGGCGGTGACGGAGGAATCGACTCCTCCCGACATGGCGACCAGTATCTGCATGGGATTCAGGATTGGGGATTCAGGATTCAGTGCCGCTGTCCCCTGCGCGTCTCTGGTTCTTTCGAGTGGTCTGGATGATGCTTACCAGTGTGGCGACGATGGAATCACACTCGTCGATCATGGGCATCATGTACTTGGAAGTAGCCAGTTCGCTGGCAACCATCAGGCGCATCCAGTAGTCGGATTCTCGTGCTTCTTTCAATGCAATCTGAAGCTTATGCAGGAAGTCCTTCTTGCTCTCGGCTGATTGAGCCTCGCGTAAGTTCGCACCGACCGAAGTTCCGGAACGCAGCAACTGCTTCGCCAGCACGGGCGGCGCACCACCCTGCCGCATCAGTTCGTCGCACAGGCGAACGATATTCCTGGCGAACTCGAAAGTGCGGTTGCGAATGTCTTCACCACCCATGCGGTCTGCGTGCCTCCGCGCTGCTGCATCCTGAATCCGAAATCCTGAATCATCTCTCCGGCGTCCATACCAGTGTGCCGGCCTTGCGTGCGTAAACGATCAGCAGCTTCGCGCTCATCCGGTAGCTCTGCACACCGCCCTTCACCCCGTTGGTTTTCAGGTAGGCGTCGTTGACGGCCTCGCTGGCTTTGCCCACTTCGCCGGCCACGCCCTGCTCGAACTGCTGCCAGTAGGCGCGCAGGTCGTTCACGTCGCGCTGCACGCCGGGCAGGCGCTTTGCCAGCAGTTCCTTGGCGGCCTCCGGGTCAACTTCGAACAGCTCGTTCAGCAACTGGCGCTGGGCGAACAGGTAGCCCGAGTAGCGCACATAGGGGTCGTCGCTGCGCACGCAGGCGAGAACGCCGAAGAAGTTGGCCTCGTCCTCGCTGGTGATGCAGCGCTGGTGCGCCTTTTCGTGGGCGATCACAAACGGCACGCTGCAGCCGGGCTGCAGGCGGTTGTAGTTGGCCTCGCCGGTCCAGGGGAAATAGAAGCCGCTGATCTGCAGCAGGTTCATGGCGCCCGACAGCGCCACCGGCTTGGCCCGGGCGCGCACGGCCGCGAAGCTTTCGTCCAGCCCCAGGTCCTGCTGCACGTGCTGGTAGCCGACCTCGATTTCGCCGTCCAGCACCGAGGGCTCCGCCTTCGGGGCGCTGGGCGCGCCATAGTCTTCGCTGCCGGTAGCGGCCTGGTAGCTGACATTGGTGGCCAGAACCATCTCGAGACACAGGCGCTTCAACTCCTCGACTTCGTCGTCTCGTGAAGTGGTGTACGGCTGCCACTGGGCACGTTCGATCAGCGGCGCGCGGAAGTAGTTGAGCCCCCAGAACACGTAGAACAGCGCCAGCGCGATCGAAGCGAACGCCCCGAAGTGCAGGCCGCCGCAGGCGATCGCGTTCAGGGCGCGGCGCTTGCGCCAGCCCACGTGCCAGGCGGCTCGCGCGGTGACTACCAGAAACCAGGCGCCCACCAGGAACAGCAGCAGCTCGGCCACGCTGGTGGGCAGCACGCCGGTAACGGCGCCAAGGCCGCGGCCGATACTCTGGCCGAAACCGTTGGCGTAGACGTTCTCGACGAATTCAGCGGATTGGCCGCAGCCCCAGGCAATGGCCAGTGACACCAGGCCGACCAGGATGACCAGCCCGCGGCGCTTGATGTACAGGCCGCGGTCGCGCGGCATGGCGTCGGAGGGTGTGAACAGGGCGAACCAGCCAATGGGCAGCGGCTGGTTCTTGTCGCCGCCGCCCTTCATGTTCACGGTTTCTTCGCCGTCCTGGAACATGGCCTGATTCTAGCTTTTGCCGGCCGACTTGCGCGGGGCTGGGATAGGTAACCGCGAAGAGTCGCGAAGGACCGCGAAAGAAGGCAACTGTGGTCTCACGCCCGGATGCGTAAACACCAGGACGGCCCTTGGCGGCCTGGCGTGAGATTGAGGATAAAAAAGCGGTGATCCACGAAGGGCACGAAGCCCACGAAGGGTCACTCGTTGCAGCGCGGTTCTTGGTGACCTTCGTGTCCTTGGTGGACAACGGTTTTCTCGGCAGCCGGGGTCGGAGCGCCTGCCAATCCAAAATCCTTAAACGACTCCGGGCTGGCATTCCCGCCGCCACGGGGCACACCAACCCGGAATCGATAACTGTCTAGTGCACGAACTTGGCCCAGCTTGCGGGCACGCGCTCACCCAGGCCGACGCCATCGCTCCAGGCCGGTTTACCCGGCGTTGACTTCAGCGGCATGCCGGCCTGGTCCGGCGTACGGTTGCCCTTGCGGGTGTTGCATTTCACGCACGACACCACGCAGTTCTCCCAACTGGTCGCGCCGCCTTTGCTGACCGGCAGCACGTGATCGATGCTGAGGTGTTTCAGCCCCGGTCGCGCCCCGCAGTACTGGCACTGGAAGGCGTCGCGCCGGTAAATGTTGCGGCGGTTGAAGGCCAGTTCACGGCGCGGCACGCCGTTGAAGCGGCCCAGCACGATCACCTCCGGCGCGCGGATCTGCAGCGTTGTGGTGCGCAACCAGGCTTGCCCCTCGGGCGCCGGCGCGTCGGCGGGCAGCGCATACTCACCCAGCCAGCTTTCGAAATCGTGCATCTCGTACGTTTCCGGATGCACGATGTGGGCGTGGTCCTGGAACACCAGGCTGAAGCCGCGCTTCACCGTCGTGATCGCGATCGGCGTCCAGCTTTTGTTCAGCACCAGCACGGATCGGTCCAGCATTCTTTCACTCCAGAACAAAAAACTCGGCCGGGGGTGGATTCCCCCCGGCCGAGCCGGCTACACAGCAAACCTCATCACTGGCCTTGTAACTATCAGCGCCTGGGCCGGCCTGCGGACCACGTGAGCCCTGGCGCCTATATCTTCCGAGTAGCAGGTTTTTCTGACACTCTGCATGCGCCAGATTGTAAGCGCGTTATCCGGACGTGCAAGCCCGGAGATGGCTTGTTGAAGCCTTCGCGCTAAGCTGCCCGACATGGAACGCCTGCTCTCCGCCTTTGCATTTCTGCTGCCCGGGGTCCTGGCGGCCGCCGTGGCGCTGCAGACGGCCGTGGCCCTTAACGCAAGCTTCACGCAACTGAAAGCAAAGGCGGCGGGGCAGGGCATCGGCGTGCCGCCGCTGGCGGCGCTGTATTTCCGCAGCACGCTGCGCGTGCTGTTCGTGACCGGGGCGCTGTTCCTCCTGCTGGCGGGGGGCGACGCGCTGATGCAGCTGCTGGGCGGATGGCGCGGCGCCCGGCAGATCCTGGGCTACAGCAGCAGCCTGAGCCTGCTGATCTGCTCGTTCGGCCTGTTGCTGCAAGCCAGCGTGGACCGCCAGCTCAAGCTGCAGCCAGGGCGCGTCCGCGCGCTTCAGTGGCTTGCGGGTACGGTGGGAACGGCCGCCGCGGCCTGGGGGATGATCCTGGTGTCGTGGCACGGCGGCGTGTGGGCGGGGTAGTTTTCAGGATGCAGGATGCGGGGTCTTGAGTCCCGAGTCCCGTTGATGCTCGCTCTGCCCGTGTCTGTACGCTGTACTTTGGACTCTGTACTCCAAACCCTTGCCGCCTGCGTCCTGCCGCCTGTCTTTTCCACACCCCGCACCCACCCGCCCGGATGTCGCGCCGGTCGATACAATGCCCCCATGGCCCGAGGCGCATACAACCTCACTGACGACGTCGCGCTGCTGGTGCACCTGCTGGTGCAGCGCGTGGAGCGCCTCGCGCACATCAGGCCCGGCCAGATTCTGCACGGCGTCAGCCAGGCGCGCACGCGTTCGCGTTACGGTGTTTACGCCCAGTGTCACGGATTGCGCTTCAAGCACGGCAGGCTCGAGCACCCGGGGCGCAACGGGCAGGTCTGGCAATGGCCCATCATCAAGGTGCGGGGACAGGAGATCCTGTACTACATCACCTACTTCCTGCCGCGCTTCCTTGACCAGCCCCCGCGCGAGCGCCTGCACACGCTGCTGCACGAGCTGTACCACGTGAGCCCCAGGTTCAACGGCGATTTGCGGCGCTTCCCCGGGCGCAACGAGTTCCATGGGCGCGACTTCGACGCCGCGGTGGACACCATCCTTGAGGAAGCCCTGCCGCACATCGAGACGGAGCGTTTTCCCTTCCTGGTGCACGACTTCGAGGGCCTGGTGCAGCGCTTCGGGGGCGTGGTCGGCAACAGGCTCAAGCGTTTCGCGCCCCGCAAGCTGAAGGCGCAGGATCTGCCCGTCAACCTCGCCCGCGAGCCGCAAGCGACGCGGCAGCTTGAACTGTTTTGACCGCGCCGCCCCGCGGGGCTATGCTCCCGCCGCGATGACCTACGTCGAATGCATCTGCGGCAAGAAGTACGAAATCGACCGCTCCCAGATTGAGCAGTTCGACTGCGCCGGTTGCGGCCGCAACCTGCACGTCCCCAACGAGGCGCTGGAACAGAAACTGACGCAGCTGCGCGCCCGCATGAAGGAAGGCGAACCCGGGCTGCGCGACGCCATGAACCAGGCTGCCGCGCTGCGGAACTTTCACGCCGTGCCCCTATTAAAGGAAGGCGCTGCATCGGGCGTGCGCGAATCGGTCAACATCGCGCTGGCGGCGCTGGTTGACTTCCCGGGTGCCGGGCGCGACGTGCTGCTGGACTGGGTCAAGTCCGGCGCCTTGAGCATGTCGCGGCTGGTCAGCGCCCTGCGCGAGCAGAAGTACGACGGCGGCGCCGACTACATCTGCGAGCTGGTCGAAGGCGGCATCCTGAAGGAGAACCAGATTGCCGAGGTTGCCCCCTTCCTGGGCGACTCCGGCTCGCAGCGCGCCCTCGATACCCTGCGCGCCGCGCGCGAACGCTTCCCCAACCTGGGCGGGCTGCTCGACGACGCCATGAAACGCATGAAGCACCTGGACGAATCGGCCGGCGGCATCCCCGAGTCCGCCAAGCGCATCCCCGGGCGCGACGCCGCCGATGCCGAGGCCCCCGCGAAAAAAGGCTGCATGGGCCTGCTGCTGGCGCTGGCGCTTGCGGTTGGCATGCTGGCCGCGGCCGCCGTGTGGGCGTTGTGAAACGGGTGACGAGTTGAAGCGAGCAATCCTGTTCCTGGTTCTGCTGTCTGTCGTGCTGGGCGCGCTGCCCGGGTGCGACGAGGTGCAGAACGACGCTTTCGGCGGCGTACTCGGGATGGTGGGCCAGCCTGCCATCGGCGGCTGTCAGGTAGACGTTTACAGCGCACTGAGCTTCGAGAGCCTGGATTCGACTTCCGGGCTGATTGGCCGGGGAACCAGCGGCGCCAACGGCCGTTTCGCCATCAAGCTGGAAAACTGGTTCCTGGGGCAGCCGCTGATCCTGGTTGCGCGCCCGGGTCCGAATGCCCGCTACCGAGATTTCGGCGCCGTCGGCGCGCCTGACGTGGTGTGGGACAACCCGCGCCAGCCCTGGGCAGCCGTGCTGAACGAGTGGCGCGGCGGCGAGATCTACGTGGCGATCAACCCCATCACCACCATCGCCTTCCACAGCCTGATGCGCCTGCCCACCGAAGAATTCGGCCCCGGCCTGTCGCGCTTCGACCGCGAGGTGGTGAACGCGGTGCATGCCGCCACGGCCGCCAACTTCGGCATCCGCGTTGACCCCGCCGGCGAAGGCATCACGCCGCCCAGCGGATCCGAGTTCGAGCCGCTGAGCGTGTTCTACCTCGAGGATTCCGACCGCTGCCAGTCCTACGCCTACGCCTGCCTGCAGCTCGCGATCGCGGCCAACGATTTCGCCAGCACTACCCCGGGCGCGGACGACGCGCTGGACTTCTACGAGGCGCTGTTCCACGACGCCCAGGACGGCGCGCTGGACGGCCAGAACTTCGGTACGCCGCAGCCGGTGCTGAACCAGGTTCCGGCGCTGGTGGGGCGCGAGGCCACGGGCGAATCCAGCCTGCTGCTGTGGCTCAGCAGCCATGCGCTGTCGCCGCTGCAGGAAAGTTTCCTGAGTAGCGCCCGCGGCGGCGGCGCCTTCGACCCGCCCCCTGCCGACATCCTGGACGTGCAGTCCACGGCCACCGGCGCCCTGCGCCCCACGCGCATCGACAGCTTCGACGTGCAGAATTACCCGTACTCGGGCAACCTGGTGATGACCGTCAAGGGCGCCGGGCTGCGCAACACCGATCGCTTTGTGTTCCGCAGCGCCGATGACGCAAGCGCCGAGTTCATCGTGGACCGCGACTCCGTGGGCGTGGACGGCGAGTACCAGTTCCACAGCGACACCGAGTTGCGCATGCGCATCCCCGACTTCGCCGTAACCACCCGCACCGTGCCGCTGCCGCTGAAAGTGGCCCCGGGGGCTGACTTCCGCATCGTGCGCCTGGTCGTCGAGAACCTGCCCGACATCTACTCAACCGCCCGCGATATCGAGCACCTGCTGACCGCCGACGCGCGCGTCACCGACCGCACCGAGCCCCTGCTGGTCAGCGCGCAGCTCGGGCGCCTCGACGCCGCCGGTGAGCTGCACGCCGGCGAATACGGCAACAACGTCGGCAGCGCCGACCCGGCCAGCCTGACCCTCGGCGTGGACGACGTCTACGAGCTGCGGGTGCGCGTCACCAACCCGGGACCGGCCGCGCTCAACAACTTCGGGCTAGACCTCGGGCTCAGCGCCTTCAGCCAGCTGGGCAACCCGGTGGTGCCGGACGTGTTCGGCGGCGCGGCGGCCAATCGCGCGCTGATCTTCGAGGCTACCCTGCCGACCGCCAACCTGAACCCCGGCGACGTGGTGCAGCTCAGCTACCGCTTCATGTTCCTGGACACGGCCATCCCGGCCGACCTGCAGGTCGGCGCACCGGTCAAGTTCACGCCTGTGCTCAGCAGCGGGCCCGCAACGCCCACCACCAGCGACGTGATCGGCTTCAACCGTACCGTGCAGCTGGGCCCCGCGCTGCCCGACCCCACCGCCGTGCTGGACGCGCTGGCCGCGCCCACGCTGCCCGCCGCGGTGACCGCAGGCGACAGCTTCGATATCCGGCTCGATTTCAGCGCCAGCCCGCGCGCCGGCGCGTTGATGCAGACGCTGAAGGTGAAGCAGGCGACGCTGACCATTGTCTTCGACGGCGAGACTACTGTGCTGCAGCTGGGCGACTCGTTCTTCGAGGGCGGGGGCGCCTCCGGCCTCTACTTCGAGAGCCTGATACTGGACTCCACCGGCGGCCAGGCGCTGCCCGTCACGCTGACCGCGCTGAGCAACGCCGACGCCATCATCCTGACCGTGCGCACCGACCCGACGCGCACCGGCCTGCTGACCGCCAGCTTCACCGCCACGGCCGTGGACATAGCCACGGGCACGGAAAGCAGCCAGGCGTCCGGCGCCGCGAACACCACGATTTCGTGAGGAGCAGGTGTTGGCTGTTGGCTGTTGGCTAACAGCTAACAGCTAACAGCTAGCAGCTAGCAGCTAGCAGCTAACGCCTGACAGCCTATCCTTAACCTCATGCGGTCCGAGGCCGACAAACTTCACCAGGCGCTTGAGCTCTATCGCGAGGGCGACCTCACCCGCGCGGAGATGCTGCTTGAGGCGGTCAACCTGGACGAGCTGGATGCAGACATGCTCGTCGAGGCGCACTATCTGTGGGGTCTGGTGCTTGCCCGGCGCGGCGACCCGCTGGAGGCGGCGCACCATTTCCAGAATTGCATCAAGCTGAACCAGCGGTTCTACCCGGCTCTGGACGCCTGGGGCAACGTGCTGGCCAACCTGGGCGACTCGCGCGGCGCGATCGAGAAGTACAAGCGCGCCCTGGCCGTGGCGACACCCGAGCAGTCGGGCCACATCCTGTACAACTACGGGCAGGTGCTGCTGCGCGCGGGCTACGCGCTGCGGGCGCTGCGCAAGTTCCGCGAAGCCTTCAAGCGCAACCCGCAAAGCCACGATTCGGCTTACATGACCGGCCTCTGCTTTCACCGTCTCAAGCGTCCGCGCGGCGCGCTGAAGTGGCTGCAGACGGCGATCGAGCTCGCGCCCGAAAACGCCCGCAATCGCGTGGGCTGCGGCAACGCGCTGCTGGAGATGGGGCGCTTCGACGAGGCCGAGCAGCAGTACGCAAAGGCAATCGAGCTCGACCCGGCCTGTGCCGACGCCCACTACAACTGGGCCGTCAGCCGCGCGAAACAGGGCGACTACGCCGGCGCCGTGCGCCGCTGTAAACAGGGACTGCGTGTGAACCGCGACGGCTTCGAGCTGCTGGCCCAGCAGGCCTTCTGCCTGCGCCAGATGGGCGCCTACGACGCCGCGCTGCAGACCGCCAAACGCATGCGCCAGGTGCTGGAACAAGCCGGCAGCAACGAGCGCAAGGCCGAGTTCGCGGACCTGCTGGCCGCCAACGAGGCCGCCAGCATGCGCGCGCTGGGGCGCAACCAGCAGGCGCGCAACCGGCTGCTGGAGCAGCTGCGCGCCGCTCGCGAGCCAGGCCGCCACAGCCTGTCAGAGTTGCGCTACCATGACATCCGGCGCCTGCCGGAAGCGCGCCGCTTCGAGCTGACCATCAACGTGCGCCTGCCCCGACCCGGCTACGGCGAAGATGAGTCGCCGCTGCCGCGCCGCTACCAGCGCACTTACTGGGTGATTGCCGAGAGCCTGAAAGAGGCCCGCCGCATGGCCCGCGAGCTCGAGCCGCCGGAAGCCGAGCTGCGCTTCGACCCGGAGGTGAACACCAGCGAAAGGCTGTCCGAGGCTGACCGTGGCATCATCGAGCGCTCACCCGCGATCCCGGAGGAGTAGCCAGGCCGCAGGCAGGTTCGTGCCGGGTGGCAGTGGCTGCCCGCTCAATCGCCGTTAACATGCCCCCAAAGGAGCAACCCATGCGAATCTTCATCTCAGCCGACATGGAAGGCGTCACCGGCGTCGTCCACCGCGACCAGCTGGTGCCCGAGGGCAAGACCTACGAGCGCGCCCGCAAGCTGATGACCGCCGACGTCAACGCCGCCATCACCGGCGCGCTGCGCGAGGCCCCGGGCGCCGAGTTCGTGGTATGCGACGGCCACGGTGTGATGCGCAACCTGATCCTCGAAGAGCTGCACGAGGCAGCGCAGCTGGTGGTCGGCCCGGCGCACCCGGCCAACAAGCCCCTGTGCCAGAGCCAGGGCTGCGACGAGACCTTCGACCTCGCGTTCTTCACCGGCTACCACTCGCGCGCCGGCACTCAGGGCGGGCTGCTGTCGCACACCTGGGTGGGCGCCGCGGTCACCAACATCCGCATCAACGGCGAAATCGTGGGCGAGACAGCGTTGAACGCCGCCGTGGTCGGCCACTGGGACATCCCGGTCGGCCTGGTTTCCGGCGCCCATGAGCTTGAGGCCGAGGCGCGCGACACCATCCCCGACGGCTTCGTGTGGGTCGGAACGAAGACCACTTACGGCCCCACGGCGGCGCTGTGCCTGCCGCCCGCCCGCACCCACAAGCTGCTGAACGAGGGCGCCGCCGAGGCCGTGCGCCGCTTCAAGGCCGGCAAGCTGAAGCCGCACAAGCCGAAGTGCCCGGTCAGCATCAGCGTCGAGTTCCATCGCCGCGAGATGGCCGCCAAGGCCGCCGAGGTGCAGGGCATCGAGCGCGTGGATGAGCGCACGATTGAGGCCAAAGCAGACACCACGATCGCGGCCGCCGAGCGCGCCTGGAAAGCGGTCTGCCGCGCCCAGGAGGAAGAGCCCGGCTGGTTGAAGTAGGGCTCAGGTGGCAGGAGGCAGAAACCGGAGCCGCAAGCGCAAGCGCGCGGTTGCCTTGCCGACCATGAAGTAGATTCGCGCTGAGAAGCGTTACAACAGGGCGGCACAACGGGAGAATGCCATGGACGAATTCATTCGCGTTGAATCGAGCCTGTCAGTCGAACAGGCCGTCGAGAAGGTGCAGGAAGCCAGCAAGGCCAACGGCTTCGGCGTGCTGAACACCCTGAACCTGCAGCAGATCATGGCCGGCAAGGGCGTGAACTACGCCGAGGCCGCCACGGTGGTCGAGATCTGCCGCCCCGGCGACGCCAAGACGTTTCTCGACGCCGACCAGCGCGTGGCGCCTTGCCTGCCCTGCCGCATTGCGGTGACCACGCAGGGCGGCAAGACCATCGTGCACACGGTGCGCCCCAGCGCCATGATGCGCATGTTCCAGAACGAGAAGCTGGAAGCCCCGGCCAAGGCCGTCGACGAGGTGATCGAGAAGATCATCAACGCCGCCAGGTAGCCCCGGTCGCGATGATCAGCGCCGCTGGCGCAGCGCCAGCAGGATCTTCTCCGGCGTGATCGGCAGGTCGCGGATGCGCACGCCGATGGCATCGAAGATGGCGTTGGCGATCGCAGGCGCGGTGGGCACCAGGCCGGGCTCGCCTACGCCCTTGGCGCCGAAGGGGCCCTCCGGGTCGTTGGTCTCGACCAGCTGCACGTCGATCGGGAAGCTCATCTCGCAGGCGGTCGGCAGCTTGTAATCGGTGAAGCCCGGGTTCAGCACGCGCCCCTTGTCGGTCAGCACCTGCTCGTACATCGCGTAGCCGATGCCCTGCGCCAGCGCGCCGTAAATCTGGCCCTTCAGCGTCTGCGGGTTCAGCACGCGGCCGACGTCGTGCACGGCGACGAGGCGCAGGATTTTCACCTCGCCGGTTTCCTCGTCCACCTCGACTTCCACGCCCTGGGCGCCGAAGGCGTAGGTGGCCGACATGTTCCCGATACCTTTGTCCCAGTCGGGCAGCTCGGTGGGCGGCTCGTAGAAGGCGTCTTCGGCGAAGGTGGTGCCGGGCCCCTGGCGGCGGAAGTGGATGGCGCGCAGCAGGCGCCCGAAATCAACCTGCAGCTCGGGCAGCTCCGGCGCGCCCGTCACGGTCAACAGGCCGTTCGCCAGCTCGAACTGCCCGCGGCGGGCGGCGTCGCGCCAGTCGAAGTCGGGCTCCTTGAAGCTCGAGTGCTTGCGGGCCCTGGCCAGCGCCTCTTCGACTTCCTGCGGATAGATCTCCGCCGCCCACTCAAGCAGCCGCGCCTTCAGCTTGCGTGCGGCCAGCACCGCCGCGTTGCAGGCCATGAAGGCGCCGCGGCTGGCGTGTGTGCCGACATCCCAGGGGCAGGAAGCGGTGTCGGTCTGGTTGACGATCACGTTCTCGGGCCGGATGCCCAGCGCTTCCGCGACGGTCAGCGCCAGCGCCGAATGCAGGCCCTGGCCCATCTCCACGCCGCCATAGCTGACGTTCACGTTGCCGTAGTCGTCGGGCTTCAGGATGATGCCGCTGCCATCCGAGCGGTAAATCTTGCCGCCGCCCGCCACGTTGATCACGCCGGCCATGCCCACGCCGCGCCGCTTCGCGTCCTGTCTGCCCCGCTTCTCTTTCCAGTCGAGGCTCGCGGCCGTGCGCTCCAGGCATTCCTTGAGGCCGCAGGTGGTGATCTTGAGGCCCATCGGCGTGGTTTCGCCGGGCTGGTTGCAGTTCAGCAGGCGCATGTCGAAGGGGTCGATGCCCGCGAGCTCGGCCAGCTCGTCGATGCTGCTCTCGATGGGCCAGGTGATTTCCGGGTTGCCGTAGCCGCGCATGGCCTGGCAATAGGTGTTGTTGGTGTAGACGATCTTCGACTCGAACGAGACGTTCTGCACGCGGTACAGCGAGGTCGCGGGCACCAGCATCACGCTGGGGAACGTCGCGCCCCACGAGGTGTAGGCGCCGTTATCCTGCACCACTTCGATTTCGCGGAACGTCAGCCTGCCGTTCTCATCACAGCCCTGGCGGATGCGCGCGCTGGCTGACTGGCGCGGCGACAGGAAGGCGAACTCTTCTTCCCGGTTGTACAGAATCTTGACCGGCCTTCCCGTGCGCCACGCCAGCAGCATGGCGATGTACTCGTAGGCGTGGGTGTCCAGCCCGGTGCCGAAGCCGCCGCCCAGTGCCGGCACCACCACCCTGGTGTTGCGGCCCTCCAGCCCCAGCGCCCCCAGCGCGCGGTTGAAGTCCTTCTGCGCCAGGAATGGAATCTGCGTCTTGGCGACCAGCGTCAGGTTGCCGCGCGCGTCGAAGCTCGCGATGCAGCCGGCCGTGCCCATGCAGCTCTGCTGGATCAGCGGCACGCGGTACTCGCCCTCAACCACGTGTCTGCTGGCGCGCTTGCCGGCATCAAGGTCTCCGGAGTGGTGGGCAAAGCGCACCGGCACGATGTTGTCTTTGCGCGCGCGGCCGCGGGCGTCCGTCTCGTGCACCAGGGGCGCGCCCTCGACCAGCGCCTCCTCGGGCGAGAACACGCCCGCCAGCGGCTCGTATTCGACGCGGATCAGAGCGGCGGCCTCACGGGCCGTCTCGGGGTCGCGCGCCGCCACGGCCGCGATTTCGTCCCGGAACTGCCGCACCTTGTCGCGCTTGAGGGCGAAGTTGTCGCGCAGGAAGCCGATTCGCACCTCGGGCGTGTTGTACGCGGTGATCACCGCCTCGACGCCCGGCAGCTTCTCGGCGGCGCTGGTGTCGATGTGCCTGATGCGCGCGTGGGCGTGGTCGCTGAAGCGGATCGCGCCCCACAGCATGCCCGGCAGCGTGATGTCATGGATGTACTGTGTGCGGCCGGAAACCTTGTCGGGCGCGTCGGGGCGCGCGGTGTCGACGCCGATGAAGCGGAACTCGTTCATGACTGCGCCTTTCCGGCCTTCTGCGCGGCGGCCCGGATGCTTGCCACGATCTGGGTGTAGCCCGTGCAGCGGCACAGGTTTCCGACCAGCGCCTCGCGGATCTCGTCGTCGCTGGGGGCCGCGTTCTCGGAGAGCAGCGCCGCCGCCGACATCACCATGCCCGGCGTGCAGAAACCGCACTGGGCGCCGCCTTCCTCCACGAAGGCCTGCTGCAGCTCCGACAGCCCGCCCTGCGCGGAGACCAGGCCCTCCACGGTCAGCACGGCGCGGCCCTCGGCCTCCAGGGCCGGGTACAGGCAGGAGTTCACGGCGCGACCGTCAACCAGCACGGTGCAGGCGCCGCACTCGCCTTCGCCGCAGCCCTCCTTGGTGCCGGTCAGGCCGGCGTAGTCGCGCAGGGCATCGAGCAGCCGCGCGTGGGGCTGAACCTCGAGGGCAACCTCGCGCCCATTGAGCAGGAAGCGGAGCGGGACTTTCATGCGTCGCCTTCCTTTCGGTTGCGGAACGCGCGGGACAGGAACACGCCGATCAGCTCGCTGCGGTACCAGGCGCTGCCGCGCAGGTCGTCGATGGGCTTGATTTCACCACGGGCAAGCTCGACCGCCTTGGCCAGCGTTTCTTCGTTGACGGCCCTGCCTTCCAGCCAGCTCTCGGCCGCGCGCAGGCGCAGCGGCGTGGGCGCCACCGCGCCGGCCGCCAGGCGCACGCTTTTCAGCACGCCGCCCTGCAGCTCGTAGTTTACTGCCAGCGAGGCCGTGGCCAGGTCCATCGCCACGCGGCTGCGGCGCTGGAACACGGACTGCGCGGAGGGCACGGGCAGCGGCACGCACACGGCCGTCATGATCTCGCCGGGCCGCAGCACTGTGCGCCCGGGTCCCAGGAAGAACTCGCTGAGCGGCAGCTCGCGCGGGCCGCCGGTGCCGGCGAGCTCGACCGTGGCGTCGTAAACGAGCAGCGGCGGCGCGGAATCCGCGCCCGGGGAGGCGTTGCACAGGTTGCCGCCGAGCGTCGCCACGTTGCGGATCTGGCGGCTGCCGATCACGGCCAGCGCCTGCGCCAGGGCCGGCAGTCGTTCGCGCATGACGGGCTGCGCCAGGATTTCCGTCAGCGGCGCGCAGGCGCCTATGCGCAGCAGGCCCGGCCCCGCCTCGATGGCGGTCAGTTCCGGCAGCGAGCGGATCGAGACCAGGCGGGCGGGCGCGGCGCGCTTCTTCTTGCGCAGCGCCACCAGCAGGTCGGTGCCGCCGGCGATCAGCGCGCTGTCGTCACGGGCGGCCAGGGCAAAAGCCTCTGCCAGTGAGCCGGAGCGGTGATAGTCGTAAGCCATACCAGCCTCCTCAGGCGATCACGCCCGCGCCGCGCAACCCTTCAATTTCCAGCGCCGTAAATCCCGCCTGCATGAGCACCGCGTCGGTGTGCCCGCCATAGGCGGGCGAGAACGGCAACTCGCCGCCCCTTTCGTTGAGCCACTCCGTCGGCACCGCAGCCGGCGGCAGCCGCACCTCGCGCCCGTCCGGCGTGCGCGTGCGCAGCGCGGTCTCGCGCACGAAGGGCAGCGCGGGCACCTGCTCGATGGGCGTGATCGGCGAGTGGGGAATGCCTGCGCGCGCCAGCACCTCGGCCACCGCGGCACAGGAGTGCGCGCGCGTGATATCACCGATGCGCCGGTGCAGCTCCTCCTGCGCCGCGCGGCGGCCCTCGTTGGTGGCCAGCCGCTCCTCGGCCAGGCTTGCGAACATCGGGGCTTCCACGAACCGCGCCCACTGGGCGTCACTGCCGATCGCGACGTAGATGAAACCGTCACCGGCCGGGTACGCGTTGACCGGGATGAACTGCCGGTGGCGGTTGCCGTTGCGCCGGATCTCGTCGGGCGGGCTGCCCATCTCCAGCATGGGCAGGAAAGTCTGCAGCCACGACACGGCCGCGCGCGCCATCGAGATATCGATCATGCGCCCGCCGTTGCCGCGCTCGCGCTCCAGCATGGCATGCAGGATCTGGGCAAAAGCCTCGTCGCCCGCCTTCAGGTCGATCAGCGGCGGGCCGCACTGCATGGGCGGGCCTTCGCGCTCGCCGGTCAGGTCCATGTAGCCGCAAAGGGCCTGCAATGCAGGGTCGTAGCCCGGCACGTCCGGGTAGGCCAGGCCCATGGCGGAGATCGAGCACCAGATCAGTTCCGGCCGCACGGCGCGCAGCGCAGCGTAGTCGATGCCCAGGCCCGCGTGATGGGCGGGCAGGGTGTTGGTGCAGAACACGTCGACCTCGAGCGCCTCGAGAATACGCTTGAGCGCCGCCTGCCCGGCCTCTGTCTTCAGGTTCAGGGCGATCGCCTCTTTGCCCGCGTTGGGCCCCACGAAGTAGCTGTGGCGATCTTCACCGGCGAAAGGACGGCCGATGTAGCGGTTGGGATCGCCCCTGGACTTGCGGCCGGGGATGGGCGTGGGCTCGATGCGGATCACGCGCCATCCCAGGTGCACCAGGCGCAGCGTTCCGTAGGGCAGGCTGAGGGCCTGCTCCATGCTGAGAACCACCGGTTGCCGCTTTCCCATGGCGTATTCCTAGAACCGCACCGGCTCGCGGTAGCTGCCGAACACGTCCTTCAGCGCGCCGCAGACCTCGCCCACGCTGGCGTAGGCCTCCACGGCGTCGATCACGGCGGGCATTACGTTGGCGCCCTGGCGCGCCGCGACGCGCACGGCCTCGAGCAGCCTGGTCACGGCGGCGTTGTCGCGCTGGGCGCGCACGCGGTTGAGGCGCTGCACCTGCCTGCGCGCTTCGTCTTCGCGATAGGGGTGGAACTCCACCGGGCGCTGCTCCTCTTCTTCCTTGTAGATGTTGACGCCGACCTTCTTGATTTCGCCGCTCTGCAGCTTGCGCTCGCGCGCCCAGGCGTGGCGGTTTACCTCGGCCTGCACGCGGCCCTCCGCCACGCCCTGCACGATGCCCCCCCGGGCGTCCAGCTCGGCCATGATGGCGCTGATCTTCGCCTCCATCTCGTTGGTCAGGCTCTCGATGAAGTAGCTGCCCGCCAGCGGGTCCACCGTGTCGCACAGCCCGATCTCATGGATCATGATCTGCATGGTGCGCAGCGACAGCCTGGCCGCGTGCTCGCTGGGTATGGTGTAGGCCTCGTCGTAGCTGCACAGGGCCATGGTCTGCGCGCCGGAGAGCGCGCTGGCCAGGCCGTAGTAGGCGCCGCGCACGATGTTGTTCTCAGGCTGCTCGATGGTGAGTCCGCCGCCGCCGCCGCCGGCGATCATGCGCATCTGCATGGCGCGCGGGTCGCTCACGCCGAACTCATCGCGCAGGATCTTCGCCCACAGCCGGCGCCCGGCGCGGAACTTGCAGACCTGCTCCCACAGGTTGCCGTAGATGTCGAAGTTGAACGTGATGGTGCGCGCCACCGGGTTTACGTCCAGGCCGCGCTGCATCACGTGGCTGACGTAGGCGCGCCCGATCGCCAGGCCGTAGGCCATTTCCTGTGCCGGTGAGGCGCCCGACTCGCGGATGTGATAGCCGCACACGCTGACCGCGCTGTACTTGCGCGCATGCTTCGCGCAGAACTCGATGGTGTCGCCCACCAGCCGGATCGAGGGCTCAACCGGGAAGATCCAGGTGCCGCGCCCGATGAACTCCTTGAGGATGTCGTTCTGCGCCGTGCCGCGCAGCGTGGCCAGGTCATAGCCGCGCTTGCGCGCCATCGCGAAGTACATCGCCATGATCGGCACGGCCGAGCCGTTGATGGTCATCGAGACCGTGATGTCGTTCAGGGGGATGTCCGCAAACGCCTCCTCCATGTCGGCCAGGGTGTCCACCGCCATGCCGACGCGCCCGACCTCGCCCTCCGCCATGGGGTCGTCGGAATCCAGCCCGCACTGGGTGGGCAGGTCGAACGCCACGTTCAGGCCGGTGTTGCCGTTCTTGATCAGGAACAGGAAGCGCTCGTGCGTCTCGGCCGCGGTGCCGAAGCCGGAGTACTGCCGCATGGTGAAGGGGCGCTCGCGGTACATCAGCGGGTGGATGCCGCGGGTGAAGGGGAACTCGCCGGGCCGCCCGACATCGGCGTCGCCGCCGGACTGCGCGAGCTGTTCTGGCCCGTAGACGGGCTTGATGTCGAGGCCCGATTCCCAGGTCACGGGTTTGTCGTCGCTCATGGCCTTGCCTTCCCGCGCACGAACTGCACGATTTCGTCAAAGGGCGTCGAGGTCGGGAAAATGCCCGCCACGCCGATCTCGCGCAGCGCCGCGAAGTCCTGCTGCGGGATGTTGCCGCCCACCAGCACCGTGACGTCTTCAGCGCGCTCAGCCTTCAGCAGCTCGCACACCTTGCGGGCCAGGCTCAGGTGCGCGCCAGACAGCACCGACAGCCCCACCACGTCCACGTCCTCCTGCACGGCCGCGCGGGCGATTGACTCCGGCGACTGGCGCAGGCCGGTGTAGATCACCTCCATGCCCGCATCCATCAGCGCGCGGCAGACCAGCTTGGCGCCGACGTCGTGGCCATCGAGGCCGGGCTTGGCGATCAGCACCTTGATCGGTCGGGTTGCAGCGTTCATCGCACCATCCCCCTTGCCAGGTTGCCCCGCAGAATTTCGGACGTGCCGCCGCCGATCAGCGTGAAGCGCGCGTCGCGCAGGTAGCGCTCGACGGGGTACTCCGCCGCGTAGCCGTACGAGGCCAGCACGCGGCAGGCGCGGTCGCAGATTTCAACTGCCTTCTCCGAGGCGAACAGCTTGGCCATCATGGAGCCTTCGCTGTTTTCGGCGCCCTGCATGCTGTTCCAGGCCGACCACAACACCAGCGCGCGCGCGGCCTCAAGGCCGGTGCGCATCTCGGCCAGGTGGGCCTGCACGGCCTGGAACTCGCAGATCGGCTTGCCGAACTGCCGGCGCTGGCGGCTGTAGGCCAGCGCATCCTCAAAGGCCGCGCGGGCCACACCCAGGGCGAGCGCCGCGGTCATCAGGCGGATCTCGCACAGGATCTCGCGCAGGCTTTCCATGCCGGCGCCGCGCGCGCCCAGCATGCAGGCGGCGGGCGCGTCGTCGAAGCCGACCTCGGAAGTCAGCGATGCGCGCACGCCCATCTTGTCGATGTCGCGCCCGACCAGCAGGCCGGGCGTGCCGCGCTCGAGCAAAAAGACGCTCAGCTCGCGCTCGCCGGTGCGGGCGAACACCGTGAACATGTCGGCCACCGGCGCGGAGGTGACCCAGGTCTTGCGCCCGGTCAGGCGCCAGGCGCCGTCGCGCTGCTCGGCGCGGGTGGTCATGGAAAACAGGTCGCTGCCCGCGTCGGGCTCGGTCATGCAGATCGCGCCCACCACCTCGCCGCGCAGCGCCGGGGCCAGCAGGCGCTTGCGCACTTCGCCCTGCGCGTGGCGCTGCACGAAGAAGGTGCCCATCAGAGACTGCATGGTGCAGGCGGCCGCCACCGCCAGGCTGCCGCGCGCAATCTCCTCCACGGCCAGCAGGTAGCTGAGCAGGTCCGCGCCGCTGCCGTCCGGCGCGGGGTAGCGCATGCCGAAGAAGCCCAGCTCGCCGGCGCGCCGGAACAGCTCGGCGGGGAAGCGCGGCTCGCGGTCGAGTTCGGCGGCCAGCGGGCGCACCTCGCGCTCCGCGAACTCGCGGAACAGGTCGCGCGTCGCCTGTTGCTCTTCGGTCAGTGAAAAGTCCAGCACCTTACTCCCTCGCGCCGCGCAGCCGCGCGGTCTCAGAATCATCCAGCTCCAATGTCTGCGGGTTCACCGCCACGCCGTACACGTCTCGCGCGGCATCCGCGCTGATCACGCCGTCACGCACTTCATTCAGCACCTTCACGGCCGGGCGCTGTTTCGGGTCGCCGTAGCCGCCGCCGCCGCCCGCATGCTGGTGGTACACGGTTCCCTCCGGCACGCCGCGCACGATGTCCTTGGTTGTCGGCCGATGCAGGGTGCCGTCCGGGTGTCGCAGCTCGATGAAGTTCAGCGTGCCGTCGCCGCCGCCGAACAGGCCGAAGGCCGGCTCCACGTCGCCGTCTCCGAAGGTGACGATCTGGGTGTCCCTGCCGCCCATGCGATAGATGGTTTCGACGCCCAGGCCGCCGCGGAACCTGCCCGGGCCCGCGGAGTCGGCCAGGAATTCGTGCTTGAGCAGCAGGTGCGGGGTCTGCTGCTCGAACATCTCGTAGTCCTGGTCCAGCAGGCCGCCCGACGCGTCGATCATGCCGATGTGGTCGTAGCCGTCGCAGTCGCGCATCGCGCCGGAGCCGCCCTTGAGGCCCATGAACAGGATATCGACGTAGGGCTCGTTCTTGCGGGTGTCCTGCCCGGTGGAAAGCGAGCACAGCAGGTTGTTCCAGCCGGCCGTCACGCGCCCGGGGATCACCGGCGCCAGCGCGCGCATGATCGCGTCGGCGTTGGGCGGGCACAGGTGATTGCCGAAGGTGGTGGCGGCCGGGTAGGCGGCGTTCAGGATGGTGCCTTCCGGGATGATGATCTCGATCGGCTCGGTCATCCCGTGGTTGTGGGGGATGTTCGGGTTCACCATCTGCAGGAAGGTCAGCAGCGTGGCGGACGCGCTCGAGGTGTAGGTGCCATTCACGAAGCCGGTGGTCTGGGGGTCGGTGCGGCCGTAGTCGAACACGATGCGCCCGTCCTTCACGGTGACCTTGACGCGGATGGTGTACCTGCTGCCGGGCGTCTTGCCGTCGTAGTAGACCTGGCCTTCGCCCTCGTAGACGCCCTCGGGGATGGCGCGGATCTCGGCTTCCATCATGCGGCGCGAAGCCTCGAACAGCGCCTGCTTGTGCGCCTCGAAACGCTCGAGCCCGTACTTGCGCACCAGCGCGGCCAGCCGACGCTCGCCGACCGTGCAGGCGCCGATCTCCGCGCGCATGTCTTCCTCTACGATCGGCAGGCGGATGTTGGCGAAGATCAGGTCCCACACGTCGCGCCGCAGCTTGCCGCGCTCGATCACCTTCACGGCCGGGATGCGCAGCGCCTCCTGCCATACCTCGGTGGCGGCCGGGTTGTAACCGCCGCGCACGGCGCCGCCGATGTCGGCCATGTGGCCCTTGGCGGCCGCCCAGCCGACCAGCGTGTCGTCCACGAAGATGGGCTTGAACGCGGCCACGTCGTTGTTCTGGTTGCCGAGCGAGAACACGTCGTTGTGGAAGAACACGTCGCCCGGGTAGATCTCGCCGCGGAACTTCTGCGCGATGTGTTGGCACACCGGGCTGAGCGAGAAGCTGAGGATCGGCAGGTTCTCGGTCTGTTCCAGCATGCGGCCTTGCGCGTCGTACAGGCCGGTCACGAAGTCCTTGGCTTCGCACAGGATGGGCGAGCGCGTGGTCTTCTCCATGCAGATGCTCATCTCGTCGGAGATCGCCTTGAGCGCGCGCCCGATGATGGAGACCAGCACCTTGTCCACCTTGACGTCTGCCATGGCTACTCTCCCTTCCTGTCCTGCTTTGCGGTCAGCAGGCAGCTTCCGTGGTGGTCGATCAGCGCGCGGAAGCCCTCGGTCACGACGATGGTGGTGTCGGCGCGCTCGATCAGCGCCGGGCCCTCGATGGCGTGGCCGGCGGCCAGGCGCCCGGCGTCGTAGACCGGCAGGTTTGCGAAGCTGCGGCGCTCCGGCACCCAGGCGCGGCGCGTGCCCTTCAGCGCCTTCTCGAGCGGCTGATCGGCGGGCGCGACTTGCGGCGGCGTGGGGCGCTCGACGCACCCGCGCGAGACCAGGCGCACGTTGATCAGCTCGATGCCCGTGCCCTCGGCAGCGAGGTCGTAGCCGTACAGGCGGTTGTGTTCGCCATGGAACAGGTCGCCGATGGCGGCGTAGTCGCCGGCCTCGACGGCCTGCAGCGGCACGGCCACCGCGACTTCGTGGTACTGCTTGAGGTAGCGCAGGTCGAGCACCAGCTGGTGGCTCATGCGCTCGGGGCTGACGCCCTCGCGCCCCAGCTCGGCCGCGCCTTCCTCCATCATCTCGCGGGCGAGGCCGCGCAGCCTGGCGGGATCCAGCTCGTGCAGGCGGCTGACGCAGGTGCGCACGTAGTCATGGCGCAGGTCGCACATCAGCATGCCGGTGGCGCACAGCACCGAGGCGGTCGGCGGCACCACCAGGCGCGGCATCTCGAGCTCGGCGGCGATCATGCAGCCGTGCAGGGCCCCGGCGCCGCCCGCCACCACCAGCGGGAACTCGCGCGGGTCCAGCCCGCGCTTGACCGTGATCTCGCGAACCCCGTGCGCCATGTTGGTGTTGATCACGCGGTACATGCCGACGGCCGCGTCCTCGACCGAGAGCGACAGCGGCTCGGCCACGTGCCTGCGGATTGCCTCGGCGGCCGGCTCGGGGCGCAGGCGCAGGCTGCCGCCCGCGAAGCTCTCCGGGTCCAGGTAGCCGAGTACCACGTTGGCGTCCGTGCAGGTCGGCAGCTCGCCGCCGCGCCCGTAGCAGGCGGGGCCGGGCTTGGCGCCCGCGGACTGCGGCCCCATGCGCAGCAGGCCGCCCTCGTCGATCCAGCCGATGCTGCCGCCGCCCGCGCCGATGGTGACGATGTCGAGCATGGGCACGGCCACACGCAGCCGGTCCAGGTCGCACTCGTGTGTCATGGCCGCGCTGCCGCCGCGCACCAGCGAGGCGTCGAAGCTGGTGCCGCCCATGTCGACCAGGATGCAGTCTTCGTCGCCGTGGGGACGGGTGTAGGCCACGGCCGCCGAGGGCCCGCCCGCGGGGCCGGAAAGCAGCGTGGCCGAGGGGCGGCGGCGCATCACCTCGGGCAGCGCCACGCCGCCGTTGGACTGCATGATCAGCAGCACGCCGTTGAAGCCGGCCTGCGACAGGCGCGCCGTCAGGCTTTCCAGGTAGCGGTTGAGGATCGGCCCCACGTACGAGTTCAGGACCGTGGTCGAGACCCGGTTGTAGAAGCGGATGGTCGGCAGCACTTCTGTTGAGACGCTCAGGTACGCGCCCGGCAAGGCCTCGCGCACGATGGCGGCCGCCTGCTGTTCGTGGGCGGGGTTGGCGAACGCGTTCATGAAGCAGACTGCCACCGCCTCCACGCCGTCGCGCGCGAACGCGGCGACGGCCGCGCGCACGTCTTCGGTGTTCAGCGGCTCGAGTTCACGGCCCGCGTAGTCGAGCCGCCCGTGCACCGCCAGGCGTCGGCGCCGCGGCACCAGCGGCAGGGCGTTCAGGAAGCGGTTGTTGTACTGCTCTTCGCGGATGCCGCGGCGCATCTCCAGGGCGTCGCGCACGCCCGCGGTGGTCAGCAGCCCGGTTTTCGCGCCGTTGCGGGTGAGGGTGGCGTTGGTGGTGACGGTGGTGCCGTGCACGATGGTGTTCACGCGCGCCAGGAATTCGCGCCGCTCAAGGCCCCGGCCCGCGGCCAGCTGGTTCAGCCCCTCCAGCAGGCCGATCGAGGGGTCGTCCGGCGTGGAGAGCGTCTTGGCGGTGGTCACGCCTTCTTCGCTCGACCACATGAAGAAGTCGGTGAAGGTGCCGCCCACGTCGATACCGATGCGATAACTCATGCCCGCTCCGCCTCCTTGCCGGACTGCTGCATTGACGCGTCAATACCCAGGCGCCAGGCCCGCAGCGTGGTTTCCAGGACGCGCGGGGGCGTGAAGTCGCGCATTGCCTGTTCGAACTGCCGTTCGCTGACCGGCAGCCGCCCGGCGCCCACCAGCACGCCCAGCATCACCGGGCTGACCGCCCGGGCGGCGCCCGCCCGCGCGGCCAGCGCCGAGGCGTCAAGGCTGTGCACCCGGGCTCCCCGCGCGGCCAGCGCCTGCTCGATCTGCGGCAGGCTCGGGTAGGGACGGCCCAATGCCCCCAGCGTGGCGGGCACCAGCGTCGCGCTGTTCAGCCACACCTCGGCGCCCGGCCTCAGGCGCGCGGAGGCGCGCAGGGCCTCCAGCGGTTCCAGCGCCAGCAGGCAGTCGCAGGCGCCCGCGCCCACGAAGGCCGTGCGGCCCGGGCCGATCACCACGGTGGCCTCCACGCTTCCGCCGCGCTGCGACATGCCGTGCAGTTGCCCGATCCGCACCGGCAGCCCCGCGGCCAGCGCCGCTTCGCCGATCACGCGCGCCCCGGTCAGCACGCCCTGGCCGCCCACCCCGGCCAGCAGGATTCGCAGGCTGGCGTCCGCGCTCATGGGCCCTCCTCGATGCTCACCGCATGGATCGCGCCCGTGGGGCAGAAGTGCGCGCACACGCCGCAGCCGGTGCACACCGCCGGGTCGATCCGCACGGCCGCGCCTTCCTGCACGAAGGCCGGGCAGCCGAACAGCTCGATGCAGGCGTTGCAGTTGCCGCAGTTGCCGCAGATCGTGCAGCGCTGCGCCTCCAGCCGGGCCTGCTGTTCGGTCAGCACGCCGGTTGTCTCGCCGAAGTCGCCGGTGCGCTCGGCGGCCGCGCGCTCCGGCGGCGCGGCGCGGCGGGCACGGTCGGCGCGCAGCACGCCCGGGCGACCCGTCACCTTGCGCTTCGCGGGATGCGGCGGCGGCATGCGCTTGTCGGCGACATCGCCGCGCAGGGCGCGGTCCAGCCCCCAGGCCGCGCGCCGTCCCAGCGCGATGGCGCCGGTCACCGTCTGCTCGCCGGGCGCCAGGTCGCCGGCCGCGAACACGCGCGGCATGGCGGTCTGGCCGGTCTGGGTGTCGACCTGCAGACGCGCGTCCTGCCAGCGCAGGCCGGGGGCGTGGTCGAGAGCCTCCGGGTCAGGGATCTGCCCGATGGCCCACAGCAGGTGCGCGGCGGGCAGCTGGCCGGTCGCGCCCTCGACGTCCGCGTAGTCGGAAGGCGACGAGGCGCCCGGTTTCAGCGCGCGCACGCCGATGACGTCAACGCCCTCGGGCGTCAGGCGCACCAGGCGGCTGGAGGTGCGCAGCGAGACGCCCTCGAGTTCGGCCTCGTGGATCTCGCCGGCGATGGCGGGCATGGCGTCCCGCGCCTCCAGGCACACGATGCTGACCTGTGAGGCCCCGCGGCGCAGGGCGCTGCGGGCGGCGTCGACCGCCGAGTTTCCGCCGCCCACCACCACCGCCGGCCCCTGCAGGCGCTGCCCTTTGTCGCGCAGGAAGGACAGCGCGTCGAGCTGAACGGGGCCCTTGCCCGGCACCTTTGCGCGCAGCGGCTTTCCCGCGCCGATCGCCAGCACCACGGCGTCGTGGCCTTCCAGCAGCTCGTCGATGCTGAAGTCGCGCCCCAGGCGGCGCCCGCCCTCGAACTGGATGCCCAGCTCCAGCACGCGCCCGACGTCCCTGGCAAGCGCCTCGCGCGGCAGGCGGTAGGCCGGGATGCCGTAGCGCAGCAGCCCGCCCGGTTCGGCGGCCGCGTCCAGCAGCCGCACCCGGTAGCCGCGCACGCGCAACTCGTGCGCCGCGGCCAGGCCGGCCGGGCCGGCGCCGACCACCGCGACGCTGCGGCCGTGATCGGGCTCGCGCGTCGCGCGGTGGGGGAACTCGGGCTGGCGGTCCGCCCACTCCACCACGAAGCGCTTGAGGTCGTTGATCGCCACCGGGGCGTCGGTCTGCGCGCGCACGCAGACGTCCTCGCAGGGCCGGTGGCACACGCGGCATACGGCGTCGGGCAGCGGCAGCCCGTCCATGATCAGCTCAAGCGCGTCGGCGTAGCGACCGGCCGCGATGTGGGCCGAATAGCCCTGCACGCACAGGAACAGCGGGCAAGCCGAGGCGCAGGCGGCGACGGGCGGCACGGGCCCCTGCGCCCCGCTTTCCTGGGCGCGCGCGCGCACCATGGCGCGCTCGTAACCGCGCGCGATGCCCTGCGAGCAGCGCTGGCCGCAGCTTTCGCGACCGCAGTGCTTGCAGCGTTCGGTGTCGATGGCGAACACCGTGCGCCTGCCGGGATGCGCGCCCGCGCGCTGGGCGAACACCGGGCAGGGGTGCTCGGAGACGATCACGGAAAGGCCGGGCCGCTGCCAGGCCTCACGGAACACGGTGATGGCGCGGGACAGGTCCTCGGGATCGACGCGCTCGACGTGCCTGGCGCCGAGCGCGCGCACGACCTCGACAATGTCCGCGCGGCGGGTGATGCAGCCGTCGCTGACCTCGACCAGCGGGCTCTCCTGGAAGCCGGTCATGGCAGTGACGTCGTTGTCGAGGATGACCGCGACCATGTTGACGTCTTCCTTGATCGCGTTCAGCAGCGCCGGCATGCCGGAATGGAAGAAGGTGGAGTCGCCCATGAAGCCCACGGTCTTCTGCCCCGTCACGCGCGCCGCGCCGGCCGCCAGGGTGAAGCCCGCGCCCATGCTCAGCAGGGCGTCGCCGGACTCCAGCGGCTGGCCGCAACCCAGGGTGTAGCAGCCGATGTCGTTGAAAAACAGCGGCGCTTCGCCCAGCGCCGAACGCGCGGCAAAGAACGACGCCCGGTGCGGACACTCGGCGCACAGTACGGGCGGGCGCGGCGCGACCTCCGGCCCGGCGGCGACCGGCGCGGGAAGCGTGCGCGAAGCCAGCGGCGCCAGGGCCCGCAGCAGCACCTCCGGCTCGTACTCGAACATGGCGGGCAGGTCGCCGCTGCGCTTGCCGCGGATGCGGGTGCCCAGCCCGTGGCGGTGGCACAGGGCGGCGATGGCGTCCTCCAGAAACGGCGACAGCTCCTCGATCACCCACAGCTCGTCCAGGCCGCGCAGCTGCTCCAGCAGCCAGCCGTGCGGCAGCGGGTGCGCCACGCCCAGCCACAGCCGCCGCGCGCGGACGCCCAGCTCGGACAGTACGTCGTCGCACACGGCCGCGGCGGCGCCGAAGGCCAGCACGCCGACGCGCCCTTCACCGCTCGCGTCCCGGAACAGCGGCGACTGCGTGGCGGCCTCGGCGGCGGCCATGCGCTGCTCGAGCTCCGCCCGCATGCGCACGGCGTTGGCGGGCATCGGGATGTAGCGCCGCGGGTCGCGGGTGAAGCCGGCGACCGCGCCCGGGCGCAGCTCGCCCACCGTCACGGGCGCGCGCGTGTGGCAGACCCGCGTGGTGGGGCGCAGCAGCACCGGCAGGCGGCACTGCTCGGAAAGCTGGAAGGCGGCCCGCGTCATCTCCAGGGCCTGTTGCGCGCCCGCGGGCTCGATCACGGGCATGTGCACGAAGGGGCCCAGGTAGCGCTGGTCCTGCTCGTTGGGGCTGGTGCGGCAGGACGGGTCGGCCGCGCTGACGATCACCATGCCCGCGTTGACGCCGATGTAGGGAATGGTGGTGAGCGGGTCACCGGCGTAGGTGAGGCCCAGGTGCTTCATGGCCACGATCGAGCGCGCCCCTGCCAGCGAGGCGGCGAAGGCCATCTCCAGCGCGATCTTTTCGTTGACCGAGTACTCGAAGGCCACGCCCGTGCGCTGCGCCAGGCGGGCGAACGAGTCGGTGATTTCGGAAGAGGGCGTGCCGGGGTAGCCGCAGGCGAAGCGCACGCCGGCCTCGAGCGCGCCGCGTACCACGGCCTCATTGCCCAAGTACAGCAGGGTCCTGCCGGCCTCGGCCAACAAAGGATCCTGCCGGCCTGGTGCTTGCGCGTTCATGCACCCCCGGGGTCCCGGCCTGATTGCGCGCGGATCCGCCGCAGGCAGCACGAGCCGCCCTCCGGCAGGGTTTCCAGAGTTTCGAAGCTGATCTCGGCCCCGATGCGCCTGCCGAGTTCCTCGAAGGTGGCGGCAAACCAGGCGTCGCAGCCCGGGCGATCCTCCGCCAGCAGGCCCAGCCGCTTGTGCCAGTGGAACCAGGGGCAGTCGGAATGCCGCACGAAGACCTCGCCGCCGCTCTCCTCGACAGCGGCGTCCTCGCCCATGCAGCGGCTGCTCCAGGCAATGCACTGGGCCACCTGGGGGGCGAGGGGTTTGGCGGGATCGACCCGTTTGGCGTAGGCTTCGGCGGTCTGACGGCCGGTGATCTCCCACATCAGGTTGACCAGCTGCGCGGGGTCGGCGTCGGGGAACATGCGGAGTGCGGCCTCGCGCCAGGCGAAGTGCTGCGCGCGGGTGATCTGGGAGAGCACGGAAAACCGTGTTTCGAGCGGGATCTCGGGCACCGGCGCCTCGCGGTAAACGGCTATATGTATCTTTTTATCTGTATATCCGGCGTGTCGCAAGGAAGTAGCGGGCGCGCGAGGGGGGTCATCCGCCGACGGTGGACATGTCCATGCTGCGCGCATGGCTGTGTTCGCGGGGTTTCAGCAGCACGGCCTCAGCGATGCGCCGCCTGAGTTCCGGGAACGAGTAGTCCGGGCCGCGCATCCAGTCGCGCAGGGCGAAACGTTCGTCCTGCAGCAGGCAGGACTTGATGTAGCCGTCCGAGGTGAGGCGGATGCGGTTGCAGCGCTCGCAGAACGGCTGGAAGACGGGGCTGATCAGCCCGACGAAGCCCTGCCCGCCCCTGATCTGGACGTACTGCGCCGGGCCTTCGCCCACCGGGCCTGACACGTTGCGCTCGATTTCGAAGTCGCGCTCCAGCCGCTCCAGCATCTCGTGCGAGCTGACGGTCGGGTCCGGCCGGTCCTGCGGCGCGCGCCAGGCGCCGAACGGCATGTACTCGATGAAGCGCACGGTGACCGGCTGCTCCAGCGTGAGGGCGGCCAGGGGGGCCAGTTCGTCGTCGTTGACGCCCCGCATGATCACCGCGTTCAGCTTGACGGTGAAGCACTCCCGGCGCAGCGCGGCGCGGATCCCTTCCAGCACCCGCGCGAGGCTGCCGCCGCGGGTGATCTTGCGGAAGCGCTCCGGCACCAGCGAATCCAGCGAGATGTTCAGCGCCTTCACGCCGGCAGCGGCCAGCCGGTCCACGTGGCGGGCCAGCAGGCTGCCGTTGGTGGACAGGCTGAGCTTCCGCACGCCGGGCAGCGCGCCGACACGCTCGATCAGCTCCGGGACTCCGTCGCGCACCAGCGGCTCGCCGCCCGTGAAACGGAACGAGTCGAAGCCCAGTTCCGCGGCGGCGCGGATCACGGTCTCGATCTCGGACAGGCTCAGCAGTTCGTGCTCCGGGCGCAGTTGCAGCTTCCCGCCGGAGACGCAGTAATCGCAGCGCATGTTGCAGCGGTCGGTGACCGAGATGCGCATCGAGTGCACGTTGCGACCGAAGCTGTCCTTCATGGCAAGCCCCTACGCGTTCTTCCACTCCGGGTTGCGCTTATCGATGAAAGCCTGGATCCCCTCGTTGGCGTCGTGGCTCGCCATCAGCTTCTCCAGGTAGTCCTGCTCGTGCTCCTCGAGCCGCCGGTCGAGGCGGCGCAGGAACGCCGCGCGCGCCTGGCGCGTCGCGTGCCGCAGACTGCAGGCCGAGAACCTGGCGAAGGTGCCCTCAAACCAGCTCGAGACCCCCTGCCACAGCGAGTCCGCGGGGAAGCACGAGTGCACCATCCCCAGCTCGCGCAGGCGCTCGCCGCTCAACTCTTCGCCGGTGATCACCAGGCGGTCCGCCACGGCCTGCCCGAACTTGCGCGGCAGCAGCGCCGCGGCCACGGGCGGCACCACGCCCAGGCGGATTTCCGGCACGCCCATGCGCCCGTCGGGCGTGGCGAAGGCCAGGTGGCAGGCCAGCACCACCTCGAAGGCGCCGCCCAGGCACACGCCCTGCACCAGGGCCGCGACCGGGACTTCGCTGGCGGCGATTTCCCACACCAGCTTGCGCAGCACCGGCAGCATGGCGGCGACCTTGTCCTTGGTGTGCTCCTCGACGGACGCGCCGAACGAGAAGTGGTTGCCCGCGCCTTCCAGTGTGATCAGCTTGACGCCTGCGTCGGCCTTGGCCGCGGTGACGGCCTCCAGCAGTTCCTGCATCACGGCGCCGGTGTAGACGTTGCCCTTGGGGTTGTTCACGATCAGGCGGCGGACGCTTGAATCGAAGGCGGTTTCCAGGCCAACCAGTGTCATGTTCGTTCTCCTGCCGCAAGCATAACGCGCCGTCCCGGGTGCACCAACAGAAAATCGGAGTCTCTTGTCCTTTTATCGGCCGGCGCCGCCGCTTGCTCTACGACGGCCTCTCGCAGCCCTTGCGCACGTAGTAGAACCAGTTGATCGCCGTGGCGATCGCGAAGAACACCGCGGCGCCGACGAAGAAGCTCACGGCCGATTTCGTGCCGCCATCGGAGACAGAGGCCGCGACCGCGGTCGCGATCAGCATGTTGAACACGAACGGGCCGTAGGCTGCCACGGCGGCGGTGAAGCCGATGACGCCCGCGCCCTGGCGGGCGTTGGCGGCGAAGATCACCGGGTACTGGCGGAAGGTCGAGCCGTTGCCGATGCCGGTGAACAGGAAGATGGCGAGCATCAGGATCACGAACAGCGGGAACTGGTCCAGCGAGGTCGGCGCAAGACCGCCCGTGAACACCAGCGCCAGGCTGCAGCCGATCAGGCCCAGGCCGGAAACCTGGGTCAGGATGCCGCCGCCGGTCTTGTCCGCCAGCCAGCCGAACACGGGGCGCGCGGCCGAGCCGATCAGCGGCCCGAGGAACGCGTACTTCAGGGGGTCGGGCGCGTCGGGGAAGCCGCCGTACAGGCTCTTGATCAGCATGGGGAAGGCGGCCGAGAAACCGGAGAAGCTGCCGAAGGTCATGACGTAGGTGAGGGTGCAGAACCAGGTGTGCTTGCTCTTGAAGATGTCCATCTGTTCCCGGACCGACGCCTTGAAGGGCACGCTGCGCAGCATGAACCAGGCGACGACGGTCAGCAGCACCAGCAGCGGCACGTACCAGAACACCGAGTTCTGCAGCCACATCGGTGATTCCTGGCCGTTCTTCATGAAGGTCTGGGCGCCGCCGGCCAGCGCCCCGAAGGCCGCGAAGCCGATCAGCCAGGGCGTGACGAACTGCGTCAGGCTGACGCCGAAGTTGCCGATGCCCGCCTGGATGCCCAGCGCCGTGCCCTGCAGGCGCTTGGGAAAGAACAGGCTGGTGCTGGGCATGTAGGACGAGAAGTCACCGCCGCCCATGCCGGCCAGGAAGGCGAGCACCATGAACAGCCACCAGGGGGTGGTGGGGTCCATCACCGCCAGCCCCAGTCCCACGCAGGGGATGACCTTAAGCAGCGTGGCCAGGCTGACCACCGCGCGAGTGCCGAAGATCGGGATCAGGAACATGTGCACCAGGCGCAGGCTGCCGCCGGCGAGCCCCGGCATCGCCGCCAGCCAGAACAACTCGTTCTCGGTGAACTTGAAGCCGATGCCGGGCAGCCTGACCACCATCGCGCTCACCACGAACCAGGTGGCGAAGGAGAGCGTCAGCGACGCCGTGGTGATGACCAGGGTGCGCCAGGCGATCTTCGAGCCGGTCCGCTGCCAGAACGCGGAGTCCTCTTTATGCCATTCCGCTAGCCAGGAGCCTTTGCTTACGGCTGCCGCGCCGCCATCTGGTGCCATGTCTGAACTCCGATCATCCCTGCCGGGTCGCGCATCCGCCGGTTTCAAGGCGTCGCGAACCGGCGTATGAAATCGCGGTCGAGGCGGTGTTTCCGCACCCGGATTCCCGACGCCCCGCTACTCAGGCCGGCCGTCCTGCCGGCGTGCCCGCCATGCTTGCCGTCATGTCTCGTCAGGCCGAGCCCAACTCATTGCCCGCGGTGTCCTCGATCTGGCGCGTCAGCCCGGGCGCGCGTTTCTTCAACATCCGGCGGATCACCAGGTGCATCCAGACCAGACACACCGCGACCAGCACCGTGAAGAACATCCATGAGGTCGTCCAAAGACCGGTCGCCTTCAACAGGTAGCCGAAGATGATCGGGCACAGGAAGCCGCCCAGCCCGCCCAGCACGCCGACGATGCCGCCCACAACTCCGACGTCCCGCGGGAAGTAGTCCGGGATGTGCTTGTAGACCGCGGCTTTGCCAATCCCCATGGCGATGCCGACCACGAAGGCCAGGAAGGTGAAGATCCACACGTTGGCCTGGAAGTAGATCTGCGTGACGCCGCGTGCCAGCAGCTGCTTCTTCTGGACCTGGTCGCCGACCTTCACGACCGGCTCCTGCCAGCCCGTCGACGTCGGCAGCACGAAGGTGCCGTCTTCCTCGAAGCCGATGATCTCGTCCTCGGCTTTCTGCTTCAGTCGGTAGGACTTGCCGCCGACCACGACCTCATGGTCGGTGACGACTTCGACGGTTCCGTGGGCATCCGCCATGACGCCCTGGCCCGGCGACTGGATGATCATGCGCGGCACGATCAGCAGCAGGCACGCCACCAGCGACACGCCCAGCACCCAGTACATCACCGTGCGCGCGCCCCACTTGTCGGACATCCAGCCGCCCAGCGCGCGGATCACGCCCGAGGGGAAACTGAAGATCGCGGCCATCATGCCGGCCATCGCAACCGACATGGTGTAGGCGTTCACGTAGTACGGGATCAACCACTGGGCCAGCGCCACGAAGCCGCCGAACACGAAGAAGTAGTACAGCCCGAAGCGCCATACCTGCACGTGCTTCAAGGGCTGCAGGCGCGCCAGGATGGTGGTGCGGTTGCCGAGGTCGACCTTTCTGGTGTGAGTGAAAGCCCAGAACAGCACCGCCATCACCACCAGCATGCCGGCATAGATCTTGGGCAGGGTGCGCCAGCCATCGAGCGCCGTGCCGCTGTCGGTCAGCCACCTCAGCAGCCAGGGTGCGCCCACGCTGGTGAGCGCCGCGCCGGCGTTGCCCGCGCCGAAGACGCCCAGCGCGGTACCCTGCCACTTCTTCTCGAACCACACGGAGGTGTAGGCGATCCCGACGGCGAACGAGGCGCCGGTCAGGCCGAAACCCAGCCCGGCCAGCAAGAAATGCGTGTAGGTGCTGGCGTGGCTGACCAGATACATCGGTATCGCGGCCAGCAGCATCAACAGAAAGAAAACGATGCGCCCGCCGTACTTGTCGCACAGCACACCCACCGGCAGGCGGGTGACGGCGCCGGTCAGGACCGGGATGCCGATCAGCGTGCCCATCTGCGCCTTGTCCCAGTCGAACACCCGGTTCTCGACCAGATACGTGATCAGCACTCCGTTCATCATCCAGCACGCGAAGCAGATGGTGAACGCGATGGTGTTGAGCGTGAGGACCGATATCGCTTTGCCCTTGTCTTTCATGGTGCGTACTCCATGTCCAACGGTCCCTCGGTTGTCAGCTCAGGTCATGTCTGTCTGGTCTGTCGCTGACGGTTCCAGATCACCTGCTGCGGAAGCCTCCACATGTAGCTCAGCGGCAGCACCAGCAGGTGCACCAGCCGCGTGAACGGGAACACCGCCAGGATCAGGAACGCGCCCACCACGTGCAGCTTGATGGCGAACGGCATCTCCCGCACGGCGGTGATGTCCGGGCTGAACTTGAACAGCGACCACAGGTAGGGCGCCATCACGCCCGCGAACCAGCTGGTGCCCCAGCGGTGGAACAGCGCGATCCAGATGCCGCTGAGCACCTGGATCAGCAGCAGCACAATGATGATCACGTCCATCTTCGTGGTCACCACGCGGATGCGCGAGTTGGTGAAGCGCCGGTGCAGCGCGCCCACCAGGCCCACCAGCGCGAGCACCGCGAAGATCATGGCGCTCAGCTCGATCACGTACAGGCGCGCCGGCACGCTGTTCCACCACAGCACGCCGCTGGGGATCAGGAACCCGATCAGGTGCCCGAAAAACAGCGCCAGGATGCCGAAGTGCCACGGCGCCGAGGCGTAGAACAGCTTGCGGTTCTCGAGGAACTGCGACGAGTAGGACGAGTAGCTGTACGGGCGCGCCACGTAGCGGCGGATCGTGGCGTACAGAAACAGCACGATCGCCGTGTACGGCAGACCCACAAACAGCACCTCGTCCAGGTTCACCAACAGCGAATCGGTCTGTGCCAGCAGGCTATGCATGACTGCTCACCTCTTCTTCAGGCGCCTTGTTCGCAGGCGCGTAGACGACGCATTCGTAATCGATCCCCAGGTACTCATGCAGCGCCAGCAACACCTGGCCGTACCCGGCGTTCTTGGGGTCAAAACCCCCGGCCATGTGCCGCACGGCCGGGAAGATGGCTTCCTGGATCAGCGAGAGCGCGGTTTCCTCGTCCAGCGCGGCCGCGAGCTCCAGCATCACGGGCAGGTGGTCGGCCAGCTCGGCGCCGGTCTGGATGCCGAGCTCGTCAACCGCCTGCTGGGCGCGGGCCAGGAACTGTCCGCGCTGGTAGGCCAGCCCGAACAGGTGGAAGCCGACCTCGAGGGCCACGGCGGGGTTGATCTCGAAGGTCTGCGTGTAGTTTTCCTCGAGTTGCCGGGGCGTGTGCGCCGCCAGGAAGCTCGAGAACTCCCGCAACCGTTCCGCCACCGCGGTCTCGGCCTCGAGCTGCCGCGCGGCAAGCTCGGCCGCCTGCTGCTGTCCGTCGTGCGGATAGCGAAGCAGCGGCGAGAAGAGCGGCAGGATGTTGCGGTCCTTGCGCACGTTAGAGTCCCCGTTTGGGCGCTTCCGTGAAGCCGAAGCCCACCGACTTCTTGAAATCCTGCGGATCCTTGTAGGCCTCCACCGCCATCTCGCGGTGCAGCGGCGGAATCACGAAGCGCTGCGAGAAGGTCGGCAGCGAGGTCATGCGGTAGATCGCCTCGGCCTCTTCCTCGGTGGTGTCGGCGGCGTGCAGCGACTCGAGCGCGGTCGCCATGCTGATGTCGCCCACGGTCTGCGCGCGCTTGAAGACGCGCACGGCCATCAGCTTCTTCAGCGTGTACTTCATCAGGTCGACCTTGCCGGCGCAGAACAGGCTGGCCAGGTAGTCCATCGGGATGCGCATCTCGTCGAACTTGTGGAACAGGTCTTCGGGGCGGCTGGCGCTGCTGTAGATGTCCGCGTCCTTCGAGCCCAGCACCGGCAGCAGCGGCGGCACGTAGAACAGCATGGGCAGCGTGCGGTACTCGAGGTGGGGCGGCAGCGCGATCTTCCAGACCTTTACGAACTTGTAGACCGGCGAATTCTGCGCGAACTCGATGAACTCGTCGCTCATGCCGTTCTTCTTCGCGCCCGCGATCACCTCGGGGTCGAACGGGTCCAGGATCAGCTCGCGCTGCGCCTCGACGATCTTGTCGTCGGGCAGGGCCGCCACGTCCTTGATGCGGTCGGCGTCATAGAACAGCAGGCCCAGGTAACGGATGCGCCCGACGCACGAGTGGAAGCAGGCCGGGGCCTGGCCCGTCTCGAGGCGCGGGTAGCAGAGCAGGCACTTCTCGGACTTGCCGGTCGACCAGTTGAAGTAGGACTTCTTGTACGGGCAGGCCGACACGCAGGAACGCCAGGCGCGGCACACCTTCTGGTTGATCAGCACGATGCCGTCTTCGCCGCGCTTGTACAGCGCGCCCGAGGGGCAGCTCGCCACGCAGGCCGGGTTCAGGCAGTGGTTGCAGATGCGCGGGAAGTAGAAGAACACCAGGCGTTCCAGCGCGTTCAGCTGCTGGCGCTGTTCCTCGGTGATCGCCTTCAGGTTCGGGTCGTTGCTCGCGTAGATCGGCGAGCCGCCCAGGTCGTCGTCCCAGTTCGGGCCGGCCTTGATCTCCATGGGCTCGCCGGTGACCATCGAAACCGCGCGCGCGATCGGCTGGTCGTCGCCGGCCGGCGCGTTGAACAGGTTCTCGTACTGGTACGTCCATGGCTCGTAGTAGTCGTCCATGGTCGGCATGTGCGGGTGGTGGAAGATGTTGGGCAGGTACTTGGCCTTGCTGGTCGATTTCAGCTGGACCGTGCCGCCCCTGGCCTCCCAGCCGCCCTTGTACTTCTCCTGGTCTTCCCATTGCGTGGGGTAGCCCGTGCCGGGCTTGGTCTCCACGTTGTTGAACCACATGTATTCCGTGCCGCGCCGGTCGGTCCAGATGTTCTTGCAGCTGATGCTGCAGGTGTGGCAACCGATGCACTTGTCGAGGTGGAACACCATCGAAACCTGGGCTCGAACGTCCATGTCTGTTTCCTGTTCTGTGCTTCCCGAACTCAATCCCGAACCTAGTACTCCAGCGTGGGCAGCTTCCGCACCACCACGTGGGTGTCCCGGTTGCAGCCGGTCGGGCCCCAGTAGTTGAAGTGGAAGGTGAACTGCCCGTACCCGCCGCACGCCAGGTTCGGCTTGAGCCGCGTGCGCGTCAGGCTGTTGTGGCCGCCCGCGCGGCGGTTGCCGCGCAGCGGGCTCTTCGGCACGTTCAAGGTGCGTTCCGGAGAGTGGTACACGATGCACACCCCGGGCGGGATGCGCGCCGACACCGCCGCCCGCGTGATCAGCACGCCGTGGTCGTTGTGCACCTCCACCCAGTCGTTGTCCTTGATGCCCAGCTGCTCGGCGTCCTTGTGGTTCATCCAGAACGGCTCACAGCCGCGCGACAGCGTCATCATGCGCTCGTTGTCGCCGTAGGTGCTGTGGATGTGCCACTTGCCGTGCGGCGTCAGGTAGTTCAGCCACAGGGACTTGCGGTCCTTGTCGGTGTTCACCAGGTCGCCGTAGTCGGCCGGCGCGCACTTCGGCTTGTAGGTCGGCAGGTGCTCGCCGTACTGCAGGTACATGTGGTGGTCGATGTAGTAGTGCTGACGCCCGGTCAGGGTGCGCCAGGGCACGTGGTTCTCGACGTTGTAGGTGAACGGCGAGTAGGCGCGCCCGTCGCTGGGCAGGCCCGACCACATCGCCGAGTTGTGCTGGCGGCGCGGCTGGGACTGGATGTCCATGTAGCTCATCACCGCGCTGCGGTTGCGCTCGGCCAGGTGGCGCAGCGGCAGGCCGGTCTTCTCCTCCATCTCGAGGTAGCCGCGGTAGGCCATCTCGCCGTTGGTGACGCTGGCCATGCCCAGCACCACGTTGGCCGCTTCCTCCGCGTCCTCGATGCTGGGGAACTTCTGGCCGTCAACCTTCACCACGCGCTTCTTGGGGTGATTCAGGAACCAGTCGTAGGTGTCGGCGCAGTCGTAGTGCGTGCCGTGGGCGCCCAGACCCTTGTCGCGCACCAGCGGCCCCAGCGCGATGTACTTCTCGTACAGCTTCGAGTAATCGCGCTCGATGATGCCCATCTTCGGCATGGTCTTGCCGGGGATCGCCTCATCCTTGCCGTTGATCCAGTCCGGGATGTCCACCTGCGCGACCTCGTCGGCCGAGTCGTGCACCAGCGGGGTCGACATCAGGTCGCGTACCGGCCCGGCAAACACGTTCTTCGACAGCTCGGCCGTCTTCTTCGAAATCGCCTTGAAGATGTCCCAGTCGCTCTTGCTCTCCCAGCAGGGACGCACCGCCGCCGACAGCGGGTTCACGAAGGCGTGCATGTCGGTGGTGTTGAGGTCGGCCTTCTCGTACCAGGTCGCGGCCGGCAGGATGATGTCCGAGTACAGGGCGGAGGTGTCGACGCGGAAGTTGAGGTCGACCACCAGGTCCATCTTGCCCTGGGGCGCGTTCTCGTACCACTTCACTTCCTTGACCGAGTCCTTGGCCACGGCCTCGCTGGCGATCTCGTTGTGGTGCGTGCCGAGGTAGTGCTTGAGGAAGTACTCGTGGCCCTTTGAGCTGGACATCAGGGCGTTGCCGCGCCAGATGTACCAGACACGCGGCCAGTTCTCCGGGGCGTCCGGGTCCTCGACCGAGTAGCGCAGCTTCTTGTCCTTGAGCTGCTTCACCACGTGCTGGATGACCTCTTCCTTCGTTTTCGCGCCGCCGGCCTCGGCCTCGGCGGCCAGCTCCAGCGAGTTGCGGTTGAACTGCGGGAAGAACGGCATCCAGCCGTTGCGCACCGACTTCACGATCACGTCCATGGTGTGCCCCTGCGCCAGGCTGTCGGCGGGCTGGTCCTTGGGCACGGTGTGGTAGTCGGTGAAGTGCTTCTCGTAGCGCCACTGGTCTGTGTTGACGTAGTGCCAGATCGGGGCCTGCTGCAGGCGGGCGCCCGGGTTCCAGTCGCGCGCGAACGCGATCGCGCCCCACGGCTCGCCCGGCGCCAGCTTTTCCTGCCCGACGTAGTGGGCCAGGCCGCCGCCGTTCTTGCCGATGCAGGTGCACAGCATCATGCTGACGATCGCCGCCCGGTAGATCAGGTTGTTGTGGTACCAGTGGTTGATGCCCGCGCCGATGATCACGGTGCACTTGCCGCCGGTCTTCTCGGCCGTGGTGGCCCACTCGCGCGCGAACTTGATGACGTTCTGGCGCGAGATACCGGTGAAGATCTCCTGCCAGGCCGGCGTGAACTGCGAGTCCTTGTCGTCGTAGCCGCCGGCGTAGCCCTTGTCGCAGCCGGGGCGCGCGACGCCGAACTGGGCGAACAGCAGGTCGAACACGGTGGCGACCGCGACGCGCCCTTCGCTGGTCTCGATGTACTTGACCGGGACCTGGCGCGTCACCGTGGCGCCGTTGGGGAAGTCGTCGAACTGGACATCCACCAGCTCGTCCTTGATGTCGAGCAGGCTCAGCGCCGGGTCGATATCCGCGCCGTCGACGCCGTCCTTCAGCAGCAGGTTCCACTGGCCCTGCTTCTTCTGCCAGCGGTGCCCGACGAAGCCCATCGGCATGCGGGCGCGGCCGGTGGCCTTGTCCCACATCAGGAACTTCCAGTCGCCGTGCTCTTCGTCCTTGTACGGCTCGAGGCGGTTGGCGCGCAGGTGACGGCCGGGGCGCATGGCGTCGCCCTGCTTTTCAATCTTCACCAGCAGCGGGTTGTCGGTGAAACGTTTCTGGTAATCGAGGAAGGCGTCCACCTGCTTGTCGACGTACCACTCCTTCAGGATCACGTGGTTGACGGCCTGCCAGAACGCGCCGTCCTGGCCCTGGTGGATCGGGATCCACTCGTCGGCCAGCTTGCTCACCTGCGCGAAGTCCGGCGTGAACACCACCAGCTTGGTGCCGTTGTGCTTGGCCTCGGTGACGAAGTGGGCGTCCGGCGTGCGGGTCATGTTGAGGTTCGACCCCATCACGGCCAGCATCTTGGCGTTGTACCAGTCGGCCGACTCGTTCACGTCGGTCTGCTCGCCGAAGATCTCGGGGCTGGCGGGCGGCAGGTCGCAGTACCAGTCGTAGAAGCTGAGGTTGACGCCGCCGAACAGTTGCAGGAAGCGCGCGCCCGCGGCGTAGCTGAGCATGGACATGGCGGGGATCGGGCTGAAGCCGATCACGCGGTCGGGGCCCCACTTCCTGGCGGTGTGCAGGTTGGCGGCAGCCATGATCTCCAGCACGGTGTCCCAGCTGGTGCGGCGGAAGCCGCCCTTGCCGCGCGTATTCTGGTACTTCGCGCGGGCCTGCGGGTCGTTCTGGATGGATTCCCAGGCCTTCACCGGGTCGCTGTGTTTGGCCTTGGCCGCTTCCCAGGTGTCGAGCACGGCGCCGCGGATGTACGGGTACTTCACGCGCATCGGGCTGTAGAGGTACCAGCTGTACGAGATGCCGCGCTGGCAGCCGCGCGGCTCGTAGGGAGGAATTTCGCCCTCGAGCTCGATGTGGTCCGTGGCCTGCATTTCCCAGGTCACCACGCCCTGCTTCACGTAGATCATCCAGGCGCAGCTGCCGGTGCAGTTGACGCCGTGGGTCGAGCGCACCACGCGGTCATGTGCCCAGCGGTTGCGATAGAACTCTTCCCAGTCACGGGTCTTCGGGCTGACGATATCCTTGATCCAGCTGGTCATGCCTGTTCTCCCACGAGGGTCTTCCGCACGTTGCGGAGCCTCTTGTTCCAGATGCGGTCAAAGCCAAAGATCAGCAGGCCGGTCCCGGCCAGCGAAAGCAGCGCGAGCAGCAGAATCATCCCGACGCTGCCCGGCTCTTCCTTGGTGTTGGCGGAAACGTCGCCCAGGTACGCGGTGACCGCCACGACCTCTTCCTGCGCGAGCGGGTTTTGCGCGAAGGCGTTCTTCATCACCACGAACTGCGGGTTGGAGAGCACCGAGACCAGGCCGGCGTCTCCGCCATTGCGTTCATGCGCCTTGTTGAGGCTGGTGAAGCCGGAGCCGATCCCGGACGCGAGCGAGCCGCCGCCGAATCCGCCGACTCCCTCGATGTTGTGGCAGGAGACGCAGGCGGGCCCGCCGTTCTTGAAGCGCATCTCGCCGGTGAAGTACTTGCGGCCCAGCTCGATCGTCGCCTCGTCCTTCGGGATGACGGTCTTCTTCTCACCGAAGGTTTCCGGCGACCACAGGAAGTCGAGAATCTTCTGCAGGTCGGCGTCGCTGATGCCGGGGTTGGGAACCATCTCCGCAGGCAGCAGCGCCTTCATCCTGGTGGCGTACTCGTCATTCACCGCCTTGGGGTCGCGGATGAAGCGCGCCGCCCAGTCGCGGTCGGGCACGCGGTCCTTCACGCCCTGCAGGTCCGGCCCGATCAGTGCGCCGAATCCCTTGGTATGACAAGCCGAGCAGCCCTTGGACTGGAACAACTCGCGCCCCGCGTTGGCGTCCTGTGCCAGCGCGTCCCCCGTGAGGGAGGTCAGTATCGCGCCGACCGTTGCCAGCGCGAAACCGAACAGCAACAGGGTTCTGAGGTGTCTCACGGCCTTTCTCCCCTGCGACTCCTGCGTTGCGGGCGTCGCCTTCGATAACCGGATATCTGTAGCTTCTTATCTGACTATGGCTGTTTACCAAATTCCCCGGGATAGAAGAAAGGGGTTTCCGATCCTGAGAAATTGGACCTTCATAGTCCAATATCCGCCGACCCCGGCACTTGCGGGCCTCGCGGCACAATGGCGCTCACAAAAAAATCAGACACGCAGGTCTTGTAATAGCCGCCGCCGCCCGTCATGCTTCCTTTACGGTCGCAAACACGAGGCCAGCTGCATGGACGAGAAACGCAAACAGGAAGTCGAGCGCACCCTTGACCAGCTGCTCCCGTGGATCCGCACCGACGGCGGCGAGGTCTCCGTCGTCGACATTTCCCCGCGCGGCGTCGTCACCGTGAAGCTGGGCGGCAACTGCGTCGGCTGCGGCTCGCAACAGGTCACGGTTGACGAAGGCATCAAGTCCGTGCTGCTCTCGCAGCTCCACTGGGTCACCGACGTGGTCGCCGTCGAGGACCACGCCCCCGTCGACAAAGGCCCCAGCGTCGCGACCGCCATGGAGCAGGAGCTGGCGCACACCCACCACCTGCTGGTCGAGCTCGATGAGTCGCTGCTCGCTATGCGGCCCGGCGACCCGCCGCCGCCGGCTCTCGAGGGCTGGCTTGCACACTTCGACGACACGCTGCTGCCGCTGCTCGAGCGCGAAGAGCAGTGCGTCTTTCCCGTGCTGCGCGATTTCCTGAACACCGCCGCCGGGCCCGTCGGCATCATGCTGCGCGAACACGAGCACCTGCGCGGCAAGAGCCGCGCGCTGCGCGAGGCCGCGCGGGACTACGCCCCGGACAGCGAGCCCGCCCTGCGCCGCCTGCAGGAGGCGGGGCGCGCCGTGTCACGCCTGCTCTCTTCGCACCTGATCAAGGAACGTTCGTCGGTGTTCGAGCTGCTGGACGGCGTGCTGCCCGCCGACCTGCGCAACGAGGTGCTGCAGGATCTGCGCCGCTATCAGCAGCGCCAGACCGCCGGCAGACCGCTGGCCGCAAAAGGAGCCCAGTCATGACCGTCAACCTGCCAGAGATTCTGTTCGTGCCGGCGCTGCGCAAGGCCGACGGCGATTCCTCGGGCTTCGAGCTGCTGAAGGCCGTCAGCCCCGAGGGGGTCAGCGTCCCGATCGCCTTCACCAAGCTGGAGTTCCTGCGGCACTTCGCGGAGGCCACGGGGCTGTCCGGCCACCAGCCGCCCGTCGGCCACGTGCAGATTCCCGCCGGCACGTTGCTGCAGCAACTGGCCGAGTCCGGCGAGCCGGAAGTCTGCATCGACCCGCTGCAGGAAAGCGAGGCGCGGCTGTCGTACACCAACAACGGCGTGCTCTCGCAGCAGATCGCCGAGGAAAACGCGGTGTTCGAGATCGAGGCGCCGAAGGTGCCGCTCGATGAGCAGTACATCGAAAGGCTGCGCAAGGTGGCCGCCGGACTGCCCCACGTCCAGCGCGTGTGGCTGATGGAGATGGCCATCCGCGACAGCGCCGACGACAACAAGCTGCCGATCCCCCGCCCGCTGCTGGTCGTGGAGCAGGACATCGACGAGAAGCATGACGAGTTCCAGGACACCTGGATGGAACTCGGCGACCAGTGGTGCGAGCACCTGCCGCGCGGCACGGCCGTGAACATGCTGCCCCACAACGCGCCGCCGGTGAAGGATCGGCTGGTGGACTCGTGCGTGGTGTATTCCCGCGAACCATGACCTCGCGCCAGACACCGGATGAAGAAGAAGAAATCGAAACTGGTGTTGTGGGCCACGGTGATGGGGTACGCCCTGCCCCTGGCCGCAATCCTTTTCACGCTGCCGTTCCTGGTCGGCGACTCAGGCGGCGCGGCGGTCAGCGTCCGTCCGGATGAAATCACCGTGGTGGACGGCAACACCGTGAAGTGGAACGGCGCGCTCTGCCGCCTGGCAGGATTCGACGCGCCCGAGCCCGCGCAGCCCGAACTCTGGGACGGCGACCAGCAGCCGTGGGCCGAGCACGCCGCCGAGCTGCTGCGCGCCAGAATCGCCGGCGCCACCAGGCTCGAGCTGGCGGAGGTAAACGCCGGCGACACGCGCGGGCGCAAGCTGATCCACTTGTACATCAACGGCGTGACGGCCGGCGTGTGGCTGATCACCGCGCGGCTGGCCTACCCGAATGTGGACCGGGACGGCGACCATGGATTCCCGGCCGAGGCGGAGGCGCTGCGCGAAGCCGCCATGAGGGCGGCGCAACCGGAATTCGAGGATCCGCACAGCTGGCGTCAGACGCACGCCCGCGACTGACGCCGCCGGCCGACAGGAATGCGCGGAGAGGCTCTAGTCCGCCGTCAACGAATTGTTGCGACAGTTGAAGGTGGCGAACGACGCGGTCACCGCGAAGAGCCGCCAAGGACCGCGAAGCACTGCAACTGCCGCGGCGCGCAGTTTGCGCGCTGAAGACCTGGCGATAGCGAGAGAGGGCAGAGCACACGGAGTATCTTCGCGCCGCCCCGCAGTTCTTTGCGAGCTTCGAGGTGACAGGCCACAAAAGCA
>JAANMY010000080.1_pt1 | contig 115905 bp, 127 predicted proteins | sample 7279691 | NCBI WGS metagenome assembly JAANMY01 (sample SAMN14094543, study PRJNA606508) | bioreactor metagenome | isolation source: A lab-scale SPAN reactor treating ammonium-rich wastewater day 388 | place: Ireland: Galway | collected 2018-02-07
GCCCAGGCCGCCGCGGCGACCGCCCCGGCACCGCGGCCCGCCGCGCCGCCGCCGCCGCCGCCGCCCGCCGACGAGGGTTCCTCGACGGTGATGTTCAACGCCTCGCAGTTCGCCCAGATGCGGCAGCAGATCGCCGGCGCCTCGACCCCGCCGAAGCCGCCCGCGATGACGCCGGCCCCGCCGGCGGCGCCCGCGATGTCGCCCGAGGAGCAGAAGGCCCACGACGACGCCAAGCGCTTCGCGCGCCTCGTCGTCAGCGAGATCAAGCTCTACAACGAGGCCAAGGTTGCCGAGGGCCGCAAGAACCGCGACATCTACGAGCGGCTGAAGGAAGACATCGAGCGCGGCCGCGCGATGTACGCCGAGCGGGTGCCGGCGCCGATCCGCGACAACACCAACTACTTCGTCGACGAGCTGGTGCGGATCCTCGCGGGCGGCGACGCCGGCACCCTCGGCCCGATGTGAGGTTGGCGGGCCCGCCCCGCGCCGTCGCGCTGGTCCTCTTCGCCGTCCTCGGCGCGCCCGCCCTCGCCGCCCCCCCGGGCGTCGACGCCGAGCCCCGCTCCGAGGCGGAGCGCGCGCTCGTCGCCGCGCTCGAGCAGGCCGGTCGCGCGCCGGCGCTGTCCCAGGTCGAAACGATCGAGAAGGCCGCGACGGCGCTGACGGGCAGCCGCGAAGGCGGACTGTTGCGGCTAGAGGCGGGGCTGCGCCTCGTCGACCTCGGGCGCGCCGAGGCGGGCCTCGCCGCGCTGCGCCACCCCGACGTGGCGCGGACCACGCTCGGCCCGGTCGCCGGGTTCGGCATCGCCCGCGCGCTCGAGTCGCTGGGCCGCGATCGCGAGGCCGCGGAGGCGTATCGCGCCGCCGCGGTGCCCGGGCCCGACGAGTGCCCTGCGCTGTTCCGCGCGGCCGAGCTGCACGCTCGCGTCGGCCAGCGCGAGGCGGCGATCGAGGCGCTCGACAAGGCGGCCCTCGACTGCCCTGATCGCCGGCCCCACGCGCTGCTGGAGTCGGGCCGCCTGCTGGTGGCGGCCGAGCCGCGCGAGGCGGCGCGGCGCTTCGACCTGGTCGACGCCGAGTTCCCCGCCAGCGCCGAGGCGAAGCAGGCCCGCGCCGCCCTAGTAAGCCTCAAGCGCTTCGCACCCGAGGTCACGCCCGCCGCCCGCTACGGCCGCCGGCTCGCGGAAGCCGAGGCGCTGGCCCGCGCGGGCAAGCACCGCGCGGCCCTCACCGCCTACGCGGCGCTGCCGCTGGCCGGAGCGACGCCGGAGCAGAAGGAGGCGCTGCGGCTGCGCAAGGCGCGCTCGCTCGACGCCGTCGGCCGCGACCGCGAGGCGGCGCTGCAACTGCGCGGCCTGCCGGCCGGCTCGCCGCACGCGGCCGAGGCGGCGTGGCTGCTCGCGCGGTTGCAGCGCGGCGACGCCCGGGTGCCGGCCTTCGAGCAGGTGGTGGCGAGCTTCCCCGGCAGCCCGTGGGCCGAGGAGGCGCTGCTCTCGCTCGCCAACCACTTCACCAAGGACGCCCGCGACGAGGAGGCCCTGCCCTACTGGAAGCGCCTGCTCGAGGGCTTCCCCGAAGGCCGCTACGCCGACCGCGCCGCCTCCAAGGTCGGCCTCGCCGCGTTTCGCGCCGGGCGCCACCAGGAGGCGATCCAGGCGATGCTGCCGGTCGCGCGCAACCGGCCCGACGCGCGCAGCTCGGCCGGCCTGCTGTACTGGAGCGGGCGCGCCTACGACGCCGCGGGCGACGGCGCGCGCGCGAAGGAGCTGTGGCAGCAGGCCGCGCTGCGCTTCCGCCGCACCTACCACGGACAGAAGGCGGTGACGGCGCTGGGCGACGCGGTCGCGGCCGGCCCGGTGATGCGCTCGGCCGAGCCGCCGGCGGACCTCACGCCCGAGCAGCGCGCGCGGCTGCGCGAGCTGCTGCTGCTGCAGCGGCCGGAGCAGGCGCGCGACGAACTGACGGGCCCGCTCGGCCCCGAGGGCCAGGCGACGCTGTCGGTGATCGAGCGCCGCCTCGGCAACCCGCGCAACTCGCTGGTGGCGATGAAGCGGGCCTGGCCGCAGTGGATCAGCGCCCGCGCCGAGGACATCCCGCTCGAGGCGTGGCGGCTGATGTTCCCGCTCGAGTACGGCGAGACGCTGCAGGCGGAGGCCGCCGAGAACGGCCTCGACCCCGCGCTGGTCGCGGCGCTGATCTGCCAGGAGTCGAGCTTCGACCCGAAGGCCGTCAGCCGCGCCGGGGCGCGCGGGCTGATGCAGGTGATGCCCGCCACGGGCCGCTCGCTGGCGCGCCAGGCGGGCGTGCGCTACCGGACCGCGATCCTGCACGACCCGGCGCGCAGCCTCGACTTCGGCACCCGCTACCTGGCGGCGATGATCGAGCGCTTCGGCGGCCACGCCGAGCGCGCGCTGGCCGCCTACAACGCGGGCCCGCACCGGGTCGACAAGTGGACGGCGGGCCGCGAGGACATCTCGGCCGAGGACTTCATCGAGAGCATCCCGTTCACGGAGACGCGGCAGTACGTGATGACGATCCTCGCCTCGGCCGAGGAGTACCGCCGCATCCACGGGCTCGCACGCTCGCCGGTGGGCCAGCTCGCCTCGGCCCCCGAACCGCAATGAGCTTCCGCATCTCGGATTTCGCGACCCGGATCGACCTCGGGCCGCGCCAGGGAGGACGCATGCGCAAGGACGGTCGGGCCGACGACGCGCTCCGCAAGGTGACGATCACGCCCGGCTGGGCGAGGCACGCGGAGGGCTCGGCGCTGATCGACGTCGGCGAGACGCGGGTGTTGTGCACGGTGTCGATCGAGGAGCGGGTGCCGCAGTGGATGCGCGGCAAGGGCGGCGGCTGGGTCACGGCCGAGTACGGCATGCTGCCGCGCGCGACCTCGACCCGCACGCCGCGCGAGTCCGGCCGCGGCGGCGCTTCCGGCCGCACCCACGAGATCCAGCGCCTGATCGGCCGCTCGCTGCGCGCGGTGACCGACCTCGGCGCGCTGGGCGAGCGCACGCTGTGGGTCGACTGCGACGTGCTGCAGGCGGACGGCGGCACCCGCACCGCCTCGATCACCGGCGCCTACGTCGCGCTGGTGCTGGCGCTGCGCTCGCTGCAGAAGCGCGGCCTGATGGGCGCCCAGCTCCCGCTGACCGACTTCGTGGCGGCCACCTCGATCGGCCGCGTCGGCGGCCAGTTGCTGCTCGACCTCGACTACGAGGAGGACTCGAGCGCCGAGGTCGACATGAACGTCGTGCGCACCGGCAGCGGCCGTTTCGTCGAGCTGCAGGGCACGGCCGAAGAGACGCCGTTCGGCGACGACGACCTGCTGTCGATGCTCTCGCTCGCCGACAAGGGCGTGCAGGAGCTGATCGCGCTGCAGAAGTCGGTGCTGGGCGAGGTCGTGCTCAGGCCGGGAAGGTCGAGCGCAGCCAGGTCCTGAGCGCGGCGAAGGCCTTGCCGCGGTGGCTGACCCGGTCCTTCTCGGCCGGGTCGAGCTGGCCGAACGTGCGGCCGAGAGGCGGGAAGAAGAACAGCGGGTCGTAGCCGAACCCGTTCTCCCCTGCCGGCGCATCGGCGATGCGCCCGTCGGCGGTCTCCTGCACCGCGAAGGCGATCTCCTCGCCGCGGGCGACCGCCACGGCGCTGACGAAGCGGGCGCCGCGGCGCGCCGGCGGCACCCCGGCGAGCTTCTCGAGCAGCAGCCGGTTGCGGTCGGCGTCGCTCGCGCGCAGCCCGCCGAAGCGCGCGGAGTGCAGCCCCGGCTCGCCGCCCAGCGCCTCGACGCAGATCCCGGAGTCGTCGGCCACGGTGACGAGGCCGGAGGCCAGCGAGTAGTGGCGGGCCTTCAGCTCGGCGTTCTCGAGGAAGGTCCTGCCGGTCTCCTCGGGCGCCACGAGCAACCCCACGTCGCGCGGCGCGACGATCTCGAGGTGCAGCCCGGCGGCCAGCTTCTGCATCTCGGCCAGCTTGCCGGGGTTCTGGCTGGCGACCAGCAGCCGCGTCACGCGCTCCACGCGGCCGATTCTACGGGTCATCGGGGCGGCTGGATTTGAACCAGCGAACTCCTGCTCCCAAAGCAGGCGCGTTACCAGGCTACGCTACGCCCCGTTAGCGTCCGTGCAGCGAAGTCGCAATGATAATCCGCTTCAGCGGACGGCGCGGACGGCGGCGGCCAGGTCGATGCGGGGCAGCGTCAGGTTGTTGCGGCGGTCGGTCACGGGGCGGCCCGTGCGCTTCAGCACGTCGATGATCTGGCTCGGCGTCAGCGACGGGCGCGCCTGCAGGAGCACGGCCGCGGCGCCGGTCACGTGCGGGGCCGCCATCGAGGTGCCCGACAGCGTGTCGGTGCCGCCGCCCAGGGCCGCGGCGGTGATCTCGGAGCCCGGCGCCAGCAACTCGACCAGCGGCGAGCTGTTCGAGAAGCAGGTGACCTTGTCGGGGGCGGTGCTCGAGTCGCAGCTCCGGCTGCCGAAGCTGGCGTCGTAGACGGCCCCGATCGCCAGCGAGGCGTTTGTGCAGGCCGGGGCGCCGACGGAGTCGGTGTAGCCGCTGTTGCCCGAGGAGACGACGGTCAGCGTGCCGCGGGCACGCAGCGCGGAGATGGCGTCGGCGTAGGCGCGGGTGCCGGAGTTGGCGTCGTCGCAGACCGTCGAGTAGCGGCCGCCGCCGAGGCTCATGTTGACGACCCGGATCTCGGGGTGGGAGAGCACCCAGTCGAGGCCCGCCACGATGTCCGACGTGAAGCCGCTGCCGTCGTCGTCGAGCACCTTGACCGCGGCGACGTACGCCCCGGGAGCGATGCCCACGGGCTGGTCGATGCCCGGCGCCACGATGGTGCCGGTGACGTGGGTGCCGTGGCCGTCGCCGTCGGCCGCGGCGCCGTCGCCCGAGTCCTCCGAACCGCCGTTGGGGCAGCAGCCGTCGCAGAAGCAGTGCTCGGCCGCGAGGGAGATCGCGACGTCGACGTGGCCCGAGTCGGCGCCGGTGTCGAGCACCGCGACGATCACCCCGGCGCCGGTGTAGCCCATCCCGCGCGCCTCGTCGGCGTGGATCAGCGGCCCGCTCTCCGCGAGCTGCTTGCGGGCGACGTCGTCGACGTCGATCCTCGCCACCAGCGGGTGCGCCTCCAGCGTCGCCAGGCCGCTCCGCGAGACGAGCCCCGCCAGCGCGCCCACGTTGCGGAACTGGCGCAGCGGGCGGAAGTCCCGGGCGTCGAGCGCCGCCAGCACGTCGGCCTGGGCGGCCGCGATGGCGGCCGCCGTCCAGTCCTGCCCCGTGCCGCCGCCCGGCGGGCGCAGCGTGACGACCACGCGGGCGACGCCGTCGTCCACGAGCGCCTGCTGCACCGCGAAGCCGGTGCGCCCCGGCGGTGCGGCGAAGTCGCCCGGCCCCGCGCCCGCCAGCAGCAGGGCGGCCAGCCCCGTCAGACCCGCTTCCCGGACGCCACGCATGACGCCCTCCCTTCCCGCGGTTGCCTAGAACATCACCTGGAGCTGGAGCCGGAGCTCGTCCGTCTCGGTGCCGTCGAAGTCGTCCTCGAGCCGGCGGAAGTCGCCGCCGAGCTTGAGCCCGTGCTTGCGGAAGTAGTAGACGAGCGCCAGCCCCTTCTCGCTCAGGTCGTCGCCGTCGCGGGCATCGGTCGGGTCCCAGGTCGCGTAGCGCAGCGCCGCCTCGAAGCGGTCGCGCACCAGGAAGTAGCCAGCCTGGGCGTGGAAACCGTCGGAGCGGAACGCGGCGCCGCGCTGCGGCGTGCGCTCGCGTGCGAAGTACTCGGCGAACGCCGAGAAGCCGCGGTACTTGAAGACCACGTCGCCGCCCCAGATCACCGTCTGGTACTCGGAGATGTCGGACAGCGACGAGCCGGCACGGCGCTGGTCGTTGTGCTCGAACTGGCCGGCGATCGCGAACAGCGGGCGATCGGTCGACTCGAAGTCGCTCTCGGAGTAGCCCACGCTGCCCCACGGCTCGAAGACGACGCGGGCGTTGTACTGGTACTTGCCGTTGTCGTTGCCGAGCCGGCTGGCCGCGTTGCCGTTGAAGATGCCGGCGAGGTACTCGACCTTGCCGTCGGCGACGCGCCCGCCGACCTGGACGCCGATGTCGCGGCCGCGGGTGAACTCGAACGTGAGCAGGTCGCGGTCGACGAACTGCAGGCGTCCCGACGAGGTCATCTCCTGGCGGCCGAGCGGCACCTTGAACTGGCCCACCGACACCTCGAACGTGCCGTCCTTCGAGGCGTCCCAGGTGAGCACCAGGTCCTCGAGCGCCGTCTGCGTGGAGGCCCCGGGCTCGGGGCCCGCCCACGAGAGCTGCAGCTCGAAGGTCAGCTCCTTCTTCCAGACCCAGCCGGTGATCTCGGTCTTGGCGCGGCGGATGCGGAACTCGCCTTTCGCCTCGCCCGGCTCCATGCCCGACAGGCGCTGCGACTCGTCGGGCGCCGTGTGCGTGAAGCGGGTCTGGACCCGGTTCATCAGGTAGAGGCCGCCTTCGTCGCTCTCCCACAACTTGCGCGGTGGCGGCGTGCGCGGCACCTCGGGCGCCGGCGTCGCTTCGGGCCCGGCCTCGGGCGCCGCTTCGGGCGTGGCCTCGGGGGCAGGCGGCCCGGGCGGAGCGCCCTCGGCGCCGGCTGCGCCTGCGGCTGCGGCCCCTCCGGCAAACGCCAGGGAGACGGCCAGGACCGGCCAGAAGCGCCTCATGGGACCTCCTCGCCTCGTGCAGCCGAGTGAAAGGTAGGCCTGGAGCGCCTCGCGGTCAACGTGGCGCGACCGCCCTCCACGCCAGCATGAGGTCGACGGCGAGCCCGTAAGTGCGCACGCCGGCCTCCTGTCCGGTGCCGCGGATGAAGGCGTCGTTGACGCGGCGGGCGGCCTCGTGGACCGGCCCGCGCGCCACTGCCCAGAACGCGCGCGAGGCGGCGCGGTCGCGGCGCATCGCCTCGGTCTCCCGCTGGCGGACCCGCTGGAGCGCGGCGCGACCGTCCTCCCCCGCCTGCCAGAGCGCGACGCCGACCAGGTCGGCCGCCTCCATCGCCGCCGAGTACCGCACGTCCGGCGAAGGGTGCGCGCGGCAGGCGAGGAAGGCGCGGCGGCCAGCAACCCCAGCGCCGCGAACGCGGCCGCCCGCAGGCGGCGCCCGGGCCGACTCCGCACGAAACGGAACGCGAGCACCCCGGCCGACGCCAGCAGCAGCACGGCCAGCGGCTCGGCGACGCCGAACCGCACGAGCCGCGGCAACGCGCCGGCCGCCGCCGCCAGCCACGGGAAGGCGCCGCGCGAGTAGAGTTCCTCGACCAGCGCCGGCGCCGCGGACGCCGCGCGCAGCGCGGCCCAGGCCAGCGGGCCGGCCACGAGGCCCCCGAAAAGCGCCGCCGCGCGCGGGCTTGGCATAATGAGGCCGCATTCTGGAGAGGTGCATCATGGTGCGCAAGGAAGTCGTGCTGGTCACGGGCGCGGGCGGGGAGATGGGGCAGGCGCTGATCCACGCGCTCGCCGCGTCGGGCCGCACCGCGATCCTCGCCCTCGACGTGCGGCCGCTGCCCGCCGAGATCGCGAAGAAGTGCAAGGTCGCGCTGGTCGGCGACATCCTCGACCAGAACCTGCTCTCGCGGCTCGTCTCCGAGTACGCGATGCCGAGCATCTTCCACCTCGCCGCGCTGCTGTCGACGCGCGCCGAGTTCACGCCGGAGGCCGCCCATCACGTGAACGTGGACGGCACGATGGCGCTGCTCAAGATCGCGGTCGAGCAGTCGAGCTGGCTGGGCAAGCCGGTCAAGTTCCTGTTCCCGAGCTCCGTGGCCGTCTACGGCCTGCCGAACCTGGAGGCCAAGGCGGCCGCCGGCGCGGTCAAGGAGCACGAGTGGAACGTGCCGCAGACGATGTACGGCTGCAACAAGCTGTATGGCGAGCACCTCGGCCGCTACTACGCGAAGCACTACCGCCAGCTCGCCGCCGAGCGGCCGACCCGCGGCGTCGACTTCCGCTCGCTGCGCTTCCCCGGCCTGATCAGCGCGTTCACGATGCCGACCGGCGGCACCTCCGACTACGCGCCGGAGATGATCCACGCGGCGGCCCAGGGCCACGCCTACGCGAGCTTCGTGCGCGAGACGACGCGGATGCCGTTCATGGCGATGCCGGACGCGATCCGCTCGCTGCTGATGCTGGAGGCGGCGCCGGAGGAGAACCTGACCACCGAGGTCTACAACGTCACGTCCTTCAGCCCCAGCGCCGGCCAGATCGCCGATCGCGTGCGCGCCGCCTTCCCGGGCGCCGCCATCACGTTCGAACCCGACCTGGCGCGCCAGGGCATCGTCGACTCGTGGCCGGCCGAGCAGGACGACCGCCGCGCGCGAGCCGACTGGGGCTGGTCGCCCGAGTACGACGAGGAGCGCGCGTTCGCCGACTACCTGATCCCCAACATCCGCAAGCGCTACGGGTCGGCCTGAACGCATGCGGCTGGGCATCGACTTCGGCACGACGCACACGGTCGCGGCGCTGGTCGACCGCGGCAACTACCCGACCGTGGGCTTCGAGTGGGGCGACGCCTTCCCGTCCGTGATCGCCGTGCGGGCGCACGACGGCGTGGTCCGCTACGGGCAGGAGGCCGAGGAGGTCGCGGGCGACCCGGGTTTCGCCCTGATCCGCTCCTTCAAGCGCCTCGTCCAGGACGCCGGGCCGATGACGGAGCTGCCCGTCGCCGGCCGCTCGTACCGGGTCGCCGACCTGCTGGTCGGCTACTTCGCGCGGCTGCGCGACGCGCTGCGCTACTCGTCGAACGCGGAGATCGACGCGGACGAGCCGCTCGAGGTGGCGGTCAGCGTGCCCGCCAACGCGACCTCGGACCAGCGCTTCCTGACGCTCGACGGCTTCCGCCGCGCGGGCTTCGAGGTGGTGACGCTGCTCAACGAGCCGTCGGCCGCGGGCTTCGAGTACGGCCACCGCTTCCGCCGCACGGTGACCAGCCGGCGCGAGCACGTGCTCGTCTACGACCTCGGCGGCGGCACCTTCGACGCCTCCCTGATCCACATGAGCGGCCTCGTCAACGAGGTGGTCGCCAGCGCCGGACTGCCGCGACTCGGGGGCGACGACTTCGACGAGGCGATCCTCGGGCTGTGCCTCGAGCGCGCGGGCTCGCCCGCCGTGGGCGAGGCGGTGCGCCTCCAGCTCAGGGACCTCGTGCGCACGCAGAAGGAGGCGCTGCTGCCGCAGAGCCGGCGCTTCGTGCTGGACCTGTCGCTGATCGGCCGGCTGCCGGTGTCGGTGCCGCTCGACGAGGTCAACGCGGCCTGCGCGCCGCTCGTGGAGCGCACGCTGGAAGTGATCGAGGAGGTGCTGGCGCGCGGGGCGGGCCACGGCTCGCTGAGCGCGCGCGACCTGGCCGGGCTCTACGTCGTCGGCGGCGCGTCGTCGTTCCCGCTGATCGGGCGCCGGCTGCGCGAGGAGTACGGGCAGCCGCGGGTCAAGCGTTCACCGCACCCGTTCGCGGCGACGGCGATCGGCCTCGCCTGCTTCCTCGACGACGAGGCCGGCTACGAGCTGTCCGACTGCCTGACCCGCCACTTCGGCGTGTTCCGCGAGGCCCACGCCGGGCGCGAGGTCTCGTTCGACCCGATCTTCTCGCGCGACACCCGGCTGCCCGGCCCCGACGATCCGCCGCTCGCCAGCGTGCGGCGCTACCGGCCCGCCCACAACCTCGGCCACTTCCGCTTCGTCGAGTGCTCGAACCTGCGCGACGGCCGGCCCGACGGCTTCGTCTCGCCGTGGGACGGGATCACCTTCCCGTTCGACCGCGAGCTGCGCGACCGCGACGACCTGCAGCGGATTCCCGTGCGCCGGGTGGACGGGGCGCTGCCGGAAATCGAGGAGCGCTACGAGTGCACGTCCTCGGGCCTGTTCCAGGTGACCCTGACGTGCGTCGAGGACGGCTGGTCGCGCAGCTTCCAGATCGCGCGCCGCGGAGGCCTGGCTGGCTAGCTGCCGAAGGCCTTGCAGTTCAGCGTGAGGTCGTTGGCGACGACACCGTCGAGCACGGCCCGGCACGAGAGCTGGCCGGGGCCCACGATCTGGAGGCGCGGGTTGAAGGTCACGGCTCCGCTCCAGTCGATGATGCCCTCCGGCCCGAACCGCCAGTAGACCTCGCCGGAGCCCTCGGTCGGCCGGTTGTCGACGGTCTTGGCCGTGGCGTCGAGGCGCACGACCTCGCCGACGTACAGCGGCTCGCTGGGGCTCGGGTTGATCAGGCGGGTCTTGCCGTCGATGCCGACGACGTGCTCGATCTTGATCGTGAGCCGGTACACGGTCAGGTCCCCGGCCGCCGGAGTCGGGGTGGCCGTCGGCGCCGGGGTCGGCGTCGCGGTCGGAGCCGGGGTCGGGGTGGGAGTCGGGGTGGCGGTGACGGTCGGCGACGAAGGGCCGGCGCCGGCCGAGCCGCCGCCGCATCCCGCCAGCGCCAGCAGCCCCGCGGAGCCACCGGCCTTGAGCACGTCTCGCCTGCGCATGATGTTCCTCGCCTCCGGGAATGCGAGTATACTCAGCGGTCGCCTTCGGGGCCCGAAAGGCCGCTCCGGCGCGCGTGGTATCCTCCCCGCGGCGCCATGCGCCTGTAGCTCAGGTGGATAGAGCGGCAGCCTTCTAAGCTGCGGGTCAGGGGTTCGAGTCCCTTCAGGCGCGCCAAGTTCAACGGTGGGTGTAGCTCAGCTGGTTAGAGCGCCAGGTTGTGGCCCTGGAGGCCGCGGGTTCGAATCCCGTCACTCACCCCAACTTACGAGGATCGGGCCGAATCCGGGGCGGGCCCGGGGCGGGCCGGAGCGGGAGACGCTGGCGGCTCGATCCCCGCGGGCGTAGATTCCCCGGGCATGAAGCCTGATCGGCGGATCGAGATCATCCCGCTCGTCCCTGGCGCCGAGGACGACGTGCTCCTCCTGCCCCCCGCAGAGGATGGCGGCGGTGGGATCGCACTGATTGGGGCCGCGGAGGTTCGCGCGCTCTGGGAGGATCTCGGGAGAGCTGCTGCGCGACTGGGGACGCCGCGGCATCGGGCTTCCGCACTCCATCGGCCCACACGGCGACAGCGATGAGCGAAGGGGGCGTGATGTGTAGCGTCGCCAGGATCGAGCGGTTCCTTGATGACTGGCCGCGCGCAGAGTTCGGCCCGGCCCACGTCGTCCTCGCCGATGCCAACGTGGATGACTCGAACCTTGCGTGGTGCGCTGGGCTCTGTCGGCAGTGGCTCGGGTTGGAACCGCGCTCCTCGGATCCGAGCGAAGTCAAGATGTGGCGAGACGTGGGGGGGTGGGCCGACCATGAGCGCGTCGAGATCGAGGCCACGCTGGCATTCCTGGAGGACTACGCACTGACACCCGAGGCCGAGCGCATCCAGCCCGGGGACACGCTGTGCAGCGACGCCGAAGCGACGCCGAATGAGTCCCCCCTTGCTCGAGCTTGAGCGCCCGGCATGACTACCCCGCTCCGGTTCCGGCCGACAACCGTCTACCCGGCCGGGCTCATCGCGCACGCCCAGCGCAAGCGGCCCGCGCGCGGCAGGACTCAGAGTCCGACGGTCGGGAACCCGTCCTCCGCGAGGCGGACCCGGAAGGTGTGGCCGTCGCCCGTGCGCAGCCGCCGCACCGTCGACTCCAGCGGCTCGATCACGCGCACGAGGTAGACGTCGGGCCGGTCGTCGTCCGGGATGGCCAGGAACGACTCGGCGCCCTGGCGGCACGCCCAGAAGAGCTGAGCCTGCAGCTTCTCGGCCTCGTCAGAGTCCGTCGCGAAGAAGGTCAGCTCGAGGGTGCGGATCGGATCGGTGGTGTAGGCCGTGACGTGACGGCGCCCCGCCGCCGCTTCCATTGTCACCTGCGGGAGCGCGGCGCCGCGCTGATGCGAGGTCCCGAAGGACCGCGCCAGCTCGAGCGACTGCGCCACGTGCAGCTCGCCCGCGTAGAGCTGCTCCTCGGCGACCCCCGGGAAGATCACCTCGAGGTACCGGGTCGCGACCTGGGAGGCGTGCCGGTAGTAGCAGGCGGGCCGCTGCGGCTTGGTCAGCGTGCCGAGCAGCGTCCCGCTCCCCCAGCTCGCGCCGGTGACGCTGTAGACCGTGACGCCCTGGCGCGGCCGCACGTTGTGGCCGAAGAGCGCCACGGTATCCCACGACGGCCACGCCGCGAGCTCGTCCGCGTAGGCCACCTGGCCGCTGTCGGAGCAGAGCAGGTGGATCCTGATCGGGATCTCCTCGAGCTGGTGGTCGTCCTCGTCCGAGACCGTGAAGGAGACCGTGGTCTCGGCGTACGACGTCGCGCTGCGGGAGGCGTAATCGGCCTCGCTGGCCTGCCAGGCGCCACCGACGAACCACTTGCCGGTGACCGTGTCCTCGATCCGCAGCCGCGCGCTGCCCGTGCCGTCCCCGCGCAGGTAGACGCTGAGGTTCCACGTCTCGCCAGGCCGCGCAGTGACGGTGCCTGACCAGCGGCCGACGCCGCCGGCGCCGGCGAGCATCTTCAGCGCCTGGTCCCCCGCGTGCGTGATCGACTCCTCGATGTCGATCGAGCCGGCGCCCGTGCTCTCGTCGGTCCCGGGCAGCGTGGCGGCCTCGAAACCGCCGACGCCCAGCAGCGCGTCGAAATCGACGCGGTGCGCGACGGCGCTCGCGCCGGCGGCCGCGATCCACGGGCGCGTGGGGTCGCCGTCGACGAGGTAGGCCGCGCCGTAGTCGCTGCTGTGCGTCGACGTCGCGGTCACGGTGCCCGCGGCCGCCAGGTTGCGCCGCCCGATCCTCATCGCAGTCCCCTCCCGAGCTCGCCCGCCGTCGGCACGTACTGGACCGTGCGCAGCTCGCGCCAGCCACCGTCCCAGTGGTCGGCGCCGGCCAGCGAGCCGACCTCGAGATCGCCGCTGGCAGCTTCCGTCATGCTCGCCGCCGCTACGTCGGCCGTCCCGAGCACGCCGTCGAGGCACACGTTGAGCGTGTATGCGGTGTTGCCCAGCTCGCCGCGGCTGCTGCACCAGAACGCGCCCACGCGGTACGTCGTGCCCGCCACCGGCGACCACGGCGTCGAAGCGGTGTAGGTCGTGCCGGCCACTTCGATCTCCAGCACGAGGCCGTCCGTCGCGTCCCACCCGAACCACAGCCCGTTGTCGGCGTCGTGCACCAGCGACAGCAGCGTGCGGCGCCCGCTCGGCACCTCGGCCGCATCCCACTCGGTCTGCACCGCGAGCGCCAGCCCGCCCTGCGCGGCCAGCAGCAGCCGCGTCGCCGTCGTCCAGGCGTACTCGCGCGACGCGGCCGCGCGCGTGACCGTCGCGCCTTCGGTGAGGATTCGCGATGTCGGGTAGCGGCCCTCCTCGGTCTGGGCGTGGCCAACCTCGGCGGTGCCGCTCGAGGGGCCGCGCAGCCGGAGGAACAGCGTCGTCGAGCCGCCCAGGTCGAGATGCCAGTGGTCGCGCCGCCACGACGCGCTCGCCGTGGCCACGTTGATCTGCTCGCTGCCGTGCCACGTCGCGTCCGACGCGCGGAACCACTGCGAGTCGGACGATCGCCGAGCCGACCAGCGGATGGGGTCCGCGCCGCTACAGAGATGGTCGAGCGAGAGGCACACGTGCTGTGGGAGCGTGCCCGTGGTCTGCTCGAGCTGATCCGTCGAGGCGTTGAACAGGAACGTCTGCCCGCTCAGATCCGGGTCCCAGAGCAAGCTCGAGCCGTTCGTGACGCTGGTGATCGACCAGCCAGCCGCAGCGGCCACGCCCCTGCTGTTGCTGCTGTCGAGCAGGTAGTTCGTGCGCTCGCCCTCGTGGATCTGCCACGGGCCAGCGGCGTCGGCCGTGAGCAGCTCCTCGTCGATCTGCGCCTCGGAGATCAGGCCCGACGCCGGGTCGGGAGCGTAGGCCACCGAGGCGCGCGAGAACGTCAGCGCGTTGCCTCGCAGGATCCTCGGCACGCCGTTCGCGATCGCGCCCGGCGTCAGCGGCGTGGCGCCGCCGTCGTACAGGAGCAGCGCCATCCGGCGCCAGTCCTCGAGCTGGAGCCGCACCTCTCCGGCCGCCGCCTCCGGCTGGATCTTCAGCGAGCGAACGAGGCCCTGCCATCGCTGCCAGTCGCGGGGCCCGTGAGGCTGCCCGTCCGGGCCGCGGCTGGCCCAATGCTCGACGGCCACGCGATCGAGCGGGCGCAGGCCGAGGCCCTTGGCCGTCGGCGCCGAGATCTCCACCACGCGCGCAGCCTTGCGGCGGCGCTCCAGCTCGCGGCTCGCGATGTCCCGCACTCGCGCGAGATCGGACGATGCCGCGATATAGGTCGGGGTCACACGGAGCCGATAGAAGCGCGAGCTGCTCGGGTCGCTCGGGTCGCCGCTGTCGTCCTTCTGCTCGATGAACCACTCCGCGGCGTCAAGCCCGCTGCGCGTCCACGGCAGGCCCGTGCTCGGGTCGGTCGACCAGGGCTTGCTCCGAGCGACGATCGTGTAGGTCTGCTCCTCCCAGTCGCTGGCGTAGTCGACGCCACCGATGCGCACTCCGGCCCGGGTCTCTTGACCCTCGTTCTCGAAGGTCCCTGGCGCGTTCGCGACACGCCACGAGAGCACCACCTGCTCGATCGCGCGGCACGTCACCATCGGAGCGACGCGAACTGTCTGCTTGGCCGACGTCAGCGAGGAGAGCTGGGTGTACGTGGAGTCCGAGTCGTCCGCGAGCGTCTGGTAGCCGGTCGAGAATCCGACGTAGGACACCGAGCCAGCGGACGAGACATCGGCGATCGGCGCGAGGTCGACGCTCAGGCTCACGAGGCTGCACTCCACGGCATGTCGAGCGAGGCCGAGCCCTCGCGCGTCGCCTCGGGGTCGCGCACCTCGAGCGATGCGAGGTAGTCCCCCGACGCGCTCGGCTGGTGCCGCACGCTCAACCCCGGCGTGACGTCCCGCCGCTCAGGTCGCGGCGCCCAGCGGCCATCGAGATCGTCCGACTGCCAGCGCAGCACATGCTCGGTCTCGTAGGGGTCGCCGTCGAGCGGTCGCACCCCGAACGTGATCTGCCCGGCGCCGCTCCACCACGCATAGACGCCGAGCGACTCCTGCCACTCGCGGAGCACGTCGTACCCGGAGCGGGCCTCGCCCTGGTAGTAAGCGACGGCGCCGTCATAGGTCCGGCCATCGAGCCAGGTGGCGATCGCCGCGAGGCTCGCGGAGTCGATTCGCGCGCTGGTCGGCTGCCACGCCGTGCCCGCAGCGTCGGCGAAGTAGAAGCTGCTGAGCAGGTGCGCGAGTTGCTCAGCCGCGTTGGTGAGCAGCGCGCCGCCGCCGTCGCCGTCGTCCTCGATGCCCTGCACGTCCACAGTGACCGTGCCGGTGGGCGCCGCACTGAAGGTGATGGTCGTCCACGAGCGCCCTTTGCGAGCTGTCGTCGCCGCGGTGTAGTTGGAGCCGGAGACCTGGCCGTCGTCGTCCCACACCCGCACGATGTCGACTGCGGCGCCGGCAGCCACGAGCCGGATGTCCTGGACGGTGTCGAGCACCAGCGTCGGGACCTGGCCGCGGCCGAGTCCGGCGCTCGACCCGTCGTGTTCGCCGTAGACGATCGGAGCGATCCGGGCGCGGGCGTCAGCCTCCGCCAGCGGCCAGGCGGCACCGACGCCCCAGGTGCCGCGCGGCGCGACCCCCTGCAGAGCCAGGTCGTCGACGCGGATCGTCCAGCGGATCTCCCCGGGGCCAGACTGTTCGCCGGTGGCGAGGCCGGCGAAGGCGATCAGCCAGTCGTCGAGACCTGGAGCGGTGACGATGATGCGCGACTCGCACCCCTCCTCGATCTCGTCCTCGTACTCTCCGGCCAGCAGCGCCGCGAGCGCGCCGTCGACGTCCGCCAGGTCGACGGTCGTCTGCGGCGCCGCGACGCCGTCCTGCGAGATCCCGACCTCCCAGCCTCCCCACCCCAGCACCCGCGCGGCGTAGTGGCCACGGCTGAGGCTCGAGTAGCCCGCCGAGCTCGAGCGGAGCACGGTGCCGTCCGGCAGGTCGACCTCGTGCAGCCACCGGTGCAGGCCCCGCTCCATCGCCTCCAGGAGCGCGGCACTCGGCGTGGTCGACAGCAGGGACAGTGCGGCGCTGGCTCCGGTGCTGGTGGGCGACACGCCGGCGAGGCCGATCGTGATCCCGACGACGGCCTCGGCGCTGGTAGTGGTGGGCGAGGCGCCACCCACGTTGAGCGTGACGTCGACGACGGCCTCGGCGCCGGTGTCCGTGTCGGACGCGGTCGTCGGCGTGAGCAGGACGAGGTTGTCCCGCAGGCACAGCGCGTAGTACGTCGTTCCGCTGCCATTTGCGGCGGAGTTGCTACCGAGAGTCACACCGTCGGCGATGAATGCCGTTACGCGGTTGGTGGCCAGCAGCCCCAAGTCATCGATGGTGTTCTCGCCAGACACGTCCGGGGTCTTCGTGCATACACGGCCGGGCGGGTTCTGAGTCGAGAACAGGGTCGGGGTCATCCCGAAACCTGTGAGCGATCGGCCAGCCACGCCGTCTCCTGTGTACGTGCTCGTCGCGAAGATGCCGGGCACCAGGAGAGCGAAGCAGTAGTAGAGAGTCTGGCCACTACCGTTTACGCGGGCTTCGGTCCCGACCTCGACGCCGCTGGCCACGAACGCCTGAATCCGGTTCGAGGCTTGACCGCCGCCGGACGGCCACATATTCGAGTTGACGCCCATTCCGTCGATCTTGAACTGCGGCAGTAGGGCCTGGGTCGTCAGAATCAGAGCAAACCCGGGCGTCCCATCGAGGCCGGCGTCGGTGATGTTCCGATTGTCGATGCCGTTGCCGATATAGGTTCCCGTAACAACGTCCTCGGCACCGGTGTCCACGAGGGCCCACCAGTAGTAGGTCGTGCCAAGCGCATTCACCTTTGCGTCTGTGCCGAGCACGAATCCAGTGGCAGACATGGATTTCACGAGACCGGCCGCGGACGACGACGAATAGAACGACAGGTCGCCGCCGACATCGAGCCTCGTCACGCGCGCGTTGCCCGAGGACAGGATGTTGAGGAGCTTCGGCGTGCCGCCGAACACGACAGCGATCGAGCGATCGTTGACGCCGTCCCCGATGTACGTGCCGTGAGCGACGCGCACTCGCCCTTACCCCTTGCGCGCGGCGCGCGGCGCGCCGATCATTCCGGCATGCAGAAGGCGACGGCGACGACGACGGCGACGATCAGCTTCGTGGGCGATGGACTTGCGGAGCGCCAGGTGCAGCCCGCCGACCTGCGGATCACGCGCTTCAATGAGGCGGGGCGCGTCGTCGGCGTCGAGAGCCCGGCGGCCGTCGAGTACGGGCCGAGCGGCACGGGCTTCTGCGCGACGGCACACGACGGCACGCGCTTCTTCGTCGTGCGTGCTGACGTGGGCCCGGCTCGGCAAGCGGGCTAGCTCCCGCCGTTCAGCGCCGAATCGCCGACCCGGAGTAGCGCCGCGAACTCCTCGGGGGTCACGCCCAGGCGCTGGAGGACGCCCGCGGCCGTCTGCTGGTCGGCGGCGAGCTGCGCGGCGGCCGAAGCAGCGGCGGCGTCCTGGTAGGGCTTGAGGGCCTGCGCGAACTCCTCCTCGGTCACCTCGCGCACCTCGACCGCCGACGGGTCGAGGCCGCGGGCCTGCGCGTTCCGCAGCAGCGTCTCCTTCGTGGCAGCGGACTGAAAGTCCGGGATCAGCTCGTCCCCGTGGTAGGCCAGCAGCGGCATGGCGTCCTCCCTCAGCTCATCGTGATGTCGAGGTCGCCGACGGCCACCTTCGCGCTGTCGCCGCTCCCGATCGCCTTGCCGCTGCCGCCGTTGATCGCGCCGTAGTTGAGCAGGTTGCCGCCGCTGCTCGCGTCGTAGAGGGCCCAGTAGGTGCAGGTCCCCCACGAGCCTGACGGCGTCGGGAACGAGATCTCTTCGCCGTTGGCCTTGGCCCCAGCGCTCGCGTTCGGGAACTTCGTGGTGTTGTTGGTGATCGCGACGCGCGAATAGTTGTTGCCGCTGGGCTCCGTCACCCCGGTGCCGTCCTGCGCCGGCGTCGTCGTCGACAGCCCGAGATAGAGCGTCGCCGGCGCCGAGTACGCCGTCGCGCCGTAGACATGGTCCAGCACCTTGTTCCGCAGGTACGTCGTCCAGGCGCTCATCAGCTCCTCGCTTCCATGCGTGTGGCTCGGCCGAGCCGGCGGCCGGCCGGGGTGCCGCGCTCCAGGCGCTTCGCCTGGTCCTCGGCGACCTTCTCCCCATCGAGGAACGACTGCACCGTCACCGGGCGCTCGGCCACCGCCTGCATGGCCAGCTCCAGGCGCTGCAAGCCCTCGACGATCGCGGCGCTGTCGCCGCCGCCACCACCCATGAGGCCGGCCAGGCGCTCGGCCAGGTCGCCGAGGATGCGCGAGTCCTTGTCAGCGGGCAGGACGACCTCGGGGCCGTGAGCCACGATCAACTGGCCAGCGCGCGCGAACTCGGCCGCGGCGCCTTCGCTGGCGCCCGGCAGCGGCGGCATCTCCCAGCCGGAGTAGTCGGGCCGCGGGCCGCCGGGTACGTAGGTCGGCCCCGTCCTCGGCCCGCTGACCCCATCGAACGCGGCGTTCATCCCGTTCGCCGCGCTCTCCGCCGCCGCGGGCAGGAACCCGAGACCGCGCGCGATGGCCTCGATCGCGACGCGCACCCCGTCCATCGACTCGGCCATGCGATCCGCGGCGCTCATGTACTGCTCGCCGACGGTGCCCGCGGCCTCCGCTTCCGCCAGCATCTTGGCCGTGTTCTCGTCGACCTCGTACCCAGTGCGCTTGCGCAGCTCCCAGATCTTCTGGAGATCCTGCTGCATCGCCGCGTTGACTTCGGACGACGAGTGGCCCTCGTCGATCAGCTTCTGGCGGGTGTCCGTCACCTGCGCTGCGAGGCCCGCGAACGCTTCCTGCGTCAGCAGCCCCTGATTGAAGCTCGCGACCATGAAGCTGGTCAGGCCCGCGACGCCCTTGAGCGCAGGGCCGGCGACCTCGTCGGCGAAGAGCCGCGCCTTCGCCTGCATCGCCTCGAAGGCGGCGCCGCCCGACAAGCCGGCCGCTTCGAGGTCGGCGGCGAACTCGTCGATGAGCGGCTGCAGCTCCTCGAGAACCTCGTGCATCGGGCGCCCAGAGCGGAGGCCATCGTCGAGCGCCTGCGCCAGCGCGGCACCGATCGCGAGCGCCGCGCCAGGCACGGTGACCTGCGCGTTCTCGAGGAACAGCTTCAGGCCCTTGAGCCCGGTCTCGGACTGCTGGCGGAGGTAGCCCTCCACCTCCTTCGACTGGAGCCCGAACCGCTTCTGCAGCTCGATCAGCTCGAGGAAGTCGGCCCGCGCGATGCCCGTCGCCTTGTCGATCGCGTGCGGGATGAGCTGCCCGAAGACCTCGTCGAAGGTCTCGCCCGCCTCCTGCACGCTGAGCTGGCCGCGCTCGATGGCGGAGAACAGGTCGCGGAGCTTGCTGATGCTCTTGTCGACGCCGAACTTCTCGACCCCGCCAGCCTCCGCGATGATGGCGCCGAGGTTCTTCAGCGTGGCGGCCACGCGGTCGCCCAGTCGCTTCGAGTCTTTCGCGATCTGCTCGGCCAGGCCCTCGCTGATCGAGACGCCGTAGTCGCGCCCGACGTCCTTCATGACCTTCTGCGCCTCGGTCTTCTTGAACATCGAGACGAGGGTCTTCGCAACGTCGAACGCGGCCATGCCCGCCTGCAGCGCTCCGGTCAGGTTCTTGGCGACGTCAGTGAACCCGCCCTTGAACAGGTTGCCGAAGGAGGTCTTCGCGCCGGCTCCTTCGCCGATCGTCATGCCCTTCTTGAGCGCGTCGAGCGCCGAGCCCATGCCCGACGCTCCCAGCAGGATGCGGCCGAGCGATTCGCCGGCGCCGCCGAACCCCTGGAGCTGATGCGCGATGTCGGCCAGCGCGTCACTCCACGAGCGCAGGTCACGCTCGGCCTCGGGGATGTCGACGTGGCCGCCGGTCATTGCTCGGTAGGCCTCTTCGGAGATCCCGAGCATCGCGGCAAAGACGGGAGCCGTCTCGTTATAGAGGTCTGCGACGCCGTTCTGGATCTCGATGATCGTCTTGTCGAGGCTCTCGCTCAGGCTCTTCGACATGCCCGACGAGTCCATGTCTCCCAGTTCGGCGACCATGACCGCTGTCGCGGCGAGGATCGCGGCCCTCTCCTGGTCAGCCCAGGCTTTGAGGTCTTTCTCCTCCTGGCTCGCGAGCGCGGCGCGGTGCGCGCTGATCGCGGCCGCCGCCCGCTGTTCGGCTTCCTGAACCGTTTTCCCTGCCTTGAGAGCTGCCTCGGCTGCGCGGGTAGCCGCTTCGTGCCTGGCGCGGACTTGCTCGTCCTGGCGCGCGAGCCACTCCTTGAAGCTGTCGTCGCTCCCGGTGATGCTGAACAGGTCGGCGGGCTCGTCGGCTCCGCCCTGCTGGCGCGCCGTCTCGCTCTTCAGGAACGCAACCTGGTCGGCCGTTCCCTTCGTCTTGTAGTTGGCGAAGTCCCACTCACCCTGTCGGCCCACCAAGGAGCGCAGCAGCAGGAGATCCTTCGTGAACCCAGCCCCCAACATCCGCTCAAGCAGCCCGGGCCCACCGCTGTTGGTCGCCGCCGTGATTTGCCCAACGAGAGCCGCGATGTCCTTGAGCCCCTGGATCACGAGCGGAGACTGCCCGATCGTGCCACCCATGCTCACCAGCAGGGCGTCCCACGACTTCGTCAGCGCGAGAGTGGCGTCGTCGAGCTGCGCCGCGGCGGCAACCATCTGCTCGTCCATGACGGCGCCCACGCGGTGCGCCTCGGCCGCGAGGTCGCCCATGCCGGAGCGGATCAGCGGCAGCAGCTCGCCGCCGGTCTTTCCGAAGATTTCGAGCGCGGCGTGCGCCTGCAGGGTAGGGCTCTCGAGCCGCTGAATCGCGTCCGCCACGGCGTAGAACTGCTGCTCGGGCTCCATCGCCAGCAGCGACTGGACGCTCAGGCCGAGAGCCTCGAACTTGTCGGGGCTGTCGATGATCTCCTTCTGGAGCTTCTCGATGCTCCCGGTAATCGTGCCGAGCGACGTGGCCGACATGTCCGCGGCGTAGCTCAGCTCCTGCACTGCCTGAGCGGACATCCCGAGTCGCTGCGCCGCGTCGTCGACAGCAGCGCCCGTCTGAGCGAACTTCGTGGCGAGAGCCGTGGCGGTAGCAAGGGCAGTCGAGACCGCCCCCAGGGCACCGGCGACGGCGGCCCCCTGCGGACCGATCGCGGCCAGTGTGGCGCCGATCCCACTGAGTGGGCCCGACTGGGCCATCGCTGCATCGTTGACGAGCGACTCGATCGCGGCGCCGGCCCCGCCGCCGGTTCGGCCGACCAGCCCCTGCAGCTCCTTCGGGACAACGCCACCAGCGGCGGCCAGGCGCTGCAGCTTCCGGGTGAGGTTCTCCACCTGCACCTCGGTCAGCTTCGACACGCCGCCGACCTTCTCCAGCGCGTGCGCCATCTGGTTGAGCTGCGTCGTGGCGCCGTTGCCCTTGATCTCCGACGCCAGCTTGTTGATCGTCCGCTCGAACCGATTGAAGGCCTTGTCCGCCTGGCTGATCGGGGCCCGCTTGGAGACCTCCTTGTTCAGCGCCTCGAGCGCCTTGCGCAGATCGCCCGTCTCCTTCCCCGTCTTCATGAAGGCGGTGATCGCCTTCTGGTAGTCGACGGAGAGGGTGATCTTCGGCTCGGCGGGCTTCCTAGCCATGCGCGGTCTCGCCCTTCTTCACGTGCTTGCCGCCGGTGCGCGCGGCGAGCCGCATGAACCAGCCACGGGCCCGCTCGGCGTGCTCTTCGACCGACCGGGCTCGCTCGTCGGGCGTCGCGCCGAACACCTCGCGCAGCGTCTTCTGCAGTCCTTCGAGCCGCTTGCGCCGCGCGAACGCTTCGGCGAACCACGCGCCGGTGACGACGGACCGGGCCGCCTCACGCGAGCGCTCCACGGCCGCGCGCAGCCATTCCACCGTCTCGCGCGGCGTCAGTTCCCAGAACTCGGCGCAGCTCATGCCCGCCCTCAGTGCGCCCTCTCGGAGAACGTCTCCTTCGGCGCCGGGGCCAGCGGGTCTTTTGGGCCGCTACCGCTCGCCTTCTCGGCAGCCTTGTCGACCGCCGCCATCACGTCGGACAGCTCGGGCAGCGAGAGCGAGACCGCCTGCCACACGGCCTCCTTGAGCGTCAGCTCGCCTCCGCCGGAGTCGAGGTCGCCGCCAGCCGTCGGCGGCGCCGGCAGCTCGTCGTACAGCTCCCGGATGCGGGCCAGGGTGAGGCCCGGGTGGTAGGCGGCGAGGCCTTCGCGGACGAGATGCAGGAAGGCCTCGTCGTCGTCCCGCGCCTTCAGCAGAGCGCCGATCTTCGACGAGGCCCCGAACCGCCGCATGAGCCGGTCCCAGGCGAGGTTGCCGTAGCGGACGGTCAGCACCTGACCGCCCGCTACGCACTGCACGTCCCCGTACTTCACGGCGATCACGCCTCCGTGAAGTCGCCGGTCGGCTTGAGCCGGATGACCAGCATCTTCAGGCTGGCCACAGGCGCCGTGATCTTGGCCGACAGGATGACCGCCGGGAACGTGATGGTCAGGGTCGGCGTCGAGGAGAACACGAGCTGGAAGTTCCGGGTCGTGCCCTGCGCGGCCCGCACCGCTTCCTGCGTCGCCGACTTGATCCAGTTGTGCTGGAACGTCTGCTCGCTGGCGTCGGCGAGGCCGGCCACGTACTCCTTGCGGCGGTCCGGGCTCGCCTGGTGCGTCGCCTCGATCAGCTCGAAGTCGTCGCCGAACTCGGGGACGTCCTTCAGCTCCTCGACCTCGACGAACACGCCCGAGTCCGCGACCGTCTCGAACTTGAGCAGCGTGCCGTAGCCGAGCTCGGCCTGGGTGGCGTAGGTCATGGTCCTTCTCCCTCCGTTCTCAGATCCGCGCTCAGACCGAGGTCCCGATCACGATCACGTCGTACGTGACCGACGTCGAGCCCGCCGAGTTGGCGAACTGGATGATGTCGGCGCTCGTCGCGGTCACCGCGAAGCCGGCGCCGGGGTGGCACAGGATCAACACGCCACCGGGCTTGACGCTGATGTAGTCGGCGGTGGCACCGAAGATGGGCACGCTCGCCGCATCGCCGCCGACCTGGACGTCGTTCGTGTTGCCCGCCGCGGCGAACACCGCCAGGCACTTCACCTTCGCCGGCGTGAACGCGGCGCCGAGCGCATCGGTCAGCGAGGCCTGCAGGTCGAGGTCGTAGCTCCCGCTCGCCGCGATGGTCCGCTGCTCGGCGAAGATCTGGTCAGCCGCGCTGGCCCCGGTGCCGTTGGTCAGCGACAGCGTGAAGTTCTTGAGGATGCGCGAGGCCGGCGCCTCCGACAGCCCGGAGACCGCGGTCCCCGCGAGAGTCGAGTCGATGCTCACCACCACCCGCGTCGACAGCGTCGCGGCGTGCGCCTGGTAGGCGATCAGGCCGAGAGCGACCGCCAGCGCGGCGAGCACCCCGAACAGCTTCTGCTTCTTCGTCTTCGACATGTGGGGCCTCCCCCCTAAACGGCCGCGGCTCACGATGCGGCCCGGAACACGACACGGAAGTCGATCGACCTCCGCTCGATACGACGCTCGCCCTCGCCCTTCACCTGCTGCGTCTCGGGCAGGTCGCGCTCCCCAGCGTGGAACGCGGTGGCGTAGGCCACCGACGACGTGCGCCAGGTCTGCCCGTGCAGCGCCGCGATCACGGCCTCGGCGATCGCCTCCATCTCGAGGTACGTGTAGGCCCAGACGTCGACCTGCACGCGGGCGTCGAGCGGGCCCGCCGCACCGTCGTTCGTCGCGTCGTTCACCTGCGACACGAGCGAGTAGGTCAGGAGCGGCCAGGTGGCCGACTGGGGCGGCCGGTTCGGCTCGCAGCGGCTCCCGACCAGAGCGGCCACGGCGGCGTCCGCCATGAGGCGATCCCGCAATGCGCGAGCGGGCGTCACAGGCCACCCGCCTTGGTGACGCGGTCCTCGATCCGCTGGTTCATCTTGTCGACGATCGCGGGCATGTCCTCGTCGGCCGTCGGCCGCACGATGGGGCGCGCCGCCATCTTCGTCGTCCCGAACTCGAGCATGTTGAGGACGAAGGCGCGGCCGCCCTTCCCGCCCGACGCGCCGATTTCGAAGCGCGCCTCTCCGGCCGCACGATCGGCGACGGGCTCGGCCTGGATGTCCTCGACGGTCCGCCCGGTCAGGCGGTGCCGCTCGGCGCGCGCGCGCATCGCCGCCCCGACCTGCCCGGCCGCGGCGCCGACCTCTTCCTCGAGAATCTCGGGGACGGCCTCGGCCATCGCCTTGAACGACTCCTCCAGCTCGGCGAAGCCCTCGACCCTGACGCCGGCGCTCATTCGGCCCTCGCGGTCGCCGTGATCACCAGCCCCTCGCGACGACCGATCTCCTCGACCCGGACGAGGTCGTAGATCCGCCCGCCGTCGCCCACGTCGACGAGCCGCCACTTCTCGTCCGGCGTCACCCGCTCGGCAAGCTGGTGGGGGTAGCGGATGCGGAACTCCTGCTCCTGGCGGGCCACGATCTGGCCCGCGGCGAGCTGCTCACCCCCGCGCACGGGGCGGCGCTCCGCCCAGCAGCGCAGCGCCGTGATCCAGTCGCCAGGCTGCGACTGGCCCGCACCGTCCTGAGTCGTGCTGGTCCGCTCCAGGCGGATCAGCCGATCCATGCGACCCGCCTGCATCAGAAGAGCCTCATGGACTGCCACAGCCGCTCGGCCGCCAGCACGTTCGGCGTGACGATGGTCCCGATCGTCGCCAGCTCCCGACGCTCGTACAGCTCGCCGATGTAGAGCAGCAGGCCCGACAGCAGCGGGCCCGGGATCGCCGACTCGTCGGCGCCGTACCCAGCGTCGAACGCCACCTCGATCGCGTCCCCCTGGTCGCGGACTCCGGGCCAGGTGGTGCCGACGGCGGGGCGGATGCGGGCCCGGCGGGGGTTCGGCCCCGCGTCCTGCGCGACCGTGTAGGCCGCGCCGGCGAGCGTGCGGGTGGTGCCGGTCTCGTCCACGTAGGTGACGACGACGGAGGCGGTATCGATCGGCCCGACCGGGATCGCGATCTCGTCGCCACCATCAGCGACACCCTCCTCGCACCACGAGTCGAGAAAGAGCGACCAGCTCGCGTCGATGAGCTGCCGCCCGGTCAGCGTCTCGCAGGCTGCCCGGGCGGCAGCTACGTAGGCTCCGAGGAGCGCCGCCTGCTCACGGGCGACGACGGCGTCGAGGCGCAGGTGCTGGAGCAGGAGCGGGGAGTCCGCGGCGAGCGGCTCCCGGCCCGGCACCGTGGTCTGCGACAGCCGCCACACCTCGGCCGCTCCTCCCCTACCGGATGTACAGGATGACGACGCCTTCCTTGGCGTCGCCGGCGTTGGTGATCGAGAGCGTCAGCCTCGACGCGGCCACGGCCCCAAGCGAGGCCTCGGCCACGTGCTCGGTGTTCGCGGTGTCCCGGTTGGCGCCAGCGCCGAGCAGAACGTCGTGGCCCGCGGCGTCGTTGATGACGACGTCGTAGTTGTCGGTGGGCGCGGTGGCGCCGGGGTCGGTCGTCAGCCCGATCACCTTCCCGTCGAACGACGCCGTCGTCGTGCTGGTGACGGTGCCGCCCTCGGCCCCATCGCCGCTGGTCCACGTCCAGACGATCTTCTTGACGCTGGAGAACGTGGTCTCCGAGCGCGTGGCCGTCCCCGCCGCCGCATAGAGCAGCGACGGGGACAGCGCGACGAGCAGCGCGACGGCGAGCGCGCGGCAGCGGGACCGCATCGCGTTACCGGCCGATCTGGACGACGGCGATGCGGTCGACGTCGAGCGTCTGCGCGGCGGCCTCGCCGGTCAGGAACTCGAGCGCGACGGCGAGCGCCTCGTCGTTCGGCAGGTTGGTGACGGCCGGCGTCGCCACGCTGGCGCCGTTGACGAACACCTCCAGCGCCGCGCCGTCCCAGTAGAACTCCAGGTCGAACGGCGTGGCGTCCACGATGGTGGCGAGCGCGGCCGACAGCGTCTCGGTCGAGTCCTTCTCGACCGCGAACTTCACGGTCGCCTCGCCGTCGACGGACTGGAAGCCGATCCGGTCGGTGACGCCGCCGAGGATGGCCGAGTCGCGCACCGCGAGCCCGATGAAGAAGTCGCTCTGCGTGACGTCGTTCAGCGTGACGCCGAAGGCGCCGAAGTAGAGCACCTGGTCGGCCGTCAGCTCGAAGGCCTCCGGGGTGCGGATCAGGTTCAGCCCGTCGTTCTCGACCGCCCCGGTCGTCAGCCGCAGCTTGCCGCCGCTGCCGTCGAGCAGGCTCGCCACGCTCTTCCCGACCTTGGTCACCTGCCAGCCGGCCGGCGCCAGCGTCTCGACGACGACGCGGAGCTTGCCCGCGCTGCCCGCCGCCGCGATGGTCGCGATCAGCGCCTTCGTCGCGGACAGGACGCCGGTCACGGTGAGCGAGCTGCCGAGGGCCCAGGCCCCCGCCATGAAGTCCTCGACGAACTTGTTCGCGGTGTCGGTCTCGCCGATGTCGACGTCGGGGTCGCCCGCGCCCGCCTCGGTGCCCGACAGGGTGATCTTGACGATGCGGTCGACCGCGACGGCCGGCAGGATCGTCACCGGCGAAGCGTCGGCGTGGTCGACCTCGAGATCCTGCACGACGGTCGCGACCTCGCCGCCGGCGAAGTCGTCCAGGTACTTCACGACGTCGGGGCCGAGCGCGTCGACGATGCGCTTCAGGTGGGCCGCCTTGTCGATGTAGGCGAAGTTGCCCTTGATCCGCCGACCGATCATGTCCGTCATGCCGCCGTCCTTTCCCTGGGCGCCTCGCGGCGCCGGAGCGGGTGCTGGCGCCGGGGTGCGTCAGGCCCCGCCCGAGGCGCCGAAACTCGGGCGGGGCCGGAAGGTGGAGTTACGAGATGACGTCGGCGGTCAGGCCGTCGTACGCGAAGCGCCCGCCCTGGCTGGCGCCCTCGTTGACGTAGACCACGGAGACGATGTCGTCGGCGTGGTCGCAGTCGATCTCGACGGCCACGTGGGTGGCACCGGCGAGGGCCGCGAGCACCTCCTCGGCCGAGGTCTCCAGCACGAGCTGGTCGCCCGCGGCGTCAGCGACGGTCGGCGTCGCGTGGGCCTTGACCTCGGTCGGGTTGCTCCCCGAGCCGTCGGTCGCGGCGAAGATCTTGAACGTCAGGATCCCGGTGCCGGAGACGAGCGTCGCGAGGGCCAGGAAGTTCCGGCCCATCTCGACCCAGGCGACCTTCGCCGCCGTCGTGGCGTCGGCCGGGTTGTGGATGTAGTTGCGGGCCCGGAGCGTCGAGGCCAGCTTGTTGTACTGGGCGGTCATGGTTTCGTTTCCTCCGTGCTCAGGCCGCGGTTACGAGCGGGTCGCCAGGGTGACGACGGGCGACAGGGTGCTGCCGTTCTTCGGCGTGAGCGCCGAGCGCCACCACCACTGCCCGTCCGTGCGGCGGAAGAACCGGAACGCGCGCTCGTTCGCCAGGAACCGCACGTGGATGGACTCGGCGAACTGCTCGCCGCCGTAGACGCCCTCCAGGTACTCCGAGGGCACGATCAGGAGCAGGTCGCCGACGGTGCCGACCGCCGGGCAGAACTCGGTGAAGAAGATCGGCCGGCCGTCGAGGAACTCCTGCCCCTCCATGCTCGTGGAGAAGTAGGGGACCGGGACGCCGCCGGTGCCGACGTTGCGCACGAGGCCGCGGAGCTGCGGCCGCGTGGTGTGGTTCGCGAGGTAGATCGCGGACCCGTAGCGCCAGCAGCGGGCCGCCATGTTGTCGATGTTCTCGACGACGATGGTGGCGGCCTCCTGGCCGTCCTCCTTCGCGACCTCGATCTTGCAGGGCGTGTGCAGCGCGCCCTGCCGCTGGCCGACGCCCGTGCCGTTGATCCGCTCGTTCATGCGGAACGCGACGGCCTCGTCGGCCATGCCGGCCTGGATGATCGCGAGGAACGACTCGGGCGAGTCGGAGATGATGTTCTCCGACGCGAAGACCGCGCCCATCTCGTCGTTCGCGGTCAGGGTGATCTGCTCGAACTGCTGGCGGCTCGGGTCGACGTCGCGGGTCTCGGCGTGGCGGTACCAGCGGAAGCCGCCGGACACGCTCGTCGAGTGGTTCTTGTCGACGCGCGCGTTGAACTTCACGGTGGGCGCCGACATCGGGATCCGGGTGACGAGGCCCTCGAACGGGTCGGCCTCCGGCTTCAGCGACAGCACGCCCGGGATCAGCCCGACCGGCTGCAGGAAGCCGCCGTACGGATTGCTCGCCCCCTGCTGCTCGTCGCTGCCCTGGGTGGCCAGCGGCTTGAGGCGCTCGTCCACGCCCATGCCGAGGCCGGCGCGCATCACCGAGCGCATGAAGTCCGACTGGTTCTCGAAGCCGCGCTTCGGGTCCTTCGCCGCGTTCGACGAACCGACCTCGACCCGCGGGACGCGACCCGACGGCTTCGCCGCCAGCGCCTTGTCCTCGGCGTCGAGCCGGGCCTGCTCCGCGTCGCGCGCCTGCTCGGCCGCGGCGAGGGTGTCCTTCGCGACCGCGACCAGCTTCCGCTGGGCCGACAGGCGCGCCGGGAACCCGGCGACGTGCGCCTCGGCCTCCGCGAGCTTCGTCTGGTCGCCCTCGGCGAGCGCGCCCGCCGCCTGCTGCTTCAGCAGGCCCGCGTACTTCGACTTGGCCGCGCTCTCGGCGTCGAGCAGCGCGTTGAGGCTGTTCTCCTGGGCGCGGACGTCGGCAGCCGCGTCGAGCGCCGCCTGCCGCAATTCGTTGACTCGGTCCATTCTGGCTTCTCCCGTGTGGCTGGTTGGGGCGCCAGAAGCGGCGAAAGCGCCGGAGCTGGCGCCGAAGAGATGTGCGTCTTCGGCTACCCGCTACGGCGCTTCCACAAGAGAGGGCGTGCGCGGCTGCGGTGGACCTTCGCGGCGACTAAGGCCGGTGGTCCGTCGACAACGTCAACGCGACAAGGATGGGGCCAGCCGGACTCGGCCGGCAAGGGAGTTGTTTCAGTTGTGGCGAATCGCGGAGGTGGCGCCGGAACGCCCGGGGGCGTAGATTCCTCCCCAATGGAGACCATCCGGCCGCTCCCCTGCCCGCTCTGCGGCGCCGATGCGAGCGCGGCGGAATCCGAGGGCGGCTACTGGGGCACTCGGGCCTGGGCGATCTGCACGCGCTGCGGTTGCCGTGGTCCCGTGATCGAGTACGCGCCATCGGCCAGGACTACCGGCGAGATCGAGAACGAGGCCGTTTTCGCGTGGAACGCTCGGTCGCGTCCACACGACCTGACGTTCTTCGTCGACGACCCGATCGCGGGCGACTACCTACTGATCGAGCCAGACGGAAAGACAACCACGGTCAGCTTCGATATGGGCCGCTGGTGCGTTGAGGATCACGAGAGCGTCGTCCACGCAACCCAGGCGATGTTCTAGCGGCCATCGGCCAGCAGCCTGGCCACCTCATCCGCCGGCACGCGCCGATGCGACCCGGGCCGGGACGGGCGCTCCGTCCTGATCGCGCCCTCGCGGGCGAGCTTCCGCACCTCGCTCGGCGAGCAGCCCAGCAGCGCAGCCAGGCGGCCGAGCCGCATGCCGACAGGGGGCTGCAAGTGGATCGTCCAGCCGCAGGGGCATGGACCGAAGACGCCCTCGCGCATCCGGGCGGGCAGGGCCAGCTCGTGCCCCTGCGGGCACGAGAGCGCCAGCAGCGTCATCGTCGCGCGGGGCGTTGCGGTCGCCACCTACTTGCCGCCTCCAGCGCGAGGCCGGGGGACGAGATCCCCTCGCTTTGGGTCAGGGGCGGACGGTTGCGCCCACGGTCTCGGCACCACGGCATCGCGCGGGGCCTGCTCGCTGCGGCGGACCTTCACTTGCCGGCGGCCTCGGCGCCGAGGATGTGCAGCTCGGCCAGCGCCGCCGAGCCGCCAGGGCGGCCACCGCCACCGCCCGCCCCGCCGCGGTGCTCCCGAGCCAGCTCGGCGGCACGGGCGACGGCGTCGCCGAACGTGCCGACGCTGGTCGCCATGCCCACCTTCACCGCGTCGGCCGGGCTCAGCATCCGGCCACGGCCGAAGTGCTCCCGAACGTGGTCGGCCGTCAGCCCGCGCCCGCGCGCGACATCGCGCACGAACATGGCCATGTAGCGATTGACGGACTTCTTGATCTCGCTCCGGGCCTCTTCGCTGAGCGGCTCGGTCGAGTTGCCCTCGACCTTGAACGGGCTCTCGTCGGCGACCACGAACTCGACGCGGACGCCCTCGGCCTTGAGAGCCTCCGACTCGTCGACGTGCAGAGCGTAGACGCCCAGGCTGCCCATCTCGCCGCTGGGCGTGACGACGATCTCCGTCGCCGCGCTCGCCGCGTACAGCGCCGCCGAGGCCGCGACCGAGTTGACCGACGCCACGACGGGCTTGAGCTTCGCCGACTGGCGGATCGCGGCCCAGAGCTCGGGCACCCCGTACACCTCGCCGCCCGGCGAGTCGATCTCGAGCAGGATGGCGTCGACCTTCGGGTTCATCGCCGCGGCCAGCGCCTGGTCGGCGGCCAGCGCCGACGACTGCGTCTCCGCGGAGTTGACCACGTCTCCCCGCTGGGTCATCAGCCCGAGGATCGGCACGTGCGCGATGCTGGCGCCGCCGCCGCGGCTGCCCGTGGCCGCAGCCCTCGCTTCGGCCGCAGCCCTCGCCCTGCGCGCCGAGAGCTCCTCGTCGTGCGCGAAGCGCTTCAGCGCGGCGAACTCGCGCAGAGCGCCGATCCCGCCGCGGGCGACCATGTCGCGCACGTGGAAGGCCAGGTCCGACCGGACCGCCCACGGGCGGCCGGCAAGCGCGGTGACCAAGTCGAACATGGGGGCTACTCCTCTCGACGCCGCGGCTCAGCCGGGGCGTGGGCCATCGATTCCTCGTCGTGGTACGGGAGGCCGTCGGGCGTGCGCACGGACAACCCAGTGGCGCCGCACGCACAGCGCCACTCGATCGAGTCGGCGAACACGATCGCCCGCCGGCATCGCTCGACGGGCGCCCGCTGCGTCGCGGCGATCGTCTCGTCGATGAACTGGTCCGCGTCGCGTGGGTCCATCTTCTCGATCTGCTCCTCGATGATGTCCACGATCACGCGCTCCTCGGGCGCGAGGTCCCCGGCCGCCGCGACTGGCGGGGCCGGAGCCGGCGCAGCGGCGGGCACCAGGCCTGCCGCGGACGCCAGCGCCGCGGCTCGGTCGCGCCACTTCTTCTTGCTCATGCCGGGGTGATCGCCGCGCGCTTCAGCTCGGCCTCCTGCGCCTCGAGCACGTGCTGCGGGATGAACCCGAGCTTCATCGGCTGCCCGATCAGCACCACGCGCGCCTTCGGGCGCTCGGGCTCGGCCGCGGCGATGCCCTCCTCCAGCTCGCGGATCATCCGCATCAGCGAGGCCCCGTTGAGCGCAGCCGACGACTGCATCTCCTGGCTCTCGGCCTGCGGCATCTCGCCCGGTCGCTGCACGAAGTAGGACACGAGGTAGTAGTGGAGTCCCGGCTGCTCGGCGTTCGCGGCGGCGCCGATGATCGGCACCCCACGCGAGAACCCCGGGAACGGCGGCGTGCGCTTCATCAGTCTTCCCCCTCCATCGCCGGCTTCGCCAGCGCCAGCGCCACCAGATCGGCGACGACCACCTCGCGAGCGACGCTCTTCCCCTGCAGGAGATCCATGCCGCGGACCGCGACGTAGGCCCGAGCCGACTCCGTCGGCACCCGCAGCGCGCGAGCCACGGCCTCGACGTGGCGAACCCCGAAGACCTCGGCGACCCGGGCGCGGAGGGCGTCGACGTTTCGGGGATCAATCCCGGCGAGCTTCTTCTCTTCCCAGGCCACGATCCGCTCGGCCGCGTCTTCCGCGAGGAGCCGAAGCTTCTCGGGGATCCACGCCCCGTGCGTCGCGGTGACCACCTGAGCCGGCAGCGCCGTCGCCAGGACGCGGCCGCCCCTGCGAGCCTCGGCGTCATCGTCGTCAGGCTCGGCCCGCCGCGGCCTCGGCTGCGGCGCCGGGTCCTGCGACAGCAGCTCGGGCGACATGTTCCCCGGCGTCAGGATCTGGTCGTGCCGCTTGTCGGGGTGCGGGTTCCAGTCCTCGACCTCGCGAGCCTCGTTGACGGCGAGCCAGGGCCCGCCGACGGCGCGGTACAGCGCCTCGTAGCGGTCCTTGAGGTTGCCGCGGATCAGGGCGTCGAGGTTGTACTTGACGAAGATCCCCGAGTCGCGCGGCAGCAGAACGCGCGTGGCTTCCTGCTCGACCGCAACCACGAGCGGCTGGATGCAGTGGCGGATGCCGCCGGACTCGTAGAACTCCTTGGCGCTGGCGTACGTCGACGCCTTGTCGCCGCTCCAGCCGACCGCGACGCCGGGGACGCCCAGGCCGCGGAGGATCGAGCCGACGGCGTGATCGTCCAGCTCGATCACCTGGCCGTCGCGGTTGCTCGACGCGAGCTGCTTGAGCTCGACGCCGTGCGGCAGCACGCCGAGCGTGCCGGTCTTCGAGATGCCGCCCAGCTCCGAGTTGACCGAGTCGCGCAGTTCCTTCCGCTGGTCGGTGGTGAGCGCGCCGCTCGTGGGCACCAACAGGCCGGCGACGCGGGCCCCCTTGCGCAGGAACGTCTGCCCGTGCTGTTCGGCGAGCAGCGCGATGCACACCGCCTGGTGGATCAGCCGGTACGTCTCGACGCCGCGGAACCCATCCTCCGTCAGCTCGCGGACGTGCATCACGCTCTCGCCGCCCAGCCGCCGCTCCGGCTTACCGGGCTCGCGGACCACGTAGACGAGGGTGCCGTCGCTCCGCTGGTCCGCGACCTCCGTGTAGAGCGGGCTGAGCGGGCGCAGCTCCTCGGCGAACGATCGCGGCCCGCCGACGATCTCGCAGTAGGCGTTGCCGAAGATCGAGGCGCGAAGTCCGATCATCGCCTGCCACAGCGCCGCCGTCTGCCAGGCGTTGGGGTGGCGAAGCACCCGCTGGGCATAGTGGTTCGGCATTTCCTCGCGCCCGCGAGCACTCCGCCGGAAGGCCTGCGGCGGGCACTGCGCCAGCGCCAGCGCGCGGAAGCGAACGGCGGCCAGCACCGTCGTGCAGCGCAGCGCCGTCGACGCGGAGACCACGAAGCCACCGTTCGCCGGCGCGATGAAGCCGCTCGGGTCGCGCACGAACCAGCGGTCGTCGGTCTCCGCCCACGCAGCCCGCGGCCGCGGCGGGTCGAGGATCGAAGCCAGGATGCTCATTCACCCCCCTTGCGCGGCGGTCGCAGTCGCCGCCGCTCTCGCTCGCCGCAGGCCGCCAGCAGCGCGCCGCCCTGCAGGATCGCCAGCCACGGCCAGCCCGCCAGCTCGGCGACGCCGGCGCTCACCAGCGCGATACCCAGCAGCAGCGCGGCATCCCACCGCAGCTCGGACCACGGCCAGGCCATCACCGCCTCGAACCTCCTGCGCCAGCGTTCACGCATCGATCCAGTCCACCGCATAGCTCTGAGGGGGCGCCGGCGGCACGTAGGCACCGGCCGCCAGCGCGTCGAGCCGGGCCTGCCACGACAGGACCGACGCCATGCAGGCGTCGATCTTCTCGGGCGAGTCGGAGCGCGCCTTGCAGATCACCCACATCGGCCGGCCCTGCTCGTCGCGCACCGAGATCGGGCGCCGGTGCGCGTTGCCGACGTGGCGGGCCAGGCGCGCGTCGCTCGCGTGCCGGAGCGCCCGCTCCTCGATCCCGTTGGCGTAGGCGCGCAGGGCGTGGGCCATTCGGTAGTAGCGGTAGGTCGCCCACGCAATGACGCGCTCCTCGCCGTACTTCCCCGACCACGCCGCGACCGTGCTCTCCCAGTAGGGCGGGTCCGCGTAGAGGCGCCAGACGTTGAAGCGCTCGAACGCGGACTCGACGGCGGCGTTCACGTCCTGCTCGTCGACGCGCCAGTTCTCGCCCGCCTTGCCCGTCGGTCGCTCCCACAGGCCGAGCAGCTCCTGCAGTCCGGTGGCGACGTCGGTCGCAACCAGCGCCGTCGAGTCGTCAGTCCGGGCGCCGTCGAACCCGAGCGTCACGAGGGCGCCGGCCGGGATGCTCTCGCCAGGAGCCGCGCACCTCGCCCACAGCTCGAGGTCGAACGCCTTCTCCGCTGCCTGCACGAGACGGTTGAGCCAGACCCGCTCGAGATAGCTGACGTCGGCCCCGGGGAGCGTGAACTGGTCGGCGATCTTGTGGATGTCGCTCCAGGCAGCCGCGGGCCCGCTCGCGTCGATGATCGCCGCCTCGAGGGCCTCGCGGTCGAGCGTGCCGTCCTCCCGGTAGATCACATGCTCGGGGCCAGCCTCCCGGTGGAAGAAGAAGAACGTCGGCGCCGCGACCTTCCCAGCTTCGACCTGGCGGGCGAAATCGTGGACGTCCTCGGCCACGCTGCCCTCGCCCGGGGCCGGCGCCGTCGTGATCTCCAAGCACCACGCATCGGCGGCAGCTCGCTTGCCGAGGTTCGCGAGCATCGTCTTGTGCGCGGCCTTCGCTCGCGAACCTCGCTTGAGCCGGTGAGTCTCGTCGGCCAACATGAACGAGGTTCGCGCGCCATCGCGTGCGTCCGGCGAGCTGGAGACCGACTCGGCCTTGCCGTCGCCGTGGATGCGCATGATCCGCTCGAGCCCGATGTCGAACTCCGCGGCGATCGACGACGCCTCGAGGATCTGGCGCAGCGCGCCGTAGGCCAGCTCGTCGCTCTGCTCCTCCGTGTAGGCGACCAGCGGCACGTAGGGGTCCGTCACCGAAGCAGCCAGCAGCTTGCCGCGGCGACCGAAGCCGGCGCACCGCACCGGCGCGCTCGTGCTCAGCTCGGCCGCTGCGATGAGCGCGCCCAGCTCGGTCTTGGCCACGCCCTTGCGCAGCGAGATGCAGGCGCGCAGGAACCGGCGGCGACCCGCGCGCGGAGTCCCCTCGGGCCAGACCTCGTACAGCCGGTAGATCAGCGCGCGCTTCTCGTCGTCGAGCTGCACCGGCCGCCCCTTCAGATCGCCCGGGCCATGCACGAGGTTGCTCTCGATCCACTCGCAGACGTGGGGCCCCAGAGTCGGCCACTCCTTGCCGCGCGGCTCCATCTGCGGGATCACCGTCAGCGTCACCGGCGGCTCCCGTCGACAAGGCGAAGGATCGTGTCTCGGGGATCGGGCCGCCGCTTCGGCGCCGCCGCGGGGCGCGCAGTCGTCCCGCTCGGCGCCGCGGGCTCGTCATCCCGAACGCGCCAGTCCAGCCGGCGGCGCGACATCACCGAGAGGCCGTACTGCTCGAGCTGGCGACGAACTTCCGCGGCTTTCGTTGCGCTCGGCTGGTGCCAGAACTGGTCGAGCAGCACAGCCCCGACGAACAGCCCGTGAATGTCGGCCTGCAGGTAGCGGCGCGCCATCGGCGACGACCACAGGTCGTTCCACCACGCGACCGTCTGCGGGTGCCAGGGCTGCTCGCCGGGCCCTCGCGCCGGCAGCTCGGGGCGCTCGACCAGCGCTCCGCCGTCGAGCACGTCAGCGGTAGGCTGCACGTTCCGGCGTCGCCGGACCGCGGGGTCCTTCGGGGCTGGACCTCGCATGTCACGCCGCCACTCGCGCGCCCTTGGCGTTGTTGCAGCGCCGGTGCGCGCACTGGACGTTGGCCTTCGTGTGGTGCCCGCCCTTCGACAGCGGGATCACGTGGTCCAGCTCCGGCGCGTCGTCGTGGGTCGTGCCGCGGAGGCCCTTGAGGGTCGGCCCGCCGCAGATGCCGCAGAGCCAACCGTCGCGCTCGAAGATCGCGATCGGGTCGATCGGCTCCGCCGGGACCTGGCGCTTGCGCGCGCGACGCACCGCCTTGCCGATGCGGCTGTGGCGCCGCGCGGTCTCGCGCCGGTGCTCCCTGGCGCACGCGGGGCTACACGCGATCGGCGGGACGGTCTTGTAGTTCCGCGGCCGGAACTCGATCGCGCAACTGACGCACTTGCGCGCCGATGCCTCGCGGGGCTTGCCGCCGGGGTACCACTGCCTGGCGAAGCTGGCCGCGAACGCGAACTCCTTCGCGTGAGCCCGCGAACAGTAGCGACGGTAATAGGGAACCGCGACCCCACAGACTCCGCACGCTACGACCGGACGCGGCGGCTTCGGCGCCCGCCTGGGGGGCGCGATCGCGAGGCCCATGCAGCGCCGCGAGCAGTACGTGGGCGCTTTGTACTTGTAGCGACCGGCGGATCGCGGCGGAATCGCCGTGCCGCAGCCCCTGCACTGAGCTGCCGGGAGGCGCTTGCCGCGAGCCCGAGCCGACCACGCGCAGCGTGGCGAGCAGAAGGCTTGGCTGGCAGTTCGCTTCTGAAAGTCGACGCGGCACTCCCGACATACCGCTCGGCCAAGCCCCCGCTGGCTCGCCGCCTCCCGGCAAGCGGGCGAGCAGTAACGCATCCCCGTTCGCGCTTCAGGCTTTGGGCCTCCGCACTGATGACAAGGGGTTCTTCGCCGGATCGGCCGACCATTCTCCATCTCGTGCGCGCGCGCCCGGTGCGCCGCCGAACAGAAACGCGCGTCAGGTCGCGAGGCTGCAAAGCTGGACTCGCAGAACCCGCACACCAATACCCACCGACGCTCGTGCGGGTGGCCCATTCAGGTCCCCCCCTCGTAGCTTGTACAGGGGGTTTCCGAAGCCCCACCTCGGTGGTCCAGCCCCCCTCTCCCGAGATCGGACACCCCCCCGGGGTGCCCCGAAGGCTGACCGGCGCCACGGAGCCCGCACCGCGCGCAGGCCTTACTAGCAGCCACTACGGCAGCCGGGCCGGCATGGTCGCAGGCGAGGCGCCCGGCTTCGCGCAGCGTCTTGCGGCCGTGGCACTCACTGCAGAGCGGCTGCCAGTTGGTCGACTCCCAGAAGAGCACCCAATCTCCGCGGTGCGGGACGATGTGATCCAGCACGGTCGCCGTGGCGGTCGCGCCGGCGTGCCCACAGTGGACGCACAACGCATGCACGGCGAGGTAGCACCTACGCGCCTTGCGCCAGCGCTTGCCGTACAGGCTGCGAGCTGCGTCACTGGCGCGATCGTCATCGCGGGCTCGTCGCTGAGCACGCTCGTGCTCGGCACAGCGCCCGCTCGACACCAGCTCCGGGCAGCCAGGCTCCAGGCAGACGGACAGCGTCACTCGGCGACCTCGATCCCCTGACGGGCAGCGAGACGACCGAGCAGCTTCGTCGCGCGGCCGATCTCGCGCTGGTTGGCCTCCATCCACGCCTTGACCTCGGCCCAACGCCGGGCATCCTCCACGTCGCGCTCGGCCGAGGCCTTCTCGAGCGCGGCGACCTTGACCTGCAGCTCAGCGACGGGCTGGAACTGCTGGTCGTGCAAACGCACGGCGTAGGTGGTGACGCCGCCGAAAGCCAGGAGCAAGATCCCGATGACCCAAGAGGCGGAGATCGGGGAGTTGGTGCCATCGAACTTGGCGCGCGAGGCCGGCGGTGGGGTCAGGGCCTGGGACATCGTCAGCGCGCCTCGCGGGCCGCCCGAGCCGCTTCCTCGGGGGTCCGGCCGTAGTGAGAGGTGGTCGTCAGCGTCACCCCCGACGACGGGCTCTCGATCCAGCGCACGGTGCGCTCGACCACGTACCCGCGGAGATCGCCGCTGTAGACCGGCTTGCTGTAGGTCACGCGGGGCGTGTCGATCGAGACGGCGTCCTCGACGAGCGGCGTCGCGTCCGGCTCGATCCGGCGACCCTCAGCATCCGTTCCGGGCGCAGGCGCGGCGGCCGCAGCGTCGTAGAGCCCGAGCCACGCCAGGACGGCACCCGCCGCCAGCAGTAGCGCGCCGCCCTGCTCGCAGGTCAGGCGCAGCCTGGCCAGCAGATCGGCGGTCTCGACGCTGCACGTGGCGACCGCGGCGCCAGCAGCAGCGAGGCCGGCGGCCAGCTCGGCCGACCAGCTCGCGAGGAACCGGTAGGCGCGGGACTCGACGAGCTGCGCGGGCGGCCCGTTGCGCCAGGCCGCATCGACGAGCCCGACGCTCTGCAACAGGACGGCGGCGGAGCCGACGATCACCGCGGCCTCGGCCTGGCCGGCAGCGGCCAAGCCGATCGCTACCGCGCCGAGCACGAACCCGGTCCAGGTCTTGATGCCGGCGAACCGCTGGTACATCGCAGCGACGAGCGGGCCATGCTTGCCGGCAGCCGCGTCGCGGATCGTGTCCGCGATCAGGCGACGACCGATAGCCCAGGCGAGGGAGCGGACGGGGCGGGGCAGCTTCATCGGGTGCTCTCCAGCGGATCGGGGGTGCCGTCCAAGATCCGCACGACCTGCATGCGCGTGATCGGGCCACGAGCAACAAGGCCCGTCGCGCGATCGAGGAACGGCCCGCCGTCCGGGCCAACGGCGTAGGGCTCGATGGCGACCGGCTCACCCGCGATGTAGCTGTGCGCCAGGGCCCCGTGGTAGTGGAGCGGGATCGTGTGCCCGATCTCGCGCCCGCGCTCGTCGTCGATCCACGCCGCGGAGAAACGCGCGAGCCACCGGGCGCGGGACACGCCGCTCCGCGTGTAAACGGTGAGACGGACGACCGGAGCGGCCACGGCGGGCGCCGCCGCCAGACCGAATGCGCTAGCGAGGAGCGCGAGGATGCCGCGCCGGGTCGCCATCGGCCTCACTGGTCCAGCCGGGCCAGCACCATCGCGGCGTCGCGGTTGCCGGCCGCCAGTGCGCTGAGGACGGCGAGCGTCTGCTCCTGCAGCCCGATCAGCCGCTCGAGCTGGCGGTGGACGTCGTCGAGGGTCTTGGCGCCCGGGCTGCCCGCCGACGGATCGGTCGGCTGCGCGGCGGCGCTGCGCACGGCGGCTTCGACCTCCACAGCGAACTGGTCGAACAGCCCCTCGGAGTGGACCCTCGCCAGCGTGCGACGCTGCCGTTCGTCGTCGGGGAGGCTGGCCTCGCCTTCCTTCAGCACACCGAGCGCCTCGGCGACGTAGCACTGGAGCCGCGAGGGCAGGGTGAGGAAGTCCTGGGCGGCCTGCTGCCACTTGGTGAGCGTCTCGGTCATCGGTGGGTCACCTCGTACCAGGGCGAGCAGACCGGGTCCGGGACGTCGGGCGGCCAGCAGGCGCGGAGCTGCACGGTCGAACCGGCGAAGCTGCGGTCGAACTCGAAGCGGCCCAGGCTGCCGAACGGCTGCGCGCCGTAGGGCGGGTAGTCGCCCAGCTCCCACGACGGGCGGGCGTTGGTGCTGCCGTCGTCGAGCCAGTGCCTGACCCCGAGGTCCACCGCGAACGGGTCGCCGCTGACGGGGTCGCGACCACCGTCGATCTGCTCCCAGCGCGGGCGGACGACCCAGTGGCAGCCCGGGAGCCAGCCGAGGTGCGCCTCCGTGCTCGGCACGTCGGGCGCGGAGCCGCGGGGGCCACGAACGCTGGCGTCGGCGACGATGATGCAGTCGCCTTCCGCGCGCAGGGTCGTCTTATCGAACGTGCAGTCGGGCGAGGACGTCGGCGCCTTGTTGAAGTTGATCCCGATGCGGGCCGCCGTGATCCCGCCGCACGAGTAGGCCCCGGCCGGGCCGGGTGCGGGCGACGTCGGAGTCGGAACTGGAGCAGGCGGCGGGGCCGGCGCCTCGCAGCACGCCTGCATGCCCAGCCACTCGCACGCGCTGTGCAAGAACCCGCCGTCCTTCGTCACGTGCGCGCAGTCGCCGGAGCGGTAGCAGTTCTGGGCGCCCGTCGCGTCGTTGCAGTAGACCTTCGTCCCGTTCTCCAGCGTCTGGTAGAGCACGATGTGCCCGTTCTGCTGGTCCCGCTCGAGCTGCCACGCGCAGTCCCTCGCGCAGGCGTTCGGCGTGGGCTTGGGCGTCGCAGTCGGCTGCGGCCGGGGCGGCGGGGCCGGAGTCGGGCCCGGAGAGGGTGCGGGCGTCGGCTCCGGCCCCACGGGGGTCGGTCCCGGCTCGACGGGGGTGGGGGGCATGGCAGGCGTGGGCTCCGTGATCGGCGGAGCAGGCGAGGGCTTGGCGACCTCCGAGGGCCGCTCGACGCAGCCCTGGGCGGTCAGCACGTGGTTCGGCGGGCACAGCCGGCTCGGGTCCTGGGCGATGCGGTCGGCGGCGTCGCTGAGCGACTTGCAGCCGCCCGCGGCGAGCGCTGCCAACAGCAGCACGGGGACGCGAGCGCCCTTCACCCACCGCTTCGCGTCCTCGCCGATGTGGCCGACCAACACGCCCAGGGCGAAGCTGATCGGGTTCGTGGCCAGCAGCGCGATTGCGAGCGCGGCCCAGGGCTGCTCGATCACGAAGCGGCCGACGACCGCGGTGATGTGGTCGTCCGGCACGTCGTTGCTCAGGGTCACGTACTCCAGCCACCCCCAGCCAACGGCGATCACGGCCACTCCGGCCGCGAAGATCAGCGCGAACTTGAGCAGCGTGCCCTTCATTACCAGCTCACCCCCCATGCCACGGCCGGGCGGAACCAGCCACCCTCGCCGCTGACGTAGTCGCCGAGCACGGCGAAGCCGGCGCGCAGCGGGACGTGGACGCTGGCCAACACGCGAGCGCCAGGGCCCGCCGCCTCGTGGCGGCCGACCAGAAGCGCCGACCAGGCGCCGGAGCGCAGGTGATGCACCACGGCGCCGCCAGCCGTGATCCGCAGCGCCTCCACACGGGGCCCCGTGCCGCTGAACGGGAACGTGCGCCCGCTGACGGCGGCGACGGCCACGTCGAGCCCGCGATGGGCCAACACCACGGCCTCGAGGCCGACGTACGCCTCGACGGCGCGGACGCTGCCGATCTCGACGCCCTCGGCACCGGGGAGCGTGATCGCGTCCCCGCGGCCGAGGATCGCGATGCGGCCCTGCAACGCGAGCGGGATGCGCAGGTGGACGCGTCCGCCCGCAACCTCCTCGCGCGCGGCGAGTCCCCCGGCCTGCGGGATCGTGACGGCGGCTGTCGCCCAGGTCCCGGCGAGAGGCTGGTCACGCAGGGTCGGCGCGGCCGTGGTCGGCGACTGGCCGAGAGCCGGGATGGCCAGGGCCAGCGCGAGAGCGGCGGCGAGTCGCACGCTACTTGCCCCGCAGCGCGTGCAGCGAGTTGTTGACCGTGAACCCGCCCTGCACGAAGACGCCGAACCAGCGCAACGCGGTGGCCCAGCCGTGATGCCCGGCGCGGCGCAGGCGGTACTGGGTCAGGCCGATGGCCGACGCGGTGCCGATCTTCAGCGCGATGCGGGCCTCCGAGTCGTGGCCGAACGGGTTCGCCTCGTAGCAGCTCGGGCATTCGCGCAGAGCCCACGAGGTCGAGAGCAGGTCCGCCGAGAGACCGGCGCCGAGCCAGAACATGTCCCGCGCGAACTCGTCGGCGATCCGTTCGACCGGCACCTTGGACTCGAACGCCTCTGCCGGCGCTTCGCGGTCCGCCAGGCTGGCGGGTCCGAGGATTGCTCGGGTCTCGGCGGCAGCCGGAGCGGCGACCGCGAGGGCCATCACGACAACCAGCGCGTGCAAGATGCCGCGCATGCCCTTCTGGAACTTCATGCCTTCCTCCTCGCCACGTCCGGCGCCTTGCGCTCGGCGCTGCCCTTGAACACCACGAGCTGCGCCGAGTCGCGCAGGTCGAAGTGCACGAACGGGCGGCGCGCTGCGGCGTAGAGCCCGATGCCCTTGATCCGCGAGTCGTCCTGGCCCGCGACGGCGCGGACGACGTCGAACAGCCACTCGACGCTGCGGCCCTTCGGCGGCCTGATGTCCAGGGCCAGCCCCTGCACGTGCAGGCTGTTCGGCGCCGAGCCCTTGATGCTCGCGTTGTGCTCCGGCGTCCGGTACGCGCTGGAGACCACGAGCGGTGCGCCCGCGTAGTACCGGATCAGCTCGAACGCGGCGCCGAGCCAGATGGCCCGGGTCGAGCGCCACTGCTCGGGATAGGGCGTCCTGGCCGCGTCGTGACACGCGAGCTCCGACCAGGACAAGTTCGGAGACGGCCCCCCGAGCGCAGTCACAGGTCCGCCTGCCGCCAGTAGGCGCGCGAGCGGGCGGGGACGGCGTCGACTCCCAGCGGGAAGCCGTCGTCGCCGAACGCGACAGCCACCGTCTCGACGTCGTCGGGTGACGCGCTCGCGAGCTCCGGGGCGACGCCCTCGCCTCCGGCGCCTACCGGCGTAGCTGCCTCGGCCGCCCCGGTACCGCTCTGGCGCGAGCGCGCCGAAGGCGTGGCGGGGTGGTGGGCCGTACGGCGTCCACGCCGCTGCGCGTGCTTGGCTCCGCGCTGTCGCCCGCCCCGTCCCGCCATCGCCACGCTCGAACCCCCTGAAACGCGAAAAGCCCCGGTCGCGCTGGACATCCGAACCAGCACAACCGGGGCTCTCGTGACGTCGCGCTGGACATCCGAACCAGCGCGCTGAGTGCAGGGCCTCTAACTTCGGGCCCGTCCCTGCGGGGAGAATGCGCCCGCGGGGGCGCTTCCGTCAAGAGCGATTCTTCGCCGCCCTCACCACTCGACGACCCGCGGCAGTCGCGCCACCTCGACGCGGCCGTCGCCACCGAACTCGATCTCGACCGTCGCCGTCCACGGTCGCGCGTCGCCTGATCGCCCTCGGCGACGCGACTCCTCGGCCAGCGAGACCAGCCCGCGCAGGAGGTCCCGCGGGTAGGACTCGAGCAGCCGCCGCAGCAAGTCCTCGTCCGCTGGCTGGCTCATGCCGGCACCGATCTTCTGGCGCGCTCCAGGGCCGCGGCGTAGGCGGCAGCGTGCTGCGAGTCGAACGGTGGGCACTTCGCCCCGCGGCGCCAGACGCCAGGCGAGACAGGCTCCAGCCAGCGCTGCGCGATCCAGCGGCGGTGGTCGACGCCCAACTCGCGGATCCTCTTCGGCGTCGTCGTGCCGACGACCTCGAGCTCGGCGAGGACGGCGATGGCGCGGAGCTTCCACGGCGTCAGCGTCACCGGCGACGGCGACCCCGCCACCGAACCGGTCTCGACCTCCGGCAGCTCGTGCCGCCGCGGCGGGCTCCAGTCAGTCCACGCCGCGTCGTAGCTCGCTCGCGGCGGCCGCAGGTCGGGCGCGAACCCCGCGCCCCCGAAGCGGCGGTAGCCGAACACGACGAGCCCGAGCCGCTCCGCCAGGCCCAGCAGCGGGCCCTCGGCCGTTGGTACCAGCACGGCGCGGTAGTCGGGCCCGGCCTTGTCCTGGCCCCAGCTATCCGGTGTCGCCTGGCCGATGACCTCAGCGTTGAGCCGGAGCTTGGCCTGGACGCCGATCTGGTGGCCACTGGGCAGCACGACGAGAACATCCCACCCGGCCCACTCGGCGTAGCAGCGGACCTCGTCGTGCTTCGTGGCCCAGGCGATGAACGCGGAGCAAAGCGCAGCCTCGGTGGCGAACGGCGCCTCGCGCTTCACGCCGGCACCCGCGAGAACACGGCGCCACCGAAGAAGCGGCGCCTGCCCCACTCGGCGATCAGCAGCGCCTCGGCGAGCCCGTCGCTCTCGACGCGGCTGCGCTCCGTCGCGTGCAGGTTGACGCCGGGGAACAGCCGCTTCGCTTCGCGCACGCTCGCTGCCTTGATCGCGGCGCGGCGCATCGCGTTGGCCTTCTTGGAAGCGTTCACGGTCTCCGGGATCGGGTCGCCCTGCCTGCCGCGGTGCAGCGGGTGCTCGCGACGGATCTGCTCCATCGGCAGCATCTCCGCCTGCCACGTCGACGGCGCAACGAACTCGATCGCGACGCGGGTGGCGCCAGCGGCGCCGTACCAGACCGCAGGGCCGAACGACCGCATCGCGTTGGCGAAGTGCCCCGGCGCCGCCCACGATCCCGCGTACTCGACGACGACGACGACGCGACCCGGATCGCCGACGGCGGCGACGGCGCGCCGCAACAGCAGCCCGATGCGCTTCGCGTCGGGCCAGTCGGAGTCACCCACGAGCGCCGGGGCCCGCGGGATCTCGCGCGCGGTCGCGGCGCGGCCGTCCCCCGTGAGGGATGCGACCGCGCCGCGAAGGCCCGGGTCGACGCCGATGAAGAGCCGGGTCGCCGCCGTCCCGGGGGTGCTCACGCCGTAGCGCTCGCTTCGGCCACCTCGGCGCGCGTGCGGGCGCGGCCACGGCGGTTGCTGAACTTCGAAACGCGCTCGCCGGTGATGCCCGCAGCCTCGTCCTCGTCGGACGCGGGGATACCGAGCGCCGCGAACGCGGCGTCGGGCGTCTCGCCGCGCGCGGTGATGTCTGCCATCCGCGGGTGGATCGCGAGCCACATCGGCCGCTCGCTGTCGTCGTCGCCGAGCACGATGATCGGCTTCACGGTCACGCCGTGGACGGTCACGGCGTGGCGCTTGGCGTCGGGCCGCGCGATCTCCTCGACCGGCACGGTCGCCTCCGTGCGCACGATGCCGATCCAGTCGCAGCCGGCGACCATGCACGAGTAGCTGATGCCATCTGCGGTCGCGATCTCAGTCGCCCCGCACTTGGTGCAGGCCGTGAACGGGTCCGGCGAGACCTCGGGCTCGGGCCCGTCGAGGCTCGGCAGGTCCGAATCGACGGGCGGCGCCGCGTCGGTCGCGACCTCGGCCGCGGGCTCCGACTCGACCGTCGCCTCGCCTTCGCCCGCGATCTTCGCGACCTCGGCCAGCGCGCTCGCCGCGGTGTGAGTCGGCACCGCGGCCTCGAAGTCGAGACCCTTCTGCTGCCGCGCGTGGCGCGCGTCGAGCAGCTTGCGCACGGCCTGGTTGATCTCCAGCGCCGTGCGCTCCATCTCGGCGCGCAGCCGTCGCGTCTCGGTCTTCAGGGCCTCCTTGTACCCGCGGTGCTCCGTCAACAACTCGCCCAGCCGGTAGCTGACGTCGATCAGCTCGGCGTCGCTCAGCTTCGCCAGCGCCGCGTAATCCGGCTCGAGCGGCATCTCGCTCTGCGCCTGGTCCCGCTTCCGTCGTCTCGCCATCAAACCCTCCCCGCGCCTTCCGACGCGCTCTCGTCCGCCACGATCTGCGCGGCCTGCCGGCGCAACAGCGCAAGCCGATCCGCGTGTCTGTCCAAGTTCACGACCTCGCACTTCGGCCGCTCCGGCTTCGGTGCCACGGCCACCGGGTCCAGTCGGCGCAACACCTCCCGCGCCTCGGTGCGCGTCGCAAGCTGCGGCACCTCAGCACCGGCAGCGAGCTGCGGCGCCCTCTCGGGCGACCACGGCAGGAGCCGCGCCTCGGGCTGCTCGCGCGCAGCGGCGATGTAGGCCGCGAGGAACGCGGAGCGACGCTGCTCGGCGCGGTAGTCGTTCGCCTCGCGCCAGACCTCGTCCCCACCGGCAGCCAGGAACGCCTCGGCTGCCGCCTTGCCGCAGCGGTCCAGCACGCCGCGATAGGTCCACGTCGTCCCGCCCTCCGGCGAGTAGCTCCCGGCCTGCAGCACGCGCGTGTAGGCGTCGACCGCTTCGACCTCGACGGGGCGACGGCCTTCGGCGGCGTCGACGCGGGCCTGGTAGGCGGCGAACAGCGCGGGCAGCGCGGGGAAGTGCGTCCACGGCGCCGCAAGCCTCCAATCCGCCATCGCCTCGTCCCACGGCTGCGCCTTCACGCGCATCGCCAGGGCCTTCGCGTACAGCGCCAGCGTCTCTGCGGTCTGCGGCCGCTGCAGGACGGCGGCGAGGTCGGACAGGTCGCCGTAGAGCTTGGACTCGAAGGCCGCGAGTGCGTCGAGCGCGGCGGCGATCTCCGCTGGCGTGGGCTTCATCGCGATCCTCCTGGCGGCAACGCTGGTGCCGCAGCAGGCGCCTGATCGCCCAACAGCCGGCGACGACGCTCAGCCTGCTCCTGCGCGAGCAGATCGGCTCCGCGCTGCCGCTCGGTCTCGACCCGCTCGCTCGCTGTCGGCGGCCGCGCGCCGGCCGCGCGCGACGTCGCGGAGGAGCCTGACTCCGCCGGCCCCTCGGCCCGCTGCTTCTCCGGCGTCCTGCCGGTCTGGGCCCAGGTCCGAAGCCGCGCGAGGGTGTGGTCGAGCCGCTTCTGGGTCGTCGCGTCCTCGAGCCGCAGCAGCTCGGAGCCGTTCCACCAGCTCGCCCGGCGACAGACGTCGACCGGGTCGAGCCCGTCTCGCGCCACGATCGCCCGGATGTACCCGTGCCCCTCGGCGAGGTCGGCACGCGACGGGAACAGCGGCCGGTCCGAGCGGTCAGCGGCTCCCCGCGCGCGTTCTGGTTCTTGTCGTTCCGTAGAGGGGGAAGGGAAGGAGGGGGAAGGAGGTTCGAGAGACCCTCCAGCCTGTTTCTCGGCACCCTCAGGGTCCCTTCGGGAGCCGTCGAAGGTCCCTTCGGGAGCCGTCGAAGGTCCCTTCGATTTTCGGGGGGGCTGGGCCGTCCCGTGCTTCTGCCGTCGCGACTCCGCCGAGCGCTTACCATCCTGCGCACGTTCTGCGCGGTAGGCGGCGTCCTCGGCCGCGACGCCCGCGAGTCGGGGGTTGCGGATGACGTCTCCGTCGACCACGATGCCCCCCAGCTTGCCCGGTGCCGGGGCCAGCAAGGGGAGCATTTCGGAGACCTCGGCGGGGGTGAAGAACTCGGTCTCGTCAGCCAGTAGTTCCGGGTCGGAGGACAGCTCGCCGCCGGCGTTGTGGAGCGCCCACAGCAGCTCCTGGTAGAGCAGCCACAGCTCACGCCGACCGAGGCGGCGCGCCCGGGCCCGGATGTGGCTGGTGCGCAGGTCCTGTACGAAGAGGCCGAGGACGCGGGGTTTCACCGAGCGGTTTCCTCCAAGTTGGCAAGTAGGTCTGGGCCTGCTGTGGCAGCTTTCACGGGCGAGAGCTTCGCGAGCTGTGCGGCCTGGGCTGGGACCGTGGCGAGCGGGAGATCCGGGCGCCCGGCGGCGCGCCAGAACGGCGGCGCCCCCACGACCTGGAGCGACACCGGCTCCACCGCGGCGTTCCTCTCGCGAGCCAAGCGCTCGATGAACCCACCGAACGTCTCGTCGAGCGTCGCTCCGAGCTTCTCGCGGAGACGCCCGATAGCGGCCCTCTGTTCGCGCTGCTCGCGCTCCAGACCCTCTAGGGCCTCCTCAGTAGCGCCGAGCCTGTCGCAAAGCCGGTTCACGCACAGCGCCAGGTCGCGGTCCTCGCTGATCCCGATCCGCTCGCGCTGCTCGTCGGTCAACTGGACCCGCAGCACGGTGCGGACGCCCGCCACCACTTCCTCGGCGATGGGATCGCGGCCACCGCCGTGGACGATCACGGCATCCGTCACGCCGCACCTCGCGTTTCGGTCACCAGCTCCTCGTCCTCGGTCACGCGCGCCACGAACGCCTGCGCCTCGGCCGCCTCCAGCTCGCGGCACAGGGCTTCGAAGTTCTCCTCGTCGAGGGCCTCGGCGCCGTCGACGAACACGAGCGGCAGCGGGCGCCCCGCGGCGCGCAGCAGCGCGACCTTGACCGCGATCAAAACCCGCTGCGCAGTGTTGAGCTGGTCGTACGGGACGCCGCCGACCCGAATCTGTCCGTCGACGATCTCGAGTCCTGGGATCGGCAGCTCGGCGGCGAGCTGGGCGCGGTAGCGCTCCAGGCCCTCGATCACGTCGGACAGCCGCTGCGAGCGCGCCTTCAGCTCGTCGGCGTCGCGCTCGAACCGCTCGATCTGGGCGTGCAGGGCGCGCGCCGTCGCGGCGTGCTCGCGGGCCTGGGCGACAGACCCCAGCGCGGCGCGGCCAGCGTTGAGGCGCTCACCCTCCTTGACCAAGCCCGCGCGCGCGACGTTGGCCGCAGTCCGGCCCTCCTCGATCGCCCGGTCACACGCCTCGCCGATCGCGTCGAGCGCGGCCTGGGCCTGGGCGGACTCCTCGGCGATCTCAGCCTCGACGCGGGCGGCCATCTCCGCAATCTGGCGCTCCACCTCGGCGCGCAGCTCGGCAGCCTTGGATTCGTGCGCGGCCCGGAGCTGCAGCTTCGTCGCCTTCAGCGCGCCCTTGATGCGACCCTCCTCGATGTCGGCCTTCGCTTCGGCTGCCGCAATCGCCGCCTTCTCGGTCGCCGCGATCTCGGCCTCGCGCCGCGCGATGCTTGTTGCCAGCGCGTCGACTTCGGCGCGCAGCTTCGCCTCGTCCTGCTCGGTCGGCGCGTCGGGGATCTTGGCCGGCGCGTCGCGGCGGCACTGCTCGGCCGACGCTCGCTTGCCCTTCTCGTCGCGGTTGACGCCGGTGCGCGCGTCGTACACGTCCTTGCGGGCGAGGGCCAGCTCCTCGAGCGCGGCGAGGCCCCGCGGCTGCGGGCGCACGAGCTCGGCGTCGTCGCCGAGGATCTCGCGCAGCCGCGCGCGGTCGAGCTTGAGGTCGAGCGCCTCGAGCAGCAGGACCAGCCGCTCCTTCTCCGGTGCCATGAGGAACGCGACGGGGTTCGCGGCCTGGCCGTCCAGCAGCGAGGCGAGGAACTCTTGCGGGCGGGCGACGTCAGCGAAAGCCGCAGAGTCGCCCACACGCTTGCGCACCTGCACCTTCGCCGCGTCGCGCTTCACCTCGTACGCCTCGCCGTTGCCCTCGAGGATCAGCACGGTCTCCGGCTTGACGTCCTCGCCGGCGCCGCCGACGCGGGCGAGCTTGGCGAGCGAGGCGCCGCCCTTGAGAGCCGCCTGGATCGCGGCGAGGCGCGTGCTCTTGCCCGAGCCGTTCTTGCCCTTGATCAGCGTGACCTTGCCCGGCGCCATCGCGAACTCGCGGACGCCCAGCACGTCACGGACCCGGATCTGCGTCACCTGCAGGACCATCTCGATTCCCTCCCTTGGGTTGGGGTGCGGGAGCGCCGGGCTGTTGCTGGCCCGGCGCTCCGGGCCGTCTACTCGATCCGGCGCTGCCTGGGCTTCGGCTCCGCGGCCTTCTCGGCGGCGAGGCGCTCGCTCTCCTCGGCCGAGCACTTCCAGCACTCGCCGGCCTTCAGCTCGACGGCGGCGTGCTTGTCGCACTTCGGCGCCGGCTCGGGGGTCTCGGCGGCCACCCCCACCGGAGCCTCGGCCTGCAGTTGCTCGGTCGCGCGAGCCAGCGCCGGGACGCGCTTCACCTCGACGATCGCGGGGCGCTCGGGGGACTGCTCGTCGTCAGCGAAGACGCCGAGGACGGCCTCGGGCATGTACCGCCGCGCCCACTCGCGGCTGCCGCGGTAGGCGAGCATCTGGTCGTACTGGCCCGGGACCCACGGCGAGCCGGTGCGCGTGGTGCGCCACGTCTCGACGTCGCCCTCGACCTCGCGATCCTCGGCCTCGCCCTTGAGGCGCCCGATGACGCGCACCGTGCGCTTCACCGTCCCCTTGTCGCCCGAGTAGACGTAGCGCAGCGGGGATTCCAGGCGGCCGCAGGTGTTGATCAGCGCGGCGACGATCTTCCCCTCGTAGCCGAGCTTGCCGCCGGTGACGAAGGTGTGCTGCGCGACCGCGAACGGGTCCATCCCCCAGCGGAACGCCTGCGCGACGACGAGGAAGCAGTCCGACAGCTTGTCCTGGCCGCGCAGGTGTTCGGGCACCAGCTTGGCACCGGACATCAGCCTCGCGACTCGCTGGAGCTGCTCGAAAAGCGCCGTGTTGAGGTACGCCGCGGCGGGGTCGTCGAAGTCCCGCGCCGACACGCCGCTCACCACGGTCGGGACGATCGCCTCCTGCGGAACGACTGGTTCTGTCGCCATCTACTTTTCCTCCCTCGTTTCTTCTCTTGCTAGGCCAATCAACGCGCTGAAGTTCCGCTGGCCGCGGCCAACGTCGAGGTCGCCGACGATGAAGGCGTCGTCCACGCGGATAACAAGCACGGCGTGGGCCGCCGCGGGATCGGCGCCCCAGCGCATCGCGAATAGCTCACCCTGCTCGATCTCGCCGTCCGCGTAACTCCAGTGCTCGGGGTGCGCGAGGAAGTGGGCCTCCGCGCGACGCGCGAAAGCGATCTCCTGCTCGATTCGGGGAACGAGCAGCATCCGCATCAGCCTTGCCTCCTGGGCAGCCGCGGCCGGACCCGGCGCAGCTCCCGATAGCTCGTTTCCTCGACCACGTACCGCGCCCGCTTGACCGTGCGCAGCGACAGCCAGCTCCCATCCACCAGCGCGCCGAACGTCGCCGGCCCCATCAGCGCGCGGAGCTGGTTGCTCGCCAGCGCCTTGCGTCGCTCGGCCGACTCGATCGCCTGCTGCGCGGCCTCGCGCTCCTCGACCAGTGCCAGCGCGTGCGGACCGAGGTCCACCGTCTCGCCGTCGTCGGTCGGCCAGGCCCGCCGGATCGCCTCCGAGGTCCCCGGCAGCGCATCGGCCTCCGGCTGGTCCCGCCGCTGCACGCGCGCCCAGAACGCCTCGAGCTTCGGCAGCGCGGCGGCGAGGAACGCGTCGTCCCGCAGCAGGTCGCGCCACGCGAGGGTGACGCCGCCGATCAGCGCGCACAGGCTCCCCCACTGGGCCCGGGTGCACGCCATCTGCGCCTGGAGCTGCACCTGGTAGTGGAGCGGCGGCTCGTCGGCCCACTCGCGGGCGTTCGTGCTCGCGGCGGCCTTGATCTCCAGCGGTGCGGCGAGATCCCCGAGATCCTGTCGGCGGAACGGGTCCGGGTGCTCGGGGCTGCCGCCCGTCTGGCGGTCGAGCGTGGCGCCGAGCCACGGCAGGTCGGGGTGGATCTGGATCTCGTGGGCGCCGAGGTCGACTGCGAGCCGCCCGGTCTCGTCGCTGTACCAGTTGGCGATGGCGCCCTCGACGTCGCGGCCGAAGCGGAGCCACCGCCGCGCGCGCTCGTCTTCGCCCCGGGTGTCGAGCCCGATCTTGTCGAGGTAGACGGCCAGCGGCCCGCGCCGAGGGTCGAAGCCGAGGACGGCCGCGACGTCTGACGCCGTGAGCATGGAGCGGCGGCGGAGCAGCCACTGCTCGCGCGGCGTGTGGACGATGGCGGGCGCGGCGTTCACGCTCGCACCGCCGGGAACTCGCGGACGCGGAGGTCCATCGACCACTCGGCAGGGTCGCCGCCCTTGGGGTCGCGCAAGGCGATTTCGAAAAGGCTTGGCGACTCGACTCGCAGGTCAACCATTGCGCCCAAGAACCCACACAAGTCGTCGTCGTTCGTGCTGACCGGTTTGGACCCAAGCTGCTTGACGAAGCACGCCACGCTCGCGGCCTTGCACTGCTGGACGACCGAGCGGACCCACGCGGCGTCGCACGGCCGCGCGGCGGGGCCGCTCTCCCCGCCGACGATCACCCAGTCGAGCCGGCGCGATGGATCTGGGGTGTCGAGCGCGTCGGTCCACCAGTCGTCCTGAGGCGCGACGCACCGGAGGTTCACCGGCCCCAGCAGCGGCTCGGCCGACACGAACCGCACCGCGGCGGGCGTCTGGAGCAGGTGCGGGATGCGCTCGTCGGCGGTCCGCTGGTCCTCGACGCTGACGCCGAGCCACACGTTCGGCGCTGGCCACGGCACCCCGGCGGCGGCATTCAGCCACGCGCTTTCCTTCTTGATCCCGGCGCCGTCCGGGTCCACGACGTTCATCAGGTACAGCACGCAGGCCGTCGCGACGGCGGACCCGGAACGCGGTCGGGCAGCCACGCTGCCGAGGAGCGCGGCGGCCTCCGCCCGGATCCACTCGTTCCACATCGGAAGGCGGGTGGCGCGCTTGGTCAGCACCTGGAACGTCTGCACGTTCGCCAGAACCATCGCGCCGAAGACGGCGGCGATCTCCTCGTTGGACAGCGACTCGTGAAACAGGTCCGACATGCTGTTGACGAACACCTTGCGGTGCAGGCGCCACCCAAGCGGTTCGAGCAGCTTCTCGCGGACAAGCTCCACCTCTCCCGTCCAGCGCGGCTCGTTGCCCACCTTCTCCACGAGGCCCGCGTAGGGCTCGGGGTTGCCCTGGGCGCGCTGCATCGCGTTTACCCGATACGCCTGGCGCTCGGCGTAGCAGTGCCGGCAGCCCTCGCTCACGCGGCTGCAGCCCCGCGTCGGGTTCCAGGTGGCGTCCGTCCACTCGATGTTCGTCATGCGGTCTGCCCCCAGGGCTCAACGGAAAGCGCGAGAGCGACCGGGCGGACCCAGATGGGGGTCGCCCCGAGGACGAACGTCTCGCCCGCCCACGCCAGGAGTAGCGTCTGCCCCATGACGGACGCGATCGCCGCTGCCGTCGGCGCCGGCACCGCGTTGCCGATCCGCTCGCGCCAGGAGCCGTCACTGCTGCCGAACAGCTCCAGTTCCTCTCCGGGCTCGATGAGGCCCTGCAAGGCCGCAAGCTCGAGAGTGGTGAACGGCCGATGCCAGGTCCCGTCGAGCGCTCGGATGATGCACGTCAGGCGCTCGTCGGCTGCCGGGAGAGCCTCGGCGGAAGCGTCGGCGCCGGCCTCGCATCGCGGGTCCGCGACGCTGAAGCGGCCGTTGTCGTGGCCGGCCGAGGCCGTGACTGAGCCAGAGGGCGCGGTCCACGGCACGACGCCGTAGTGGCCGGCCGTCTGGTAGGCGTCGCGCTGCCCGTGCAGCCCGGAGCGCGGATCGGCGACAGCGAAGCCGCCGTTGCCCGTGGTGCTGGCCGCGATGATCGTAGACGCCGGGTCCGACCACGGCGTGATCCGATACTTGCCCTTGCCCGCCCACGTCGTGCCGGGCCGCGGATCCGCGATGGCGTAGCGGCCACCCCCCACCAGCGACTGGCCGGACACGGCGCCCGTTGGCTCGGCCCATGAGCGGACGCCGAGCTGCCCGTACTCGCCCGACTGTTCGATCCGCGGGTCGGCCACGCTGAAGGCGCCGTTCTGGGGCCTCGCCTCGGACGTGACGACGCCTGACGGCGCATCCCAGCGATGCACGCCGAGCGCGGTGCGGAACCACTCGCGCTCCGGCACGATGCCGAAGTCGGCCAGGTAGCCATCGGTCACGCGCAGCCGGTTGAGCGAGCGCCAGTCGGAGCCGGCCTCGACGAAGGCGAGCCGCACCCACGTCCGCCACTGAAGCTCGCGGACGCGGTGCATCGGGCCCGCCGCAGGATCGCCTGGCAGTGCGAGCCCGCCGACAACTTCGCCCACCGACCGCAGCGGCCGGCGGTGCGGCTCGTAGAGGAACGGGGGCACCTTCTCGGCGTGACGCGCCACCAGCAGGAAGCGCTTGCGGCTCTGGCCGAGCCCGCCCAGCTCGCCACAGTCGTGCACGGTCTCGGCCACTGCGTACCCGTGGGACCGCAGCAGCGCCTCGATGGCGTCGAGCAGGCGCCGGCCGCGGGTCGCGATTCGCGGCACGTTTTCGAGCAGCACGAACTCCGGCGGATCGTCGGCCCACGCTTCGAGCGCGAGCATCAGGCCGCGGATGGTCAGGCGATTGAGGGCCTGGTAGCGATCCTCGCCGCTGCGCCGTTGGGACAGTAGCCCGCTGAAGCCCTTGCATGGAGGCGACGTGAACAGGATGTTCGGCCGTTCACCGCCGGCAGCAGCTCGTAGGTCCGCGGGTGTTGCCTCGCGCCAGTTGGCGGGCGGCTCCTCGCCGTGGAAGGCGCGGTACTGCTCGCGGTCGAACAGGTCGAGAGCGGTGCCCGGGACGCCAGCCAGGCGGCCGAAGTCGCGAACGGCCGCAGGGTCGGAGTCGATGCCCCCGATGCAGCGGAACCGAGCCTCGACGTGCCCAACCTTCGCGCGGCCCGCGTTGAAGCCGCGGGCACCACCGCCGAGGCCACAGAACAGGTGGAAGTGCCGCACCTCCACAGCCCGCGTGGCCAGCACGCCCGTCACGCCATCACCCCGGAAGCCTCAACCTCGGCATGCACGGCCTCCGTCAGGTCGGCCAGGTCGACGCCGAGTCGCTTTCCTGCGCGGCCCAGCGCGCCGTAGAGGCGGTCCGCCTCCAGGTAGCGGTGGTAGTCGTCGTCGGGCCCGTCCTGCGGGCCGAGAATCGAAGCGCGGCAGAGCGCGAGGACGTACTCGCGGTCCTGCGGCGACAAGTGGGCGGTCAGCTCGGCGGGCGTCACGCGCGGTCCTCGAGCAACGAACCCTGGACCGGCTCCCGGTGCGCGTCTGAGCAGGACGGGCAGGCGTCGCGCCGGACGCGACCGTCCAAGTAGGTGCTCCAGCCGCGCGTCAAGCCGGCGACCAGGAACGCCGCAAGCCAGTCGGTGCCGTCGTGTGGCTCTCGTGGCGTCTGCGCCTTGCAGCGATCACACCGCACGCTGAGCCACATCAAGGTCGTTCTCGGACGCATGTCTGGCGTGAAGCTTTCGATGATCGTCACGCGACCCTCGTCCGAAGGAGATAGAGACGGCCCGCGTCGCACGACGCGAGGGAGCGATCGCCAACCGCGGCCTCTTTCACCCGCGGCCCCCGTTCGCTCGCGGCGGTTTCCAGGCGCCGCCCGGAGACTCCCCCGGCTCCCGTCTCTGGGCGGGCGTCGCGCACGACGCTCCCCCGCAGACGGCAGGGTGCCGGGGCGCCGCTCAGCGCCCCGGCTTCGGACGATGTTTCTCGCGGAGCGGCTACCTCATCCCGGATACCTCCAACCTCAGCGGTGGAACGACCAGTGCCGCCACCCGTCGCGACGTTGCCCGGCGCGGCCGAAACCGCGACGGGCGCGATGCGCAGCGAGTAGGCGGCGAGGAACTCTCCGAACGTCGGGATCGCGCCATCGCGGCCCCGGTCCCCCCACGCGAGCGCGCGCAGGCCGGTGATCCGCGACCAGTAGTGCAGCGGCCACGACTCGCAGGCCGCGCGGCCGGCGACGATGCCCGGGGCCAGCGGCCGCACCGGCAGGTATGACGCCGGCAGGTGGCCGGAGACGTGAACGATGCGCAGGTACGGCGCGAGGCGCAGGTAGACGCCCAGCGCCGAGCCGTGCTCGACCTCGCGCCAGGGCCGCGCGCAGACCAGACAGGAGAGCGTCGTCATCGCTGTGCCTCGGCCGCCTCGGCGATGATGGCGCGCCGTCGGTCGTGGGCAGCTCGGACTCGCGCTCGCAGGCGCCGCCCGTCCTCGCACGCGAGGTCGCAATAACCGTCGTGCTCATGCTGGTGCATGGCGTCCTCTGCGTCCTGGCACTCGATCGCGGACGCGAGCAGCTTCGGCGCGGCAGCGGTCAGGTGGGCGTTTGCCTTGGTGACGCTCCGCGGGCGTCCCGTCGTCACGCCGAACCACGCGACTCCGGGCTCGACGGCAAACCCGTGCGGCGCCTCTTCCACCGTCCACGGCTCCGGCGTGTGCGCGCTCATCGCTGCCCGCCGACGTGCAGCACCTCGACGGCGCGGACCTGGCGGCCGAAGCGGCGCGCCTCGTCGCAGTCGTCGAAGTAGAGATCGAGCGTGCGGCCCTTGACCGCGCCGCCGACGTCCTGCACCTGTCGCTCGCCCTTGCCCGCGATGCGCACGCGAGACCCGATCGGAAGCACCGCGGGGTCTGCCGCGATCGTGTGGCCCGCGACGGGCTCCACGCCGGCAGCAGTCAGGGGGCCGGGCGCATCGCAGCCCAGGCCGTACGCCGTCACCTCGAACGGGACGACCGCCCCGGCCGTGATCGGCGCCCGGCACTTGACGAGCGCGGCCTCGCAGCGCTCGACCCGGGCCACCGTGTAGGCCAGCGTCGACGCCTCGGCACGGTCGGAGGCCGCGTGCGCGCTGGCCAGCGCCCGGTAGCTGGCCTCAGCCTGCCGCGCGCCCCGCTCGAGCCGAGCGATCTCGATCTCGTAGAGCAACCCCGCGCCCGCCGCGCCGATCGCGATGCCGGCCAAGGCGCCCAGGGCGAAGAGGCCCGGCCGGCTCATCGGTCCCGCACCAGCTCGAGGGCGACCCAGACGGCGACCAGCGGCCAGGCGGCGGCGTAGAGCGCCACCTCCCACACGGGGACGCGCGTCGCGTACGCCGGCGGCAGCCAGCCCGGGATCGGGTCGCGTACGAGGATGCCGATGCCGAAGAACAGGAGCGCGCCGCACGAGTAGGCGCCCATCAGGAAGTCGGTCACTGGAACCTCGCGGATGGACTCGAGCCGCAGCCCGACGAGATAGAGCGAGCCGACCGTCAGGGCGATGGCCACGAGGATGGCGACCGCGATCCACAGCGTTTCGATGCGCCGTTCCTCGCGCACGTCCCTGGCGCGCTCGCAGCGCTGGTAGGTCGTGCCGATGATCGGATCGCCGACGACGTGGTAGGCGCCGGAGCCGATCCACGGGCGCAGCGGCTCGCCCTTGTCGCACCAGCGGCAGGTCGGCCCGTCGGCGTCGGCGAATCGAGCGCCGCGGAAAAAGGCCGGGGCCGTCACGCGGACACCTGCTCTGCCGCCGGCTCGATCGGAGCCTCGGCCGCGAGGGCGCACTCAGCGTCCTCGATCAGGTCGTTCCGCCAGGCGGCGAACTGGTCGTCCTGCTCGTTGGTCTCAATCGGCGCGCCGTCGAGCACCAGCCGCTCGAAGGCGCAGAGCAGGGCCGACTCGAGGTAGCTCTCCTCGCCGATGCCGTTGCCCTCCGGGGCCAGCACGTAGGCGCGAGCCAGGGCGGCGACGTAAAGGCGATCGTCGGCCGACAGCTCGGGCGTCACGCGACCTGCTCCTGCTGCTGGTGCAGCTCGGGGCGCGCGCAGACCTCGCGCACGCGCGCCCAGTCCGTGCGGTCCAGCAGCCCGCCGGTCAGCAACAGCGACGTGCGGATGCGGAAGTCGCTCGGGATCGTCGTCTCCCCCACCGCCTGGCGCAGCGCGCCGAGCGTCGAGCCCTTGCCCGGGGCCACCCACTCCGTGCCGTTCATGCAGTCCTCCGCGCGGCGACGCAGGCCACCTCGCCGGTGTCGATGTAGTGCTGGGAGCAGAACGAGTGCCCACAGCCGACCAGCAGCGCGTTCCCGACAGCGAGGAACGTCTGCATGCCGCTGGCGATGACCGCCTCGAGCTGGGCCAGCCGATCAGGATCGGCGACGACGAGCGCCGGTGTCACCCCCGGGCCTCCGTGTCGGCGCCGTCGACGCGCGGCCTCGACTCCACCCAGCGGCGCAACTCCGACTCGAGCCAGCCGACCCGGCCGCCGGTCAGCAGCACGCGCCGGGGGTACAGGCCCCGCCGCTCGAGGTGCCACGCCGTGGTCCGCGAGATCCCGGTGATCTCCCGCCGCCCGCGCTCCCGGATGATCCTGTCGCCCATCGCATGCCTCCGTGCGGTCCGCCTCGATCGCGAACCATCGCGGACCACGCGCCCCGCGGCGCTGGCGTCGGCCCGGGCCCGCTTCTCGGCCAGGCGGGCACGGGCACGCTCGGCGGCCGCCTCGGTGTCGGTGCGGATGACGGCGCGGTTGATCGCGTCGACGCGGTCGCAGGCGGCGAGCACCTGCTTCGCGTGCTCGCGCGCGGCGATGGTGTCGAGCACGGCCGGGTTGCGCAGGCACTCGACCCGCACGGCGGCGCCGCGCCCGTACTCGACGACGGCGACCTGGAGCGATCCGGCGTAGGCGGGCCGGCCGACGGTTGGGGCGTTCATCGCGATCCTCCGTTCTCCTGGCGCTGGATCTCGATCCACTTGCGCCACCAGCGGATGCACTCGGCGCGGTCGTAGAGACCCATCCCGCCCGGCCACAGCCGGTGCTTCTTCGGGAACGGCGCATCCGGGTGCGGGTTGTCGAGGTGCGCTTTCTTGAGCACCGCGAAGCTCGACGGGCTGACACCGAGCAGGCGGGCGAAGTCGGCGTCGGTGATACCGAGCGAGTTGCTGGCCCGCGGCGCCGGGGCGCTGCGGCGGCGAGCCTCGGGGGCGACCGTCGGCGTGCTCACGCCGTTGCCCACCAGTCCTCCAGCTTCCCGGTGCGTCGACCGACGTTGTAGGTGTCGACCATGGCGGCGGCCATGCACTGACCACCGGGACGCCGCTTCGAGTCCATGTAGCCGCGGGCGATTCCGATCAGGCCGGCGGGCCCGCCGCGAGCCTTCGAGAGCTTCTGCGCGAAGGAAGCGTCGTCGACCTTGTCGGCGTAGCGGAACAGCACCAGTCCGGCGCCGTGGATCAGTGAGCCCTCGAAGGCGTCGGGCGAGACACCCCACGCGCCCTTCAGCAGCCGGAGCGTGCGCGTCAGCAGCTCGGGCGTTTCCTTCTTCGCGAGCCCGCAGCCGCGGTAGACGCGCTCCAAAGAGACGACGGCCCCGATGGCGCCGTCCTTGTGCTGCTGGTCGAGAACGAGGCCGCACGCTCGAACGATGCGCTGCACGTCGCACGCCACGCGGTCGCCGCTGGTGATGCGGATGCGGAACTTGTCGAACGTGCGGATTGCCTTGCGGTCGGCGAGGCCGAGGAACAACTCCGCTTCCTCCGCCAGCGTGAGCCCTTCGTAGAGCAGCACGGGAACCTTCTGGTCGTGCCAGCCGAAGGACCGCAGCAGCTCCGTCCTGTGCTGCCCGTCGACAACGAAGTAGCGGCCCTGGCGGAGCGAGACCACGATCTCGCCGAACAGCTCGGGGTCGAAGGCGGCCGCGTGCTCGCGCACCCACGCGCGATCGAGCGCCCGCTGAACGGCCGGGTCGATCTCCAGCGCCGCCAGCGGCAGGAACGTGTGCTTGCCGCCGCTCTTGATGGCCTTGGGGATTTCGGACTTGGGCGCTTCCGTCACTTGAGCCTCCTGATCGCGGACGCGATCGCAGCGCGGCTTTCCTCGAGCGCCGCGATCAACTCGGACCGGCGGGCTTCGTCGACAGCCTCCCGATCGATGCTCTTCAGCACGCCAGCGGCGGCTTGCAACTGCCAGGACACGCGCTCCAGCTCGGCCGTCTGGTTGCGACGGTGAGCTTTGCGGTGGACGGGGTGCCGCACGTCCTCACTGCCCTTGCGGCGCAGCAACTCGCGGTGGGTGCCGCTGACGTTGCCCGTGTCGTCCATCTGCTGCGGCAGGTCGCCGAAGCGCTCGGGGTCCGACTCGGCCGCGGCGACGACGTCCCGCGCCCTCTGGTACGTGGACGGCGACATCCCCACAGCCTTGGACGCCACGTTCACGGTGTTCCCGAGCGCAGCAACAGCCTTTTCTTTTAGGAGGACGGTGGATTGTTCGTGACCCCGTCGCGCGGCCGATGCCAGCCCCGCAGCCTTGAGCTGTGCGGGGCGCGCGCTCTCGATACGGGCGCGGTGCTCGTCCTCGACCAGCCGCCCGATGGCGACGGCCTCGCTGGGCGTGAAGTCCTTCCGTGCCTCGTTCTCGTCCCGCTCCGCCGAGAGCAAGTCTTCGACGCTGACCACCGTCACCGGAGCCTCGGTCCAGCCGAGCAGCTTCATCGCCTCGATGCGGCGCTGACCAGCGACGAGCAGTCCGTCCGCCATCACGACGACGGGATGCAACAGGCCGTGGCGCTCGATGCTGTCGGCCAGGCCGCGCAAGTCGCCCATGTCCTTACGCACGCGCTCGCCGATGGCGATGCTGGCGATGGGTCGCGTTTCGCTCACGCCCGCGCCTCCATGCACGGGAGCGAGCGCTGCTCGTGCAACCACACCTCGCGCGGCGGCAGCGGCACCCGCTCGTAGAGCGAGCGCGACCGCGAGACGACGACGTAGTTGAAGTCGCCGGACTCGGACCGGCCAGCGCGTGCGCGCTCCCGCGCGGCATGCGCCAGGTCGCGCAGGATGCGGTCGACGCTGGCCGGGTTGCCGCCGACGAAACGCGCGAGGTCGGAGCTGTGCCACTGGCCACCCATCGGCCGCGCCAGGACGAACGCGCGGATCGAGTCGGCGAGGCGGGACCGCACGCGGCGGAGCTGCTGGGCCTGCTCGGGGTCGCGCATTCAGAACCCCGCCTTCCGGGCCACGAGTCGCGCCTCAGCGTCGCGCGCCTCGAGGTTCTCGGTCGCGCGCTCCAGCGCATCGGCGCACACGACGAGGCGGCAGAGCCCGCCGCAGACCGCCATGTGCTCGGGCGTCGAGTCGTCGTGCGTCCGGCGCATCGCCGCGGCCGATCGCCGCGCCTCGTAGATCAGGTAGCCCGCGGCCTCGTCGCGCGTCACGAGCGGCCCGCCGGGGTGTCCGCGTTCTTGCTCTTGCGGTAGGCCTCGGCGGACTCGGCCATCCGGCGAAGCGACTCGGCGTCGTGAATCGCGCGCTCCTCGTCACGGGCGCGACGCACGGCGTCGGCGGTCAGGTCGGCGATGACGGCGCGCAGGGCCCCGATGGCGCCGCCTCGCTGAGCGTCCGCGGCTGCCGCCTTCCGACGCTGATACTCGACGTCGGCCTTGAGGGTGCGGATCTCCAGTTGCGCGTTATGCAGGTCGGCGCGCAGTTGGTGCCGCTCTGCCTCGACCCCGCCCAGGCGCGCCTTCATGTTGTGCACCTCGAGCTGTAGGCCGTTGCGCTCGGCGATGACGTTCAGGAACGCGCCGTTGAGGTCGGCGTAGCGCTTCGCGGCGGCAGTCTTCTTCTTCACGACGCCAGCGCCCGCGCGATCTGAGTCGCGACGACGTCCGCCGCGGCCCGCTCCTCGTCGAGCTGCGCCAGCAGGGCCAGCAGCTCCTCGCGCGTCCAGCGGCCATCCGCCGCCGCCTCGACGTAGGACGCGGGAACGTCGGCGCTCTCCCGGGTCAGCCGAGCGACGGCGCCCGACAGCTCCACGCGCGCCATCGGCCGGGCCACGTCCTGCAGCACGCGCCCGAGGGCGTAGACGGCGGCCCGCGCCTCGCGCACCGGCATCGAGGCCAGCTCGTCGAGGTCGTCGAGCGTGATGGCCCGGCGGCCCTCGAGCTGCTGGAGGCGGTAGGCGGCGGAGCGCCGGCCAGCCGTCGCCGACGCGACCCCGTGCAGCTCGCGGCGCAGGACGGACAGCGCCAGCGCGAGCAGCGAGCCGGCTGGCCGGCGCGTGGCCGGCGGTTCGATGGCCAGAAGCAGCGGAACCTGGCGGCCAGCGCAGGCGTGGCGGATCGTGTGGGCCATGACCATCACCTCCCGAAGCCGGTCGCCACCATCGCCGCCGCGGCCCGGGAACCGGGGCGGTCGAAGGCGAGGCGGTAGTCGCGCAGGTCTTCAACGGGCCACGGACGGCCCGGTGTGCGCTCCAGGGCGGACGCCAAGTCCTGCTCGGTCACCAGGTCGAGCGGCGTCTCGACCTCGACGTGATCGAGCGCGGCGTAGCGCAGGACGCAACGGAGTCGCGGCATCTAGACCTCCACCGGAGAGGGGTTGGACGGGGCCGGGCCATCCCCGGCGAGCGCCGGCCCCGCCACCACGCAGGAGCCCTTGTCCTGCGGCAGCGGGGCAGCGGCGAAGTCGGCCGAGTCACTGGCTCGCCGGGAGGGGGGCGCGACGCGGACCGCGGTGCAACCGTCGAGGTCCCGGGCGAGCTGCTTCATCTCGGTCGCCAGGAGCAGCAGGCCGCGGTTGGCGACGGTCGGAACGGCTCGCCGGACCAGCTCCAGCAGCCGGGGCAGCGCGTTGGCCGAGGGCTGCGTCACCGGGTCGCCTCGGCTGGGGCGGGCTCGGGGGTCTCGACGGGCGGCGGAAAGACCTCGTCCACGGTGGCGCCAAGCGCCTCGGCGATCTGGCGAGCGATCGGCAACGAGGGCGACTCGACGAGGTTGGCCTCGATGCGGCGGACGTATTCGTAGGAGACCGATGACCGAGACGCGAGATCCTCGCGCCGCAGCCCCCGCGCCTCTCGCAGTTCCTTGACTCGGTTCATGTCGGCAAATATGAGATCCGCACGACCGTTTGTCAACAACGATTGTCCGCATTCTTGAGGGTAGCGGCAGGATGGGGCTAGGAGCAACAATCGTTGCGATGCCGAAAGCGCCGCCGTCGATGGAGCGTCAACTGCTCCGTAAGTGGCGAGAGTTCAGGGGCTTAACTCAAGGCCAGGTCGCTGAGCTACTCCCGAATCAGGGAGACCGAAAGGGCGTGTCAACGATCGAGACCCGCCCCCACTCGATGAGCGTGGCGTCGATTCTGAAGTTCGCTCAGGCTCTTGGCGTCGACGGTTCCGACGACAGGGAGCGACTCTGGCGGTTCTTCCTGGGGCCCGGCCGCGAGCTGCCCAAGGAAGTCGTCACGGTCACCGAGCCGCCCGCCGAGTGGGCAGAGTTCGAGCGGCTGCCTTTGATGGGCAAGGTCGGCGCCGGGCCGGGCCGGGCCGTCGAGCTTCGGCGCCGAAAGAAGGGGGATCCACCGCTGCCCGGACCGCCGCCGCTGGAGTTTGCGTTTCGTCGCCAGTGGATCGACTCGACGCACGTTCCGATTGAGGATCTTGCGCTCGTGATGGTCTCGAGCGGCCACCACGGGGAGTCGATGATGCCGACCATCCGGCCTGGCGCCCAGCTCTGCGTGGACACCCGGCCGGTGGAGCGCGTGCAGAACGGCGGACTCTATGTCGTGTGGATCAAGGACGAGGGTGCCGTGGTGAAGGAGGTTCACCAGCTCGACGATCGGACGCTCCTGCTCTGGAGCGAAAACCCGGACTACCGGCCGCGAGCGCGGAAGGTCGAGATCCCGGAAGGCGATGTCGGCCCGATCCGTGGACGGGTGCTGTGGATCGCCCACGACGCTTTCGGGAAGCATGACGTCCAGCGCAGGCGGGGCCTCCCGGCCGGGATCGTTTCGGCGGCGCAGCTCGCGAAGAAGTAGGAGACTTTAATGTACAGACTGCGCAAGCTGGCGATCGTTGCCGCATTGGCGCCCACCATGTGGGGCCAAGCCATACCCGAGATCATCATCCCGGTCGACAACGGGTCCTTCGTGATCCGCGGCCTCAAGGTATCCAAGATGGGCGGCGCGGTTGTGGTCGAGAGCGGCGACCTGTTCAATCAGACCTCAGCCGACTGGGACGCGGTTGACCTGAAGCTTCACGTCTTCGATGCGCAAGGAGTCCGCCTTCCGCTGGGCACGTTCGTCGGGGCCGATGTCATCAAGACGTACAACGTGCGCCGCGATCGCCCGCGCGAACTGAGGACGGCTATCTACGGCCAGCTCAAGGAGGACATCGCCCGGGTCGACGTGACCTTCGTTACGGGAGAGTACCCGGCGACCTACGCCTTCGCGATGGTCAAGCCGTCTACCAGCGGGACGCTCGAGCACAGCGACCAGTTCGTCGAGATCGCGTTCTCCGTGCCTGGAAACCGCCAAGTCGCCTTCACCCTCAGAAACAAGACCGACGAGCCTATCGAGATCCCGTGGGATCGAGTGTCGTTCGTGGGCCCAGACGGCACGGCATCCAAGGTCGTGCACCAAGGCGTACGGTACGCGGACAGCGAGAAGTCCCACCCACCCTCGGTGATCCCTCCCGGCGCGAAGCTGGAGGACTTCGTCTATCCGGCAGACCTGGTTTCGTGGTCAGGGAAGGAATGGCGGACGCCAGCGCTCTTCCCCGATGCGCCGCGCGCGGCGATCTACAAGGGCAGAACCTTCTCGGTGTTCCTGCCCATGGTCGTCAACGGCGCGACCAAGAACTACAACTTCGCGTTCGTGATCGAGGACGTCCGGTAAGGAGCCCGCCCTTTGCCACCCCGCCTCTCGATCACCAAGCTGCAGCGGCGGACGTCGATCGCGACCGACCTTCTGGACCTTTGCCAGACCATTACCGAGGATGGTCATCTCGACGAGGGCGAGATCGAAGCGCTGCGACTGTGGCTCGCGGAGAACCGCGGAGCCGACCTGCCGGCGATCGCTTTCCTTGCCGAGACCGTCGAACGCATTCTCGCCGACGGTCGGGTGACGCCCGACGAGCACCGCGAACTGTACCGCGCGATCGAGACCGTGCTCCCGCCCGACCTTCGAGCCTCCGTTCGCGGGACGCGGGTGGCTATCGAAGAGGTCGACAAAGAGCGCTCGAGACGGGCCAAGGTAGAAGCCGCCGAGGCCCGCAACCGCAACCGGCCCGTGGAGCACTACGACTTCATGGTTGCTGGCGTGCGTTACGAGGGTCGCGCCCAGGTGGTCGAGACGTGGGCTGCGCCAGACGTCGCGATTCAGTTCGAGCGGGAGCCGAAGAACCGCTACTCGAAGAACGCAACCCTGGTCAAGGTTCAGGTTGCCGACGCGGTGCTGGGCTACGTCCCGGAGACGCTGGCCGCTGATCTGGCGCCGCTGCTCGACTCCGGCCACCAGTACCGCGCACGGATCAAGAAGGTGCTCGCCGGCGGCCGAAGCCCGGTCCCTGTCATCGTCGCCGACATCTTCAGACCCGATGCAGATCTTGCGGAGGAAGGCACCGAGGCGTTCCGCAGTCGACTCGCCGAGATCCTGGCGGCGGCTGGCGTTGATCTTTCCGAGGGCGGCGAGGACGAGCCGCCACCAGCCCCAGCCCCAGCGCAACCGGAGCGACAGCGAGAGACGCCGGCCCCTCCCCCTACACCTCCGGTCAGTACCCCCGGCGAGCGATTGGCTGTCAGGCTGCTCCTCGCCGCGATCGTCGCCGTGCCGCTGATCGGTGTTGGCTCGAGTGCGCTGGTCTGGCTCGCTTCGCGCGGGCGCGGGACGCCGGCTCCGGCCAAGGGGCAGCGGGCCGTCGTCGTGCCAACCGTCGCGCCCAGTCCTGAAGCAACGCCCGCCCCGAGGTCGCGACCTAAGCCAAAACCAAAGCCGACCCCGGCGGCCCCGACGCCCGACCCGGACGCGGTTGCGCGCGCCAGGGTTCGCGCCGTCGCGCTGGCCGCTCGGTCCGAGCTGGTAGTCGAGCTGCACAGCAGCGCAAGCGAGTACGCGCGAGCCGCCGCGGCAGAGCGGCTTGGGGAGCTTGCGGACCCGGAGGCGATCCCCGCCTTGCTTGACGCAGTCGCGAGCGACTCATCTCGGCAGGTCAGAAGCGCCGCGACTCGGGCGATCACCATGATGCGCGGCGAGCGAGCGCGCGCGCTGCTGGCGGCCGAAGATGCAAAGCGGCGCGATCCCGTCGTGCGCGAGGCCATCGCGGCGGGTCTGGCTGCTGTCGGCCAGCCATGACGGAGCCTCGGCCACCCGCGAAGAGCCGTCGCGTCGCGATCACGAAGCCAGGGAGGGGGTTATAGATGGCGAAGCGAAGGCCCGGCGCCAAGACGCCCGCGATAGGCACAGGGCCCAAAGGGCCTATTGCGAAGCTTGGGATCGTGACGCCGAGCATCATCGATAACGTGCCCCCGCACTTCGAGGCGCACGTCTGGCACGCGAGAATCGAGGATGGCGTGGTCGCGATGTTCTTCGACCAGTGGCACGGCAATCAGCCGGGCCGGCGCCTCGAGGCCCGCTTGCCGTTTTCGATGGTCCCGATTCTGATGAAGACCTTCGACTCGGGCTTCGGGAGGGACATCGCCCAGTACGTCATCGAACACCCGATCACGGCTCAGCCGCCCTCGCCCCGAGCGGCGCTGCCGTTCCCGGTTCACGATGTTGTCCGCGTCCACGCAATGCGCTTGCTTCGAACCCAGAACGACGCAGAGGCGTACCTCTTCTCGTTCTCGCCAATCCAGGCCTTCGATCGGGTCCACGAGAGCATGAGCAGGCGGCAAGAGCTGACGCCGGTCACCCTGACGCCGATTCTCCGAGTCGGCGGCACAGTCGGCGCCATGGCCACGCTGGTGGCCGGCCTGGTCTCGGTCGCGCGCGAGCTCGCCGAGATGGAGCAACGCGAAGCTACGATGACGGAGAGGAAGGCCGAATGACAGAACTACTGGACGAGGCCGACTCCATCCTGGACGAGGCCGACGACTCGATCGAGCCCGGAGAGTCGCGACCGGTAACCCTCTGGTGGAGGCCTGTGGGCTCCTCAGCGCCGTTCAGGCTCTTGACCCCGCACTATGCGGCCGTCGGGCCGAGCGCGTTTTCGTGGGCCGACATTGACCCGGGCCGCGAGCCCATGGCCGGGGCGCCTCCGAATGCTTGGGCAGAGACGCTTGCTCACTGGCATACTCGGATCGTGCAGGCAGAAACCCGCGCGGACGTGGCTGAGCATCATGTGGACGCTCTCCGGGCCGCTGCTGCCTATCCGCCGCCCAGCGAGGCCGCATTCGAGGCGCAGGCCCGCTACGATCTCGAGCGGCTCGTGGCGTGGCTCCCGTCGCTGTCGAAGGGGCACCTCTCCGTTGCGCTCGAGGCGATGCGCCTCTCGAGGCGATCCGCGCGCGCCGTCGAGGTGCTCAGGGGCTACATCGGCGACCCGCACCCTTTCGTGCGGGAAGGGGCCATGCTCGGCCTCGCCGGACACTTGAGCTCGCCCGAGGCCCGCGAGGCGATGCAGGTCGCGGCCGAGACCGACCCGGCTCCCGAGCTGCGCGAGCGCGCCGCTGAGCTGCTTCTGAACGCCTGACCGTCCTCCGTGATCGCGCGCAGCCTTAGGCGAGCGTCCGAGTGGCGCTCAAGTTTCGTTACCCTCGACCACATCGTTGAGGTGGAGTTCCGCGAGGCGTTTCATCCCGACCGCGAAGGCGGCTCGCCGATCGAGCTGTCGACGTACGAGGTTGCCGCGGACGAGCTGGCCCAGATCTCGGCCGAGCATGCTGCCTCTGTTCCGCTCCGGCTCGACAAGATGACGTGGCTTAGCGCCGACTCCGCGCTCGATCTCGATGGGCTGCAGGTGCGGGCCACGCCGGTGCCAACCGAATTCGAGTTCATGCGACAGCGGCACCGCGACGTCATCGTTCGAGACATCGCGATGCTCCGCGAGCTGGCCGCAAGGCTCCGGGGCCCGGACGGCTCTGCGTCGCCAGTTCATGTGGTTGAGAAGGCGCGAATCGTCAACTATGTAAGCGATCGCCTGAAGCGGGGCGACAACGCCTGGCTGAAAGCGATGCCCTCGACGTGGCGTATCGCTGGCCATGGAGGCGCGGCCATGCCTCAAGCAGCCGACGCGCCCGCTCGGAGCGCTCGGCCCGGCGAAAGCCCGTGAGCGACACTCGCCCTGGCGGCCGCTGGCTCGTGTGGGAGTGCAGGGCCGGCGCCTTGAAGTGGCGAACGATCACGCACGTGGACAGCGAGCAGAACGGCGAGCCGTTTCTCCCGGACGTGCGGGTGAAGCGGGTCGGCGGCTACTCGACGCTGGCCGCGGCAGTCGCGGCGATGCGCAGCGAGGCTGGCAGCGGGCGGTAATAATATCGCAGGCCGTTGCCAGCGCCCGTTATGGTCCCGCGACCTCGCGTGAGGTCGAAGATCAAGAACAGCGCCGGGAAGGCCGGCGACTCACCAATGCAGCTTGTACGGGATGAGCTTGGTACCGAACGGCCGAACCTCGACGAAGTAGGGAGGCTCGTTCTCTCGGGCGTACTGCTTGATCGCGCTCCAGTTCCGAATCGCCTGCTGAATGATCTGGCAGCGGGTGCCGTGGTCGCCACGAAGGAGGAAAGCTCCAACGCGGTGCTGGCGGATCAGCTCGCACTCGCCGCGGTTCCTTCGCATCCGCCCGTCCTGGGTCAGGAGGAAGTAGCCGTGCTGCGCCACGTAGGGGATGACATCTACGTCACGAGCATTTCGCGGCAGCACCTCCTGCAGGTGCACCACGTTCTCTCCGAACGCACGTAGGCCAGAGACCAAGTTCGGCGCCAAGTTGTTGTCGAAGAAAAACGTGCCCTGAGGATAGACGGGCGCGGCCGGGAGGCTCATGCAGCGGCGTGGCGTTCCAAGGCCGCTCTACCGGCAAGCCTTCGCTGTTCGAACGTGACCGCTCGGCGAACGTCCGCCACCGCGATATTCATCCACCTCGCGACGGGCTCCGCGTGCTGCCTCTCCGCGAGGTACATCTCGTACAGGACGCTCGTTCTGATGCCCGACCGTTCGATGATCGGAGATCCGAACGACCGCTCCGGGTCTACGACGACCGCGCCTCTCGTCCCTCTGGGCCACCACCGGGCGACTCTGTCGCGATCGAACTCGACCAAGTCTCGAAACCCATCAACAAGCGACTCGTGTACCTGCTGGCCGCCGTGGAGCAGGTGCACGAGGTTGGGGGTCTCCGCCTCTGCCCTGCGGTTCAGGATGACCTCAAGCCCGGAGACGAAGAATTGCCGGCGCGCAAACGGGTGATCCAAGCCCGTGACGTGGCGCGCCTCGTCGAATGCCCGCCGGACTCTCTGGGGCGAGAAGCCGCGGTCGATAAAGTCGCGGGCCACCCAGAGCTCGATCAGGTCCAGGAAGGACGCGCCGTTCGGTTCGGCATGGCTCCGGCTGACGATCGGCCGTGCCCGCCGGGCCGCGCTCGGCTCGCCGTAGGTGTATCCCTTGAGCCAGCGGCGAACCCGGCCGGCTCCGAGGCCCACGAGGCGACCGGCCTCAAGTGGCTCGTAGAGGGTGGCGCGGAAGGGATCGTAGTCCGTCGTCATCGTCTCCCCCCTTCCGATTATCGCTGGGCCCCGCGGACGGATCGTAGCACCCCGCCCGGCCGCGGGGGGGGGCAGCCCGCCGGCGGCTTGCTTGCCGCCCCCTACCGCGCCAGCAGCTCCGCGAGTTGCAGCGCCGTCGCGTCGACGGCCGCGGGCTCGCGCTCCCACCGCTGCAGCGTCCGATGCCCCACGCGCAGCCTGGCCGCCATCTGGCGCTGGTCCAGTCCGAGCCGCTCTCGCGCTCGGCGCATGCGGCACGCCGCGCAGGCCTTGGCGTCGCCGGCGTGCCCTTCGTGGCCGAGCGCCGGCCGGCCAGCGCGCCGCGCGCGGCCCGTGGAGGCCTCGCCCGGCGCCGCGTTCCGCAGGTTCCCTGCCACCCGCTTCGCGGCACTGCCGATCCGCTCCGGGGTGATCGGCCCGTGGTCGTGGATCGTCGCCCGCAGCGCCCCCGCGATCGCCCGCTCCGTCGCCCGCTCGTCCGGCATGGTTGACCCTCCTCGGTCTCCCCATAATATACGCCTTTCCGGCGCAAAAGGTTCGCGCCCATCAGCGGGCCGCGCGCGTTGAAGGGCCGAAATAATCCACAGGCAAGCGGTCGATTCTTCCGAACATTTACGCCAACTAGGCGTATATACCAGCAAGGAAGACGACGGGGCCGGTCAGGTGACGAACACAGGGTTTGGACCTGAGGTTCGAGGGTTCGAGTCCCTCCGGCTCCACCACACGGAAGGGAAGCCATGAACGCTCACATCCACCAGTTCCAGCCGGTCGCGGAAGAGGTCGGCGCCGAGGCCACCCACGAGGAGTTCATCCACGCGGTGCGGCGCCTGGTGGTTGCGCGTGTAAACGACGAGGCGACCCGCCAGCGCCTCCTCTCGGCCAAGCTGGTCTACGGCGGCGGCCCGCAGGGCGTCCGCGGCGTCACCTACTATGGCGCCTGGCAGAACGGCACGTCCCACGACTTCCTCGAGGTCGCGGCGTGCGGCGAGGAGTCGCACGTGCAGCTCGCCGGAACGACGATCCACGAGCTGGCGCACTCGCTCGCCGGCCGCGGCACCGGCCACGGCCCGGAGTGGAAGGCGGCTTGCCGGGTTCTCGGCCTGGCCGTCGCCCAGGCCGCGGGCCAGGCGTACTCGCCGGAGCACTTCGACGCGACCGTGTGGACCAGCGTCGAGGCCCTGCCGCTGCCGTCGGATGGCCGCCCGGCGTTCGGGCTGGCGGGCAGCGCCGGGCTCCCCCGCCGGCCGCGGCCGTGCTCGCTCGGGATCGGCACGCGCGGCGGCCGCTCCCGCGGCACGGGCTCCGGCTCGCGCCTCCGCCTGTGGGTCTGCGGCTGCCCCGAGGGCACGCCGGGTCGCAAGGTGCGGGTGGCGTCGGACGCCTTCGACGCGACCTGCAACCGGTGCGGGGAGCGCTTCGCCCGGGGGTAGGCGGGTCCGCCCCGAGAACGGCAGGTTCGGCCCCGCCACCACCCCGGACCTGGCGGGGCGGCCCTGCGTGGAGGATCCTCAGACGGACCCATGCGACTCCGTCTGACTCCACAGTCCGCCAAGAGCCTGCCCGCCGCCGAGGGCCGTCGCGCCGACTACTACGACTCGGTCCGCCGCGGCCTGGTCCTGCGCGTCTCCCCGAGCGGCGAGCGCCGCTGGTACCTCAGCTACTCGCGCCGCGGCGCCGCCCGCAAGCTGCGACTCGGCGACGTCGACGAGATGACCCTGGCCGAGGCCCGAGAGGAAGCGCGGCGGCTCCTGATCCGCGTCGGGCTTGGCGAGGACCCAGCCGCGGTGCGCGCCGCCGAGCGCATCGCGGGGCTCTCCGTCGCGGCCGTCGTGCGCGAGGCGCTGCGGCACCTGCGGCTGTCCGACCGCACCCGCCGAGAGTGGCAGCGGCTCGCCGACGTCGAGGTGATCCCGCGGCTGGGCGACACGCCCGCGGCCCAGCTCTCGCGCTCCGAGATCCGGGACTGGGGCGCGCGCCTCGCGCGCCGGTCCCCGACGACAGCCGCGCACGCCTTCGAATTCTTGCGCCGCTGCTACTCGTGGGCGGTCGAGCACGACGTGCTCCACGGAACCCCGTTCGTCCACCTGCAGCCGCCGGCGGTCCGTGCGGCTTCGACGCGGGTCCTCTCGACGCCGGAGCTGTGGGCGCTGCAGCGGGCGATCGCCGCACTGCCCGGCGCCTACTCCGACGCCGTCGAGCTGCTGCTGCTGACGCTGGCCAGGCGCGAGATGGTGCTGGGCGCCCGCCGCGCGGAGCTCGACCTCGAGGCTAAGCTCTGGCGCGTGCCGGCTGCCCGGATGAAAGCGCGGCTCGACCACCTGATCCCGCTCAGCCCGCGCGCCGTCTCCGCGTTTAAGCGCAGGACGGATGACGCCCCGGGCGACGTGCTGTTCCCCCCGCTGAGGCGCGACTCCGACTCGGCCACGATGGGCTGGAACAGCGACTACGTGCTCTCGCTCAAGGCGAAGTGCGCGGCGGCGCTGCACGTCGGGCCCTGGCCGCGGTGGACGATCCACAACCTGCGCCACACCGGGGCGACCCACCTCCGCGAAGACCTGGGCGTCGACCGCGACGTCGTGCGCCTGCTGCTGGCGCACCATCGCCGGGACGTGTCCGGGCGGTATGATCGCGCCGAGATGCTGGACCAGCGACGAGCGGCGCTCGACTCGTGGGACACGTGGCTCGCGGCCATCCCGCGCCCGGGCTCTGTCCCCGCCGATGCGCCCGCGGGAGACCCGGGCTCGACCCGGAAAGACGTCGCGTGAGCCCGAATCCGGGGCGGGCCGAGGGCGGGCGCAGTAAGCTGTCGCGCAGATCCTGCGATCTCACGGAGAATAGAGCACTTCGCCCACAAGCCCGCATCACGACTTGCCAATCTGCAATCCCGGCTAGAGCGATATGGAGGCGAGCGGAGCGGCCTGAAGTTGACAATTCAGGTTGTGGCCCTGGAGGCCGCGGGTTCGAATCCCGTCACTCACCCCATTCCGAGCGTGAAAGGCGCGTCTGACATGCCCCAGCGGCCCCCCGACGTCACGCCCCGCATCGTCCAGGGCGACCTGCCCGACGACCTGCTCGCGACCTACCTCGCCTCGAAGGAGGTCGCGATCGACACCGAGACGCTCGGCCTGCAGACGCTGCGCGACCGGCTGTGCCTGGTGCAGCTCTGCGACCGCGCCGGCAACGGGGCGATCGTGCAGATCACCCGCGACCGGCTGACGCCCGGCGGCTCGGGCCCGTGCCGGACGCCGAACCTGAAGCGCCTGCTCGAGGCCGCGGACGTGCTGAAGATCTTCCACTTCGCGCGCTTCGACGTGGCGGCGATGTCGCACTGGCTGGGCATCCGGGTGACGCCGATCTACTGCACGCGCACCGCGTCGAAGCTGTGCCGGACCTACACCGACCGCCACGGCCTCAAGGACAACGTGCTGGAGCTGCTCGACATCGAGATGGACAAGCAGGCGCGCCACACCGACTGGTCGGCGACGACGCTGTCCCCCGAGCAGGTGCGCTACGCGATCTCGGACGTCACGATGCTGCACGCGCTGATGGACAAGCTGCAGTTCATGCTCGAGCGCGACGGCCGCGCCGAGCTCGCCCGCCGCTGCTTCGAGGCGATCCCGGTCCACGCCGACCTCGACATCGCCGGCTTCAACCTGCTCTTCGAGCATTAAGGAGTCGCGGAGCCGCCTTACGGCGTCTCCGCGCTCCGCAGGGGCTACGTCGCAAACGGACGCTCCTCCGCCCCCGCACCCCCACAACGGACCCGGTGTCAGCTGTCAGCGATCTCGTTACGCCAGGACCAGCTTCTACAGCAGGCCTGCGATCTCTTCCGGCTTGGCGAACTTCATGTCCTGGAGGGCGGCGACCAGGGCGCGGGCGTGGGTGCGGCAGTGCTCGAGGGCGTCGTCGATCGGCGGCTCGCCCGCGCCGAGGTTCCAGGCCTTGCGCAGTTCCGGCGGGTGGCCCACGCAGGCGCCGCCTTCGACCCGGTGCGGCGGGCGCCGCTCGTACTTGAAGCCGGAGACGCCCGGGAACGCGTAGGTGAGCAGGTGGTCGATCACCCGCACGATGCGCGGGCGGTCGTGGCCGAGCAGCCGGCTGTCGGCGCGGATCGAGACCTCGGTGCCACGCTCGGTGACGGCGACCGCGATGCCGATCGAAGTGCCCTCGATCCGCATCAGCTCGTTGGCGATCTCGGCGATCACGTCGCGGTGCGTCTCGCGCACGTAGCCGACCGGGGCCACCCGCACGCCGCCGGTGGTCTCGGTGCCCTGGATCGCCAGCGAGCGGTAGGCCAGCCACTCCGGCGGCACCCTGTAGTCGCGCAGGTCGTCGAGGATGTCGAGCGTCTCCTCGTCGCGGGTCAGCTTCTCGAACATCCGGAAGTCGAGGGCGGTGGCGCCGTGGAGCAGCGCGCTGGTGTCGGTGTAGATGCCGAGCGCGACCGCGGCGCGACCCGCGGGTCCGAGGTCGTCGAGCACGTCGAACACCGCGCCCAGCGCCGCCATGAACGCCGAGGTCGAGCCGACCGGCAGGCCCACGAAGGCGTGGCGCACCCGCTTCACCCCGCGCGAGCGGCAGTTCTCCTCCACGTCCTCGGGATCGGCGTGGTGGTCGGCGACGAAGAAGTAGTCCTTGACCGGCTCGATCGGGCCGGTGTTGCTCATGCCGAGCGGCGGCGAGGTGTCGACCATGCAGTGCAGGCCGCGCGGCAGCCGGCCCTCGTTGGGGTGGTGCAGGGTGATGCCGCAGCGCTCGACCAGGTTGCGGTTCTGCGGGTGACCGAGGGTCCCCGTCAGGATCCGCGCCTCCTTGGCGCCCAGCTTCTGCAGGATCGCCTTCAGCACCAGCGCGCTGCCCAGCGCGTCAGGGTCGCCCACCCACTGCGTGTAGATGTTGGCGCCGCGGCCGCGGATCGCCTTGGCCGAGCGCCGCAGCCCGGCGTAGGCCCCGTGGGCCTGGGCCAGCAGGTCGCGGTGGTTGCGGGTGAAGCGCTTGCCGAGGATCGGCCCGAAACGCGCGGTGACCGCGAGCGACGACGGCGCCCGCGTCGGCAACTGCAGGATCGGCGGCCGCTTGTCGCCGCCGTTCCCGTTCTTCTGATTCAAGCCGTTCCGGCCTCCAGCGTGTCACGGTCCCCGCTGCGCGCGATCTCGCCGTGCATGCGCACGAGCGGCAGCGAGCGGTGGACGAAGCGCTCGGCCAGCCGCCGGTGGCGGGGCGAGGCTTCTGCGTGCCGCGCCAGCGACTCGGCGGCGCGGGTGTAGGACAGCATCGCACACAGCCGCTCCGCCTGCAGCAGCGCGTACGACATCGCCTCGTGGGACGGTGCGCGGCCGCGCACGGCGGCGAGCGCGCCGCCGAGGCCCAGGCTCTGGCGCAGCACGGACTTGAGCGTGCGCTCGTACTCCCCCGCCATCTCGCGCAGCCCGTCGCCCAGCGGGTTCGGCGGCGCCTCGACGGCCACCGCTCCGGTCAGCCACGACCAGGGCCGCTCGAACAGCCACTTGACCTGGTCCTTCAGCGACATCAGCGACTGGATCTGGCTGGTGCCCTCGTAGATCGGCAGGATCAGCGCGTTGCGGTAGTGGCGTTCGACGTCGTAGTCGGCGACCACGCCGTAGCCGCCGTGGACCTGGACCGCGGCCCGCGTCACCCACAGCGCGCGCTCGGCGCCGAACCACTTGACGAGCGGGATGCGCTCGCGCAGCGCCCGCTTCGCCGCGGCCAGCGCCTTGGCCGCGCCTGGGGCCGCCGCATTCTTCGGCCGGGACAGGCCCTCGACCACGTCGAACAGCTCGGCGCTGTCGTAGCAGATCGCCCGCATCGCGGCCGTCTCCGCCTCCATGTCGAGCAGCAGGTCGGCCACCAGCTCGTGGCGAGCGATCGGCTTGCCCATCTGGACCCGCTTCTCGGCGTACTCCTTCGCGGCGCGGGTGGCGGCCTCGCACAGGCCGAGGCCCTGCAGCGCGACGGCCAGCCGCGCCTCGTTCATGAACGAGAGCACCTGGCGGAAGCCGGCTCCGCGCGGGCCCAGCAGTTCGCCGCGGGCGCCGTCGAACGACAGCTCGCAGGTCGCCGAGCCGCGGATCACGTACTTCGACTCGGGCTTCGCGACCACGTAGTTGTCGCGGTCGCCTTCGCGCCGCGGCACGACGAACAGCGACAGGCCCTCGAGGCCCTGGCTGCCGGGCTCGCTGCGGGCGACCACCACGCAGAGGTCGCCGCACCCGTTGCTGATGAACTGCTTGCGCCCGTCGAGCCGCCAGCCGCCCGCTTCCTCCCGCGCGGTGGTCGCCACTCGCCCCACGTCGGAGCCGGCGTCCGGCTCGGTGATCGCCACCGAACCCGAGAGCGCGCCCGTCGCCAGCGGCCTGACCCAGCGCTCGACCTGCTCGGGCGTGCCGTAGCGGACGACCATCACCGCCGGGCCCTGGTAGAAGACGTGGACGAGCAGGGTGTTGGTGCAGGCGCGCGAGAGGATCTCCATCATCGCGGCGCCGACCGTGAACGGGAAGTTGTAACCGCCCAGCTCGCGCGGCAGGTTGGGCGCCATCACGCCCAGCTTCTTCAGGCCCTCGATGTTCTTCAGCAGTTCCGGGGCCTGCACGACCTGGCCGCCCTCGAAGCGCACGCCGTGGGCGTCGACGGCGCGCGCGCGCGGCTCCATCTGCTCGCCGGCGAAGGCGCCCAGTTCCTCGAGCGAGGCCTCGTACAGCTCGCGCGCCTCGGCGGTCGAGCCGGGGCCGTCGGGCAGCGTGAAGCCCTCCTCCCACAGCGGCACGACGCGGTCCCAGCGCACGCCGGCGCGCACGTGGTGCAGCAGGTCGGGGTTGTCGGTGTAGAGGTTGCTCACGGGTGGAACGCCTTTCCCTCCCGCGCGTGGTCCAGCAGCAGCGGCGCCGGCGCGAAGCGCTCGCCGTGGGCGGAGCGCAGCCGCTCCAGCACTTCGGCCGCGAAGCGCGGGCCGAGCCGGTCGAGGTGGCGGAACGGGCCGCCGAGGAAGGGCGGGAAGCCGAGCCCGAACACCGCGCCGACGTCGCCGTCGCGCGGGGAACGCAGGATGCCCTCCTGCAGGCACAGCGCCGCCTCGTTGAGGAACGCGAAGCAGAGGCGCTCCTGGATCACCCGCGCCTCGAACGGCCTGCGCGCGGCGCCGCCCGGCAGCAGCGCGTACACGCTCTCGTCGGGCCGCTTCTTCTTGCCGTCGTAGGCGTAGAAGCCGCGGCCATTCTTGCGCCCGCAGCGGCCGTCCTCGACCACCCGCGCCATCGATCCGGGCGGCTCGAAGCGGGCGCCGAAGTGCCTGTGCATCACCTTCGCGACCTTGGCGCCGACGTCGATGCCGACCTCGTCGAGCAGCGTCACCGGGCCGACCGGGAAGCCGAACGCGGTCATCGCCGCGTCGACCTCGGGCGTGGCCGCGCCCTCCTCGAGCAGCCGTGCCGCCTCGTTCATGTAGGCCGCCAGCGCCCGCGTCGTGTAGAAGCCCGGACCGTCGCCGACGACGATCACGTGCTTGCCCAGGCGCCGCCCGAAGCCGACGGCAGTGGCCACCGCGGTGGGCTCGGTGCGAGCGGTCGCGATCACCTCGAGCAGCGGCATCTTGTGCACGGGCGAGAAGAAGTGCATGCCGAGCACGCGGCCCGGCCGCTTCGCCTGCGCCGCGATCTCGCCGATCGGGATCGACGACGTGTTGCTGGCGAAGACGCAGTCGTCCGCGGTCCGCTCCTCGACCTCGGCCAGCACCTTGCGCTTGAGCTCGAGGTCCTCGAACACCGCCTCGATCACCAGGTCCGCCCGCCGCAGGCCGCTCAGGTCGAGCGCGCCGGCGATGCGGTCGACGCGGCGCTCGACCTCGAGCCGGGTCAGGCTGCCGCGGCGGCGGCGCTCCTCGAAGACGTCGCGCGCGTAGCGCAGCCCCTTGCCCAGCGCTTCCGGCGTGGCGTCGCGCAGCCGCACCCGGGCCCCGGCCTCGGCGGCCGCGGCGGCGATTCCCGCGCCCATCAGCCCGGCGCCGACCACGCCCAGCTTCTGCACCTCGCGGACCGGCGTGCCCTCCGGGTAGCCCGCGTCCTTCTTGATGCCCTGGGTGGCGAAGAACAGCGAGACCAGCGCCCGCGACTGCGGCGAGACCGCCAGCGTGCCGAACGCCTTCGCCTCGCGCTCGAGGCCCGCCGTGAGCGTCGTCGCGGTGCCGGACTCGATCACGTCGATCGCCTGCAGCGGCGCCGGATAGAGGCCGTGCGTCTTCTCGAGCACCGAGGTCCGCGCCTTGCGGAAGATCAGCGGCCGGGCCATGCGCTCGACCGCAGTGATGCCGCGCCGCACCGGGGTCAGCCGGCCCTCCGCCAGCGCCTTCGCGGCCCGGCACGCGGTCTCGAGCAGGATCGCGCGCGGCACGACCTCGTCGACGATCCCCGCCTTGAGCGCGCGCGTCGCCTTCAGGGCACGACCGGTCAGGATCAGGTCGAGGCCGCGGCCGAGGCCCACGAGCCGCGGCAGGCGCTGGGTGCCGCCGGCGCCGGGGATCAGGCCCAGCATCACCTCGGGCAGGCCCAGCGTGGTGCGCGCGTCGTCGCTCGCGACACGGTAGCGGCAGGCCAGCGCCGTCTCCAGGCCGCCGCCGAGGCAGGCGCCGTGGATCGCCGCGACCACCGGCACCGGCGACTGCTCGAGCCGTCCCAGCAGCGCGTGGCCCGCCCGCGACAGTTCCTCGGCCTCCATCTCGGAGCGCACCTTCGTGAAGTCCTCGATGTCGGCGCCGGCGATGAAGTTGTCGGGCTTGGCGCTCCACAGCACGCAGGCCTTGATCGGCCGCTTCGGGGCGTGCAGCTCGTCGAGCCAGACGCGGAACTCGTCGAACAGCGCGCGCGACAGGGTGTTGACCTTCTCGCCCGGCACGTCGAGGGTGGCGACCAGCACGCCGTCCTCGCGCAGGCTCGTGGTCAGGGCTCCGCTCATGCCGCGATCCCCCGCTCGCGCAGCGCGGCGATCTCGGCGGGCGCGAAGCCCGCCTCCGCCAGCACCACGTCCGTGTGCTCGCCGAGCGCGGGCGCGCGCCGCGGCGCGGCGACCGGCGTCGCCGAGAGCCGCAACGGCGAAACGAGAGCCCCGCCCGATGCCGCGCCGCGGGCGACGGCCTGCTCCTGCGCGAGTGCCTCCGGCAGGTCGAGCACCGGCTCGACGCAGACGTCGCGCTCGCGCAGCGCCGCGACCCACTCGTCACGATCGCGGCGGGCGAAGGCAGCCGCGAAGACGGCCTTCACCTCTTCGCGGCGCGTTCCCTGGTCCCACTGCCGGCCCCGCATCTGCGGCAGCTCGAGCGCCGCGCACAGGCCCTCCCAGAACTTCGGCTCGAGCGCGCCGACCGCGACGAAGCGGCCGTCGCGGCAGCGGTACGTGCCGTAGCAGGCGTGGGTGCCGGACAGCTCGCTGGTCGCGGAAGCGCCCGCCAGCACCCGGGCCGCGGGCACGCTCATCAGCGCCAGCGCGGCGTCGAACATCGAGACGTCCACGACCTGGCCTTCGCCGGTGCGCTCGCGGGCCTGCAGGGCGGCGAGGATCGCGAGCGCCGCCAGCAGCCCGCCCGCCATGTCGGCGACCTGGGTGGTCGGCAGCACCGGCACGCCGTCACCTCCGAGGTTGGTGCCGAGGAAGCCCGAGCGCGCGAGGTAGTTCACGTCGTGGCCCGCCGCGGCGGCGAGCGCTCCGCCCTGGCCGTAGCCGGAGACCGAGCAGTACACGAGCCGCGGGTTGGAGGTCCGCAGCGCCACGGCGCCGAGGCCGCGGCGATCGAGCGCGCCGGGCCGGAACGCCTCGACGAACACGTCGGCGCTCGCCGCCAGCCGCTTCACGGCGTCCACGCCCTCGGGCTGCCGCAGGTCGATCTGCACGGAGCGCTTGCCGCGGTTGAGGGCCGCGTGGACCGCCGTGTCGTCCCCCGCGGGCAGCGGCGGCGGCACGGCACGGGTCGCGTCGCCGAAGGGAGGCTCCTCGACCTTGACGACGTCGGCGCCGAGGTCGGCGAGCAGCATCGTCGCGTAGGGCCCGGGGATGTAGCGGGTCAGGTCCAGCACCCTCAGACCGCGCAGCGCCTCGCTCACCGCTCGAGCACCATCGCGAAACCCATCCCGCCCTGGGCGCAGACCGAGATCAGCCCGAACTTCGCGTCGCGGCGCGCCATCTCGCGGGCCAGCGTCGTCGTGATGCGGGCCCCGGTCGCGCCGAACGGGTGGCCGAGCGCGATCGAGCCGCCGTGCACGTTGAGCCTTTCGCGGTCGACGCGCCCCACCGCCTTGTCGCGGCCGAGCTGCTCGCGGGCCCAGGCGTCCGACTCCAGGGCCTGGATGTTCGAGGCGACCTGGACCGCGAAGGCCTCGTGCATCTCGATCAGGTCGACGTCCGAGAGCGCGATCCCCGCCCGTTCGAGCGCCTTCGGCACCGCCAGCGCCGGGCCCATCAGGAGCTGGCCCGCGGGATCGACCGCGGCCACCGCCCACGCGCGGATGTAGGCGAGCGGCGCGTGGCCGTCGGCCTTCGCGCGCTCCTCGGACATGAGCAGCACCGCGGCCGCGCCGTCGGTCAGCGGCGACGAGTTGCCGGCGGTGACGCTGCCGTGGCGGCGGTCGAACACCGGCCTGAGCGCGGCCAGCGCCTCGATGGACGTGTCACGGCGCACGAGGTTGTCTTCGGCGACGACCTCGGTGTAGCGCGGCGGCACCGGCAGCGGCGCGATCTCGGGCTGCAGCAGCCCGGCGTCCAGCGCCTTCGCCGCGTTGTGGTGGGAGAGGAACGCGATGCGGTCCTGCTCCTCGCGCGTGACGGCGTTCTCCTTCGCCATCTTCTCCGCCGACTGGCCCATCGACAGCCCGGTCGACGGCTCGGCGATCGCGGGCGTCTGCGGCGCCAGGTCGCGCAGCCGCAGGCCGGCGAAGGCGCGCACGCGCGACGAAAGACCGCGTGCCTTCGAGACGGCCACCAGCGCCTGGGCCATCCGCCTGCTGTGGAGGATCGGCACGTCCGACAGGCACTCGGCGCCGCCGGCGATCGCGGTGTCGGTGTGGCCCGCCAGGATCGCGGTCGCCGCGTCGGCAATCGCCTGGTTGGCGGAGGCGCAGGCGCGGTTGAGCGTGTGGCCCGGGGTGGAGACCGGCAGCCCGGCGCCGAGCACGACCTCCCGGCCGAGGTTGGGGGCGTGGACCGAGGCGACCACCTGGCCCATCACGACCAGGCCGACCTGCGCGGGGTCGATTTCGCTGCGCTCGACCAGCTCGCGCACGCAGGCGCGGCCGAGGTCGAGGGCGGTCAGGTCGCGGTAGACGGAACCGGAGCGGGCGAAAGGAGTGCGACAACCCGCGACGATCGCGACACGCCCGGAAGCGGACACGACCTCGGATCTTAGCGGAACTTCGGGCGCCCGGGCAGCGTTGGAGCCGGCAGGAGGTGCAACGCCCCATGAACCGGCTCGCCCTGGCCCTGGCCGTGCTCGTCCCGGCCGCCCCGTCCACCGCCTTCGCCGACTGCCCCGCCAGCGCCCCGCGCCAGGCGAAGCTCGCCGCCTCCGACGTGGCCCGCGTGCGCGTCGTCGCGCGCGCCGGCTCGCTGCGCATCACGGGGCGGCCAGGAGCCGCCGCGATCGAGGCCCGCGGCACGGCCTGCGCCAACGACGCGAAGCTGGTGGAGGCGATCACGCTGCGTGCCGAGCGGGTCGGCGACGAAGCGCGGATCACCGTCGAGGTGCCCGACGGCGGCTGGACGATCGGCTGGAGCGGGACCTCGCCGCGGCTGGACCTCGAGGTCGACGTGCCCGCGAACCTGCCGCTCGAGGTCGAGGACACCTCGGGCGAGGTCGAGATCGCCGACACCGGCGCGCTGCGCCTCGACGACAACTCGGGCGATCTGCGGCTGCGGCGCATCGGCGGCGACGTCGAGGTGCGCGACGGCTCGGGCGGGATCGAGATCGAGGACGTGAAGGGCTCGGTGCGGATCACCGAGGACGGCTCCGGCGAGATCCGCATCGCGGGCGTCGACGGCGACGTCGTCATCCGCGACGACGGGTCGGGCGGGATCGACGTCTCGCGGGTCAAGGGCTCGGTGCGGATCGACGAGGACGGCTCGGGCTCGATCCGCGTGCGCGACGTGGGCGGCGACTTCGAGGTCGGCCGCGACGGCAGCGGCGGCATCGACCACGAGGGCGTCAAGGGAGCGGTGCGCGTTCCGGAGCGGCGGCGGCGCTGACCCCTGCCGAACCCCGCGGGGCCACCTCCCCCCGCGGGTCGGCTATGATGCGCGGCGGACCACGCGCCCGTAGCTCATCTGGATAGAGCGACTGGCTTCGAACCAGTAGGCAGGGGGTTCGAATCCCTCCGGGCGCGCCACTTCGCGGGTTTCTGCCGGCCCCCTCCGGCCTGCAGCGGCGCCCGCGGGACACTGAGCGCAACGTCGAATGACTGGATCCGACGATACGCCGGGCCCGACGCGCCCCCCGCAAGGCACCCCGGGCGACGACACGGAGGCGCTCTCCCACCTGCAGACGGCGCCGATCTCCGACTTCCGGCCGCGGATCGAGGCGCCGCCGGCGCTGTCGGCCGGCGATCTCGTCGCCGGCCGCTACCGCATCGCGCGCTTCATCGCGGCCGGCGCCATGGGCGAGGTCTACGAGGCCCGCGACGAGGAACTCGGCGAGGAGGTCGCGCTCAAGACGATCCGCCCCGAGATCGCCGCCGGCCCCCAGGCCCTCGAGCGCTTCAAGCGCGAGATCCAGCTCGCGCGCCGGGTCACCCACCCGAACGTCTGCCGCATCTTCGACTTCGGCCGCCACCAGGGCCCGGCCGGCGAAGGCCGGCCCGTGCTCGACCTCAACTTCCTCACCATGGAGCTGCTGCGCGGCGAGACGCTCGCGCAGTACCTCGCCCGCCGGCGGCGGCTGCCGCTCGACGAGGTGGCTTCCCTGCTGGAGCAACTCGTGGGCGCGCTGGCCGCCGCCCACGCCGCGGGCGTCGTGCACCGCGATTTCAAGGCCGGCAACGTGATCCTCGTGCCCGGCGCGGGGGCGACCCCGCGCGCGGTGGTCACCGACTTCGGCGTGGCGCGCCCGTCGGAGGAGACGGACCCGAAGTCGATGACGGTGACGGGCGTCGCGCTCGGCACTCCCGCCTACATGGCCCCCGAGCAGATCGAAGGCGGCGCGGTGACGCCGGCGACCGACGTCTACGCGCTCGGCATCGTGCTGTACGAGATGATCACCGGCAACCTGCCGTTCCGCGGCAGCACGGCGCTCGCGACGATGGCGCGGCGGCTGACGGACGCGCCGACGCCGCCCGCGGATCACGTGCCGGACCTCGACCCGCGCTGGAACGCCGCCGTGCTGCGCTGCCTCGAGCGCGAGCCCGGCCGGCGCTTCGCGGCCGTCACCGAGGTGCTGGACGCGCTGGCGGGCCGCCCGGTCGCACTGCCGCCGCGGCTGACGCCGCCGCCCTCGCGCCGGAAACGGCTGCGCCTGCGCGACCGCGGGGCGCGGCCGTGGGTGCTGGGCGGGCTGGGCCTGGTCGCCGCGGGGCTGGCGGTGGCGCTGTTCTGGCGACCCGCGGACCCGGCCGCGGAGCCCGAGTCGGGCGAGCAGGTCGACCAGATCCAGGTCACGACGTCGGCCGGGCTCGACCTGCACCCCACCTTCTCGCCGGACGGCCTGTCGATCGCCTACACGAGCGACCGCCGCGGGCCGTTCGAGATCTTCATCCGCGGCGTCGCCGCGGGCGGCGCCGACGTGCAGGTCACCACCGACGGCCGCCAGAACTTCCAGCCCGCGTGGTCGCCCGACGGCAAGACCATCGCCTACCACTCGCGGCAGGCCGGGGGCCTGTGGCTGATCCCGGCGCGCGGCGGCTCCCCGCGCCAGCTCACGACGTTCGGCTCGCACCCGGCGTGGTCGCCCGACGGCAGGACGGTCGCCTTCCAGTCGGCGGCCCTCGTCGACCTGGCCGCGAATGCCGTCGCCGCGATGCCGCCGTCCACGCTCTGGACCGTGCCGGTCGATGGCGGCGAGCCCGTCCAGGTCACCCAGCCCGGCAGCCCGCCCGGCGGACACGGCGCGCCCTCGTGGTCGCCGGACGGCCGCCGCATCGTGTTCTCGGCCTCCGACCGCAATCGCTCGACGCTCTGGTCGGTGACCGCACAGGGCGACGAGCTGGTGCGGCTGGTCGACCGCACGCTGTACTCGTACGACCCGATCGTCAGCCCCGACGGGCGCCGCGTCTACTACTCGTCCGTGTCCGACGCGGGGCGCTACACGACCTGGACGCTGCCGATCTCCCCCGAGAGCGGGCGGCCGGTCGGTGAAGCGAGGGCGCTGGTCAGCCCCTCGGTCGCGACCGCGCGCCACCTCGCCCTGTCGGCCGACGGCCGGCGCCTCGCCTACTCCGCGCTGCAGATGCAGAGCAACCTGTGGTCGGTCGAGCTGCGCGAGGACGGCAGCGGCGGCACGGCACGGGCGCTGACCTCCGAGAACGGCCGCAACTCGCGGCCCTTCTACTCGCCCGACGGAAAGCTGGTCTCGTTCGAGCGCTGGCGGCTGGGCGTCAACTCCGACCTGTGGGTGATGGACGGCAGCGGCAACCGCGCGCGGCAGATCACGCGCGACCCGCGCATCGACACGGTCGCGAGCTGGTTCCCGGACGGGCAGCGGCTGCTGTTCCGTTCCGACCGCGGCGGGCGCGGCGAGGTGTGGAGCATCGGCCTCGACGGCACCGGCGAGAAGCGCTTCCTGGAGCTCGACCAGGACCTCGACTGGCCGCGCCTCTCCCCGGACGGCCGCCGCATGGTCTTCAACTCGCGCGGCGGCGGCGGCACGGTCAACGTCTGGGACGTGGAGACCGACGGCGGGAAGCCCCGCCAGCTCACCTCGGACTCCGAGTTCGCCGGGTTCGCGGCGTGGTCCCCGGACGGCAGGCTGCTCGCGGTCCAGGTCAAGCGCGGCGAGGACACCGCGATCGGCCTGGTGCGCCCGGGCAGCGGCGCGATCGAACTGCTGACCCGCGAGGCGGGCCAGAGCTGGCCCTACTCCTGGGCCCCGGACGGCGAGCGGATCGCCTTCGCCGGCCAGCGCGGCGACTACTGGAACGTCTACTGGATCTCCCGCCGCACGCGCGTGGAGCAGGCGGTGACGCGCTACGAGCGGCTCGGCGCCTACGTGCGCTACCCGGCCTGGTCGCCCGACGGCTCGCGCATCGTCTACGAGTACGCGGAGACCACGGGCAACGTCTGGATGCTGACGATCGCGGGGCTGCGCCCGTAGCGAAGCGGGCGCGCCCCGCTGGCGATCAGGACTGCTTGATCGCCGTGATCAGGTCGAGGATCGCCCGCTTGCCGTCGGCGAAGTACATCAGGGTGTTGTCGGCAGCGAACAGCGGGTTGGGAATGCCGGCGAAGCCCGGGCTCAGGCTGCGCTTGACGACGATCACCGTGCGCGCCTTGTCGACGTCGAGGATCGGCATGCCGGCGATCGGCGACTGCGGGTCGGTGCGCGCCACCGGGTTGACGACGTCGTTGGCGCCGATCACGATCGCCACGTCGGTCTCCGGGAAGCGCGCGTTGACGTCGTCCATCTCCAGCACCTTCTCGTAGGCGATGTCGGCCTCGGCCAGCAGCACGTTCATGTGGCCGGGCATGCGGCCCGCCACGGGGTGCACGCCGAACAGCACCTCGACGCCGCGCGACTCCAGCAGGCTGCACAGGTCGCGCACCGCGTGCTGGGCCTGCGACACCGCGAGGCCGTAGCCGGGCACCACGACCACCCGCTGCGCCGTGTCGAACACCATCGCCAGTTCTTCGGGCGAGGCGGACTTGACCTTGGCGTAGACCGCGTCGGAGCTCTTCTGCGCGGCCGAGGCCTCCATCACGCCGAACAGCACGTTGGTCATCGAGCGGTTCATCGCCTTGCACATGATCTGGGTCAGGATGATTCCCGACGCCCCGACCAGCGAGCCCGCGATGATCAGCATGTTGTTGTTGAGCACGAAGCCGGTGGCCGCGGCGGCCAGGCCGGAGTAGGAGTTCAGCAGGCAGATCACGACCGGCATGTCCGCGCCGCCGATCGGCAGCACGCTGAGCACGCCGAGCACCGAGGCGACGGCGACGACGCCCCAGTACCAGTACGCGGCCTCGGGCGAGAGCGTGGAGACGCCGGCGGCGTCGGTGGCCAGCGAGCCGACGATCGGCACGCCGAGCCCGATCGCGGTCAGCAGCAGCGCCGCGCTGACGAAGTGCTGGCCCGGGAAGTGGAGCGACTTGAGGAACTTCCACTCCTCGAGCTTGCCGTAGGCGATCATCGAGCCGAAGAAGGTGACGCCGCCGATCAGGCCGCCGGCGATGGTCGCCACCGTGAGCTGCACCGGGTCGGCCTCGAACACGTAGCCCGGGCGCGCGGCGTCGATCAGCGCGGCGCCGGAGACGAGCACCGAGGCGCCGCCGCCGAAGCCGTTGAGCAGACCGACCATCTGCGGCATCGCGGTCATCTGCACGCGCACCGCCATGGTGGCGCCGATCGCGGCGCCGACCACGAGGCCGAGGACGATGTGCTGGTAGCCGAGGATGTGGCGGTCGAACAGCGTGACCACCACGGCGATCAGCATGCCGACGGCGCCCATCGCGTTGGCGCGCACGGCCGTGCGGGGGTGCGACAGGCCCTTGAAGGTGAGGATGAACAGCACCGCGGCGACCAGGTAGGCCACGTTCTCGAAGGCGTGGCGCAGGTCGCCGCCGGCGGCCGCGCTGGCGATCAGGCTGGGGTTCATGGCGCTACGCCTTCCGCTTGAACATCTGCAGCATCCGGTTGGTGACCAGGAAGCCGCCGACGACGTTGATGGTGGCGAACACGATGGCGGCGACGCCGATCCAGGTCGTCGCCGGGCTGTCGTTGCCGGTCGCCACCAGGGCGCCGACGATGGTGATGCCGGAGACCGCGTTCGAGCCCGAGGTGAGCGGCGTGTGCAGCGTCGGCGGCACCTTGGTGATGACCTCGAAGCCGACGAAGACCGCCAGCACGAAGATGGTGAGCCCGTTGACCAGTGCTTCCATGGAGTCTCGCTTCCCTCTTCCCTAGGCCGTGGCGCCCGCCGGGGCCAGCGCCTCGCGCACCCGCGGGTGGACCACCTCGCCGCCGCGGGTGACGACCACGCCCGCCACCACCTCGTTGGCGGGGTCGAGCGCCAGTTCGCCCTTCTTCACGATCTCGCCCAGCAGCGTGACCAGGTTCTTGGCGTACATCTGGCTCGCGTGCAGCGGCACGTCGGAGGCCAGGTTGACGGGGCCCAGCACGTGCACGCCGTGCTCGACGACGTCGACGCCCGCCCGCGTCAGCTCGCAGTTGCCGCCGCCTTCGGCGGCCAGGTCGACGACCACCGAGCCCGGCGCCATCGCGTGCACCATCTCGGCGGTGACCAGGATCGGCGCCTTGCGCCCCGGCACCTGCGCGGTGGTGATCACCACGTCGCTCTCGGCGACCACCTTCGCCATCACCTCGCGCTGGCGGCGGTAGAACGCCTCGTCCTGCGCCTTCGCGTAGCCGCCCTTGTCCTCGGAGCCCGCGGTGTCGAGGCCGAGGTCGACGACCTTGGCGCCGAGGCTGCGGATCTGCTCGGCCGCCGCCGGCCGCACGTCGTAGCCGTGGACGACGGCGCCCAGCCGGCGGGCCGCCGAGATCGCCTGCAGGCCGGCGACGCCCGCGCCGATCACGAACACCTTCGCGGGCGAGAGGGTGCCGGCGGCGGTCATCAGCATCGGGAACATCTTGGGCAGCTTCAGCGCCGCCAGCAGCACCGCGCGGTAGCCGGCGACCGTGGCCATCGAGGACAGCGCGTCCATCGACTGGGCGCGGGTGATGCGCGGCATCAGCTCCATCGAGCAGGCGGTGACGCCGGTCGGCGCCAGTTCCGCCGCCGCCTCGGGCGCGCCGAGCGGGTCGAGGAAGCCGATCAGCACCTGGCCCGCGCGCAGCTTCGCGAGGTCGGCGCGGCCGGCCTCGCGGTTGGCGCCGAACGCGCGCACCTGGAGCACGATGTCGGCCGCGAAGGCCTCGTCGCGGGTGCCGAGCGTGGCGCCCTTCTCGACGTACTGGGCGTCGGGGAAGCCCGCGGCCTCCCCGGCGCCCTTCTCCACGGTGACCTCGAACCCGGCCTTCGTCAGGCCGGGCACGAGGGCGGGAACCAGCGCCACGCGCCGCTCCCCGTTGAAAGTCTCTCTGGGAACGCCGACGCGCACGCTGTCGCCTCCTCCGCCGCTAGAACGCGGCGGGATAGCAGCTCGACCGGTAGATGCCGTCGCCGCGGCGCACGTGGCCGCTCGAGAGCTGGACGTCGAACTGCTCGTTGAAGTCGTTGACCTTCTTGATGGCCAGCTCGAAACCGTCGAAGCGCCCGCAGTAGCCGCGCTGGGCGAGCACGGTGACGAGCGCCTGGTGGTAGGCCGGGCCGTCGAGGGCGAGCGGCCAGTTGGTGCCGGGCTGGGTGTTGCCGAGGTTGAAGAGCTCCGGCCGCGTCCGGATCACCTCGTCGATCGCCCACTCGACGTCGTTGTAGTAGCGCGAGCTCGGCTCGCGGCCGCAGGCCAGCTCGCGGCTGCCGGGCAGCGCACAGCCGGGCACCTGGCCCGGCACCGTCGCGGCCGCCGGGAACGCAGCCGGCTCGCAGGTCGCCCGGTACATGCCCTCGCCGCGGCGAACGTGGCCGGTCGAGAGCAGGATGTGGTACTGGTCGTTGAACGCGTTGCTGTTCTTGACCTGAAGCTCCTCGCCGTCGTAGTTGGCGCAGAAGCCCATCTTCTCCATGTTGGTCACGACGCCGGTGATGTAGGCGCCGATGCTCAGCACCCGGTAGCCGCCGGCCCCGCGCTGGTCGTTGCGGTCGAAGATGCCCGGCTGCTCGGCCACGAGCTGGTCGATGGCCTTGTTGACCTCGTCGAAGTAGTGGGCGTTGCCGCGGGGGCAGGCCTGCCCCGTGAACGGGCTGGCCGGCGCGCCACAGGCGAAGCCGAACGCCGGCCGCGGGGTGGGGGCCGGGGTGGGCGTCGGCGTCGGTGCGGCCGCGGAGCCCGAGCCGGAGGGCGTGCTGCCGGTCGGCGTGCTGTTGCCACCTCCGCACGACGACAACAGGACCGCTGCGCCCACTGCGGCGAACAGGGCGACATTACGCGACAACTTCATCGAGGCTCCTCCGAGGGCGGGCAGGAGCCCGCCGGGGGCCACGCGGCTCTCGGCACGCGCGGCTCATTTGCAGGAAGAATACCACCGGTCCGGCCGCAGACACTGCGCGCCGGAGCACGTTTGACGCGGCTGAACGCAGCTTCTACCGTGACTGAATGCGCCGCTGGAACAGGCTCGCCCGGATCGTCGCCCTCGCGCTGACGCTGCCCGCCGCGGGTCAGGACCCGCCGCCGCGTTTCGCCGAGTCCGTCGACGTCGAGCGGCTGCTCCTCGACGTGCGGGTCATCGGCGACGGCGGTCGGGCGGTCCGCGACCTGACTGCGGCGGACTTCGAGGTGGAGGTCGGCGGCCGCGAGGCGCGGGTGGAGTCGGCGAGCTGGGTCGACGGCGCGGCGAGCCGCCTCGACGCGGAGACCCGGCAGCGGCTCGCGCGCGCGGGCTTCCCTCTGCCCGTCCCGGGGCGCTCGATCGTGTTCCTGTTCCAGAAGGACCTGCGGGCCTCGCGGCTGCCGGGGCTGATCCAGTTGAAGCAGCGCGCGCGGCAGACGCTCGAGCGGCTGGCTCCCGCCGACCGCGTCGCGCTGCTCTCGTTCGACTCCCGGTTGCGGCTCTGGCTCGACTTCACGACCGATCGCGAGGCGGTCGCCCGGGCCCTGGACGACTCGGTGCTGTTCGGCCGCACCCCGGCGCCGCCGCAGGATGCCGGCCGGCCCGGCGGCCTGCGCTTCGACGATGCCGCGGCGCGCCGGGCCGCATCGATCGAGCAGGGCCTGCTCGTGCTGGCCCGGGCGCTGCAGCCGCTGCCGGGCCCCAAGTCGGTGCTCTTCTTCGGCCACGGCTTCGGCGGCCTGGTCGCCGTGGACGCGGCCTACGGTCCCGCCCGCAGCGCCCTGCGCGAGGCGCGGGCGGCGGTCTTCGCGATCGACGTGACCCAGGCCGACCGCCACAGCATGGAGGTCGGGCTGCAGCAACTGGGCTGGGACACCGGCGGCTTCTACGCGAGCGCGTACCACTTCCCCGGACAGGCGATGAGCCTCGCGGAGGCCGCCCTCGACGGCCACTACGCGCTCGTCGTCGAACGCCCTCCGGCGCTTCCCCCGGGACGTCACGACCTCGCCGTGCGGCTCGTCGGCCGCAGGGGCCGGGTGCTCGCGCCACCGGCCGTGTCCGAGCGCTGACGCCAGGCGTGCGGGCGGTGTAGCATCGGAAGTCCCTCGAGGAGCCCGCCCGCAACACCTGCCTGCGCCCATGGACAACCCGAAACCGCATCACGTCGTCCGCTGCGCCTCCTGCTTCCAGAACTTCGACGCGATGGAGGCGGCGTTCTGCGATTGCCTCGCGGCCGAACGCACCGTCGTCTGCCCCCACTGCGGCCGCTGCTTCTGCAAGGCCTCGATCGGCTACAAGCGCCAGTTCTGGACCGGGGCCCCGCGCGAGCTCTCGCTGCGCAAGCAGGCCGAGCACGCCGCGCCGCGGCCGGTCGCGACGCCCGGGCCGGTGGACCCGGCCACGCTGAAGCGGCCCCTGGTGCTGCTGGTCGAAGACGAGCCCGGGATCGCGATGGTCGCGACACGCGTCATCGAAGGCCTCGGCTACGGCGTCCTGGTGGCCCGCAACGGCGCCGAGGGGCTGGAGATGGCGCGCGCCCACCGGCCCGAACTGGTGCTGACCGACGCGCTGATGCCGAAGCTCGACGGCCGCGAGATGGCCCGCCAGCTGCGGGCGGACGCCACGTTGAAGGGAATCAGGATCGTCGTCATGACCTCGCTCTACACGGGGGTCAAGTACAAGGTCGAGGCCCACCGCCAGGCCCAGGTCGACGACTACCTCGAGAAGCCGATCGACCCGGCGCAACTGGCCGACCTGCTCGGTCGCCACCTGGGCCCGCCCCGGGCGTGACGCGGCCGACGGCGGGCCTGCTCGGGCGCACCGTCGGCGCGCTGGCAGCGACGGCGCTGGCGCCGCTGCTGGTGGCCCCTTACCTCGTCTCGCTCAACCGCGAGGCGGTCGGCGACCAGGTCCTGCGCACGCATGCGGTCGCGGCGCGCTCCACCGCGGCCCGCGTGTCCGCCTTCCTGGAGACGCTGTCCGGCCCTGGGCGCGCGCTGGCGATGAACCCGGCGGTGCTCGCTGATCCGCGCGGCGCCGCGGCCAGCGAGATGCTGGCCGGTCTGCTCCGCGCCCAGCCGCTGATCGCGGGCGCCGCGATCGTCAACGCCGGCGGCGAAGAGGTCGTGCGCGCCCAGGCCCGCGGCCAGGCGGCGGTCGTCGACGCGGTGCTGTCCGCCCCCGCCGAGGCCAGCGTGGCCGTCGTCGAAGCGACGGGCGCCTCGTGGCTGCGCATCCGGCTGCCGCTCGAAGCGGCCGCGGGCGAGCTGCTGCTGGTGGCCGACCCCTCGCCGCTGCAGGATGTGCTGGCCACCGAGGAGCTGGGCCGCGAGGCGCAGCTCGCGGTCGTCGGGCCGGGCCCCGAGCTGCTGCTCGCCTCCGAACCCGGACTGAGCCTCGCCTCCTTCCCGCACACGCTGGTCGATGCGGGCCGCGCGGGCCACACCTCGGGCGCGTCGCGCTTCGAAGACGAGCGCGGCGGAGCGCTCGGCGCATACGCGCCGGTGACGGCAACTCCCTTCTTCGTGCTGTCGAGCCAGCCCGTCGCGGTCGCGGAAGAAGTCGCCGAGCAGATGCGGGCGCGCTCGCTGTGGGCGGTGGGTGGAGCGCTGGCGCTGGCGACGGCGTTCTCGGCCGTCGCCTGGCGGACCGTGATCCGCCCCGTGCGGCAGCTCGCGGCCGCGCAGGCGAAGCTGGCGGGCGCCGCGGTGCGCGGTCGCGACGAGATCGAGCAGCTCGCCGAGTCGTTCCGCACGCTGGAGCGGGTGGTCCAGGACCGCGACTCGCTGGGCGAGGTGTTCCTCGGCCGCTACCTCGTCCTCGAGCGGCTGGGCTCGGGCGGCATGGGCACGGTGTTCCGCGGCTGGGACCCGCGGCTCGAGCGGGCGGTCGCGCTCAAGACCATTCACCTCGGCGCCGAGCTCGACAAGGTCGTGCGCGGCGAGCAGCGCTCGACGCTGCTGCGCGAGGCGGTCACGGCCGCCCAGTTCAACCACCCCAACATCGTCTCGATCCACGACGTCGAGGACGTGGGCGACGCCGCCTTCATCGCGATGGAGCTGGTCGAGGGCCGCAGCTTCGAGTGGTGGCTGCACCGCACGCCGCGACCCACGCCGGGCGACGTGGCGCTGATCGGGCTCGGCGTGGCGCGGGCGCTTGCGGCCGCCCACGAGCGCGGCGTGCTGCACCGCGACGTCAAGCCCGCGAACGTGCTGCTCGCCCACGACGGCTCCGTGAAGGTGACCGACTTCGGCATCGCCGGCCACATCTCCGAGCGCGCGCGAGACGCGGGACTCGTGTTCGGGACCCCGGGCTACCTGGCGCCCGAGGCGCTGCGTGGCGAGGGCCAGGACGGCCTCTCCGACCTGTTCGCGCTCGGCGTCGTGCTCTACGAGGGCCTGACCGGCTGGTCGCCGTTCGCCGCCGCCACCCCGGCCGAGTCGTTCGACCGCACGCTGGTCCGCGAGCCGGAGCCGCCGCAGCGGCGCAGCCCCGAGGTCCCCGACGACCTCGCGACGCTGGTGATGGGCCTGCTGGCCAAGGACCGCACGGCCCGGAGGCCGGGCTCCGCGGCCGAACTGGCCGACGGGTTCGAGGCGCTGGTCGCCCGCCACGGCTTCCGGTTCGGCGGGCTGCCCGACTCGTCGACTCCCGAGACGCCCTGGCACGCGGCCGAGACGCGCGCCGGGGTGTTCGCGACGCAGGTGCACCCGCGCACGACGATCCGGCCCTCCAATCGATGAGGCACAATCGCTCCATGTCTTCCACGCTGCGCGCACTCTGGCTCGTCTCGCTGCTCGCCGCCGCGTCGGCCGCGGGCCAGGACCCCGCCGCGCGCACCGCCGGCGACACCCTCGGCTGGCACACGGTGGTCGCCGGCGAGACGCTGATGGGGATCACCCAGAAGTACCTGGGCTCGAGCGCCGGCTGGCGCGACAACTGGCGGCTCAACCCGGACATCGCCGACCCGAACAGGCTGACTCCCGGCCAGAAGATCCGCATCATCGTGAAGCGCAAGGTGCGCACGGCCGAGCTGGCGGCGCTCTCGCGGAAGGTCGAGGAGAAGCCGTTCCCCGAGCCGTGGACCTCGGCCCAGCTCGGCGACCTGCTGCGCGAGCGCGACGGGCTGCGGACCCACGAGCGGGCCTCGGCGCTCCTCAAGTTCGAGGACGAGACGAAGCTCTACATCACCGAGCAGTCGGTCGTGTTCCTGCGCGACGCCGGCGGCCGGCTGGAAGCCGCGCCGCGGCGATCGCTCGAGATCGTGGAGGGTCAGGCCGACCTCGAGGCCCCCGCGGCGGCCGCGGGCGGCGAGATCGAGATCGTGATCGGCGGCGCCCAGGCGAAAGCGCGGCGCAGTGCCGAAACGGGCAACCGCAGCCGCTCGCGCCGCACCGCCACGGGCACGGCGCAGTTCATGGTGTACGACGGCGGCGCCGAGGTGGCGGCGGCGGGCCGCTCCGTCTCCGTCGACCCCGGCATGGGCACGACGGTTCCCGAGAACGGGGCGCCGACGCCGCCCGAGAAGCTGCTGCCGGGCCCGCGCCTCACGGAGCCCGCGCCCGGAACGATCCTGGATCACTCGAATCCGGTGCTCACCTGGGACGTCGTGGGCGACGCGGCCCGCTACGTGGTCGAGGCCTGCGGCGACCCCGGCTGCGGGCGGCTGCTGTCGCGGCACGTGGACGTCAAGGGAACCCGGCTGCAGGTCGAGCCGCTGGCCCTGGGCGACGTCTGGCTGCGGGTCACGGCAGTCAGCGCCACGGGGCTCGACGGCTTCCCCGGCGAACCCGTCGCGGTCTCCGTGCGCTCGCTGTACCGGCGCCCGCCGTTCGGGACGGCGCCCGCGCCCGCGACGGCACCGGAAGAACCCGCTCCGGCGGCCGGCGACGCGCCGCCCGGGGCGCGGCCCCAGCCCACGCCCCCGAAGTGGAAGCCGGGCGCTCCCGGCGCTCCGGCGGCGACGCCGACGCCGCCCGCCGCGCGCTAGCGCGAGAGCCGCGCGAGCGCCTCGCGGGCGGCCTCGCGGACCTCGTCGGCCGTGTCCCCCGTCAGCCGCTGAAGCGCCGGCGCGGCGGCCCTGGCCGCGGGGCCGATCCGCCCCAGCGCCCGCGCCGCCTGCGCGCGCACGCGCGGGTCCGCGTCGCCCAGCGCCCGCTCCAGTTCCGGCGTGGCCGGCGCGGCGACCGACTCCAGCCGACCCAGCGCGCGGGCGGCCTTCCAGCGGCGGTCGGGTGAGTCCGCCACCAGCCCGCGCGCCAGCGCGGGCACCGCGGCGCCCGCTGCGGGCCCGATTCGCGACAACGCCGTCGCGGCGCCCGCGCGATCGAAGCCCTCCTCGTGCTCCAGCGCGGCGATCAGGGCCGGCACCGCGGGAGCGGCCGCCGAACCGAAGTTGCCGAGCGAGAAGGCGGCGAACGCGCGCACGAACGGGTCCGCGTGCCCCAGGGCCGCACTCAGCGCCGGCAGGTCCTCCGCGGCCTGGAGGCCGATCGTGAAGAGGGCCCGCGCCGCCGCCCAGCGCGGGGCGGCCCTGGGGTCCGCGAGCCGCGCGAACAGCTCCGGCGCGGCCGGCCGCGCGGCGGGGCCCAGCGCGCCCAGGACCCGCGCCGCCTCGACCCGCACCGGCTCTTCCGGGTCGCCGAGCGCGGCGCGCAGCGCGGGCAGCGCGGGCGCCGCCGCCGGCCCCAGGCGGCGCAGCGCCCACAGCGCGGCGCGCTTCTCGTCCACGCCGCCGGCGCCGACGGTCGCGGCGAGGGTGGCGACGTCGTCCGCGGCGATCCCGCGGCGTGCCAGCACCGGAAGCGCGGCCAGCGGGCGCGGCACGACGGCCGAGTTCGCCAGCGCCCGTGCCACGAGGCGGGCGCCGGCGGCGCTCGGGTGGTCGTAGTCGTGGAACGCCTCCGGCCCGAGTTCGGCGAGCTCGGGCGCCAGGTCGTGGCAGGCAATACCCTCTTCGGCGCAGAACGCGAGCAGCCGCTGCTGGGCCCGCGGCGGCGGCGCGCCCGGCTCGAGCTGGAAGCGGAACGGGAACACGACGAGGCCGAAGGAAGCCCCGTCGGCCGCGACGGTGCGCCGCAACTCGCGGACCTCGCCGAAGAAGCGCTCCCAGCCCGCACGCACGCGCTCCGGCTCCGGCGCTTCGAACAGCTCCTCCACGGAGGCGATCTCGCGGCCTTCGGCGCCGACCAGCAGCCGCACCAGCGCCGAGGCGCGGAACGCGCGCGCCAGCAGCGGGTGCGGCCGCGACAGGTTGTTCTGCAGCTCGGGCACGTCGTTGAGGCAGACCGCGAGCAGGGCGTGGCTCGGCCGGTAGCGGCGCGCGATGCGCTCCCAGGCCAGGCGCTGCTGCCGGGTCGACCAGCCGAGCAGCGCGACGTTCATCACCTCGACACCGGGCCCGGACTCGTCCAGCGCCGCCTCGAGGCCGCGGGTCCAGGTCTCGTCCGGCTTCAGGCCGTCGCCGAACGTGACGCTGTCGCCGAGCACCGCCAGCCGCGACACGCCGCGCGGCGCCTCCTCCGCGTGAGCGCGGTCGCGCAGGCCCTCGCGGTTGAACTCGTCCCACGGCGGCCAGCCCAGCGAGTCGGAGCGCACGGTGTAGAAATCGCCGTCCCACTTCTGCTGCCAGTCCCAGATGTACTCGGCGACGGGTCGCGGCTTCGGCGCTGGTGCCAGCAGCCGCGCCCCGCCCTCGAGCCCCGCCGCGCACAGGGCGAACACGAGCACGGCGAGGGAGAGGTTGGCGGCCAGCGACTGCGGCGGACGCTCGGGCGCGGACATCGAGCGCGCATGATACGGCCCGCGACTACAATCCCCGCACCGCCCGCGGGCGAATCCCGGAGAGACACGCGCCATGAAGCTGGCCGATCGGGCCCTGATCGCGACGACCATCCTGGCCGTGGATTTCGTGTCCTTCGCCGTGCCGCTGACGGCGCTGGCGGCGGCGTGGGTCGTGCTCGTCCGGCCCGCCTGGTTCCTCCGCCTCGTCGACGCGCTCTACGGGCCACCGCGATGATCCGCTACCGGCTGGTCCGCCTCGACGGGGCGGCTCCCCCGTTCGAGCTCGCGGGTGACGTGGAGATCGGGTCGGGGCCCGGCTGCCGGGTGCGGGTGGAAGGTGCCGAGCCCCGTCACGCCCTGATCGCCGCCGGGCCGGACAACCTGGTCCTGCGCGACCTCGGGTCGGAGGGCGGCACCTTCCTCGGCGACGACGACATCGAAGAAGCCGAGCTGCGCGACGGCGACGTGATCCGCCTGGCGCCGTGCGGTGTCCGGCTGCGGCTGGAGATCCTGGCCACCGAGGCGCTCTCGGGCGACACGATGCTGGGCGTCCGCGAGGCCCCGCAGGCAGCCGGCGGCGGCGAGCGCACGCTGGTGCCGGGCGCCCTGGTGGCGGGCCTTCCGGCCCTGCGCACGGCGAAACGCGCGCCGGCCGAGGGGGGCCACATCGCGCGGCTGCGCGTGCGCTTCGTCGCCGGCTCCCGCACGGGCGCCGAGTTCGAGCTGGCCGGCTCGGTGTTGCGAGTCGGCCGCGCGCAGGGCAGCGACGTGTGGACGCCCGACGACCGCGTGGTCTCGGCCCAGCACGCCAAGCTGGTGCGGGTCGAGGGCGCCTACATCCTGTTCGACCTCGAGAGCCGCAACGGCACCTTCCTCAACGGCCGCCGCGTCGACCGCGCCCCGCTCGCCCACGGCGACGTGGTCGGGCTCGGGCCCGGCGGGCCCGCGTTCGTGGTCGAGTTCCTCTCCGGCGCGCTCGCCGGACGCGGGGACGCCACCGTGACGATCCCGGACTTCGATCGCCTCGCCGCCCGCTCGCGCGGCACCGCGCTGGTCGCCGAGCTGGCGCTGCCGGCCGCGGGGCTCGAGGCCGGCCGGGGTCCCGAGGCCGGGCTCCGCCTCGAGTCGCCGATCGTCAGCCGCGCCCACACCCGCTTCACCCCGCTGCCCGACGGCCGGGTGCGGGTCGAGGACCTGGCCTCGGCCAACGGCACCTACGCCCGCGGCGAGCGGGTCAGCCGGGTGGAGCTGGCGGCCGGCGAGCGCGTGGTCGTCGGCCCCTTCGAGATCGAGGTCGGCGCGGAGCGGCTGCGCGTGTTCGACACCCGCAGCCGGCTGCGCCTCGACGTGCACGGCGCGACCGTCAAGGCGGGCGCCCGCACGCTGGTGGACGACGTCGACCTCGCGATCCCGCCCGGCACCTTCACCGCGCTGATCGGCCCGTCGGGCGCCGGCAAGTCGACGCTGCTCGAGGCGCTCGCCGGGCTGCGTTCGCTGGCGGGCGGCGAGGTCCGGGCCAACGGCCAGCCGCTCGGCGCCGCGCGCGGCGCGCTGGTCGGCCGCGTCGGCTTCGTGCCGCAGCAGGACGTGGTCCACCTCGACCTCACGGTCGGCGAGAGCCTCGACGCGCTGGCGCGGCTGCGGTTGCCCCCCGACACCACGGCAGCCGAGCGCGAGACGCGGGTCCGGGCCGTGCTGGCCGCCCTCGAGCTCTCCGAGCGGCGCGACGTGCTGGTGCGCCGGCTGTCGGGCGGCCAGCGCAAGCGGGTCTCGATCGCCGCCGAGCTGCTGACCGAGCCGTCGCTGCTGCTGCTCGACGAACCGACCTCGGGACTCGACCCGGCGCTGGAGGAGTCGCTGATGCTCCTGCTGCGCGAGCTGGCCTACAAGGGCAAGACCGTCGTGCTCGTCACCCACACCCTCGACAACCTGGCGCTGTGCGACCAGGTGGCGCTGCTGGTCGAGGGCCGGCTGGCCTTTGCCGGAACGCCTGCGGAGGCGCAGCAGCAGTTCGACGTCGCCCACCTCGGCCAGCTCTACGCCCGCCTGCGCGAGCGCCCCGCCGCGGCGTGGGCGGCGCGCGCGAAGGCCGGGGCCGGTGCCGCGCGGCCCGCCACCGACGCGCCGGCCGCGGCGCGCTCGCCACTGCGGCTGGCCGGCCCGCTGCGCCAGTTCCGGGTGCTGAGCGCCCGCTACGCGCGGCTGCTCGCCCGCGACCGCCGCAACCTGGCGCTGCTGCTGGCCCAGGCCCCGGTGATCGCCGTGCTGATCGGCGTCTCGCTGCTCTACGGCGAGAGCGACTTCGCCTACACGAAGCCCAAGAACACCATCCTGTTCCTGCTGGCGCTGACCTCGGTCTGGTTCGGCTGCTCGAACGCCGCGCGCGAGGTGGTCAAGGAGCGGGCGATCCTCGCCCGCGAGCGCTTCTTCGGCCTCGGGCTCGCACCCTACCTGCTGTCGAAGGCCTGCGTGCTGGCGGTGGTCGCGGCGCTGCAGTGCGCTGCCTTCCTCGCGATCCTGGACCTGTGGTTCGGCGTGCCCGGCTCGAAGCTCCAGCTCTTCGCCGCGATGCTGCTGGCCTCGACCGTGGGCTCGCTGCTGGGACTCGCGCTGTCGGCGCTCTCCGCCACCGCCGACCGCGCGATGACGCTGCTGCCGATCCTGCTGATCCCGCAGGTGCTGTTCACGAGCCCGGCGATCCACATGGACATGAAGGGCCCCGCCGGCCAGGTCGCCCACGCGATGCCGACCTGGTGGGCGTACGACCTGCTGCGGCGGATCGCGCTGGAGCCGAGCCTGTCGCTCGACGACGAGGCGCTCGTCCAGCGGCTGGAGCGGGGCGGGCCGGTGCTGCTCGACAAGCGTCGCTTCGAGCGGCTCGTCGAGGAGGGCTGGGACGTGTTCCGCCACCGCCGCGCCGTCGAGATGACGTGGGTCGCCTCGTGGCCGGAGACGCTCGGCGCCGGGCTGCCGGGCGCCGAACGCGGGCGGGCAGTCCGCGTCGACGTCGCCGTCCTGCTGCTGTTCGGGCTCGTCCTGTTCCTCGGCGCCCACCGGGCGCTGCACCGGGAGGTCCCGCGATGAAGTCCCGCCGCCGGGCGCTCGCCGCCCTCGTGCTCGCCTGCTCTGCCGGGCCCCTGCCCGGCGACGGGCTGCCGGTCGTGGTGTTCGAGACCGACCTCGGACGCATCGAGATCGAGGTCGACGCGGCGGCGGCCCCGCTGACCGCCCGCAACTTCCTGCGCTACGTCGACGCGGGCCACTACGACGGCGGCCGCTTCCACCGCACGGTGCGCCCCGACAACCAGCCGCAGAACAAGGTGAAGATCGAGGTGGTGCAGGCCGGCGCCGCCCCGGCCCGCGAGGCCGAGGCGTTCCCGCCGATCCCGCTCGAGCGCACCTCGGCGACCGGGCTGCGCCACCTCGACGGCACGGTGTCGATGGCGCGCGACGCGCCGGACACCGCCACCTCGGACTTCTTCGTCTGTATTGGCGACCAGCCCGAGCTGGACTTCGGCGGCCGCCGCAACCCCGACGGTCAGGGCTTCGCGGCGTTCGGGCGGGTCGTGGCCGGCCTCGACGTGGTGCGCCGCATCCAGCGCGCGCCGGCCGACGGCCAGGCGCTGACGCCGCCGGTGGCGATCCTCACCGCGCGCCGGAAGTAGCCGCGCCGGCCGCGGCTACGAGCGGCGCAGGTAGGGGTTGCGGTCGAGCCGGCGGAAGCCGGCCGGCGGCAGCTTGAACAGCTCTGGTTCGAGCGCGACCTGGACCTGGGCCTCGGTGACCCTGAGCCGGAACGAGCCCGGCTCCTCCTTGCGGCCCTTGGCGCCCTCGCGCGAGAGCACGAAGTCGATCTGCATGGGGAAGCCGAGTTCGGACAGCAGCGTGTTCCTGACCCGCTTGGCGGCGTCCGACTGGTACTGGAAGAACACGTGCTCGACGAAGGCCGAGCCCGGGATCTCGAAGGTGTGCCAGACCGTCATCGCCACCCGCCGCTGGATGAAGACCTGGTCGTTCTCCAGCGGCACCGCCGAAGCGTAGGAGATGCTGACCGTCGAGCGCCGGCACTCGAGGCCCACCAGCTTCTGCTTCTCCTGGCTGTGCTCGACCCGCGCCTCGTACTGCGAGTTGACGATGCCGGCCCCGCCCTCGAGCGCCGCCATCAGCGAGGGGATGCCCATCGGGTAGTAGGTCTTCTGCTGCGGGTCGGCGAGCAGGAACTGGTCGTCGCCGCGCTTGTGGTAGACCTTCGTGCCCGCCGGCAGCAGGAAGTCGGTCGACAGGATCTCCTGGATCGAGACCTCGTCGGAGAGCGTGAAGCGGCTGGACAGCCGCACCGCGTCGCGCAGCTTCTCGATCAGCCACGCGGCCTCGGCCGAGCCACCTGCGGCTTCGGCGCGGGTCTCGCGGGCGGTCGCCTCGATCTCCACGGTGACGACGTCCGCCTCGACGCGGGGCGGGCCGCCGGTCAGGCTCGGCGGCAGCGGCTTGCGCTTGCGCGGGGTGGGCGCGGGCGTCGGCGCCTGGCCACGCGCGGCCCCCGCGAGGGCCATCGCGCCGAGCGCGACGAGGGTCTGGCGGCGGGGACGCGAGAACAAGGCTTTGACCTCCGCGAGTCGATCGTCGGGCCGAAGGGTGCGTAAGCGGCTGGATTGTCAACAGCTTCCGCGCCACAGTCAAGGCGCCCCGGCGCAGCCCGGGCGCGAGGCGTGCTATAGTCCCTCCCGTCGCACGCTGCGCCCGTAGCTCAACTGGATAGAGCGTCGGCCTCCGGAGCCGAAGGTTATAGGTTCGAGCCCTATCGGGCGTACCAGATCCTCAGAGGTCGCCCCGCTGCAGCGTGCCGCGCAACGTCGACTCGACGCTGCGCGAGTCCAGCCCCTCGAGGCGGAACAGGATCGGCACCACGCCCTGCAACGTGCTCACGCGCACGACCAGCTCGCGCGCGCCGCGGGGATCCGGGACACAGTACACGAAGACCTCTCCGAGTCCGGTCCAGTTCACCCCGGCGTGTTCGATCGGCACCCGTACCGCGTCGGCCACCGCGGCCGGGACGTTGGGATCGCAGCGGATCGCCAGCATCGACGAGGGCCCTCCCGCGCAGAACCCCGCCCAGTTTCAAGCTCCGGCGCCGCCTGCCCGCCGTCAAGCGGAATCTGACGAGGCGGGGCGATTTTCGGGCCCGGAGGCACGCCTGTTGCTCGCTGAACGGCATGACACGGCTCCTGCTGTCGGCTTCGGCCGTTCTTGCGCTCCTCGGCGGTACCGCCAGTGCGGCCCCGCCCCGCGCCACGTCTACGGAGATCCCGGCGGACTACCTGCTCTCGTTCCAGCCGCTTCCGCTGCGCTTCGAGGCGCCCGCGAACGCCGGAGTCGCTCCACCGTCGGTCGCCTCCGCAAGGGTTGCACTCGGGCGCCAGCTCTTCTTCGACCCGCGCCTCTCGCGCAGCGGCCGCATCGCCTGCACCCACTGTCACGACCTGCTCGCCTTCGGCGCCGACGGACGCAAGGTCTCCTCCGGTCACGCGGGCCGGCTCGGACGCCGCAACGCGCCCACGGTCTACAACGCGGCGGGTTTCTTCGCCCAGTTCTGGGACGGCCGCTCCCCCGACGTCGAAGACCAGGCCCGGCAGCCGATCCTCAACCCGGTCGAGATGGCGATGCCCGACGGCGAAGCGGTCGTGCTCGTGCTCGCCGCGATCCCGGAGTACGCGCAGGCGTTCGAGCGGGCCTTCCCCGGCCAGCAGCCCGCGCTTCGGTACCACAACGTCGGGGTCGCGATCGGCGCCTTCGAACGCGGGCTCTCGACGCCGGGCCGCTTCGACGCCTTCCTGCGCGGCGACGAGGCCGCGCTCGACGCCCGCGAGCGGCGCGGCTTCCGTCGTTTCGTCGAGCTCGGCTGCGCGGGCTGCCACAACGGCCCGGCCCTCGGCGGCCAGAGCTACGAGCGGCTGGGCCACGTGCGACCGGCTGCGGCCGAGGCCGACCTCGGTCGCGAGGAGGTGACCCGCGACCCGGCGGACCGGATGCGCTTCCGCGTGCCCGGCCTGCGCAACGTCGCACGCACGGGCCCGTACTACCACGACGGCCGCTTCCCGGGCCTCGCCGCCGCCGTGCGCGACATGGCCGCGCTGCAAGTGGGGCTCGAGCTGGCCGCCGAAGACGAGGCGGCGCTGCTCGCGTTCCTCGAGGCGCTGACGGGTGAGCTGCCGGAGACCTACATCGAGCCACCGGTGCTGCCCCCCGATCCGCCCGGGGGCCGGCCGTGACGGCGCGGGGCACGGCGCTCCTCGTGCTGGTGGCCGGCCTGGCTGGGCCGGCCGCGGGCGACGGGACCGACGGCGCCGCGCTGTACGTCCGACACTGCGCGCGCTGCCACACGACCGCCGGCAGCGGGCTGCCCGAGGGCCACCCGCTGCTCTCCAACTTCCGCAACCCGCCGGCCGACTTCACCGACCCGATGTTCAACAGCCGGGAGCCGGCGTCCGACTGGCGGCTGGTGGTCGCCCACGGCGGCACGGCGCTGGGCCTCTCCGACCAGATGCCGGCCCACCGCGAGCGCCTGACGCCTGCCGAGATCGACGCGGTGGTCGCCCACCTGGGCACCTTCGCCGACACCCGGGGCTACCCGCGCGGCGAGCTCAACTTCACGCGGCCGGTGCGCTCGATCAAGGCCTTCCCGGAGACCGAGCTGCTCTTCCTTCAACGTCGCGACCGGCGCGACGACGGGGGCGACGTCGTGCGCTCGACGCTCTACCACGCGCGGCGGATCAGCCCGCGCTGGCAGCTCGAGGCCAAGCTGAGCCAGCGGTCGGAGCCGGGCCTCCGCGAGGTCGACGAGGCGGAGCTGGGCGCGAAGTGGGCCGTGCGCACGGGCGACGACCGCCTGCTGCTGGCGGCGGGGCTCGACGCCGAGATCCCGCTGCGCGACGACGGCGACCTGGTGCTGGTTCCCTACCTGTCCCAGGCGACGCCGATGGGCGGCCACTTTTCGCTGCAGGGCACGCTGCGCCTGCACCTGCCGCCGGGCACGCCCGCGGACGGCGACCTCGAACTCTCCCAGGTGGTCCACTGGAAGCCCGGCGCGCGCCCGCGGGGCGTCGTGCCCGGGCTGGAGGCCACGCTCGTCGCTCCGTTCGACGCGGAGGCCCGCTGGCGGCTGACCCTGATCCCCCAGGTTCACGCGGCCCTGAGCAAGCGCGGCCACGTCGCGCTCAACCTCGGGCTCGAGTTCCCGGTCCACGGTCGGCGGCCGGGAGAGCGACACCGTCTCCACGCGTTCGTGCTGTGGGACATGGCGGACGGCGGCTTCTGGCAGGGCTGGTGATCCATGTTCGACATCGTGGTGCGCGGCGGAACCCTGGTGACGGACGGAGCGGAGCGGGTCGCCGACGTCGGCATCCGCGACGGGCGGATCGCGGCGCTCGGCGAGGGACTCGCGGGCGAACGCGAGTTGGACGCGCGCGGGACGCTCGTGCTGCCCGGCGGGATCGACCCCCACGTGCACCTCGCCTACCCCCAGGGGCCGGCGCGGGTGGTCTCGGCGGACGACTGGGAGACCGGCACGATCGCCGCGGCCTGCGGCGGCACCACGACCGTGATCGATTTCGTCGAGGCGCGCGCGGACGAGACCTGGATGGCGGCCCTGGCCGCGCGGCGGGCCGAGGCCGAAGCGGCGGCCGCGATCGACTTCGGGCTGCACATGACCTTCCACCGGACCGACCCGCGCAGCCTGGCCGAGGTGCCGGAGGTGATCGCGGCGGGCGTGCCCAGCTTCAAGTTCTACATGGCCTACGACGGGCTGCGGCTCGACGACGGCGAACTGCTCGCCGGGTTCGAGGCCCTCGCGGCCCACGGCGGCCTGGCCCTGGTCCACGCCGAGAACCACGACGTGATCCGCCACCTGGTCGCCCACCACCGGCGCGCGGGCCACACCCACGCCGCGTTCCACCCGCTGTGCCACCCGGCGACGGGCGAAGCCGAGGCGACCGAGCGCGCGCTGGCGCTGTGCGCCATCGCCGGCAACCCGGTCCACGTCGTGCACGTCTCGGCCGAGGCCGGGCTCGCTGCCCTGGCGCGAGCCCGCGACGGCGGACAGCCGGCGACGGGCGAGGTGTGTCCGCAGCACCTGGTGCTGACGGACGCGGTCTACGCGGGCGCCGACGCCGACCTCTTCGCCATGGCGCCGCCCCTGCGGCGCGACAGCGACCGCGAAGCGCTGTGGGCGGCGTTGCGCGACGGCGGGCTCGACTTCGTGGTCACCGACCACTGCCCGTTCACCCGCGCCCAGCGGCGCGGCCAGCGGCGGACGCCCGAGTTCCGACGCACGCCCGCGGGCGCGCAGGCGACCGCTCCGGAGGAGCCGTGGTCTCCGACGCCGCCCTCGTTCGACCGCCTGCCCGGCGGCGGCGCGGGAATCGAGACGCGGATGGCGCTCGTCCACCACTACGGGGTCGGAGCCGGGCGCCTCTCGCCGGCCCGCTTCGTGGAACTCACCAGCACCGCGGCTGCGCGCCGTTTCGGTCTCTACCCGCGCAAGGGCACGCTGGCCCCCGGGGCGGACGCCGACGTCGTCCTCTTCGATCGCGAGCGCGAGGTGACGATCTCGGCCGGGCGACTGCACCAGAACGTCGACCACACGCCCTTCGAGGGGCTGACCGTCCGCGGCTGGCCGCGCACGGTGCTGAGCCGGGGCGAGCTGCTGGTGCACGACTTCGAGTGGGTCGGCAGCGCCGGCCGCGGCCGCTTTCTGGCCCGGGGCCCGGTCGCCGGCTTGGCGTAGACTCGCCTCGAGGAGTAGTCCACATGCGCCGAACATCCGCCCTGGTCGCCTTCGCGTGCGCCGTCTCGACCCCGCTGGCGGCCGCACCGCCGCCCGGCTGGTGCGGCACGGGCGACCGCACCGCGCTGGAGTCGCTGTGGCTGCACCAGGAGGAGCGGGCACGCCGCGGGCCGGTGCGGGCCAGCGAGGTGCGGGCCGCAGCCGAGCGCGTCGGCGAGATCGCCGTGCTGCGCGACGAGGGCGACCTGGCCCTGTTCCGCAAGGACTTCGACCTGCAGGGCGTGGGCGTCACGATCTCCCCGCGGGACGGCACGTACGTGGTGACCCGCACCGACCGGGCCGTCGCGGGGGGCACGGGCACCCGCCTCGGTCTGGGCGACGACGACACCACGGTCGTGCCGCTGCCGTTCGCGTTCCCCTTCCACGGCCGGACCTGGAGCGAGGTCCACGTCAACTCCGACGGCAACCTCACGTTTGGCCGGGGCGACGGCGCCTCGACGGCGCGCGACATCGGCCGGCTCGTCAACGGTCCGCCGCGGATCGCCCCGCTGCTGGCGGACCTCGACCCGTCGGCGGGCGGGTCGGTGACCCACGCCGGCGACGGCGCCCGCTTCACCGTGACCTGGACCCAGGTCCCCCAGTACGGGATCGGCGACGCCAACACCTTCGAGGTCACGCTGCGTGCCGACGGGGCGATCGAGTTCGCGTACGCCTCGACGATGGCGACCAGCCTCAGCACCGCGGCGACCGGGGTCGCGCCGGGCGAGGCCCTGAACGGCGTGACGCCGGTCGACTTCTCGAACCCCGGCGGTGCCGTCAGCGCCGGCGCGCTGGCCGAGACGTTCCGCGACAACGACGAACTCGACACCGCGGCGGTGGCGCGGAAGTTCTACGCCGCGCATCCCGACGAGTACATGCAGCTCGTGGTGTTCACCTCGCGGCGGATGGCGGGCAGCGGCACCTTCGCCTTCGAGCAGACGGTCAAGAACGAGATCGGAGGCATCGGCTCCGCCGCGTTCGACTACTCCGCCGAGTTCGGCAGCGGCGGACGGCTGGAGAGCTTCCTGCTGATGGACACCATCAGCAAGTACCCGGACGACTTCGCGAGCCGGCTGCTGGGCGACCAGTCGGCGCTGTCGATCCTGGCCCACGAGACCGGCCACCGCTGGCTGGCGCTCGCCCGCTTCGAGGAGGCCGGCCGCGTGAGCGGCGAGCTGCTCGGACGCCAGAGCGCGCACTGGAGCTTCTTCATGGACTCCAACGGCTCCCACCTCGAGGGCAACGAGATCAGCGACCTCGGCGGCGGCCAGTTCCGCACCGGGGTCGACCACAGCGCTCGCTACGGCGAACTCGACCAGTACCTGATGGGACTGCGGCGGCCCGACGAGGTGCCGCCGTTCTTCTTCGTCCGCTCGCCCACCGGCCTGGTCGGCACGACGGCCGCGACCGCCCCCGGGGCCGGCGTGACCTTCGGCGGCACCCGCGTGGACGTCACGATCGGGCAGGTGGTCGCCGCCCTCGGCGAGCGCACGCCGCCGGCGGGCGAAGCGCCGGTCTCGCACCGCCAGGCGTGGGTCTACGTCGCGATCGGCGTCGAGCCGGACGCGGCCCAGATCGCCAAGATCGACCGCCTGCGCCAGCTCTTCCCCGACTACTACGCGCGCTCGACGGACGGCCGCGCCAGCGTCTCGGTCACCCTCGAGTAGCGCCGTGAGTCCCTTCGACCTCTCCGGGCGGGTGGCGCTCGTCACCGGAGCCGGCGGCCTCGTCGGCGGGGCCGCGGCCCGCGCGCTGGCGGCGGCCGGCGCCCAGGTCGCGCTCGTCGACTCCGACGGCGCGCGGCTCTCCGCCGCGGCTGCCGCGATCGGCGTGGACGACGGCGACGCGCTCCCGTTCGAGGCCGACGTCACCGACGCCCTGGCGGTCGAGCGGATGGTCGACCACGTGCTCTCCGAGTGGGGCCGCATCGACGTGCTGGTGAACCAGGCGCATGTCGGCCTGCCCGACCAGGGCGGCGAAGAAGGCTGGCAGCGGGCGCTCGACGTGCACCTGGGCGGGGCGCGCATCTGCACCGAGGCCGTCGCGGCCCACATGGTCGCGCGCGGCGCCGGCCGCATCCTCTCCGGGCTCTCGGTCGCGGCCCTGCTGGGCGCCCCGGGCCGCACGGCGGAGGCCACCAGCGGCGGCGGACTGATCGCGCTGACCCGCACCTGGGCCCGCGAGTACGGCCCGGCGGGCGTCACCGCCAACGCGATCGCCGCGGGACTCGTCGAAGGCGCCCCGACGCTGCTGTCCGACGCCGAACGCGAGGCGCTGATCGCCCGGCTGCCGGCGCGGCGCGCGGCGCGGCCCGAGGAGATCGGCGCCGTGTACCTGTTCATGGCCTCCGACCTGGCGGCGTTCATGAACGGCGCCATCGTCGGCGTGGACGGAGGGCTGCGGCTTTGATCCGCGGGCGGATGCCGCCCGCCTGGGCTTCGGGTGTCTTCCTGCTGGCGTTCGCGGCGCGGCTGGTCTACTGGCTGGCCGCCGACCCGCCGCTGCTGTACGAGCACCAGTACCACTACTTCACCAACGCGCTGCGCATCCTCGCGCAGCCGGACCCGCTGCACTACGTGCTCCACAGCGACGAGTGGCGGCTGTGGGACGGCCACTGGACGATCGCGCCGCTCTACCACCTCTTCCTGGCCACGGTGTTCGCGCTGTTCGGCCCGGAACTCGCGCCGCTGCGGCTGATCCAGTGCCTGCTGGGCGCCGTCGCCGCCGTGGCCGTGGCGGCGATGGGCCGCGAGTTGTGCGGGCGCTGGGGCACGCTGGCGGGCGTGGCCGTCGCGCTGCACGCCTACTCGATCGAGATCCCGACCTGGACCATCACCGAGAACGTCGCGATCCCGCTGTTCGCCTCCGCGATGGCGCTGCTGCTGCGGACCGGGCGCACCGGCTCGGCGCGCGGCGCGCTGGCCGCGGGCGCGCTGCTGGGCGCGGCCTCGCTGGCGCGATCGATCACCTCCGCATTCGTGCCCGCGGGGGCCCTGTGGCTGCTCGTCTTCGGCGCCGCCCGGCCGCGCTGGCGGCCCGCCGTGCTGTTTCTCGCGGGCGGGCTCGGAGTGATCCTGCCGTGGAGCGCCCGCAACTACTTCCTGATCGGCGAGCCGGTGCCGATCGAGACGACCGTCTACGAGAACATCTGGTACTGCAACAACTTCGCGACCCCGGAGCAGTACGCGCGCCAGCAGGCGCTGATCTACGGCGCCGAGAGCAACGCCCGCAAGCGGGAGCTGGCGATGCACTTCGGGCTGCGCGGCATCCGCCGCCATCCCGACCGCTTCGCCGACAAGGCGTGGGCGAACTTCAAGCACTTCTTCCGGCCGGAGGGCCTGCACGGTCTGCTCACGCTCGAGCGCTCGGACCCGCCCTACCGCCATCCGGTGGTGATCGCGCTCGAGGACGGCTGGTACCTCGTCGTCGTCGGGCTGCTGTGGGCCTACCTGTTCGCCTGGCGCTGGGACCGCGGCTACGTCCTGGTCTGGGGCTGGATCTCCTACTACCTGCTCAACCACGTCGTGTTCTTCCTGAACGAGGTGCCGCGCCACCGCAGCGGCTTCGTCGTGATCGGCGCGGTCGGCGCCGCGGCCGGCCTGGCGGCGCTGCGCGAGCGCTCGCGCGGCGCCCGCTTCGGCCTGGCGGTCGGCATCGCCTTCGCGGCCTGGATCCACGCTCCCTACGTGGACAGGGCGCGCCAGGCGTGGGCGGCGCGGGGCGAGAACCGCGCCGCGGCCGCCCGGCTCGCGGCTGGCGACACCGCGGGCGCGTTCGCGCGGGCAGAGGCTGCGTCGGTCGCCGCGCCGCGCTCCGCGCGCGCGGTCTTCGACTGGGCGGAGGCGCTCTACCGCGCAGACCGGCCGGCGGAGGCGCTCGCCGCGTACGAGGCGGCCCGGCCGCGCGTGATCGGGGGCAACAACACCGCGATCGTCGCGCTGCCGCGGCTGCTGGCGCTGGCAGGGCGCGAGGACGAGGCCCGGCGCGCGCTGCACGCGGCGCACAAGCTGTCCTGGGGCGAAGACCCGTGGCGGCTGCTCGAGCACGCCTGGCTGCGGCTGCCGGCCCCGCGCGCGGACGAGGTCGTGGTCGGCGGCGACGACTTCGGCGCCGCTCGGGGCTTTCTCCACCCGCGCGGCGGGCCGCTCGAGATCTGGGGCCCCCACATCGCCTTCGAGCAGCACCTCGACGACACGCGGCCGCAGCCGCCACCCGGCCTCCACCGATGGTCACGCGGGCGGGCCTGGCTGCGGCTGCGACCGCTGGTGGAATCGCCGCGCTACCGCGTCACGCTGTGGATGGGCGCGCCGTTCCCGGCGCCGGCCGGCCCGCGCGCCGTCGCGGTCCGGGTCGGGGACTCCCCCGCCGCCCGGGTCGAGGTCGGCAACGAGGTCGCGCCGTGGACGTTCGAGGGCCCGGCGGCGGGCGGGGTCGTGCAGGTCTCGCTGACGACCGCGACCTGGTCGCGGCTGGGCGAGCCCGCCGAGCAGGGCGTGCGCGTCGAGCGGATGCGGGTCGAACCGATCCGCTGAGCGCTCAGCGCCCCCCCGCGTCGAGCGCGCGGCGGATCGCCTCGGCCTCGGCCCGCTCGGCGGCCGACGTCGCCCGGCCCCGCGCGCGATGCTCGAGCACGCCGAACAACTGCTGCGCGAACTCCCGCGCCGAAGCCTCGGGCAGCGCCGGTGCGGCCGCGCGGCGCACGAACAGGGTCGCCACCGCGTCCCAGTGCAGGAGCGCCCAGTCGGGGCGCGCGAGCAGCTCGAGCACAGGCGGCCGCACGCGCAAGTCGCGGTCGAAGGTCGGGTGGAGCACCGTGTTGATCCCGCGCCGCTCCAGCAGCGGCAGCAGGCCCTCGCGGCCGGCCTGCGCCATCTCCTCGAACACCGAGTAGTCCAGCAGCCGGGCGTCGGCGAAGACCCGGTAGCGCGGCCACGCCCGCCAGATCAGGTAGCCGCCGTGGTCGAAGCTGTTGAAGAGCGGGCCCGGCGGCGAGAGCGCGAGCAGGGCGTCGACCGCCCGCGCCGGGACGGCCTCGTCGTGGACCGGGCGCAGCGCGGGACGCGGGGCCGCCAGTGCGAGCGCCGCAGCGGCGCCCAGCGCGGCGATCGGCGCGGCGCGGAGGAGGCGCGCAGCCGAGGCGTGACCGAGGAGCGCGGCCGCCGCGGGCGCGGCCGCGACCAGTGCGCCCACCGCGAAGTAGATCGAGTAGCGGAACGCCGTGGCGCCGGCGACGGCGAGCAGCAGCCAGGACAGCACGTGCTCGGGGCGCACGGCGGCGCGACCGGCGACGAGCAGCGCTGCGGTCAGGGCGGCGATGACCACCAGCAGCGGCAGGAACGAGCCACCCGCCCCCCCGGCCGCCAGCCGCGAGAACTCCAGGGGCGAGGCGAGTTCCAGGATCGCGAAGTTGCCCGGGCCCTGCAGCGATTCCTCGAACGCGGCACGCCACGGCGCGAAGCCCGACGGGTTGAGCAGCGTGGCGAGCCCGGCGGCGAGGATCACGCCTGCCTCGCGGAAGCGCCGGCGCCAGCCGAGCCCGAGTGCGTGGGGCACGAGCACCAGGGCCAGCACGGGGAAGCCGCGGTGCAGGTTGGCCCACGCCGCGCACAGCGGCACCAGCGGCAGCAGGCCCCGCCAGCCGCGGCCGTCGAGTTCGGCCCGCTCCAGCAGCCACAGGCTGGCGGCGCCGAGCAGCACCGAGAAGCCGAGCGGCCTCAGCTCGTCGTACCAGACGCAGAAGGCGCACAGCGGCGCCAGCAGCACGAGCGCAGGAGCCGGCCTCACGCCGTGCCGCCGCAGCGTGCCGAACACGAGGCCGAGAGTGGCCGTGAACAGCAACGCGTTGAACACGCGCAGTGCCTGGAAGCCGCCGGCGGCGAACAGGCCGTGGTAGACCACCTGGGCGAGCCAGTTGGCGCGCACGCTCATCCGCGCGCGCTCGGCGTACTCGGGCGAGATCGTCCACGAGAAGGGGTCGGCGTCGGGCAGCCGGCCGTGCTCCACGATCCAGCGCCCGGTGGCGAGGTGCCACCACAGGTCGCCGTCGGCGAGCGGGTGCGCGAACTGCAGGCAGGCCGCTGCGAAGAACACGGCCACCAGAACGCGCCCCACCCCACCCCCTTGCGAAGACCGGCCGGCTTCGGATATTCTCTGCGTCCTTCGTTCGGCCGGCCCGCTAGCTCAATGGTAGAGCAAGAGACTCTTAATCTCTGGGTTCTAGGTTCGAGTCCTAGGCGGGTCACCAGCCTCCCTTCGGTCGCCTGAGATCGCGGCGCCGACGGGTTCCCGCCGCACCGGAGCGAGGAAACGCATGAACGGAGCGCCGCTGTAGCGTGTCGCGGCGCTCCCTGCTGGCGGCGCTCCTCGGCTGCACCCTGCTGAAGGTGCTGGTCGCGGCCTCCTTCACCGGCACCGTCGAGGTGCGCCAGATGCGGCAGCAGGCGGAAGCCGCGCTGGCCGGCCGCGACCTGCTGGTCCCGGCGTCCACGGGCAACAACCCCTCGTTCTTCCTGAGCGGGCACTACGCGATCGTCACCGGCGCGATGCTGTCGTCGCGCGCGAGCGGGCTGCCCTTCGCGTTCGTCGTCAAGCTGCCGGCGATCGCCGCCGACCTGCTGATCGCCCTGCTGCTGCTCGGCGCGCGGCCCCGCGATCCCGCAACGGGCGCGACCACGGCGCTCGCCTTCATGTTCAACCCGGTCAGCTTCCTGCTCTCCGCGTACCACGGCCAGCCGCACACCGTCGCGGTGGCCGGCGGCGTGCTGGCGCTGTGGCTCGCGGAGCGCGGGCGGGCGGCGGCCGCAGGCGTGGCGCTCGCGCTGGCGGCCAGCGTGCGCCAGCACCTGGCGCTGCTGGCCGTGCCGCTGGCGCTGATCCTGCCGCGACAGGAAAGGCCGAAGCTGCTGGCCGCGCTCGCCGTGGTGGGCGTGGTCCTCAACGCCGGCATCGTGTTGAGCGCCCACCCCGAGCGGGTGCTGGCGCCGACCTGGGTCTACGGGACCTGGGGCTACACGATGGTGCTGGTGCAGGCTCCGCGGCTGCTGGCGCGGCTCGGGCTCGAAGTTCCGGACGCCGTCGCAGGCGGCCTGCAGTCGGCGCTGCTGCGGCACGGCTGGCTGATCTTCCTCGGCTGGGCGGGCGCGTTCGCGCTCGGCTGCTGGCGCGCCCGCGACCGCGGGCTCGACCCGTGGGCCGCAGCGCTCGTCTTCTTCGCCGGCCTGTGCGCGCTCAGCCCGGGCTTCGGCGTGCAGTGGACGATCTGGGCGCTGCCGTTCTGGCTGGTCGTGCACCGGCGCAGCGCGCTTCTCTACTCGGCGCTGGCCGGCGCCTTCCTCGCCGGTTCCTACTGGCAGTGGACGCTGCCCGCCCGGTACGGCGTGGAGTCGATCACCGCCAACCTGCACCTGCTGGGCCGCGGCGAGCTGCTGGCGATCGCGCTGGTCGGGGCGCTCGGCCTCGCGACGTGGGCGCTGACCGCGTGGGCGGCGTGGCGCTTCTCGGGCCCGCTGCGGGGCCGGCCGTGAGGCGATGGCTGCCGGTGGCGATCGTCGCGGTCGCCGCGCGGGTCCTGGCCTGGCTGTGGGCCACGCCCGGCCTCGCTCTGGAGCCGACCGAGGCGATGGCCGTCGCCGCCAACCTCGAGGGCGGCCTCGGCTTCGTGTTCGTCCAGTACGACGCGCCGTACGCCGCCTGGAAGGAGCCGCTGTGGATCGCGCTGGTGGCCGTGCTGCGCCGGCTGCTCGGGCCCGGCGACGGTCCGGTGCTGGCGCTCCAGTGGGCGTGCGGCACCGGCGTCGCGCTCGCCGTCGCGGCCCTCGCCCTTCGGCTGCTCGGCTCGCGCCGGCTGGCTCTCGGCGCCGGGACGCTGGCCGCCGTCAATCCCTTCCTCGTCCATTACGACACCCGCTACGCGCACCCGCTGAGCTTCGACGTGCTGCTGTTCCTGCTGCTGGTACTCGCGATCGGGCGCGCCACGGCGGGCGGGAGCACGAGCGGCGCCGCGCTGGCGGGAATCGGCTGCGGCCTCGCGCTGTGGCAGCGCGCCACGCTGCTGGGCGCGGCCGCGGGGGCATGGAGCGCGAGCGCGCTCGTCTCTCGGCGCGGCAACCGCACCCGGCTCGCGCGGCTCGGCCTGGGCAGCCTCGCGCTGGCCGTCGTGCTGGTCCTGCCGTGGGTCGTGCGCAACCAGGTCGTCGTCGGCCGGCCGCTGCTGACCAGCGACTTCGCCCACATCCTGTGGCTCGGCAACAACCCGCTCTCCAACGGGACCTACGGCGACGCCGGCGGCATCCGCGTGTTCGACGTCGCGCCGCAGCCCTTCCGCCGAACCGTGATCGGCCAGCCGGAGATGGTCCAGCACGACGTGTTCTTCGCCGCCTTCCGCCGCTTCGTGGGCGAGCAGCCGCGCGCGTACCTGCGGCTGGCCGCCGCGCGCGTGCAGGGTTTCTTCTGGTACCCGCCGGCGGCGGGCGTGCGGCACACCGGGTGGCGAGTCACGCTCTATCGGCTCGCCTACGAGACGCTGCTGGTCGCCGGCCTGCTCGGCCTCGCGCTTCGCCTGCGACGCGGCGGCCCGGAGGCGCTGCGGGCTGCAGCGCCGCTGCTGGGCGCCGTGGTCGGCCTCGCCGCCGTGCACGCGCTGACCGCGCTCGACCTCAAGCACCGGGTCCCGTTCGAGATGCTGCTCTGCGTCTTCGCCCCGGAACTGCTGCGGCGGCGCGAGCCGCGGTAGGCTCCCGCCGATGGAATTCCTCCGCCGCCTGCTGCCGGCCCCCGACCGCGACGCGTTCGTGCGCCGGGTGCGCGACCACCTGATGGCCTCGGGCGTCGACCCGGCGACGATCGCCTACGAGCCCGACGACTTCCGGCTGCGCCTGGGCAGCGACGCCTCGGGCGAGACACTGTACCTGGGCAACCTGTTCGACCTCTACGGCCGCGCCTGGCCGTGGCAGCGGGGCCGGCTGATCGCCGAGTTCCTCGGCTTCCGCGCCGAGCGCCCGGAGGAGCGGCCGGCCACGTTCGACGAAGCGCGGGCCATGCTGCTGCCGGGGGTGCGCGACGCCGCGATGTTCGACACCCTCGCGCTGCAGGCCGCCCTCGACGGGCAGCCGCCCAACGTCCCGCCGACGCGCCCGCTGGGATCGCGGCTGCGCGCCTGCCTGTTCCTCGACTTCCCGCGCGCGACCTCGATGCTCCACGCGTCCGACCTCGAGCGCTGGGGCGTGAGCACCGACGAGGCGTGGGCCGTGGCGCTGTCGAACCTCGAAGAGCGCAGCCCGGCCCCGGGCTTCGAGCGGGTCGCGGACGGCCTCTACCTGTCGACGTGGACCGACTGCTACGACCCGGCGCGGCTGCTGTTGCCGCGCGCCTTCGCAGCGCTCGAGCTCGAGGGCGAGATCGCCGTCGCTGCGCCCAACTGGAACCGGCTGGTGGTGGCGGGCACGGGCGCCCCGGAAGCGCTGCTCGGCCTGCTGGTGGTCGCGGCCGAGGTCACCCGCACGGAGCCGCGCCCGATGAGCGCGCTGCCGCTCGTGCGCCGCGGCGACGCCTGGGTGGACCTGGAACTGCCGCGCGGACACGTCGGCTTCCCGCTGCTGAAGCGCTCGCGGGTGCTGGAGCTGAACGCGCTCTACGGCTCGCAGAAGGAGCTGCTCGAGCGGCTCCACGCCCGCGATGGCACCGACGTGCACGTCGCCACTTACAGCGCGGTCCACGACGGCCAGGAAAAGGACTTCGACAGCTACGTCGTGTGGTCGAAGGGCGTGGTCTCGCTGCTGCCGCCCGCCGAGCGGGTGGTGTTCTTCGATCCCGACGGCGGCGAGGACGACGCGCGGCCGACGATCGACTGGGACATCGTCCTCCAGCACGCGGGCGGGCTGATGGTCGCGGACGGGGCGGCCCTGCCGCGGCTGCGGGTCGAGGCCTTCCCCGACGCCGCGACGCTCGAGCGGATGTCCGCGGCCCAGGCCGCGCGGGCGGGGGCGTGAGCTTGGGCTTCCGCGTGCTCGACGACTACCCGCGCCGGCCGCACCTCGACTTCTACCGCGGCAACCCGCTGCCCTTCTACGGCGTCACCTTCGACCTCGACGCCAGCGCGCTGCGGCGGCGTTCGAAGGAGACCGGACACTCGACCTACCTCGCGATGTGCTGGGCGTTCCACCGCGCGATGCACGAGGTGGAGGGGTTCCGGGTGCGCTGGCAGGACGGGCAGGTCGTGCTCCACGACCGGCTGCGGATGGGGATGACGGTGCCGGCCCCGCGCGGCACGTTCACCTTCGCGACGCCCGCGTGGCACGACGACGCGCTCGAGTTCCTGCCCGCGGCGGAGGCGGTGGTCGCCGACGCCTCGAGTGGCGTCGACCTGACGCGCGGCGCGGCCCCCGACTTCGCCTACTACACGGCGCTGCCGCGGGTGCCGTTCACGTCGTTCGCGCACGTGATGCTGCCCGACGCCGACGCCGGGCAGCCGTCGACGGGCTTCGGCCGCTTCCGCGAGCAGGACGGCCGCACGCTGGTGCCGGTCGGCATCACCGTCAACCACCGCTACGTCGACGGCAACGACCTGGGCGCGCTGTACGAGGCCGCCGCCGCGTCGTTCGCCCGCGCCTTCTGAACGCCAGCGCTACTCGACCATCAGGTCGCGCTCGAGCTCCTCGGGCTTCGACGACGCCATCTTGGCCGTCTCCAGCGTGATGCGCTCGTCGCGCACGAGGTCGACCAGGCTCTGGTTCAGCGTCTGCATCCCCATCTCGCGCGAGCGGGCGATGAAGGTGGGGATGTCGTCGGTGCGCTCGGCGTGCTTGATGCACTCCTCGATCGAGCGGGTGACCATCATGATCTCGCAGGCGGGCACCTGGGCGGTGCCCGACTTCGAGGCCAGCAGGCGCAGGCTGATGACGGCCATCAGGTTCTCGGCCAGCCGCTGGCGCACGCTCGCGTGCTCCTCCGGCGGGAAGTAGCCGAGCAGGCGGCCCACCGTGCGGGCCGCGTCCTGGGTGTGGATCGTCGACAGCACCAGGTGGCCGGTCTCGGCCGCCTTCAGGCAGATGTCGACCGTCTCGTGGTCGCGCAGCTCGCCGACCATGATCACGTCGGGGTCCTGGCGCAGCGCCGCGCGCAGCGCGGTCTTGAAGCTCTCGGTGTCGGAGCCGACCTCGCGCTGCGAGATCAGGCTCGCGTGGTTCTCGAACAGGAACTCGATCGGGTCCTCGATCGTCACGATGTGGGCGCGGCGGGTCGTGTTGATCGAGTGGATCAGCGAGGCGATCGTCGTCGACTTGCCGTTGCCCGTCGCGCCGGTGACCAGCACCAGCCCGCGCTGCAGCCGCGCGATCCGCTCCATCGCCGGCACCGGCAGCCCCAGCGCGTCGAAGCCGAGCGGCTGCAGCGGGATCACCCGCAGCACCGCCGAGAACTTCCCGCGCTGGCGGAAGACGTTGACGCGGAAGCGGCCGACGTTCGGCAGCGCGAAGGTGCCGTCCCAGTCCTTGACCTCGCGGCGGAACTGCTCGGCGTCGGGCATGCCGACCAGGTGCTGGGCGACGTAGGCCGTGTCTTCGTCGGTCAGCGGCGGGTGCTTGACCGGGATCAGTTCGCCGCGGCGGCGCAGCACGGGGGGTGAGCCGGGCTGGAAGTGCAGGTCGGAGACCTTCTGCTGCGCGGCGAAAGTGAGGATCTGGTTGAAGTTGATGGCCATCGAAGCGGCAAACCCTCCTCGGCGGGACGGGCGATTCTAGACCGCTCCTTGCCGCCGCCCGCGGCCGGCGCCCATAATTCCCCATGAGCCACGCCCACTTCTCGCTCGGCCCGGGCACCTACGCGGTGCCGATGTCGCTCCACGCGGAGAATCGCCGCCGCCTCTGCGACCGCCTGCGCGCCCGTGGCGTCGCCCCCGGCGCCGTCGTCCTGCTGCAGGGCGGCGAGCAGCGCTGCGAGTACGACACCGATCGCGAGGAGCTCTTCAAGCAGGAGAGCTTCTTCCAGTGGGCGTTCGGCGTGAAGGAGCCCGGCTTCTTCGGCGCGATCGAGGTCGGCAGCGGCCGCTCGTGGCTGTTCGCCCCGCGGCTGCCGGCCGAGTGGGCCGTGTGGATGGGCGCGATCCACCCGCCCGAGCACTTCCGCGCGCTCTACGAGGTGGAGGAGGTCCGCTTCGTCGACGAACTGGCGGCGGTGCTGGCGAAGCTCGACGCGAAGCCGCTGCTGCGGCTGCGCGGGCGCAACACCGACAGCGGCGCATGGGCCGAGCCGGCGCGCTTCGAGGGCATCGAGAAGTTCGCGACCGACGACGAGGTGCTGCACCCGGAGATGGTCGAGTGCCGGGTGATCAAGACGGCGGCCGAGATCGAGCTGCTGGCGTGGGTCAACGAGGTGAGCAGCGCCGCCCACGTCGCCGTGATGAAGAAGATCCGGCCCGGGCTCTCGGAGTACCACCTGGAGGCCGACTTCCTGCACCACGTCTACGCGAACGGCGGGTGCCGCTTCAGCGCCTACACCTGCATCTGCGGCTGCGGGCCCAACTCGGCGACGCTGCACTACGGCCACGCCGGCGCCCCCAACGACCGCGTGCTGCGCGACGGCGACCTGTTCCTCAACGACTCCGGCGCCGAGTACCACGGCTACGCGTCCGACATCACGTGCAGCTACCCGGTGAACGGGCGCTTCACGCCCGAGCAGCGGATGGTCTACGAGGCCGTGCTGGCCGCCAACCGCGCGGTGCAGGCGGCGATGAAGCCCGGCGTCTCGTGGCCCGACATGCATCGCCTGGCCGAGCGCACGATCCTGCAGCACCTGCTGCGCGGCGGCCTGCTGCGCGGCGAGATCGACGCGATGATGGCGGCGCGGGTGCCGTACCTGTTCATGCCGCACGGCCTCGGCCAC